>Ga0209371_1000088_pt1 | contig 174446 bp, 129 predicted proteins | sample AgamicAtAmrz_FD_187165 | JGI IMG/M metagenome (GOLD analysis project Ga0209371, IMG submission 187165) | Agave microbial communities from Guanajuato, Mexico - At.Am.rz (SPAdes) (version 2) | ecosystem: Host-associated > Plants > Roots > Rhizosphere | place: Guanajato, Mexico | collected... | reverse complement strand
CAACAAACAGATCATCTGCGCCGCCATGCGCAAGCTGCTGCATCTGGCCTATGGCGTCCTCAAATCACGCACCCACTTCGATCCTAAAAAGGCGCTTGCCTGTTAGCGGGGAAGACGGTATCTACAGGAGCCAGACACCGCGCGCTCTTGTAGGAGCGGCTTCAGCCGCGACCGATGGCGCCGTCAACGTGACGTCCATCAGCACCACGCACCATCGAAAAAGCCGCCAGGTGGCGGCTTCACGCACGCGTTCTGCACCGCGCAAACGCAAGGCGCCGCCGCTGCTTCCGCAACGGCGGCGCGATCGCCTTCCCTGGCGAGGCGTCAACTCAGAACTTGCCGCTGAAGGTGACGAAGAACTGCCGCGGCGCGCCGGCCATCAGCGTCTGGTTGTAGCCGTTCGGATCGGAGACGACGTAGCCGTTGGTGCCGACGGTGGCGAAGTAGCGCTTGTCGAACAGGTTGGTGACATTCGCGCTCAGGCCCAGGTTCTGGAACATGCCGACCTCGCCGAAGTCGTAGCCCGCGCTCAGGTCGAAGCGCCAGTAGCTCGGCACCGACGAATCGTTGAGGTAGCTGATGTAGCGGCGGCCGGTGTACTTGCCGTCCAGCGCCGCGTGCCAGCCGGCGTTCTCGTAGGCCAGGCTGCTGGAGAACATCCACTCCGGGATGCCGACCACGCGCTTGCCCGAGGTGGCCACCACGCCGCCGTTGAGGTAGTCGTCCTGGTAGGTCGAGTCGTCGTAGGACAGCGAGTTGAGCCAGCGCAGCTGCGCGATCGGGCGCCACATCACCGCCAGGTCGGCGCCCTGGCTGCGCACCGAGCCGACATTGTTGAGCGTGGCCGAGCAGGTCTGGATCGCGCTGCACGGCGAGGTCACCAGCAAGCGGTCGTCGAACATGGTGTGGTACAGCGCCAGCGATGCCTCGATGCCGTCGCCGCGCACGCGATAGCCCAATTCGTAGGTCTGCGCGGTCTCCGGCTCCAGCGAGTTCTTGATCGCGTTGAACGCCGCCTGCGATTCCTGGAACGGGGTGAAGCCGAAGCCGGCCATGTTCTTGTTGTAGGACGCGTAGATTTCCTGGTGCTCGTCGAGCTTGTAGTTCACGCCCACCTGCGGCAGCAGATCCGAATCGGCCTTGATCTCGCCGGCCGCGTTGGAGGTGGTCGGCACCAGCGACTGCGCGGTGGTGTCCACCTGCAGCTTCTTGGCGCCGAAGTTCACGGTCAGGCGGTCGTCGAGCAGGCGCAGCGTGTCCTGCGCATAGAACATGCGCGTGTCGGTGTCGTAGTGCTGGTCGAACTGGCGCGCGAACAGGGTGCCGGACTTGTTGAAGTAGTACAGGTCGGTGAACGGGCCGTCGAGCAGGAAGTAGTTGCGCTCCTGCACGGTCTTGGCGTTCTGGTACCAGCCGCCGATCTCGATCTCGTTGCCGGCGACGGTGAAATTCAGCGACGCGGTGACGCCATGCCGGTTGAGCCGGTAGTCGGTGGTGCGCATCGACAGCGGCACCGTGGCCGAGGACGCCACGTACGGCGTGGTCCATTGCCCTTCGCCGTTGTTGTCGTGGTAGTAGCCGGTCAGGTTCAGCGTGGCGTTGCCGCCCAGGTTGAACGCACCGCTGAGCGCGGCCAGGTTGTCGCGGCGCAGGCCGGCGCCGGAGTAGTAGGACGCGTCGGCCTTGTCGTAGTCGGCGGGCAGGGCGTTCAAGGACGCCGGATAGCTGCCGTTGCCGTTGAGCGCGTTGGCGATCTGCACCGCGCTGTTCCAATCCGGCATCAGGTAGTCCCAGTCCCAGCCCAGCGCTTTCTGCGAGGCCAGCGACAGGTCCATGATGTCGTATTCCTTGCGCTTGGAGCTGTCCAGGAACAGGCTGACCCGGTTGCCGTCGCCCCACTGGTACAGCGCCTTGACGTTGGCCTGGTTGTATTCGTTGTTGCCGTAGCCCTTCCACTTGTCCGCCTCGCCGTGCACCAGCGAGGTGTACATCGAGAAGCCGTTGATGTCGCCGGTATCGCCGCGCAGGTAGGTGCGGCGGGTGGAATCGGAACCGAAGGTCTGGCTGAAGCGGATGCCCGGCGTGGCGTCCGGATCGTCGGAGTAGTAGCGCACCGTACCGCCGAGGTTGCTGCTCGAGGCGGTGCCCAGCGCGCCGGCGCCCTGCGCCAGCTCGACCGAGCCGACGTTCTCGGAAACGATCGCGCGGGTCACCTGCAGGCCGTCGGTGACGCCGTAGCTCATGTTGCCCAGCGGCACGCCGTCCAGGGTGAAGCCGAGGCGGCTCTGGTCGAAGCCGTGCAGGCTGATCGCGGTCGACCACTCGTAGGCGCCCCACGCATCGGCCGACTGGAACTGCACGCCCGGCAGCTTGTCCAGCACCTTCAGCGCACTGGTGCCGGGCGCGGCGATGCCGATGTCCTCGCGGGTGATGCGCTGCACCTGGCGGGTGGTGCCGGTGGACACCACGGTGATCGCATCGAGCATCGTCGCGTCGCTGCCGCCGGCGGTCGCCGTGGCATCGGCGTCCGCCGGTGCGGTCTCGGCCAACGCGGCGAAGGCCGGCAGCGCAGAGGCGACGGCGAGCACCAGCGCGTGCACGCGCAGGGATCTGGAGGTGGGGGTCATCGGGATTCACCAGTAAATGGGGGGAGGCGTTGGGGGCCGCCGTGCGATGCGTGACAGCCAGCACACGACCTTGCGGCCCGCTCGCCACGATGCAACGGTTTTGTGAACGTTTCGGGGCGGTTCCGTGTCGGCTGTGGGACAGCCTGTCTGCAGAGGCGCGCGGCTGCGCTGGTCTGTCGGGGGGCCCTCGCGCACCGCCGCCGCGCCGCGCGCACGTGATCGGGCGTCGCACCGGTCCCGCAGCGCCGATGGCGCAACGTATGATGCCGGGCCAGCCACCGCCGCCGCGCCTCGATGAAGCTCGCCATCCTGTCCCGCAACACCAAGCTGTATTCGACGCGGCGCCTGGTCGAGGCCGGCCGCGAGCGCGGGCACACCGTGCGCGTGCTCGATCCGCTGCGCTGTTACATGCGCATCGCGGCCGGCGCCTTCACCATGCACTACAAGGGCAAGCCGATCACCGGCTACGACGCGGTGATCCCGCGCATCGGCAATTCCGTCACCCGCTACGGCACCGCGGTGCTGCGCCAGCTGGAGATGATGGGCGTACGCACGCCGAACCCGTCCGATGCGATCCTGCGCGCCCGCGACAAGCTGCGCGCGCACCAGTTGCTGGCGGCCAAGGGCATCGACATGCCGATGACCGTGTTCGGCGACAACCCGGACGACACCGGCGATCTGCTGTCGATGCTGGGCCCGCCGCCGCATGTGGTGAAGTTGAACGAAGGCACCCAGGGCACCGGCGTGATCCTCACCGAGAAGACCAGCGCCTCGCGCGGCGTGGTCGAGGCGCTGCGCGGCCTGTACGCCAATTTCCTGGTGCAGGAGTTCATCGGCGAAGCCGAGGGGGCCGACCTGCGCTGCTTCGTGGTCGGTAACCAGGTGGTCGCGGCCATGCGCCGGCAGGCGCCGGAAGGGGACTTCCGCTCCAACCTGCATCTGGGCGGCAGTGCGCAGTTGGCGACCGCCAGCCGCAGCGAACAGGAGGTGGCGGTGCGCTCGGCCAAGGCCCTGGGCCTGGGCGTGGCCGGGGTCGATCTGATCCGCTCGCGGCGCGGCCCGCTGGTGCTCGAAGTCAACTCCACGCCCGGCCTGGAAGGGATCGAGGCGGTCTGCGGGCTGGATATCGCCGGCAAGGTCATCGAATACCTCGAGACCAGCCTGATTCGAAAAAAATCAGTGACTTAGGGCGACATTCGTCCATCCGTTCTGGCTTAACGAGGGTTTAATTCCCGCCTGCGTATGCTTCCTCGGACCGCAGCTCTGCCCTCCTCAGCAGGAACGGTAATCGGGATATATCTTTCGGCCCAAGCGGCCTTGCCGCTTGGGCCTTTTTCTTTCCGGCGCCCAGCGCTGTCGGCAGGTGTCGGGTCAGTACGATGCGCAGCTTGCGGCCCCGTTCGCGGGACGGCTACATTGTGATTCACACCACCAATCGCGCAGGGGACAGGGATGAAAAAGCTGATCGGTTTGATGCTGGGAATGGCGCTCGCGTGCAGTGCGGCGGCGGCACCGAAAGGTGAGGCGCCCATGAACGTGAAGAAATCGTTCGCACAGCAACTCAGTACAATTCGCCAGCAGCTGGACGACGGCAAGACCTACTCCGAACTCAGCGCGGAAAATCGCAGCAAGGTGGAAGCCGCACTGTCGCGCATGGCGACGGTGCTCAATTCCCATCCCGACGTCGATACGCTGCGCGAGGAAGACAAGGTCGCGTTGTTCAACGACCAGGAAACGGTCAACGCGCTGCTGTCCAAGGCGTCGTCGGACAGTCGGTTGATCTGCAGGCGCGAAGCGGTCATCGGATCGCTGCGCACCACGACGCAATGCAAGACCGTGGCGGAACGCCGCCGCGACAACGAGGATGCGCAGGAACTGATGCGGCGCAATCCAACTGGCAAGTACGACTGACGGGGTAAATGTTGGTGCGAATTCTAGTGATCGAAGACAACAGCGATATCGCTGCCAACCTGGGCGACTACCTCGAAGACCGCGGGCACACGGTGGATTTCGCCGCCGATGGCGTCACCGGGCTGCATCTGGCGGTAGTGCACGAATTCGATGCCATCGTGCTCGACCTCAACCTGCCGGGCATGGACGGCATCGAAGTGTGCCGCAAGCTGCGCAACGAAGCGCGCAAGCAGACCCCGGTGCTGATGCTCACCGCCCGCGACTCGCTGGACAACAAGCTGGCAGGCTTCGATTCCGGCGCCGACGATTACCTGATCAAGCCATTCGCGCTGCAGGAAGTGGAAGTGCGGCTCAACGCGCTGTCGCGCCGCGGCAAGGGCGTGCACACCCGCGTGCTGGAGACCGGCGACCTGGAGTACAACCTGGACACGCTGGAAGTGCGGCGCCAGGGCAAGCTGCTGCAGCTCAACCCGACCGCGCTGAAGATCCTGCAGGCGCTGATGGAGGCCTCGCCCGCGGTGGTGACCCGGCAGGAGCTGGAAACCCGCGTGTGGGGCGAAGAACTCCCGGATTCGGACTCGTTGCGCGTGCACATCCACGGCCTGCGCGCGGTGGTCGACAAGCCGTTCGAGGTGCCGATGATCCAGACCCGCCACGGCATCGGCTACCGCATCGCCGCGCCCGATGCCTGAAGCTGGAGAGTTGCCGCGGGCGGTGCGGCGGCGCGGACGCTACCGCCGCCGCCTGCGCAGCCGCATCATCCTGTCCTTCGTGCTGTTGGGCTTCGGCCTGACCGCACTGTTCGCGTTCGCCACCAACTGGGCGCGCGCGCGGGTGGAGAACCAACTGGTCGAAGTGGTGTTGAACCGCAACATCGACGAGTACTCGCACCGGTATTTTTCCGAACCTTCCAAGAACCCCGACTTGCCTGTGCAGCAGATGGTCGGGCGGGTGGTCAAGAGCGACCGCTTCGAGGCGCTCAAGCGCGAGCAGCCGGAGTGGTACAACTTCACCGACGGCATCCACACCGTCTCCGGGCGCGACGAATCGGGCAAGCCGTTCTCCTACAAGGTCGCGGTGCGCAAGACCCGGGACGTCTGGTTCTTCCTCGCCTACGACATGACCCAGACCATCCAGGGCGAGGTGCAGCTCAATCGCACCCTGATCCTGTCGGTGCTGGTGTTCAGCGCGCTGTCGCTGGTGATCGGCTGGTGGTCGGCATCGCGGGTGATGCGCCCGGTCTCCGATCTGGCCGCGCGGCTGCGCGCCTACCGCGGCAGCAGCGATCCCAAGCCGCTGGCGCCGCACTTCCCCGACGACGAAGTCGGCCAGCTGGCCGAAGCGCTGGACGACTATTCGGCCCGGCTCACCGAAGTGGTGCAGCGCGACCGCGAGTTCAATGCCGACGTCAGCCACGAGCTGCGCACGCCGCTGGCGGTGATCCGCGGCGCCACCGAACTGCTGCTGACCCGCCCCAATCTCGACGAGAAGGTGTTGCAGCGCCTGCAGCGCATCCAGCGCGCCGAACAGCAATGCAGCGACCTGATCGGCTCGCTGCTGCTGCTGTCGCGCAACGAGCGCGGGCAGGGCAACAGCAACGTGGCCAAGGTCGCAGAGCAACTGATCGAATCGCATCGCGCGCAGCTGGGGGGCAAGCCGTTGCAGCTGGTGCTGGAGGGCGAGCGCAACCTGACCATCGACGCGCCGGAGGCAGCGCTGTCGGTGGCGCTGGGCAACCTGATCGGCAACGCGGTCAAGTACACCCAGGAAGGCCAGGTGGTGGTGCGGGTGCTGAGCGATGCGGTGCAGGTGATCGACTCCGGCCCCGGCCTCAGCGCGGAAGACGCCGCCAAACTGTTCCAGCGCGGCTACCGCGGCACCCACGCCGGACACTCACAGGGCGGCGGCATCGGCCTGTCGATCGTCAGCCGCCTGTGCGACCTGTACGGCTGGCAGGTCAACGTGCGCCCGGGCGCGACCAAGGGCGTGGTGGCGACGCTGTGGTTCCGGCCGGCGACAGGTTAGAGGCAGCACCTAGCGAGACTGCCGAACGCATTCGGATTTTGCCGGCGCTGTAGGAGCGGCTTCAGCCGCGACAGGTGCTGCCCGGATGTCTGTCGCGGCTGAAGCCGCTCCTACAAAAGCGCGCGACCGTATCAGTAGCGCCTAGCCGAGCCTGGCCACCGCCAATGCGCGGTATTGCCGATCCAGCGCATCCACCGCGTCCTGCAGACGCTCGGCGTCGCCATCGTTCACTACCACATCGTCGGCGATCGCCAGCCGTGCCGCGCGCGTGGCCTGCGCTGCGATCATCCGGTGCGCCAGCGCGGCGGTGATGCCGTCGCGCTGCATCAGGCGTGCATGCTGCAGCGCTTCGGGCGCATCGACCACCACGATCCGGTCCAGCCACGGATACGCGGCGCGCGCACCGACTTCGGTCAACAACGGAATCGCCGCCACGGCGTAGGGGCTGGCGGCCTCGCGGCAGGCCTGCTGCATCAGCGTACGAATCGCCGGATGCGTGATCGCCTCCAGGTCGCGGCGAGCCACTGGATCTTCGAAGATGCGCTGGCGCAACGCGGCGCGATCGAGGCTGCCATCCTCGCGCAGGATCTGCATACCGAAACGGGCCACGATCTGCGCCAGCGCCGGATGTCCGGGCGCGACCACCGCGCGTGCCGCCACGTCGGCATCGGCCACGACGATGCCCTTGGCCTCGAAGCGGCGGCTCAACTCGCTCTTGCCGGAGGCCACGCCGCCGGTGAGGCCGACGATGAAATCGCTCAAGGCGCGACTCCGCTCAGCGCAGCCCGGACCAGCGCATGTAGGTGTCGATGATTTCCGTGCCCCAGAAGAACACGATCCAGCCGGCAATGGCCAGATAGGGGCCGAACGGAATGGGCGTGGCCCGGTCGCGGCCCTTGGCCGCCAGCCAGATCGAGCCGAGCACCGCGCCGACCAGCGAGGAGATCAGGATCGTCGGCAAGATCCCCTTCAGCCCGCACCAGGCGCCGATGGCCGCCAGCAGCTTGAAGTCGCCATGGCCCATGCCTTCCTTGCCGGTGATCTGCTTGAACAGCCACCACACCGACCACAGCGACACATAGCCGACCGCCGCGCCGAGCAGCGCGGGCTTGGCCGGCATGTACAGATTGTCCATGCTGCCGACCAGGCCCAGCCACATCAGCGGCAAGGTCAGCTGATCCGGCAACAGGCGAGTGCGCAGGTCGATCCCCGACATCGCGACCAGGAAGCAACTGAACACGATCGCGCCGAACCCCTGCCAGCCGAAGCCGAAACGCCAGACGCTGGCGACCACCAGCAGGCTGGTCAGCACTTCCACCAGCGGGTACTGGATCGAGATCGGCGCATAGCAGTGCCGGCACTTGCCGCGCAGGGCCAGCCAGCTGAACAGCGGGATGTTCTCGTACCAGGACAGCTTGTGCTTGCAGTGCGGGCAGTGCGACGGCTCGACCACGATCCCCGGTGGCGGCGGATCGTAGATGTCCGGCAGCTCCAAGATCTCGCGCGAATCGCGCTTCCACTGCCACTCCATGCGCTTGGGCAGGCGCAGGATCACCACGTTGAGGAAACTGCCTACCAGCAAGCCCAACCCGGCCGCGGCGGGAAAGCCGAGGCCCGGATGTTGATCGAGAAATGCCATTAATGCTTATCCAACGACGGAGGCCAGCTTGAAGATGGGCAGGTACATGCCGATCACCATGCCGCCGACGATGGTACCAATGAACACCATGATCAGCGGCTCGAGCAGGCTGCTCAACGCGTCGACCGCATTGTTCACTTCCTGCTCGAAATACTCGGCCACCTTGAACAACATTGCATCCAGCGCGCCGGCCTCTTCGCCGATGGCGGTCATCTGGATGACCATATGCGGAAACAGATTGGTCTGCTTCATTGCCACGTTGACTGGGTATCCCACCGACACGTCGTCACGCATGCGCAACACCGCTTGTTCGTAGACGCTGTTGCCGGTGGCGCCGGCGACGATATCAAGGGCCTCTACCAGTGGCACGCCGGCGCGGAAGGTCACCGCGAGGGTTCGTGAGAAGCGCGCTACCGAGCTGTTATGCATGATTTGGCCGATGACTGGCACTTTCAGTATCAACCGATCCATGCCATGTTGCATCGATGGCGAGCGTTTATAAGCGAAAATTAAGCCGCCGATGGTGCCAAGCAGTAGGATCAGCAGTATCCACCAGTAGGACACCATGAAGCGCGACGCTGCCACTATCATTTGTGTAAAGGCTGGCAATTCTGCGCCAAAGCCCTTGAACACATCCTCGAACTGCGGTACGACCCAGACGAGTAGGATCGAACTGACCAGCAGGGCAACCGCCATGACCATGGCCGGATAGAACAACGCTTTTTTGATCTTGCCCTTCAGTGCCTCAATATTTTCTTTGTACGTCGCAACCGTCTCTAGCACGGTTTCGAGCACGCCTGCGCCTTCGCCGGCTTTGACGAGATTCCGATAGAGTTCGTCAAACTGGACTGGATGTTTACTAATCGCCTCGTAGAGCGATGAGCCACCTTCGATATCGATGCGAATTTGGTCTACCATCTTCTTCATTCGCGGGTTCTTATGGCCGCTCGCGATGATTTCTAGCGATCCTACGATGGGCACGCCCGACTTCATCATGGTCGCCATCTGGCGGCTAAAGAACGCGATGTCCTTTGTGCCGATTTTGCTGCCGCTTGCACCGAACAGCGGCTTCGGCTTTGGTTTGACCACCGACGGCGTGATGCCTTGGCGGCGCAACTCCGCACGCAGTAGGTTGGCGTTCTTGGCGATCTGCTCGCCCTTCATCTTGACGCCGCGCTTGTCCGTTCCTTCCCAGACGAACGGCAACTGCTGGCTGGTGCTGCGCGCCGCAGGCTGTTTGGATACTGTGCTACGAGTTGCGGACATCAGATGTGCTCCCCGTCCAGCCATCCCCAGGCGGACATGTCCGGCATGGTATCGGTTTCTGAGGCGTATGGCATCCGCACCAGCTCTGCCAAGCCATCGTTCCGGAACGCCTGGGGCCAAAATACCGCTGAAGTGACGCGGGGCGTCACTATGTGACCCATCTGGGCGGATGGGAAGTCCTGTCGCAATTCCTCTCATTGCCCATGTCAGCGGCCATGCAATGGGGCATCATGTGCATGGGGGGCATGGTGCGAAAAAGTTGGCACGCAGTCTGCTTGTGTCACCTGCACGTGGCGCTCTGCCGGGCGGAGTTCGAGGGGCCGTTCAACCCCGCGGGCCAAGTGTCAGGCAAAATCTCAACTTAATCTCTAGGGGAATTACAAATGAAGAAGCAACATGGCTTTACTCTAATTGAATTGATGATCGTCATCGCAATCATCGCGATCCTGGCCGCAATCGCACTGCCGATGTATCAGGACTACGTTGCTAAGTCTCAGGTAGCCGCCGCTCTGGCAGAAATCACTCCTGGTAAGGTGAATGCGGAGACTCGTATTGCTGAAGGTCGTGCAGCAACCACTCTTCCGGCAGACTTGGGTATTGCGACGAGCACCCGTTGCCCGACTTTGGCGGTTTCGGTTGCGACGACCGGTGCTTCTAGCATCGCGTGCACGCTGGCAGGTAACGCTCAGGTTCGTGGCCAAAATATCACTTGGACCCGTACCGCTGACAACGCTGGTACCGGCGTGGCCGGTGTTTGGACCTGCACCACCAATGTCGCGACGAAGCTGCGTCCGTCGACCTGTCCGTAATTTAATGCAGGCTTCACAAAAGGCCCGCTTTCGCGGGCCTTTTTTTATTTATTTATGCATGGTTTTCTTCCGATTGGCGATTGATTGTCTAGGCTGATTTTGTTAATTTTGTGTGGCAAGCGAGTGTAAAACGCAGTTGTGTATTCGCATGTCTTGGGGGTCCTATGAATGCAGCTGTCTCAGCCAACCTAGTCGGCATCACCGGCATCGCGCGCCGCCTGGTTCAGGATGGCGCGATCGAGGAGGCGGTCGCGCGGACCGCGATGGCGCACGCCGCCGAGGCCAAGATCCCGCTGCCGCAGTGGTTCTCGGAGAAGAAGCTGGTCACCGCGGCGCAGCTGGCCGCCGCCAATGCGGTCGAGTTCGGCATGCCGTTGCTGGACGTGTCGGTGTTCGATGCCAACCAGAACGCGATGAAGCTGGTCAGCGAGGAGTTGCTGCAGAAGCACCAGGTGCTGCCGCTGTTCAAGCGCGGCAACCGGCTGTTCGTGGGGGTCAGCAATCCGACCCAGACCCGGGCGCTGGACGACATCAAGTTCCATACCAATCTGACGGTGGAGCCGATCCTGGTCGACGAAGACCAGATCCGGCGCACGCTGGAGCAGTGGCAAGCCAGCAACGATACGTTGGGCAATGCGCTGGGCGGCGACGACGAGGGGATGGACAATCTCGAGGTCGGTGCCGGCGACGAGGACATGGGCAGCGGCGGCGATAGCGGTGTCGATGCGAAGAGCGACGATACGCCGGTGGTCAAGTTCGTGAACAAGGTGCTGGTGGATGCGATCCGCCGCGGCGCTTCGGACATCCATTTCGAGCCGTACGAGGACGATTACCGGGTGCGCCTGCGCATCGACGGCCTGCTCAAGAGCGTGGCCAAGGCACCGGTCAAGCTCAACCAGCGCATCGCGGCGCGTTTGAAGGTGATGTCGCAACTGGACATCGCCGAGAAGCGGGTGCCGCAGGACGGACGCATCAAGCTCAATCTGTCCAAGAGCAAGCAGATCGACTTCCGCGTCAGCACGCTGCCGACGCTGTTCGGCGAGAAGATCGTGCTGCGTATCCTCGACGGCAGCGCGGCCAAGCTGGGCATCGACAAGCTCGGCTACGAGCCGGAGCAGCAGAAGCTGTTCCTGGATGCGATCCACAAGCCGTACGGCATGGTGTTGGTGACCGGCCCGACCGGTTCGGGCAAGACGGTGTCGCTGTACACCGCGCTGGGCATCCTCAACGACGATACCCGCAACATCTCCACCGCGGAGGATCCGGTGGAAATCCGCCTGCCCGGGGTCAACCAGGTGCAGCAGAACAACAAGCGCGGCATGACCTTCGCCGCGGCGCTGCGTTCGTTCCTGCGCCAGGATCCGGACATCATCATGGTCGGCGAAATCCGCGACCTGGAAACCGCCGAGATCGCGATCAAGGCGGCGCAGACCGGCCACATGGTGCTGTCCACGCTGCACACCAACGATGCGCCGCAGACCATCGCGCGCCTGATGAACATGGGCATCGCGCCGTACAACATCACCAGCTCGGTGACGCTGGTGATCGCGCAGCGGCTGGCGCGGCGGTTGTGCAACAACTGCAAGCGCCCGACCCAGTTGCCGGACAACGCGCTGCTGGCCGAGGGCTTCACCGAGGCCGAGGTCGCCGCCGGCATCCAGCTGTACGAGGCGGTGGGCTGCGACGAGTGCACCGAGGGCTACAAGGGCCGCACCGGCATCTACCAGGTGATGCCGATGAACGACGAGATCGCCGCCATCGTCTTGCAGGGCGGCAATGCGATGGACATCGCCGATGCCGCGCAGAAGATCGGGGTCAAGGACCTGCGCCAGTCGGCGCTGCTCAAGGCGCGCGCCGGCATCACCAGTCTGGCCGAGATCAACCGCGTCACGAAGGATTGATTGGGCGGGGATTCGGCATTCGGGATTGGGGATTCGTAAGAGCGGAGCCGCGGCTTCTCCCGGTTCCCGACCCGGCTCCTCTAGCCAGACTGATCAGGAGAGGGGGAGCCGCCGCTTTTGCGAATTCCCAATCCCGACTCCCCAATCCCGGCTCTCCTACTCCATCCCCAACTTCTTGAGCTTGTAGCGCAGCGCGCGGAAGGTGATGCCGAGCTGCGCGGCGGTGCGGGTCTTGTTCCAGCGGTTCTCTTCCAGCGCCTTCTGGATCGCGGCGCGTTCGAGCTGCTCGATGTAAGAGGGCAGGGCGGAGGAGGTCGGGTCGATGTCGACCACGCCGGGCGGCAGCGCGGGAGCGGCTTCGGCGGCGGCGCGGGCGTTGTTACCGGGTTGCGGCAGGCGCAGGTCGGCGGCGCTGATCTGGTCGTCTTCGGCCATCGCCAGGGCGCGCTCGAGGATGTTCTCCAGTTCGCGCACGTTGCCGGGGAAGGCGTAGCGGTTCAGCGCGTCCAGCGCCGACGGCGACAGCAGCGGGGTGACCCGGCCGTGGCTCTTGGCCAGCCGCGCCAGGATCGCCGCGGCCAGTTGCGGCAGGTCGCCGCCGCGGTCGCGCAGCGGCGGCACGCGCAGCTCGATCACGTTGATGCGGTAGTACAGGTCGTGGCGGAAGCGGCCGTCGGCGACCAGGTCGGCCAGATCCTTGTGCGTGGCCGACAGGATGCGCACGTCGGTCGGCACTTCGACCGATGCGCCGACCGGGCGCACCGACTTCTCCTGGATCGCGCGCAGCAGCTTGACCTGCATCGGCAGCGGCAGCTCGGCGACTTCGTCCAGGAACAGGGTGCCGCCGTGCGCGGCCTGGAACAGGCCGGCCTGGTCCGCATGGGCGCCGGTGAAGCTGCCCTTCTTGTGGCCGAAGAACTCGCTTTCCATCAGTTCGGCCGGGATCGCGCCGCAGTTGACGGGGACGAACGGCCCGGCCGCGCGCGCGCCCTGCTCGTGGATGGTGCGCGCGACCAGTTCCTTGCCGACCCCGGACTCGCCGAGGATGTAGACCGGCGCCTGGCTGCGCGCGACCTTGGCGATGGTGGCGCGCAGCGCGTCCATCGCCGCCGAGGCGCCGAGCAGGCGGCTGGCCTGCTCCGGCGGCGGTGCCGGCGGCGCGGCGCGTTCGCTGTTGTTGAGTTCCAGCGCGTGCTTGACCAGGCCGCGCAACACGTGGATGTCCACCGGCTTGCTGACGAAGTCGAAGGCGCCGGCCTTCAGCGCTTCCACCGCCAGGTCCATGCTGCCGAAGGCGGTGATCATCGCCACCGGCGTGCGCGGGTAGTGGCGGGCGATCTCGCTGACCAGTTCGATGCCGTTGCCGTCGGGCAGGCGCATGTCGGTGATGCACAGGTCGTAGGGATTGCTCGCCAGCAGTTCGCGGGCTTCGGCGAGGTTGGCGGCGGTGCTGATGCGCAGCCCCATCCTGCCCAAGGTCAGCACCAGCAGTTCGCGGATGTCGCGTTCGTCGTCGACGACCAGGGCGCTTCGGGTTTCGTTCATGTGCGGAAAAGATAGCCCAGGTGCGGGTGTCGCGCCAAATTATCGACGCGGCAAGGTCTTTGGTGATGTGCGTCTCAACCCGAGAGCATGGTGTGCGGGCCAGGCAGGGCCACGCGGAAGCAGGCACCGCCGGCCGGCACCGGGACGTACTCCAGGCGCGCCTGGTTGGCCCGGCACAGTTCGCGGGCGATATACAGGCCCAGCCCGGTGCCGTGCTCGGAGGTGGTGAAGAACGGGCGGAACAGCTGCGCGGCGACCGCCTCGGGAATGCCGGGGCCGCGGTCCATGACATCGACGATCGCATTGCGTTCCTGCATCGCCACGCGCAGCCGCACCCGCGCCGGTTCCTCCATCACCCGGCCGTACTTCAGCGCGTTGTGCACCAATGCGCTGAGGATCTGGTGCAGGTGCTTGGGATCGACCAGCGCCTGGACCGGCTGCGGGGCCAGGATCGCTTCCAGGCTGTCGGTCTCGATCGACAGGGTCTGCTTGTACTCGAGCACGAAGCGGCGCACGAACACGCCCAGGTCCAGGTTCTCCGGGTTGGAGCGTTCGCGCCTGGCCAGGCCCAGCACGCTTTCGACGATGCCGTTGGTGCGTTGGCATTGCAGGTGGATGATCTGCAGCAGGCGGCGGTCGGCGTCGCCGATCGCCGGCGACTCCTCCAGCAGCTGCGAGGCGTAGTTGATCGCCGCCAGCGGGTTGCGGATCTCGTGCGCCAGGCTGGCCGAGAAGCGGCCCAGCGCCGACAGGGTCAGCGACTCGGCGCGGCGCGACACCACCGTGGCATCGTCCAGGAACACCAGGGTCAGGTCGCCTTCCTTCAACAGCCGGGCGAAGCGCGGTTGCACTTCCGGCTGGTCGGGCGACAGTTGCAAGGGGGTCTCTTCCTGGTTCCAGCCGTTGCGCCAGCGCTGCAGGCGCCGCGCCAGTTCCGGCGCGGCGCTGAGCAGGTCCAGGCGGCCGCTGGCGCTGTTGCCGTCGGCATCGCCGAGCAGCGCCGAGGCGGCCTCGTTGGCCAGGGTCACCCGGTTCTGCGCGTCCACCACGAGGACCCCGGTGCGCATGCGGCGGATGATCAACTCATTGATTTCGTAAAGGTTCTCGACCTCGGCGCCGCGCTGTTCGGCCAGGCTCTGGCTGCTGCGCGCGCGCTGCCCGATCTGGTAGCAAATGTAGGACACGGCCAGATAGCTGGTGGCGAACATCGCCAGTTCGGCCAGGCTGCGGGTGTTCTCGCCGCCGTCCAGCGAGGTCCACGCGTATTCCAGCACGGTCGCCGCCGCCGCGGTCAGGGCGACGCCGAAGCCGTAGCGCAGCCGCAGCAGCATCGCCGCGGCGGCGACGTTGAACAGCAGCATCATCGCGATGCCGGCGCTGGCCGCCGGCAGCGCATGCGCGGCCAGGGTGGCGGCGGCGATGTCGGCGGTCGCGCTGCAGGACACGATCAGGGTCAGGTGGCGTTCGTTGCGGCCCCACAGCAACAGCAGCAGCGCCACCAGCAGGTAGGCGCCGGCCAGCCCGACCGCCAGGTGCGGGAAGCGCGGCACGCCGACCAGCACGCTCAACGGGCTGAACACCAGCGCGGCGATCAGCCCGGCCACCAGCACCCGGTACAGCGCGAAGAAATACAGCTCGCGGCGCGGGATGGACTCGATGCGGTCGATGAGCGAGGCGCTTGTGGGCAAGCCGGACTCCAGCCAGGCGACGGACGGCGCGAGTATAGGCGCGGCGCCGGGGAATGCGATGGCAGGCCGGATCCTGGGCGCCGGCGCCGCCCGATGTCGGGCCTGTGCCGGACCAGGCGCCTGGTTCACGCGCGCCGTCAGGTCCGCTACGGCACGCCGCGCCGGCCGTCCTGGCCGGGCGCGGACCGGCGCTTTTGCGCCGCCGGCCAGGGTCGGCGACAATATGCGGCCCGTCCGTACCGCTCCCGGCCGCCACTCAGGTCCGGATCGCTGCGGGACGGTCGTTCCTTTTCCCACGGTGACGCATGAATTTTCACGAATATCAGGCAAAACAACTGCTTGCCGAGTACGGCATCCCGGTCCCGGCCGGCAAGGTCGCGGCGACTCCGGAAGAAGCGGTTGAAGCCGCCAAGTCGCTTGGCGCCGGCCCTTGGATGGTCAAGGCGCAGATCCACGCAGGTGGCCGCGGCAAGGCCGGCGGCGTCAAGTTCTGCAAGACCACCGACGATGTGAAGGCCGTTGCCGAGAAGCTGCTCGGCACCAAGATGGCCACCTACCAGACCGCCGGCGTCGAGCTGCCGATCAACCTGGTGCTGGTGACCACCGCCGGCGAGATCGTCAAGGAGCTGTATCTGTCGGTGCTGGTCGACCGCGGCACTCGCACCATCAGCTACATCGCATCGAGCGAAGGCGGCATGGAGATCGAACAGGTCGCCGCCGAGACCCCGGACAAGATCCACACGCTCAACGTCGACTTCGTCGAGGGCGTGCAGGGTTACCACGGCCGCGACATCGGCTTCAAGATGGGCCTGACCGCCAAGCAGGCCGGCCAGTTCGCCAGCATCATGGTCAACCTGTACCGCATCTTCAACGAGAAGGACCTGGCGTTGGTGGAGATCAATCCGCTGGCCATCCTGGACGACGGCAACCTCTACGCGCTGGACGGCAAGTTCAACAGCGACGACAACGCCAACTTCCGCCACAAGGAACTGGTCGCCATGCGCGACAAGTCCCAGGAAGACGAGACCGAAGTGACCGCTTCGGAGTTGGACATCAACTACGTCACCATGGACGGCAACATCGGCTGCATGGTCAATGGTGCCGGTCTGGCCATGGCGACCATGGACGTGATCAAGCTCAACGGCGGCGAGCCGGCGAACTTCCTGGACGTGGGCGGCGGCGCCAACAAGCAGCGCGTGATCGAGGCGTTCAAGCTGATCCTGTCCTCGGACAAGGTCGAAGGCATCTTCGTCAACATCTTCGGTGGCATCGTCCGCTGCGACATGATCGCCGAGGGCATCATCGCGGCGGTCAAGGAAGTGGGCGTCAAGGTTCCGGTCGTGGTGCGCCTGGAAGGCACCAACGTGGAAGAGGGCAAGCAGCTGCTGCGCGAGAGCGGCATGGCCATCATCCCGGCCGACAACATCAACGACGGCGCCAAGAAGGTCGTCGAAGCTGTCAAGAACGCCGCCTGATCCACGACACCGAAGGAACTTTCCATGTCTGTTTTGATTAACAAGAACACCAAGGTGATCGTGCAGGGCTTCACCGGCCAGCAGGGCACCTTCCACGCCACCCAGATGATCGAGTACGGCACCCAGGTCGTCGGCGGCGTCACGCCGGGCAAGGGCGGCACCACCCACATCGACCTGCCGGTGTTCAACACCGTGGCCGATGCCGTGCAGAGCACGGGCGCCGATGCCTCGGTGATCTACGTGCCGCCGCCGTTCGCGGCCGACGCGATCCTGGAAGCGGCCGCGGCCGGCATCAAGGTCATCGTCTGCATCACCGAAGGCATCCCGGTGCTGGACATGCTGCGCGTCAAGAACGTGCTGACCCGTTCGTTCCCGGAGACCGTGCTGATCGGGCCGAACTGCCCCGGCGTGATCACCCCGGGCGAGTGCAAGATCGGCATCATGCCGGGCCACATCCACAAGCCGGGCAAGATCGGCATCGTCTCGCGTTCGGGCACGCTGACCTATGAAGCGGTCAAGCAGACCACGGAAGTCGGCCTGGGCCAGTCCACCTGCATCGGCATCGGTGGCGACCCGATCAACGGCCTGAACTTCGTCGACTGCCTCAAGCTGTTCAACGAGGATCCGCAGACCGAAGGCATCATCATGGTCGGCGAAATCGGCGGCGACGCCGAGGAAGCCGGTGCCGAATACATCGCCAAGCACGTCAAGAAGCCGGTGGTCGGCTTCATCGCCGGTGCTTCGGCGCCGGCCGGCAAGCGCATGGGCCATGCCGGTGCGATCGCCTCGGGCGGCAAGGGCACGGCCGAGGGCAAGTTCGCGGCGATGGAAGCCGCTGGCGTCAAGACCGTCCGCTCGCCGGGCGACCTGGGCGCGGCGATCGCGTCGCTGGTGAAGTAAGCGCAGCAGCACGTGTAGCATCGAAAGGCCCGCCCAGTGCGGGCCTTTCGATGTTTAGGGGGCATGGGAGGGCAGGGGTGAAGTTCCGCAACGGGATCGAAGGGCTGCGCGGCATCGCGGTGCTGCTGGTGGTGCTTGCCCATGCCCGGCTTGCCTATCTGCCGGGCGGCTACGTGGGCGTCGACGTCTTCTTCGTCCTTTCCGGGTTCCTCATCACCGGCGTGTTGCAGCGGGAGTTGCAGGCCACCGGCCGCATCGATATCCGTGCGTTCTATGCACGGCGGATCAGGCGATTGCTTCCGGCGTTCAGCGTCATGCTGATCGCGAGTGCGGGACTTGCGCTGTGGTTGCTGCCGAGGAGCACATGGGGCGCCCAGGCGGAGGCCGCGCGCTGGGCCGCACTGTGGTCGTCGAACCTGTTCTTCGCCGCCTCCGAATCCGGATATTTCGATCAAGGGGCGGAAGCCAATCTCTATCTGCACACCTGGTCGCTGAGCGCCGAGGAGCAGTTCTATCTGGTCTGGCCTGCCCTCCTCGGCGTCGCATGGACGCTGGGGCGACAGCGCGGCACCGCCGCGGCGGTGTGGGCGATGGTGGCGCTGGGCTTCGCAGCGACTGTCGCGATGACCGCGCTGCAGCCGTTGCATGCCTACTATCAGATGCCGTGCCGGCTGTGGCAGTTGGCGCTGGGAGCCGGCGTCCAAGTGTCGTTCGGCCAGGCCCGGCTTTCCCTGCGCGGGGTTCACGCTGCACGTGCCGTCGGTTGCCTGTTGCTCGCCGTGGCGGCGGTGTGGCTGGCGCCGGATCGCGTTTCGTATCCGGGCGCGTGGGCCTTGCTGCCGACGCTGGGTGCCGCGCTGCTGCTGTTGAGCGGGCCCGACCGGTGGCGGGATGTCTGGCTGGACACGAAGCCGCTGCGATTCTTGGGCCGCGTGTCGTACAGCTGGTATCTGTGGCACTGGCCGATACTGGTACTGGCCTTCGCCCTGTTTGGCCGCACTGCGCCGATCGGTATGGCGGCAGCGGCACTCTCGCTGCTTCCGGCCTGGCTCAGCTGGAAGTGGGTCGAGCAGCGCGTCCGTTACATGGACCGGGGTAATTCCCTCGGTCTGGTTGCTGGCCGGGTTGCTGATGTCCGCCGTGCTCGCCTACGCCGCGATGGGCTGGGAGCGAGCGGCGGTGGTTCCCCATCCGGCGGAAACGCGGAGCCAGGCGTTGCTGGCGACGCTGGCCGCGCCCGCGCTCTACCGGCAGCCTGGCTGCGACGAGTGGTTCCACGCGGACCGGCTGGTGCCATGCACCCTCGTCCATGCCCCCGCCGCGAGCGCGCCGACGGTGGTGTTGGCGGGCGACAGCGTGGCGGCGCAATGGTCGAGCGCACTCGAATCCATTGCCAAGGCGCGCGGCTGGAACCTGGTGGTGTTGACCAAATCGTCGTGTCCGATGATCGACCATCCATTCATCTATCCGCGGATCAATCGGCGCTACGTGGAGTGCGAGCGTTGGCGGGACCGGGTTGTCGCGTATCTGCATCAGCGGCCAGTCGCGCTGCTGGTGTATGGATCTTCTGCCGCCTATGCGATCGACCCTGATGACTGGGAGCGCGGTACGCGGCTGTTCCTGGACAGGATCGAAGGCACCGCGCAGCGCACCGTCCTGCTCGCACCGACGCCGCTGTTGCCATTCGATGCACCGCAGTGCGTGCAAGCGCATCCCGCGCAGCGTGGCCGGGCGGCGCCGGAGTGCAGTGTGCCATTGCAGCAGGTCAGCCCTGGGGCGTTGGTGGCGAGTCTCCAACGTGCAGTCGCGGGACGGCCATCGGTTCGGTTGGTCGATCTGTCCGAGTCGGTCTGTCCGGAGCGGACCTGTTCCGCCGAGCGCGACGGGCTGCTGCTGTATCGGGACGGCCAACATCTCAACGCGAACTATGTTCGGCGACTGGTGCCGGCGCTGCAGGCTGCCCTGGATCGATCCGCCGCGCGTTGAGCCCGCCCCGGCCTGGGCCGCGCGGAGCCTGCATGGCGTGGTCTGGCGTCGCTCGCGCTTGGTATGTCGCGGAGCGCGGCCGCGATCCGCCCCCCCCACCGCGCAGACCATGCGCCCTCTGCCCGAACAACTGCGGGAGGTGGCCGAATGTACGGCTGGACGCGCACCATTCGTCCCGGTGTGACCGCCACTGGTCACTCAGCGGAGCGCTCCCGCACCACGCCCGGCATGGGAGACGCCGCGACGCCGCACACTCGTCGCAACATCAAAGCGGGAGCGGAACGGTGAGCAGCGGATGGCGGGTGGCAATGTGCGCGATGGGGCTGGCGATGAGTGCGGGCGGGATCTGCGCAGCAGCGCCGGGCGACTGGTCCAGTTATGCCGGCGCGCCCGGCGGCGGCCAGCATTCGTCGCTGACCCAGATCACTCCGGACAACGTGGGACGGCTGCGCATCGCCTGGTCGTTCCGCACCGGCGAACTCGGCGCGGGCCTGCCCGATCCGGAGCGGCGCCGCTTCGAGGCCAATCCGCTGGTGCTGGGCGGGCGCATGTACCTGGTCACCGGGACCGGCATCGCCTTCGCGCTGGATGCGGCCAGCGGCCGCGAACTGTGGTCGTTCGACGCCAAGGTGTCGCGGGGCAAGCACTACAGCGACCCGGCCTCGCGCGGGGTGAGCTTCTGGCGCGACGCGCAGGCGGCGGACGGTGCGTGCCGCGAGCGCATCGTGTTCGGCACCCTGGACGCGCGGCTGATCGCGCTGGACGCGGCCGACGGCCGGCCCTGCGCCGGGTTCGGCAACGGCGGCAACGTCGACCTGCATGCCGGAGTCGACGTGCACGACAGCGCCAGCGATGCCTGGGCCAACTATGCGGTGACCTCGCCGCCGGTGGTGGCCGGCGACGTGCTGGTGGTGGGAAGTTCGATCGGCGACAACCGCGGGCATGCGCTGGAGCAGGGCGTGGTGCGCGGCTACGACGCGCGCAGCGGCCGCGAGCTGTGGCGCTGGGATCCGGTGCCGCGCGATCCGGCCGCCGCGGCCGCGGCCGGCTGGCAGCCGGAGCAGGCGGCCACGGTCGGCGGCGGCAACGCCTGGGCGCCGCTGGCGGTGGATCCGGCGCTGGGGCTGGTGTACGTGCCGACCGGCTCGGCCAGTCCCGACTACTACGGCGGCGAGCGGCTTGGCGACAACCGCGATGCGAATTCGCTGGTGGCGCTGGACCTGCACAGCGGGCGCCGGGTGTGGGCGCAGCAACTGGTGCATCACGACCTGTGGGACTACGACCTGGCCTCGCAGCCGGTGCTGACGACGGTGCAGACCGCGCAGGGGCCGCGCGCAGCGGTACTGCAGGCGACCAAGACCGGCTTCCTGTTCGCCTTCGATCGCCGCGACGGCACGCCGCTGTTCCCGATCAGCGAGGTGCCGGTGCCAGCCTCCGACGTGCCGGGCGAACGCGCCTCGCCGACCCAGCCGATGCCCGAGCCGGCGCTGCGCCTGGCGCGATACGCGCCGCTGACCGCCGCCGATGCCTGGGGGGCGACGCCGGGCGCGCGCCGCGAATGCGCAGCGCTGATCGCCGGGCTGCGTTCGGAAGGCCTGTTCACCCCGCCCAGCGTGCGCGGCACGATCGCGCTGCCGGGTTGGGCCGGCGGGGTGAACTGGGGCGGCATCGCGGTGGACCCGCAGCGGCAACTGGCGATCATGCCGGTGTCGGACCTGCCGATGCAGGTGGCGCTGATCCCGCGCGAACGCTTCAGCGCCGCCGAGCGTGCGCGCCATCCGGACCAGCAGTTCAACGACATGGAAGGTACGCCGTACTACATGCGCCGCGGCATGCTGGCCTCGTCCGGCGGCATTCCCTGCGTCAAGCCGCCGTGGGGGCGGTTGGTCGCGGTGGACCTGCGCACGCGCAAGATCGCCTGGGAGCGTCCGCTCGGCACGCTGGAAGAGAAGCTGCCGTGGCTGCCGCTGGACGTGGGCACGCCGCTGCTCGGCGGCGCGGTGACCACCGCCAGCGGCCTGACCTTCATCGCCGCGGCCGCCGATTCGCGCCTGCGCGCGCTCGACAGCGCCAGTGGCAAGACCCTGTGGGACGCCAAGCTGCCGGCGGGCGGGCAGGCCACGCCGTCGGTCTATGCCGTGGACGGCAAGCAATACGTGGTGATCGCCGCCGGCGGCCGCGAGGGCATGGGCACGATGGGCGATTACGTGGTCGCCTACACGCTGGACGGCGAGGGCAGGGAAGTGGTGTTCCAGCACGGCGTGGCCGCACGCATGGCGACCCTGGGGCTCGTCGCGCTGGCGCTGCTTGCGGGCGTGGTGGCGCTGTGGCGACGTTGGCGCAGGCGTCGAGCGCGGGCTGGCAGTCGCGGCAACGGATAAGGCGATGTGTGACATCGCTCCGTGTGGGAGCGGCTTCAGTCGCGACGCGTGGTCTGTCAGTGACTGGCTTCGGAGCCAGTCGGGACTGAAGTCCCTCCCACAGTGCCGGCCGCGGCGCGGCGCTACACTGCGCATTGCTGCCGCGCGTATGTCGGTTCCGCTGCTGCTGGCGCCGCGCCGTCCACGGCTGGCATCCGCGCGACCGCCGCGCTTCCCCCTTCCGCTTCTGCAAGGTTGTCCATGTCTTCTTCCCTTCGCATCGCCATGGCCCAGTTCGATTTTCCGGTCGGCGCCGTGGCTCAGAACACCGATCGCATCATCGCGATGATCGATGAGGCGCGCGACGAGTACGGTGCCGACATTGTGCTGTTCCCGGAGCTGGCGGTCAGCGGCTATCCGCCGGAAGACCTGTTGCTGCGGCCCGGTTTCCTCGCCGATTGCGAACTGGCGGTGCAGCGCATCGCGGTGCGCGTGCACGGCATCGTCGCGGTGGTCGGCTGGCCGCAGAGCGCCGGCAGCGTGGTCTACAACGCCGCCAGCGTGCTGCGCGGCGGGCGGATCGAAACCACCTACCGCAAGCGCGAGCTGCCCAACTACGCGGTGTTCGACGAGCGCCGCTATTTCGATGTCGATCCGGATGGCGGCAGCTGCGTGTTCGAGGTCAAGGGCACCCAGGTCGGCCTGGTGATCTGCGAAGACCTGTGGTTCCCCGAGCCGCTGGCCGATACCGCGCGCCACGGTGCCGAACTGGTGCTGGTGCCCAACGCCTCGCCCTACGAGCGCGGCAAGCACGCGCAGCGCGACGCGCTGCTGGCCGAGCGCACCCGCGAGACCGGCGTGGCGCTGGCCTATCTCAACGTCGTCGGCGGCCAGGATGCGCTGGTGTTCGACGGCGCCTCGGTGGTCGCCGACGGCGACGGCAGCGTGCATCCGGCCGCGGCGGCGTTCACCGACCAATGGCTGGTGGTGGACTACGCGACGCAGACGCGTGCGTTCACTCCGTTGCGCTGGATCGACGACGGCGACGAAAGCATGGACGCGCTGGCCTGGCGCGCGGTGGTGCGCGGGCTGCGCGACTACTGCAGCAAGAACCGGTTTTCCAAGGTGTGGCTGGGCCTGTCCGGCGGCATCGATTCGGCGCTGGTGCTGGCGATGGCGGTGGACGCGCTGGGCGCGGACAACGTCACCGCGGTGCGTTTGCCGTCGCGCTACACGGCGGAGATGTCCAACGATCTGGCGGACGAGCAATGCCGCGCGCTGGGCGTGAAGCTGGAGACGGTGGCGATCGAGCCGGCGTTCGAGGGCTTGCTGAAAGCGCTGGGCCCGTTGTTCGCAGGTACCCAGCCCGATGTCACCGAAGAGAACCTGCAGTCGCGCAGCCGCGGCGTGATCCTGATGGCGCTGGCCAACAAGTTCGGCGGGCTGCTGCTGACCACCGGCAACAAGAGCGAATACGCGGTCGGCTACGCCACCATCTATGGCGACATGTGCGGCGGCTATGCGCCGCTGAAGGACCTGTACAAGACCGAGGTGTTCGGCCTGGCGAAGTGGCGCAACACGGTCGGCGGGGCGCCGGTGATCCCGCCGGCGGTGATCGCGCGGCCGCCGTCGGCGGAACTGCGCGCCAACCAGACCGACCAGGATTCGCTGCCGCCCTACGACGTGCTCGACGGCATCCTGTACCGCTACGTGGACCAAGAGGAATCGCGCGACGAGATCGTCGCCGCCGGCTACGCCGCGGAGGTGGTCGATCACGTGGTGCGGCTGGTGCGCATCACCGAATGGAAGCGGCACCAGGCCGCGCCGGGGCCGAAGGTGTCGCGCCGCGCGTTCGGCCGCGAGCGGCGTTATCCGATCACCAATGGGTATCAAGCGTAGGCGGAGGGCGACGCCGCGGTCGCGCGGCGTTTCGTGGTGAGTGGCGGATCGGCTGCGGTGGGTGTCTGTCGCGGCTGAAGCCGCTTCTACAGGGGGCTAGATGTGCTGCCTTGGCCAATCCCGAATCCCGATTCCCCAATCCCGGCTCTTCAAACCGCCTGCAACAACCGCAACCCGAACGCATCGTCCTGCGCGTTCCAGCCGTGGCTGACGCGCAGGCCGGCGGCCGCGGCCATTTCGCCGAAGCTCTGGTCGCTGTACTTGTGGCTGTATTCGACCTGCATCGCTTCGCCGGCGGCGAAGTCGAAGCGGTGTCCGGCCACGTGCACCTGCTGCGCGCGTTGGCTGACCAGGAAGGTCTCGATGCGCTGGCGCTCGCGCGCGTACACCGCGCGGTGGCGGAACTGCGCCAGGTCGAAATCGCTGCCGATCTCGCGGTTGAGCCGGCGCAACAGGTTCAAGGTGAACTCGGCGGTGACGCCGGCCGCGTCGTTGTAGGCCGCTTCCAGCACCGCAGGGTCCTTGTCCAGATCGATGCCGATCAGCGCGCAGCCGTCGTGGCGCATGGTCTCGCGCATCGAGCGCAGCAGCTTGATGCCGTCTTCGCGGGTGAAGTTGCCCAGCGTGGAGCCGGGGAAGAACACCAGGGTGCGGCGCGCGCTGCGCTGCGGCGCCGGCAGCGCCACCGGCGCGGTGAAGTCGGCGCAGACCGGCAGCATCTGGATGCGCGGGAACCGCTCGGCCAGGCGCGCGGTGCTGGACATCAGCATGTCGCGCGAGATCTCGATCGGCGTGTAGGCCACCGGCTCGCGCAGGCCTTCCAGCAGCAATTCGGTCTTGCGCCCGCTGCCGCTGCCCAGTTCCACCACATGCGCACCGAGGCCCACCGCCTGCGCGATCGACGGCATGCGCGCTTCCAGCAGGGCCAGCTCGGTGCGGGTCAGGTAGTACTCGGGCTGGCGGGTGATCGCTTCGAACAGGCGCGAGCCTTCGGCGTCGTAGAAATACTTGGACGGCAGCTGCTTGGGGCTGCGCGACAGCCCCGCGATCGCATCGGCGGCGATGTCGTCGGGCTGCGGATGCAGGTCGGTGAGCGCGGCTTCGGTCAGGGCGCGGGCGGTCGCGGCGTTCATGCGGGATCCTTGGCCAGGCGTACGCCGGCGAATTGCCAGCGCGCATCGGAGGGAAAGAAGTTGCGGTAGCTGGCGCGGATGTGGTCGTGCGGCGTCGCGCAGCTGCCGCCGCGCAACACCCACTGCGCGTTCATGAACTTGCCGTTGTATTCGCCCAGCGCGCCCGACCACGGGCGGAAGCCGGGGTAGGCCAGATAGGCGCTGCCGGTCCATTCCCAGACATCGCCGAACAACTGCTGCAGGCCGGCCTCGCCCTGCGCGGCGGACTGCGGGTGCAGCGCATCGGCATCGACGAAATTGCCTTCGATGGCCACGCCGGTGGCGGCCTGTTCCCATTCGGCTTCGGTCGGCAGCCGGGCACCGGCCCAGCGCGCGTAGGCGTCGGCTTCGAACAGGCTGATGTGGCACACCGGCGCATGCGGATCGCGCTCGCGCCAGCCGCCCAGGGTGAACTCGCGCACGCCGTCGGCATGCCAGTACAGCGGACGCTGCCAATCTTCGGCGCTGCGCCGCGTCCAGCCGTCGCTGAGCCACAGGGCGACGTTGCGGTAGCCGCCGTCGGCGATGAACTGCGCGTACTCGGCGTTGCTCACCGGACGGCTGGCCAGCGCATGCGCCGGCACCAGCACGCGGTGCCGCGGCGACTCGTTGTCGTAGGCGAAGGCCGCGTGCGCCGGCCAGCCGGGCGCGCCGATCTCGCACACCTGTTCGTCGCGCTGGATCCAGCGCAGGGTTCGGGCCGGCGCCTTCGTAACGGCCAGGTCGTCGCGATACGCCGGGGTCAGCGGATTGCTCCAGAACGCGTGCTTGATGTCGGTCAGCATCAACTCCTGGTGCTGCTGCTCGTGGTGCAGTCCCAGTTCCAGCACCTGCAGCGTCTGCGCCGACAGGTCGCCGGCCTGCAGCCGCGCCAGCACGCGCGCCTCGACCTCGGCGCGGTAGTCGCGCACCTGCGCCATGGACGGGCGCGACAGCACGCCGCGGCGCGGCCTCGCATGCATCGGGCCGACGCTCTGGTAGTAGCTGTTGAACAGGTAGTCCCACTGCGGATCGATCGCGCGGTAGCCGGTGTCGGCGGCCAGCACGAAGCGTTCGAAGAACCAGGTGGTATGCGCCAGATGCCATTTCGCCGGACTGGCATCGTCCATGCTCTGCACCATCGCGTCTTCCTCGCTCAGCGGCGCGGCGAGCGCGTCGGTGCGCTGGCGCACGCTGCGAAAACGCGTCGCCAGCGGCACGCTGGACGCTGCGGGCGAGGGGGATGCCGCCAGAGGGGTCGCTTGCATCGGCCAAGCTTAGGGGAAGACCGTGAACATGCCGTCACGCGTCGTGGAACGTCGCGTTACGCTAACGCCTGTTCATGCGACGGGAACGTCTCTCTCCCGATCGCGCCAACCGGCCCGACCGCACATGTCCACGCCAGATCCCTCCCACGCATTCCTGTCCGCATCCGCGGCCGGCGCCGCCGTGCCGGCCGGCGTGTTCGACCTCGCCGAGGCGGCGCAGGCCTTCGTTCTCCCCGACGGGGTGCGCTACCTGGATACCGCCAGCAAAGGCCCGCGGTTGGGCAGCGTACTGGCCGCCGGACAGGCGGCGCTGGCCGAGTCGATCGCGCCGTGGACGCTGTCCTTCGACGCCTGGCGCGCGCAGATCGAGACCCTGCGCGGCCTGGCCGCCGCCACGCTGTTCGAAGGCGATGTCGACGGCGTGGCGATGCTGCCCTCGGCCGCGTACGGCCTGGCCACTGCGGCGCGGCAATTGCCGCTGGCGGCCGGCGAGGCGGTGTTGCTGCTCGACGGCCAGTTCCCGTCGAACCTGTTGCTGTGGCAGCAGCGCTGCGCCGAGACCGGGGCGCATCTGGCGGTGGTGCGGCGCAGCCCGCAACAAGACTGGACCGACGCGGTGCTGGCGGCCCTGGACGCGGAGCCGCGGGTGCGGATCGCGAGCCTGCCCAATGCCTACTGGCGCGACGGCGCGCTGCTCGACCTGGATCGCATCGCCGCGCGCGTGCATGCGGCCGGCGCGGCGCTGGTGCTGGACCTGAGCCAGAGCCTGGGCGTGCTGCCGGTGCGGCTGGCGGCGTGGCGGCCGGACTTCGTGGTGTCGGTCGGCCACAAGTGGCTGCTCGGTCCGATGGGGCTGGCCTGGCTGTGGGCGGCGCCGCACTGGCGCGCGCACGGTGTGCCGATCGAACACCATTGGCAGGCCCGCGATCCCGGCGCCGACTGGAACTTCCCGGTCGAGGCGCCGCCGCCGTTCCGCGCCGGCGCGCGCCGCTTCGACGCCGGCGGCGTGGCCGAGCCGCTGCGGCTGGCGATGGCCAGCGCGGCGCTGCAGCAGCTGCAGCACTGGCAACCGGCGCGGATCGCGGCGCGGCTGGGCGCGCTCGGTGCCGCATTCGAGGAGGAACTGCAGGCGCAGGGTGCTGGCGACTGGACAGTGCCCGGGCACGCGCCGCACCTCGGCGCGCTGCGTCCGCCTGCGGCGGCGATGCAGGCCTTGCTGCCGTGGCTGCAGCGCACCAAGGTGATCTGCACCCATCGCCACGGTGCGCTGCGCATCGCGCCGTATCTGCAGCTGACGCCGGAGGCGATGCGTGAGCTGGCACGGGAGATGGTTGCTGCGACGCGCGGGTAGGTGGCTTTGTTTCTGTAAGAACTTGCAGCCAGCTTGCTGGGTGCACTGTAGGAGGGGCTTCAGCCCCGACAGTGAGCGTGCCCGGGACGAATACCGCTTCGTTCGTCGCGACTGAAGTCGCTCCCACAGGGGCTTGCGGTGCGTTATTGGGGTGCATGTAGAGGAGCTTCAGCCCGACTTTTACTGGGGCTGGAAGGCTTGCTGTTTTGTCATGTCGCGGCTGAAGCCGCTCCTACAGGGAGTGGCGGGTAGCCTGCTGAGTGCGCTGTGAGAGGGCTTCGGTCCCGATTGTTCCGGAGCCAGGAGGTTTGCCGCTTCGTTTGTCGCGGCTGAAGCCGCTCCTACAGGAGGGGCTGGCGGCGAGTCGGGTGGGTGCGCTGTGGGAGGGACTTCAGTCCCGACGGGTTCGACGCCGATCGCCGGCCGGCGCCACGGTGCGCTCGATGGGTTGAGCGCACGAGGGCTCCGCTGCTGCCCCGATGAGCAGCGCCTGGACACGCAGAGGTCAGCGTCGCGCTGCCAGGCGCAGGCCGCGCGGGGTCAGCCAGCGCTCCAGGCCCTCGAACACCGCCTGCACCAGCAGCGCCAGCGCCGCCGCCGGCACCGCGCCTTCCAGGATCAGGCCGATGTCGTCCAGGCGGATGCCGGTGAGGATCGGCTGGCCGTAGCCGCCGGCGCCGATCAGCGCGCCCAGGGTGGCGGTGCCGACATTGATCACTGCCGCGGTCTTGATCCCGGCCAGGATGGTGCGCAAGGCCAGCGGCAACTCGACCCGCCACAGCCGCGTGCCCGGCGGCAGGCCGATCGCCGCGGCGGTCTCGCGCAGTTCGCGGGCGATGCCGGTCAGGCCGGCATGGGTGTTGCGCACGATCGGCAGCAGGCTGTACAGGAACAGCGCCGCGATCGCCGGCTTGGCGCCGATGCCGAACAGCGGAATCATGAACACGAACACCGCCAGCGACGGCAGCGTCTGCAGCATCCCGGTCAACGACAGCAGCACCTGGCCGAGCCGCGGCCGATACGCCGCCACGATGCCCAGCGGCAGCGCCACCAGCAGCGCCAGGCCCAGCGACAGGCCGACCAGCGCCAGGTGTTCGCGGCTGCGTTGCAGCAGGCGCGTCAGCCGGGTGTCCTGCGCCGGTGCGGCGATGCCAAGCCACTGCGCGGCGATCGCGCTTTCGGCGCGCTTGTCCAGCTTCGCCTCGGCATTGAGCCGCTGCATCGTCGCCGCGTCGATGCGCCCGCCCAGGCCCTCCAGCGCCTGCACGAAGCGCGGCGCGCGCTGCGCCAGGTCGCTGCGGTACAGGAACACCGCGGCGTAGCGCGGAAAGTAGCGGCGGTCGTCCTGCAGCACCAGCAGGTCGTGGGCCGGGATCTCGGCGTCGGTGCTGTACAGGTCGGTGATGTCGATCGCGCCGCTGTCCAGCGCGCGGTAGGCCAGGTCGTGGTCCAGCCCGGTCGGCGTCTGCGGCAGCCGATAGGCATCGCGCACTCCCGGCCAGCCGTCGGCGCGCGACACGAACTCGTTGCTGAGCCCGAGCTTCAGCGACGGATGCGCGGCCAGGTCGGAGATGCGGGCGATGCCCAGCGCCTGCGCGCGTTGCCGGCGCATGCCGAACGCGTAGGTGTTGTCGAAGCCCAGCGGCGCGCTCATCGCCAGGCCGCGCTGCGCCAGGGCGCGGCGCAGCGCGGCATCGTCGGCATCGGGCAGCGGCAGCAGTTCCGTGGCCAGGGTGCCGGTGTATTCGGCATAGGCGTCGATCGAGCCCTGCTCCAGCGCGCGCCACAGGATGCGGGTGCCGCCGAGCTGGCGCCGGTGTTCGACCTCCACGCCGGCCTGGCGCCCGGCGCCGGCGGCGATCTCGCCCAGCACCACCGCCTCGGTGAAGTTCTTCGAGCCGACCACCGCCTTCTCCGGCGCTGCCGCAGCGCCGCCGGCGAGCAGGACGAGCGCCGCCGCGAGCGCGAACAGCGCCGCCGCGCGGTGTCGCAGCGACGCCTTCACCGCGCATCCTCCAGCGTGCGTTGCGCGTGCAGGAACTGGCCGACGAACGGCTCCGCGGGCGCATCCAGCAGTGCGCGCACGCTGCCTTCCTGCACGATGCGGCCGTTGCGCATCAGCACCAGGGTGTCGCCCAGGTAGGCCGCCTCGGCGACGTCGTGGGTCACCAGCACCACGGTCTTGTCGAGCAGGGCGAACAGTTCGCGCATCTGCGTCTGCAGTTCGTGGCGCACGATCGGGTCGAGCGCGCCCAGCGGTTCGTCCAGCAGCAGCACCGGCGGGTCCAGCAGCAGCGCGCGGATCAGGCCCACGCGCTGGCGCTGGCCGCCGGACAGTTCGGCCGGATAGCGCGCCAGCAAGGCCTCGGGCAGGCGGCACAGCGCCGCCAGTTCGTGCAGGCGCGCGTCGATCCGCGGCCGCGCCCAGCCCAGCGTCCGGGCCAGCAAGGCGGCGTTGTCGCGCGCGCTCAGGTGCGGGAACAGCCCGCCTTCCTGGATCACGTAGCCGATGCGGCGACGCTGCGCCAACAGCGTGTCCCGGCGCAGCGGTTCGCCCTGGAAGCGGACCTCGCCGGCATCCGGCCATTCCAGCCCGAGCAGCATGCGCAGCACGCTGGACTTGCCGGCGCCGCTGGGGCCGATCAGCGCGGTGGTGCGGCCGGCGGCGATGCGCAGATCGACCCGGTCCAGCGCAAGTGCGTCGCCGTAGCGGCGGGTGACCCGATGCAGTTCGAACATGCCGCCAAGCATAGCCGGGCCGCGCCGTGTGGCGCGCGAAGGCGCCGCGCGGGTGGCGCGCTCAATCGGCGAAGTCGGTCAGCAGTTGCAACGTCGGCTTCGGCCGCGTCAGGTCGTACATCAGCCCGAAGTGGCTTTCCACGCCCTGCAGGTTGGTCTGGTCGAGCAGTTCGTAGAGATTGATCTCGGCGACGACGTCCGCGTAGTCGCTCTGCAGCGTGCGCACGATCTGCGCCACGCTGTCGTAGCAGGCGCCGTCGCCGGCATGGCCGCCGTCGGTGTTGCCGGTGTACACGTCGGCGCAATTGACCTCGTTGAAGAACACCTTGCCGCCGTACTTCTGCGCCGCGCCGCGCATCTGCCCCAGGTACAGGTCCATCCAGTAGCCGCGGTCTTGGTAGAACGGGTAGTAGTGGAAGCTGATGTGGTCGAAATCGAAGCCGGAGGCCTTGGCCATGTCCAGGAACCACAGCGAGCCGCGGCGGTCGCCGGGGCAACGCGCGTTGGCCGACTGGTCGTCGCTGTTGCAGGCGGTGATGTTGATGGTGAATTCCAGGCCGGCGCCGAGTTCGTCCGAGGCCTGCTTCATGCCGCGGTACATCTCCGTCATCGCATCGATGCGCGCCTGTGCGCCGTCGCGGCTGTAATCCTGCTCGTTGCCGATCTCCCACACTTTGATGTCGGCAGCGTAGCGCCGCGCCAGCTGGTAGCCGATCTCGCGCGACATCGGGTACACCATCGGCCGCAGCGCGATGCCGTAGCGGCGCGCCAGCGGCACCAGCCGATCGAGCACGGCGAAGTTGCGCGGATCCACGTCGAAGCGGTAGCTGCGCAGGTTGCGTTGGTCGAGCAGCTGGAACACCGCCTCGGACTGGCTCAGCGGATAGGCAGGACGATCGTCGTGGCCGTTGACCCCGAACACGATGGCCGGTACGGCGGCGCTGCGCTCGGCGGCAACGGCGGGCAGGACGGTGGCGAGGGCGAGCGACATAAGCAGCAGGGGGGCGAGCAAGCGGGAAATGGCGCGTCTCCTGGCGGGGCCGGCGAGCGCTGTGGCCACGGACGGCGCCGCAGGCGCACAGGAACGGCGGGCGAGTGATCGAGCCTAGCAAGCGGCCGCTGCGCGCGGCGCGCAGCGGCTGGGCGCTACACCACAGATCGCGACATTGGTGGTGGCCGGCACTAATCGGCCCGGGGCGCAGATCCAGTCCGCTGCCGCTGGCGGTCGCGGTCCGGCGTGGACGCCGGCGGATGGCTGCGTCGGCATTGCCCTGGCGCCAAACGCAACAGGGGCCTTGCGGCCCCTGTTGCGTTGCGCCCGGCAGCGCGACTTACTTGGCGATCTGCGAGTTGGCCTGCCCGGTGGCGGCGGACTTCTCGCCGGCGAACGGATTGAGCTTGCGGATCATCCACGGGTACTTCGGCCAGTGGCCGGTCAGCCACGGATGCTGCGGGTCGTTGAGTTCCAGCACCCGGCGCGCATCGTCGGCCAGCGGCTTGTTGCCCAGGTGGGTGTAGGCGTCGGCCAGCACCGCCACCGCGTCGTACTGGTAGGCGCTCTGCGGATAGGTTTCCAGCAGGTAGGTGGCGCGGCCGGCGGCCGACACCCAGGCGTCGCGGCGCAGGTAGTAGAGCGCGTTGTCCAGCTCGTGCTGGGCGAACACGTTGCGCAGCGCGATCATGCGCTGGCGCGCGTCGGCGGCGTAGCGGCTGTTCGGATAACGCTCGGCGACGATGTTGAAGTCGGCGTAGGCCTGCTGCGGCGTGGACAGGTCGCGGCGGCTCGGGTCCAGCGACCACACCCGGCGCAGGAACACCGTGTCGCGGTTGGAGTTGGACAACCCGCGCAGGTAGTACATGTAGGAGATGTTGCGGTGGGTCGGGTAGGTGCGGATGAAGCGGTCGATGCTGGACACCGCGTCGTCGTGCTTGCCGGCCTTGTATTGGGCGTAGGCGCTCTCGATCATCGCCTGCTCGGTGTACTGGCCATAGGGGTACTGCGCGATCAGGCGCTTGAAGCTGCCCTCGGCGCCGGCCCAGTTGCCGGTCTCCATCTGCGTGTGCGCCTTCTGGTACAGCTGCTCCACCGGCATCCCTTCCTCGGGATTCTTGTTCTTCTGGCGGTGGCAACCCGTTGCCACGACGACCATGACCAGCATCAGGGCGATGAAACGGACGTGCGCGGAGAGCGGGACGGAGCGTCGGATCATGGGTTCGGGCAGGACACGTCAGGAATACGAAGGGGCGATGATAGCCTAGTGGCCTGTCCGGCGACTGACTATGGCCGCCGCGACCCTCCCTTTCCGACGTAGCCGTGCCCTTTCCATGCCCAATACCCTCCCGGACACCCCCGAGGACGACGCCTCCGACGGCCCGCGCCAGGCGCGCGTGCCCGACCACGCCGCCGGCCGCCGCTTCGATGCGGTGCTGGCCGAGCTGTTTCCCGAATTCTCGCGCTCGCGCCTGGCCGAATGGATCAAGTCCGGCGATGCGCTGCTGGACGGGGCCCCGGCGCGGCCGCGCGACGCGCTGCGCGGCGGCGAGATCGCCAGCCTGCATGCGGTGCTGGAGACCCAGACCCATGCGCTGCCGGAGGACATCCCGCTGGAGGTGCTGTACGAGGACGACCAGGTCATCGTGCTGAACAAGCCGGCCGGGCTGGTCGTGCATCCGGGCGCCGGCAACCCCAGCGGCACCCTGGTCAATGCGCTGCTGTACCGCGACCCGTCGCTGGCGGCGCTGCCGCGCGCGGGCATCGTGCACCGCCTGGACAAGGACACCAGCGGCGCCATGGTGGTGGCGCGGACCCTGCCGGCGCACACCTCGCTGGTGGCGCAGCTGTCGGCGCGCGACGTGCACCGCCAATACCTGGCGGTGGTGGCCGGGCCGCTGGTCTCCGGCGGCACCGCCAATGCGCCGATCGACCGCCACCCGCGCGACCGCCTGCGCATGGCAGTGCGCGAGGACGGCCGCGACGCGGTCACCCATTACCGGCTGCGCGAGCGCTTCCGCGCGCATACCGCGCTGGAATGTCGCCTGGAGACCGGGCGCACCCACCAGATCCGCGTGCACATGGCCCATCTGAAGCACCCGATCATCGGCGATCCGCTGTACGGCGGTCCGCTGAAGCTGCCCAAGGGCGCGACCGAGGAGCTGATCGCCGAATTGCGCGGTTTCAAGCGCCAGGCGCTGCATGCCGAGACGCTGGAGTTCAAGCACCCGGTCCATGGCGAGCCGGTGCGCGCCACCGCCGCGGTGCCGGCCGACCTGCAGCGGCTGCTGCATGCGCTGCGCGTCGATTCGCGGCTGGCCGCCGAGCAGGCGCGGCGCTGAGCATGGCGTTGGTCGGCGAGGGCAGGCCTGGCGCCTTGCGCCCATTCCGCAGTGGGCCTGCCTGGGAAGGGGCGACACGGCTTGGTGTGCCGGTGCAGGCGGCGCGGATGCGCGGCCGGTGCGGTAAATGCCGCTACGCCCGCGCCGCCTCCGCCGCGCAGGCGATTGCCGCCGGCGACGCAGCGCGGCGCCGGATTACGGCGTTTGCCTGCGCTGCCCCATCGTGGGCCGCACGCGCATGACCGACTTCGCCCTCGCCGCCGACTGGCCGGCCTCGCCGCGAGTGCATGCGCTGACCACGCTGCGCAACGGCGCAGGGGCGTCGTCGCCGCCGTTCGACCACTTCAACCTGGGCAACCGCAGCACGGCCGACGGCGACGATCCGGCCATGGTGCAGCGCAACCGCGACGAACTCGCTGCGCGCCTGGCGCTGCCTTCGCCGCCGCACTGGTTGCGGCAGGTGCATGGGGTGCAGGTGCTGCGCTTCGAACGGCCGCCGGCCGCGGCCGGCATCGACGCCGAACCGACCGCCGATGCCGCGGTCACCGCCGTACCCGGCGTGGTCCTGGCGATCCTGACCGCCGATTGCCTGCCGGTGACCTTCGCCGCCCGCGACGGCAGCGAAGTCGGCGCCGCGCATGCCGGCTGGCAGGGCCTGGCCGGTGGCGTGCTGGAAGCCACCGTCGCCGCCCTGCGCACGCCGCCGGCGCGGCTGCAGGCCTGGCTGGGTCCGGCCGCCGGGCCGCAGGCGTACGAGATCGGCGAAAACGTGCGCGATGCCTTCCTCGGCCACGATCCGGCCGCGGCCAGCGCCTTCGTCGCCACCCGCCCTGGCCACTGGCGGGTGGACCTGTATGCGCTGGCGCGGCAGCGCCTGGCCGCCGCGGGCATCGACCCGGCGCAGGTGCATGGCGGCGGGCTGTGCACGATTTCCGACGCGCAGCGCTTCTTTTCCTATCGCCGCGACCGCCGTAGCGGGCGCATGGCGACGCTGACATGGATCGCGGACTGAGCGCGCCGCTGTTCGCGCAACTGCTGGGGCCGGCCTTCGCGCGGCTGCCGCCGGCGCTGCGCACGTTGCATTCGGTGCCGCAGCGGCAGCGTTATGCCGGCCATGCCGAGGTACGTCGCGGGCGGCATCCGTTGCTGCCGCTGTGCGCATGGCTGGCGCGCCTGCCGCCGGCCAGCGCCACGCTGCCGATCGAGGTGACCTTCAGCGCCGACGCGCAGGGCGAGCGCTGGCAGCGCCGTTTCGGCAGGCACGCGATGCCGTCGCGGCTGTGGCTGCAGGACGGGCGGCTGCGCGAGCGCCTGGGCGCGGTCGAATTCGAATTCGCGCTGCGCGTGGACGGGGCCGCGATCGTCTGGAGCGCCACACGCGCCTGGGCGTTCGGCGTGCTGCCGCTGCCGCGGCGCTGGCTGGCCGGCGTGCACTGCCGCGAATCCGAACGCGATGGCCGCTATGCGTTCCTGGTCGACGTGGCGCTGCCGTGGATCGGTCCGTTCATCCGTTACGAGGGCTGGCTTGAACCGGCCTGAACCCGCGCGCGATGCAGTGCCCGCCGCGACCGGCGACAGCGCGATCGTGGTGTTCGACGGCGTGTGCCTGCTGTGCAGCCGCTGGGTGCGTTTCCTGCTGCGCTTCGACCGCCGCGGCCGCTACCGCTTCGCCTCGATCCAATCGGCGAGTGGCCGCGCCTTGCTGATCCGCCACGGCCTGGATCCGGACGACCCGCTGTCCTTCCTGCTGCTGACGCCGCAACGCGCGTGGACCGATTCGGACGCGGCGATCGGCGTGATCGCCGGCCTCGGCGGCGCATGGCGTGTGGTGGCGGTGTTGCGCCTGCTGCCGCGGCGCTGGCGCGATGCCGCGTATCGGGTGCTGGCGCGCAATCGCTACCGCTGGTTCGGCACTTCGACGCACTGTTTCCTGCCCGATCCGCAGCAGCGCTCGCGCTTTCTGGAGTGAGCGTTGTGCGGATGGTGGCGCGTCCGAGCGGTGGTTCCTGCCCGCAAACAGTCAACTGAGGACACGTGTCGGACGCGCGTGCTTTCTGCACGTGCGGGTTCACAAGTGCATACAGGGCCCGTTCTTGCTGGAGGCGGCCCACACTCGACCCGGATGAAAATGGCGACGATGCATCTTCCTCTGCTGCTTCTGCTGGCAAGCCAGCGGCAGCAGCGTCGGTCAGCATCCTCGGCACCCATCGCGGCGGTGCCCGCCCTTCCCACGCGCCCACCACCGCCCGAGAGGAGTTCCGCCATGCCCAAGCCCACACCTGCGCCGCTGATCAAGCCGAGCAACCGTTTGTTCGGGACGATCGATATCAAGAACGACAGATTCGCTGCGTCCCAGTTGCCCAGTACTTATTACATGAGCGGCACGGGTCCGTTCATTCGCCTGCGTCCGTTACATGAATCTGGTTTCGCTATTCTTGAAAAACCGTCGCGGGTGGTCGGGCTGTATGTAGGCGTCTGGGACCGGCAGCAAACCTTCGCGCAGAACATCCAGGATGGGAGTCTGCTGTATCGCGAACTGGGTGCGAGCGCCGCCGATATCGCTGTCAGCATCGAGCGCCTGAAACTGGTCGCGCAGCGCACCGATGAGATTCTCCAACAGAACGCCACCAAGTCCCTGGAGTTGAACGATGCCGTCGTGTTCGTCAATGAAGGTGCACTGGCCGGCACGCTCTGGGGTGGCGACAAACAGAAGACCGGTAACCTGTACAAACCGATGAAGGTGGTCGATGCGACCCGTCGCGATGCCAAAGCCCATGCCGGCCATGCCTTCGCCACGCGCGAGGCCGTGGAAAAATTCTATGCCGATTACTATCCGAACATACTGGATCAACTGATGCTGCTCGGGCAGGCGCAGAAATCATTCATCTCGCAGGCTCCCAATGGAGATGAGGTCAGGACCGTGATTGATACCGACACGAAGTATTTTCCCCAAAGCGAGTTCCCCGACCGCATCAGCCAATTGCAGTTCCTGAGCCGGCAGTTCATGAATTTCTGATCCGGTCGGGCGGGGCCAGCCGCAGCCGTCTTCGCGCCCTGTGCATGAGTTTCGTTTGAGCCCTGCGGCGCGCTAGGACATGCTGCGGCGGCACGCCGCGGCTGACGGCTTTGGCAGGAGGCGGCGCCTGCGTGCCGCCACCGATGGCGATCGCGCAGCGTGCCGGTTCAGCCTGCGCTGCGCAGTCGCGTGACCTTGCCGCCACCCGTCTGCGCGCGATTGGCTTCGATCCGGAACACCGCCACCGCAGTGGCCAGGCCGCCGGCCTGTTCTTCCATGCTGCGCGCCGCGGCGGTGGCTTCTTCCACCAGCGCGGCGTTGCGCTGGGTCACTTCGTCCAGCTGCATCACCGTGCGGTTGACCTGCTCGATGCCGCTGGATTGTTCGGCGCTGGCGGCGCTGATTTCGCCGATGAGTCCGGTCACGCGCTGCACCGAGCCGACGATCTCGTGCATGGTGGCGCCGGCGCGGTTCACCAGTCCCGAGCCCAGCGTCACCTTGTTGGTGGAGTCCTCGATCAGGTGCTTGATCTCCTTGGCCGCGTCCGCCGAGCGCTGCGCCAGCGAACGCACTTCCGAGGCGACCACGGCGAAGCCGCGGCCCTGCTCGCCGGCGCGCGCGGCTTCGACCGCGGCGTTGAGCGCGAGGATGTTGGTCTGGAACGCGATCCCGTCGATGACGCTGATGATCTCGCCGATGCGCCGCGACGAGCTGCTGATCGCGCTCATCGTGGCGACCACCTCGTCCATCACCTTGCCGCCGGACTGGGCGATCTCGCCGGTGCTGTGCACCAGGCCGTTGGCCTGCTGCGCGTTGTCGGCGTTCTGCTTCACCGCCGAGGTCAGTTCCTCCATCGAACTGGCGGCTTCCTCCAGGCTGGCCGCCTGCTGCTCGGTGCGGTCGGACAGGTCGGTGTTGCCGGCGGCGATTTCCATCGCCGCGCGGCGGATCGCCTCGACCGCGCCCTGGATGCCGACGATGATCTCGGTCAGCTTGGCCACGGTGCGGTTGGTGTCCTCGCGCAGCCGCGCGAACACGCCCTGCGCGTCGCCGTCGACGCGATGGGTGAGATCGCCTTCGGCCAGCGCGGCCAGCGCGCTGGCCAGCGCCGCCAGGTTGTTTTCCACCGAATCGGAGATGCGGTTGACGCCTTCGGCCAGCGACTTGAGCACGCCGTCCATCGACGCGGTATCCAGGCGGCGACTGAAATCGCCATGCGCGGCGGCCTCGATCACCGCGGTCAGCGCCTGCTCGGCATTGACCTGCGCGGTCACTTCCTCCCACTGCGCGATGGTGCCCAGGCGCACGCCGTCGGCGCCGGTGATCGGGCTGTAGACGAAGTCGATCTGGCGGCCGAAGAACGGCGCGCGCACGCGCTTGGAACCGGTCAGCGCGCGCATGCGATCGATCGCCGCCTGGCTGTCCGGATAGATGTCGCCGATGCTGCCGCCGACGAACTGCTCGGCGCTGAATTCGGGGCGGAAGCTCTGCACATCGGGCTCGATCATGCGCAGCATCTGCAGCAGCTTGCGGTTGGCGAAGTGCACGCGGCCGTCGTCGTCGGCGATGCGGACCATGGTGTCCAGATCGTCCAGCGCCTGGATCACGAAGCGGCCGCGGCGCAGTTCGGCCTCGGTCTCGGCCTGGCGTGCGGCCAGCCGCGCCTGCGCGGTCTGTATCGCGCGCAGCAGCGCGGCCTCGGCGCCGTCGCCGGCACTGTCGAAGCGCTGCTCGAAACGGCCTTCGCCCAGCGCCTGCACCGCCTGCAACGCGCGCTGCGACGGCGCCGCGCGCCGCGTGCCGGCCCAGTACAGCGCCGCCACCAGCAGCGCCGCGGCGGCCAGTGCCGGCGCCAGGCGCGCCAGCGCCGGCCCGTTCGGCCCGAGCTGGCGGCCGACGTGCACCGCGTACAGCGCCATCGCCACCAGGCCAAGCGCATAGGCCAGTGCGAACAGCAACGGGCGCGGGGGCAGGCGGAGGCCGCCAATCGAGCGAGGGGATGCGGCGTCTGGCAAGGTCATGGCGGCTACCGGCTGGGAAGATCGGCGCAATCCGCGTGCGTCGACAAAAGGTGAAATATGCCTCTCAGTATCGGCCGCCAGGTTCGCGGGCTTGACCGCGGCACAGACCGCTCGTCGGAAATATCGCGCCTGAATAGGCGAGATAGGTCGCTGAAAACGTTCCAGTTTTTGCTGCAACGCAATAGATCGCGCGGCGAGGTCTCGCCTCCGCAACCCGCACCCGCACCCGCGCCAGTGCGCCGGCGTTGGCTGGCAGCGGCTCCGGGCACAAAAAAACCGGCCGTCTTGCGACGGCCGGTCGGGTGCCTCGGGAGCGGGCCGGCGTTACTTCGCCGGTGCGGCGTCCGGCAGGGTCCAGGCGATCACGCTGTCGCCGGGCTTGGTTTCCATGCGGTCGTGGCCGCCGATCGCGGCGACGATGTACTGCTTGCCGTTCACCGTGTAGCTCAGCGGCGCGGCCTGCGGGCCGGCCGGCACCCGCACTTCCCACAACAGCTTGCCGGTCTGGGTGTCGTAGCCGCGCAGGAAGTTGTCCAGCGCCGCGCCGATGAAGGTGACGCCGCCGGCGGTGGCCAGCGAGCCGCTGTTGTTGGGCGTGCCCAGCTCGAACTTCATCTTCGACGGGATGCCCATCGGGCCCTGGTCGTAGCCGGTGCCCAGCGGACGCCGCCAGATCACCTGCTGGGTGCGCAGGTCCACGCCGGAGATGTAGCCCCACGGCGGGGCGATGCACGGCGTGTTCAACGGCGACATCCACGGTTCCTTGCGCGCGCCGTAGGCCAGGCCTTCCTGCGCCATGTAGCCGGGCGTCTTGCTCTTGCCGTTGAACACCGAGACCACGCCCAGTGCGTTCATTTCCTGCCGCGGATAGACGTGTTCGGTGTACGGCAGGCGGTTGCTGTTCATCACCATGATGCCGCGCTGCAGGTCCACCGACACGCCGCCCCAGTTGATGCCGCCGTGGTTGCCGGTGAAGGACAGCGAGCCCTGCAGGCTGGGCGGGGTGAACATGCCTTCGTAGCGCAGCTGCTTGAACTGGATGCGGCAGGCCAGCTGGTCGAACGGGGTGATGCCCCAGGCGTCGGATTCGACGAGGGTCTCGTAGTCCTTGCTCGGCGCGCCCACGGTATTGGGCATGCCCGGCGATACCGGCTGGGTCTTGGCGGTCCAGTCGCCGTGGTCGGTGCCCTGCGGCACCGGCAGTTGCTGCACCGGCATGATCGGCTTGCCGGTCTCGCGGTCGAGCACGAACACCTGGCCGGACTTGGTGGCCTGGATCACTGCCGGACGCGTGCCGCCGCCGGGGACCGGGAAATCGACCAGGTTCGGCTGCGGGCCGATGTCGTAGTCCCACAGGTCGTGGTTGACCGTGCGGAAGTGCCAGCGCTCCTTGCCGGTGGCCGCGTCCACCGCGACCAGCGAGGCGGTGTATTCCTCTTCCTGCGGGGTGCGGCCCTTGCCGAAGAAGTCGCCGGAGGCGTTGCCAGTGGGCAGGTAGACCAGGCCTAGTTCGTCGTCGGCGGCCATCAGCGACCACACGTTCGGGGTCGAGCGGGTATAGGTCTGGCCGGCCGGCGGCGCGGCGGCGATCGCCGGGTTGCCCAGGTCCCAGGCCCAGCGCAGCTCGCCGCTGACCGCGTCGAAGGCGCGCACCACGCCGGACGGCGCATCGCGTTCCTGGCCGTCGCGGACCTGGCCGGTGGGCTGGATCACCACGCCGCGCATCACCACCGGCGGCGAGGTCGGGCCGACGAAGCCGGGCTTGGTGTTGCCGGTGTCCTTGTTCAGGTCCACGTAGCCGTGGTCGCCGAAGCTCTCGCACAGCTTGCCGGTGGCGGCGTCGAGCGCGCCCAGGCGGCCATCGACCATCGGCCAGAAGATGCGCTTGGCGCATTCGGCGACCGGGGTGGTGGCCTCGAAATAGGACACGCCGCGGCAGGTGGTGGCGGCGACGCCGGCCATCGCCTTGGGATTGGTCTTGGGATCGAAGCGCCAGCGCTCCTTGCCGGTGGTGGCCTCGACCGCGATCACCTTCTGCGTCGGCGTGCAGATGTAGACCAGGTCGCCGACCTTCAGCGGGGTGTTCTGGAACGCATAGCCGAGCTTGGAGCCGGCCGGCTTGAGGTCGCCGGTGTGGAATTCCCAGGCGATCTTCAGGTCCTTGACGTTGTCCGGGGTGATCTGCGCGCCGGGGCTGTAGTGGTTGGACAGGTTGGAACCGGCGTAGGCGGTCCAGTTGCCGGCATCGTGGTTGGCGGCGACGTTGCCGTCGGGGCTGCTCACCGTGGCGCGGCTGAACGCGGCTTGCGGCCGCTGCGCGGCCAGCGCGGGGTCGGCCAGTTCGATCGTGCGCGGGAACAGCAGCGGCCCGAACACCAGCAGCGCACCGAGCACCGGCAGTACGCCGGCGACCAGCGCGTAGCCCAGGCCGGACAGCGGCGCCAGGCGCCGGCGCGCCACCTTCCAGAACGGCAGCAGCACCAGGCCCAGCACCGAGATCATCGCCAGGCGCGGGATCAGCGCCCAGCCGTCCAGGCCGACCTCGGCCAGCGCCCAGGCGATGGTCGCGGCCAGGGTCAGGCCGAACAGCCACAGCCCGGCGCGGCGGCCGAGCGCCAGCAGCACGCCGGACACGGCCAGGGCCAGGCCGGCCAGCAGGTAGTACCAGGAGCCGCCGACGGCGACGAGTTGCCCGCCCATCGCGGCCAGGGCGGCGCCGATCAGGGCGATGACCACGGCATAGGCGACGAACAGCCAGGTGCCGGGTCCGGAGGGAGTGGTGCGATCGTTCATGGGGAATGAGGGGGTTCGACAGGGACCCGGACGCGTCGCGGAAGGGCTACGGCATAGGCGGGTCGTGGAGGGGCAGGCGAGGGCATGGCCGCATCGGCGGTGGTCCTGCGCACAACGGGAACACCGCGCTACCCCTCCCAGGGTGCAGAAAAGCACGGTGCGTGCCCGCGATTTTAAGCCAAGCAGGTTGTCCAGCCGTGACGGCAGGCGGAACCTTCCGTCCTGCTCGGCGGGCGATACGTGACAGGCAGCAGGATTGGGATTGGCGTCACCCGGGGCGCATGCCGATGTTTCGCGCCTGTGCGTCGCTCGGGTGGACGCTTGGTGAGAACCTTGGAGGACAGCTTGGGGCCCAAACGACCATGACGTGTATCGGCACGATGCCATCTCGCGCAAAACCCCCGGCGAAGGCGCAGGCCTTTACACGCCTGCCCCGCCTGTCGCCCCTGCTGCTCCTGCTGCCGATGCTCCTGGGGTGTCACCCGCAGGTCCGAGCCGATAGCGGCGCGTCGGATTTGACCGTTCTGGAGATTTCCAAGGCGGTCTACGAGCCTGCGCGTGGAGCCGCCAGGCTGGCCAAGGAGGAGGCGATGTGCAGCGCCTGGTCGCTGGACCGGACGCAAGCGGAATCCTTCTTCGGCCTGAGCAGGGAACTGGGCGAAGGAGAACTGCACGATTTCGACTGGCTGCCTTGCTCGATCAAGGGTCGCGTGCGGGCGCAAGGGCGGGTGTGGGAGTTCGAGATCAACGCCGCGGGCACCAGCATCTGGCGCAACGGCGACCAGGCGCGGATGCTGGGATGTTCGCAAGCTGCATGCGCGCCGTTCGTGGTGTTGATACCGGAGGCCGGCGGGCAGTAACCGCGCGGGCGCTTCGACATCTGTTCCGCGTGGACGCTCTGCGCGCCCCGCGTCCGCCTGGCCAATCGTCGTCGAACCGCGGCGTCTGCGAGGCTGCGCGACCGGCGTCGCGCAGCCCTCGGCGCCTCAGCGCTCCAGCGCCTGCAGGTAGCGTTGCCGCCACACGCCGATGTCGTTCTTGCGCAGGTGGTCCATCATGGTCTGCCAGCGCTCGATGCGCTTGGCCTTGGGCAGCGAGGCGGCGGTGGCGATCGCATCGGCCACGCCGTCCAGGTCGTGCGGGTTGACCAGCAGCGCTTCCTTCAGTTCGTCGGCGGCGCCGGCCAGCAGCGACAGCACCAGGACGCCGGGATTCTCCGGATCCTGCGCGGCCACGTATTCCTTGGCCACCAGGTTCATGCCGTCGCGCAGCGGCGTCACCAGGCCGACCTGGGCGGCGCGGTAGAAGCCGGTCAGGGTGGCGTGGGTGAAGTTGCGATTGACGTAGCGCAGCGGGGTCCAGTCCGGTTCGGCGTGGCCGCCGTTGATATGGCCGGCGATCTGTTCGAGCTGGTTGCGCAGCTGCTTGTACTCGGTGACGTCGCCGCGCGAGACCGGCGCGATCTGCAGATAGGTGAGGCTGCCGCGCTGGTCCGCATGCCGCTCCAGGTAGCGCTCGAAGCCCAGGAAGCGTTCGGGCAGGCCCTTGGAGTAGTCGAGCCGGTCCACGCCGATCGCCAATTGGCGATCGCGCAGGCTGCTGCGCAGGTCGCGCACCGCCGGCTTGGAGACCGCCGCGCGCGCCTGCTGCGCGATCAGTTCGGTGTCGATGCCGATCGGGAACTTCTCGGCGCGGAAGCGGCGCCCGCCGGGCGCTTCCAGCACGCCGTCCCTGATCACCTTGCCGCCGCCGAACAGGCGCACGTAGGCCTGGAAACGGTCCACGTCGCGCTGGGTCTGGAAGCCGACCAGGTCGTAGGCGTAGAAGCCCGAGAACAGCCGCGCATGATCCGGCAGGGCCTGGATCAGATCGGCCGAGGGGAACGGCACGTGCAGGAAGAAGCCGATGCGGCAGCCGATGCCGCGCTCGCGCAGCAGCGAGGCCAGCGGGATCAGGTGGTAGTCGTGGATCCACACCGTGTCGTCTTCGCGCAGCAGCGGCGCCAGCTTTTCGGCGAACAGCGCGTTGACCCGGCGGTAGCCTTCGCGGGTGGCGCGGTCGTAGTCGACCAGGTCCAGGCGGAAGTGCAGCAGCGGCCACAGCGTGCGGTTGGCGAAGCCGTTGTAGTACGCGTCCAGGTCGGCGCGGTTGAGGTCCATGGTGACGAAGCGGATGTCGCCCTGGGTCTGCTCGTGCAGCGCGCCGCTGTCGCCGCGCACGGTCTTGCCGCTCCAGCCGAACCACACCCCGCCGCGTTCCTTCAACGCGGCGAGCAAGCCCACCGCCAGGCCGCCGGCGCGGTTCTCGCCGGGCAAGGCCACGCGGTTGGATACCACTACGAGTCTGCTCATGAAGCCTCCTGCCAGCTGCGCGACAAACGCATCGCGGCGATGATCAACCCGACATGCGAGTAGGTCTGCGGGAAATTGCCCCAGGCCTCGCCGTTGTCGAAGGCTAGATCCTCCGACAGCAAGCCCAGGTGATTGCGGCGCGCGAGGATGCGCTCGAACAGCTCGCGCGCCTCGTCCTTGCGCCCGATCGCGGCGAGCGCATCGATGTACCAGAACGTGCAGATGGTGAAGCTGGTCTCCGGCTCGCCGAAGTCGTCCGGCGCCACGTAGCGGTACAGCGCGTCGCCGTGCTTGAGGTCGCGGCCGATCGCCTCGACCGTGGCGACGAAGCGCGGATCGTCCGGGGCGATGAAGCCGATGTCGGCCAGCAACAGCAGCGAGGCGTCCAGGCGATGGCCGTTGAAGGTGTCGGTGAAGTGGCCGCGCTCGGCGCTCCAGGCGTCGGCCAGCACCCGCGCGTGGATGGTGTCGGCGCGTTCGCGCCAATACGCCACGCGCGCGTCCAGGCCGAGCCGCGCGGCGATCTTGGCCAGGCGGTCGCAGGCGGCCCAGCACATCGCGCTGGTGTAGGTGTGCACTTCGGCACGGCCGCGGAATTCCCACAGCCCGGCGTCGGGCACGTCGTGCAGCGCGAACGCGCGCTCGCCCAGCGGCTCCAGGCGCAGGAAGGTGTCGGTGTCGCCGGGGTCCTTCAGGCGCAGATCGAAGAACAGCTGCGTGGACGCCAGCACCACGCTGCCGTACACATCGTGCTGCTTCTGGATCCAGGCCAGGTTGCCGCGCCGCACCGGGCCCATGCCGCGGTAGCCGGCCAGCGACGGCACTTCGTGTTCTTCCAGCGCCGCTTCGAAGCCGATGCCGTAAAGCGGCTGCAGGCTGCCGTCGGTGGTGGCGATGTTGAAGATGTAGCCGAGGAACTGCTCCATGGTGCGGGTGGCGCCGAGCCGGTTCAGCGCGCGCACCACGAACGCGGCGTCGCGCAGCCAGCAATAGCGGTAATCCCAGTTGCGCGGGGTGTCCGGCGCTTCGGGGATGGAGGTGGTCATCGCCGCGATGATCGCGCCGCTGTCCTCGTACTGGCACAGCTTCAGCGTGATCGCGCTGCGGATCACCGCGTCCTGCCAGTCCAGCGGCACCGACAGGTAGCGCACCCACTCGCGCCAGTATTCCTCGGTGCGCTCCTGCGCTTCCTGGATGTAGCCGGTCAGCGAGCGGGTCAGCGATTCGTCCACGCCGAGCATCAGGTTGACCGGGTGGCTGAGCACGAACGGCAGCTCGTCGCGGACGAAGCGCACCGGCACGTCGGTGGTCAGGCGCAGGGTGAAATCCGGCAGCAGCCAGCGCACGTGGTTGCTGCCCCAGGTGCTTTCCGGCTTGCGCGCGCCCCAGTCGGCCAGCGGCCGCGCCAGCACGCGGATGCGCGGGTTGCCGGACAGCGGCCGCACCTGGCGGATGATGCTGACCGGCCGGTAGAAACGGCCGTTGTTGCGCCAGCGCGGCGCGAAGTCGATCACTTCCACCGCGCCGCCGTGCGCGTCGCGCAGCACGGTGCGCAGGATCGCGGTGTTGGCCAGGTAGTGCTGCTCGCTGTCGGCGAAATCCTCCAGCTCGATGCTGAAATCGCCGCCGTCGTGGTCGCGCGGCGACAGCAGCGCGCAGAACGCCGGATCGCCGTCGAACGCCGGCAGGCAGCTCCACACCACACGCGCCTGCTTGTCGACCAGTGCGCCGAAACTGCCGTTGCCGATCACGCCGAGGTCGAGAGTGGGGGAGCTCATGGAGGAAGCGGGTCCTTGTGCGCGGTCGGAGATGGGAAGTGAGGCGGTGCTGCCGGGCGCGGTACTCATGCGGCGTTGTCGCGCAACCAGGCGTGGACGCCACGCGGATCGGGCAGGGCGAATGTCGCCGCGCTGCGCTGGCGGGTACCGACCAGCACGCTCCAGCCGCCGGCGGCATTGGCCGCGGCGAAGCCGAATTCGTCGGTGAGGTCGTCGCCGACGAACACCGGGCGGCGGCCCTGGAACGGAGGCTGCTGCATCAGCGTGGTCAGTGCCCGGCCCTTGTCGCTGCCCTCGGGCACGAACTCGACCACGTGGTCGCCGGCCTGCAGGCGATAGCCGGGCAGCGCGTCGATCTGTTCCTGGGCGAAGGCGATGACCTGCGCGCCGGCATCCGGCGCGGCGCGCCAGTGCAGCGCCAGGCTGGCGCCCTTGTCTTCGACCAGCACGCCGGGATGCGCCTGCTTCAGGTGCGCGGCACGTTCGTGCAAGCCGTGCAGCCACTGCGAGGTGTCGGCCGGCATCGCCGCGCGGGCGTTGATGTCGCTGCGCAGCTCGTGGCCGTGCAGGCCGGCGGCGGGCAGGCGCAAGGGCGCGAACAGCGCGTCCAGCTGCGCCAGCGGCCGGCCGCTGACCAGCGCCAGCGCGCCTTGCAGGCGGTCGCTGATGCGGCCGATTGCCTCGCGCACCTCGGGCAGCAGGTGCACGCCGTCGGGGCGGTCGGCGAATTCGATGAGGGTGCCGTCCACATCCAGGAACAATGCGCAGGCATCGTCCAGGCGCGGCGGCGGCGGTCGGAGGGGGAGCGCGTCTGCCATCGCGCCATGATGAATGGGCGCGCGTTAGCGTCAGGTGGATTGGAAGCCGGGATTGGGGATTCGGGATTGGGGATTCGCAACAGCGGGCGCGCGTGGCTTTTACCAATCCCGAATCCCGACTCCCCAATCCCGGCACCTCAGTCAGAAGGTGTACCGCACCCGCCCGTAGTAATAAGCGCCATTGCTGCCGATCGGCGACAGCACGTCGTAGGGCAGGTTGCCGAAGTAGTAGATGTCGGTGTTGGAGCGGTCGGGATAGTTGTCGGTGAGGTTCTGCCCGCCCAGCGCCACGCTCCACTGCTTGGTGATGTGGTACTCGACCTCGGCGTCGAGCTGCCACTCGGCGCCGTAGGTCTGCCGCGGCACGTAGCCGTCGCCGAAGTCGAACACGCGTGTGGCGCTGCCGTAGCGGCTGACCCGGGTCTGCAGCGACCAGCGGTCGTTGTTCCAGTTCACCGCGAGCTGGGCGCGGGTGCGCGGCGCGGCGTCGGTCAGGGTGTTGCTCTCCTCCACGCCGAACAGCACGTAGTCCGGGTTCAGCGCCAGCAGCTGCGCCGGCGTGGCGACCACGTTCTTCAGCTCGGTCTTGGCGTAGCTCCAGGTGCCGGTCAGCTGCAGCTGGCCGTCGCCCAGCGCTTGCCGCCAGTTGCTGACCAGTTCCGCGCCGCGGGTGCGGGTATCGGCGGCGTTGACGAAGAAGCTGGCGCTCTGCAGGCCGGTGACGCCGAAGTTCTGCGCGACGAACGCGGTCAGCGCGTCGCCGCTGATGTCTTCGGACAACGCGATGCGGTCGTCGATGTCGATCTGGAACAGGTCCAGCGACAGGTCGAAGTGCGCGCCGATGCGGCTGGTGAAGCCGAGGCTGTAGTTGACCGACTTCTCCGGCTTCAGCTCTTTCGCGCCCAGTGCCTGCGCGATGGGGTTGTTGACCGACAGCAGGCGGCCCTGCAGCAGTTGGCCGGACGCGTCGTAGCCGGTGGAGGTGGCTTCGTAGCCGATCTGGCTCAGCGACGGCGCATGGAAGTTGTTGGAGATCGCGCCACGCAGCGCGAACGCGGGCACGAACTCGTAGCGCGCGGCCAGCTTGCCGGTCAGCTCGCCGCCGAAATCCTGGTAGTGCTCGTAGCGCGCGGCCAGGTCGGTGGAGAACTTGTCGCCGAACTGGCTGGACACGCTGGCGTAGGCGCTGGCCACGTTGCGCGACAGGTCGGCCGCATCCTGCGGGGTCAGCCCGCCGCCGGCCTGGGCGCCGGTGGGGCGGTCGGTGTAGGCGCCGGCGGCGTAGCTGGCCGGATCGCCGGGGCGGGTGCGGTAGTGCTCGCGGCGGAATTCCACGCCGCTGCCGACGGTGTGGGTGGCGCCGGCGGCGTCGAAGCTGCGGCTCAGGTCGAGGTTGGCCACGCTCTGCTCGAAGGCGTAGTCGCCGGTCTTGAAGCGGGTCGGGCTGCCCGGGCCGAGCGAGGCGTTGAGCGAGTTCTTCAGCCGGTAGGTGAAGTCGTTGCGGCCGTAGTCGACGCTGGCGTCGTAGGCCCATTCGCCCCATTGCCCGCGCGCGCCGGCCACGCCCTGCAGGTCGCGGTTCTCGCCCAGCGACACCGGGCGGTAGCCGTTCGGATAGACCTCGGTCCAGTTGGCGTCGCTGTCGGGATAGCGGAAATAGTTGGCGCCCTGCGTGTCGCGCTGGTTGTAGGTGCCGAAGAAGTAGAACTCGCTGGTCTGGCCGAACGGCAGCTTGCCGTTGATCCAGGCGTTGAGGTCCTTGCTGGCGCCGTCGCCGAGCACGTAGTTGCGCTTGCCGGCCAGCGCCAGGTTGGCCGGGGTCTGCGCCTCGAAGAACGGGATCTGGTCGTAGCCGGCGCGGTTGGTGCCTTCGCGGTTCTTCAGCTCCAGGCCGACCTTGAAGAAGCCGCCGTCGTCGCCCAGGCGGGTGCCGACCTTGGCGCTGGCGTAGCTGGTCTGGCCGTCGGTGACGGTGCGGTCGATCGGCTTCACGTCGGTGTGGTTGGCGCCGAAGCTGGCCTCCAGCGCGCCGCTGTCCGGATCGTCGTCGAGGATCACGTTGATCACCCCGGCCACCGCATCCGAGCCGTACTGCGCGCCGGCGCCGTCGCGCAGCACTTCGATGCGCTTGATCGCGCTGATCGGGATCGAGTTGAAGTCCACCGGGGTGGTGCCCTTGCCGATCTTGCTGTCGGTGTTGACCAGCGCCGAGGTGTGGCGGCGCTTGCCGTTGACCAGCACCAGCACCTGGTCGGGCGAGAGCCCGCGCAACTGCGCGGCGCGGATGTGGTCGGCGCCGCCGGAGTTGGACTGACGCGGGAAATTGAACGACGGCAGCAGCGCCTGCAGCGCGCTGCCCAGCTCGCCGTTGACCACGCCGGCCTTGCGGATGTCCTCGGCGCTGAGCACGTCCACCGGCGCAGTGGATTCGAGCACGGTGCGGCCACTGGCGCGGGTGCCGGTGACAATCACCGTGTCCAGGTTGGTCGCGGTGCCGGGATCGGCCTGCTGGGCCAGGGCGGGGGCCGACAGGGCCAGGGCGATGGCCAGGCTCAGCGGGCGGGCGAACGGATACGACATGGGGGTCTCTCTCCTGCGGTGACGCAAAGACCGGCTGCGGCGGGGGTCCGTGCCGCGCAGGCGGAACAAATTCGGGTACATCCATCCGGATGAAGCGATATATTATCTTATCGTTAACGCGGCCGCGAGCCGCCGCGTCCGCTCCGTTCGGCATCAGCTGATGCTCTGCGGTTATCGGGCGCGCGCTGCCGCCGTCGCCTACCATCCCGTCTTTCCGTTCCGCTTCCGAGACCTGCCGATGCTGCTGCGTGCCCCCTTGCTTGCCGTGTTCCTGGCCCTGACCGCCTGCGCCAGCGTGGCGCCGTCCGCTTCCACCGCGCCGGCCAAGGTCGCTGCCGCGATGCAGGGCGATGCCGCGCGGCCGGCGCAGGCCAGCGGCTGGGTGCGCAGCGAGCTGTACTTCGGGGTCGGCGAGGAGAGCGGCCCGGCCGATCGCCCGCAGGCCGAGCCGATCAGCGAGGCGCAATGGCGCGCGTTCCTGGACAAGCAGGTCACGCCGCGTTTTCCCGATGGCCTGACCGTGTTCGATGCCTACGGCCAGTGGCTGTTCCGCGGCGCCAAGGAGCCGAACCGGCTCAATACCAAGGTGCTGGTGATCCTGCACGAGGACACCCCGCAGCGCCGCGCCGACATCGAGGCGATCCGGCTGGCGTGGAAGCAGGCGACCGGGCACCAGTCGGTGCTGTGGTCGCGGCAGCCGGTGGAGGTGTCGTTTTGAAGCTGGGATTCGCGATTGGGGATTGGGGATTCGGAAGAGCGGGGCGGTGACGTTCTCGATTCATCAGGATGATCTGTCGGGTGAGGCGGTGCGTGGGTTGCTCGCCTACCACCTGCAGCAGATGCATGCGCAGTCGCCGCCGGGCAGCGTGTATGCGCTCGATCTGTCCGGGCTGCAGCGCGCCGACGTGAGCGTGTGGAGCGTCTGGCGCGGCGACGCGCTGGCCGCGGTCGGCGCGCTGCGGGTGCTGGGCGATGGCGGCGGCGAGCTGAAGTCGATGCGCACCCATCCCGACTTCCTGCGCCAGGGCGCAGCCGCGGCGCTGCTGGAGCACATCGTGGCCGCCGCGCGCGCCGCCGGCCTGCAGCGGCTGAGCCTGGAGACCGGCAGCGGTGAGGCGTTCGAGGCGGCGCTGGCCCTGTACCGGCGCCGCGGTTTCCGCAATGGGCCGGCGTTCGCCGATTACGTGCCGAGCGCGTTCAACCAGTTCCTGCATCTGACGCTGTAACCGCGTCGAAGGCACGCAAGCCGGGATGCTGCATCCCTGTTTGCGCGCCAATCGGCGCGCGCCGCTTCCATTACCATCCTTCGACCCCTCACCCAGCCATCGCCCGCATGTCCAGCACCGCTCCCGTTTCCTCGCGCCCGCGCTGGTTCGTCGCCGGCGACCTCAATGGTTTCTTCGGCCTGGTGCTCGACAACCTGTCGATCCTGGGCTTCATCAGCGCAGCGCTGATCGGCCTGTTCCAGTTCCCGGCCGAGGTGATCTACACGCGGATGATTCCCGGCACCGCGTTCGGCGTGCTGATCGGCAACCTGCTGTACACGTGGATGGCACGCCGGCTGGCCGCGCGCAGCGGGCGCAGCGACGTCACCGCGATGCCGCTGGGCCTGGACGCGCCGACCAGCATCGGCATGGCGCTGCTGGTGCTCGGCCCGGCGTTCGTGCGCTACAAGCAGCAGGGCCTGGACCCGCAGGCCGCGGCGATCGCCACCTGGCACCTGGGCATGGCCGCGCTGGTGGTGATGGGCGTGCTCAAGACCGTGCTGTCGTTCTTCGGCGACGCGGTCACCCGCGCCTTGCCGCGCGCGGCGCTGCTCGGCTCGATCGCCGGCATCGCGCTGGTGCTGATGGGCTTTCTGCCGTTGCTGGAAACGCTGCGCTCGCCGCTGGTCGGCCTGGTGGTGCTGGGCCTGCTGCTGTACGTGCTGATCGCCAAGGGCCGCTTGCCGTACGGCGTGCCCGGCGTGCCGCTGGCGCTGGTGCTCGGCACCGGCCTGTACTACTGGTTGAACGCGGCCGGTTTCGGCATCCCCGGCTACCAGGCGCCGCAGTGGGTGGCGCCGCAGCTGGTGCTGCCGTGGCCGAGCCTGGGCTTCGTCGCCGGCCTGGCCGATGCGGTGCCGCTGTTGCCGCTGCTGCTGCCGTTCGGCCTGCTGATGGTGGTCGGCGGCATCAACGTCAGCGAGAGCGCGCGCGCCGCCGGCGACGACTACCGCACCCGCGACATCCTGCTGGTCGAGGCCTGCTCGACGCTGGTCGCCGGCGTCTGCGGCGGCGTCGCCCAGACCACCCCGTACATCGGCCAGCCGGCGTACAAGCACATGGGCGCACGCAGCGGCTACACGCTGCTGACCGGGCTGTTCATCGGCCTGGGCGGCATGCTCGGGCTGGTCGCCGGATTGGTGCAGTGGCTGCCGCTGGCGGTGCTGGCGCCGATCATCGTGTACGTGGCCATCGACATCACCACCCAGGCGTTCCAGGCCACGCCCAAGCGCCACGCCGGGGCGATGGTTCTGGGCTTCCTGCCGTCGGTAGCTTACCTGCTGGCGATCAAGGCGCCGGGCTGGATCCCGCCGGACAAGCTCGCCGCGTTGACCACCGCGCTGGACGGCCACGGACTGCCGGAACTGGCGGTGATCTTCACCCTGGGCAATGGCTTCATCATCACCGCGATGCTGTGGACCTCGGCGGTGGCGGCGATGGTCGATGGGCGCCTGCGCCGCGCCGCGGCGTTCCTGCTGGTGGCGGCCGGGCTGACCCTGTTCGGCCTGATCCACTCGGTGGATCCGCGTGGCGGCATCTACCTGCCGTGGACGCTGAGCGGCCTGCCCAAGCTGATCGCCTGGCAATTCGCCGGCGGCTACCTGGCCCTGGCCGCGCTGCTCGGCCTGCTGTCGCTGCAGAAGCCGCGTGCGGTGCTGGTGGATTGACTGCGCGACAATCGGCGCCGAAATCGTGCCGGCGCGCGAGCCGAGGATGAAATGGACAGGAAACATGGCCTGCGCGCGGGTGCGCTCGCACTGACGCTGGCGTGGATAGCCACGGCCGGCGCGGTGTCGTTCGACTGCGCCAAGGCATCCAGCGCGGTCGAGCGCCTGTTGTGCACGGACCGGCGGCTGGACGCCGCGGACGAATGGCTGGCCCGGCGCTATGCGGCACTGCTGGCGACCGTGCCGACCGCGCAGCGACAAGCCGTGCGCAGCGCGCAGCAGGCCTGGCTGGCGCAACGCGACGGCTGCCTGGCCCAGTCCGACCCGGGCACCTGCCTGAAACAGCGGATGGAGGCGCGGGTGCGCGCGCTGGACAGCCAGTTCGCGCCGCAGGCGGCGCGCTTCGATCGCATCGTCGCCAGCATTCCCGCCGCGCCTGCCGCGGCGGCGGCGCAGTTGCGCGACTACGACGGCGGCCTGGCCTCGGCCTGGCTGGTGTACCTGCACCGCTTCGTGCCGGCGGCCGGCGTCGGCGCGTCCGAGGCGCGTGCGCGCTTCGCCGCTGCCAGCGCCGCCTTGCGCCAGCAGGATCCGGTGGCGGCCGGGATGCTCGACGCCGCCGAGCCGGCCGACCGGCAGGCCGCCGAAGCGCGCGACCTGACGCTGCTGCGGCTGTGGATCGAACGCAGCGGCTACGGCGCGGACGCCACCACGCGTCCTGATCTGCGCCCCTACGTGCATTGTTTCGTGTTCGCGCAGCAGGGCAAGGCCGCGTACGACGCGATGGGGCCGTTGTACGGGTCCAGCCGCGATCTCGACGCGCCGATCTGCGCGCCGCAACCCGGCCTGTTCGACCAGCCGGCCTGGCAACAGTTGCATCGGGCGTTTGCCAGTCTGATCGAGAAGGCCTCCGAGGACGCCGGCACGATGCGCTATGCCGATTTCGCCGGATGGCGCGTGCTCTCGTTGCAGGCCACGCAGTCGCCATCGCTGTTTCTGCAGCGGCCGCAAGACGCGGAGCCCAGGCGCGATCCGGCAGCATCGATCGCCGGCTGGCGCGATGCGGCGCTTTGGCCGCAAGCCGATCGCAAGGCGGCGCTGGCGGCCTTGCAGCCAGCGCGTGCGGCGACGGCGCGTTGGCTGGTCGAACACAAGGCGATGTCGGCGGCGCAGGCCGAACAGGTCGCCGCGGCCATCGTGGCCGAGTGGGTGGATGTGCGCATCGCCTTCGGCGAAGGGGCCGCCGGCTAGCGGCGCGCGTCCCGCCTGCGCTGGCGCCGCGGGACGAGGCTGAACGCCGACCGTCCCGCGTTGGAACCGGCGGCGGGCGCGGTGGTCACACCTGCCACTGTTCAACGGAGAACCGGACACCATGCAGCCGCGTCAGTCGTTCTGGCCCTGGATCCTGGTCGCTGTGCTGGTCGGCGCCGCCGCCGTGTGGCTGTTCCGCGACAACCTGAGTGCGCTGCTGCATGGCACAGCGCCTGCGCCCGTTGCGGTGGCGCCGACAGCTGCGCCGCCCGTGGCGCCGCCCGCGCCTGCGGCTGCCGCCGCGGCCGCGCCGCCGATCCAGCATCCGATCGATCCGGCCGCTGCGGCCGATGCGGCGATCCCGGCGCTGGCCGACAGCGATGCGGCAGCATGGGCCGAACTGGCGACGCTGGCCGGCAGCGACGCGCCGCTGGCGCTGTTGCTCCGCGACCATCTGATCCAGCGCGCGGTGACCATGATCGACAACCTGCCGCAGCGTCGCGTCGCGGCGCGGACCCTGGCGCTGAAGCCGGTGCCCGGGCAACTGCAGATCGCCACCGATGCCGCCGGCGCCAGCACCCTCGCCGAGGCCAACGCGCAACGTTACGCCCCGTACGTGCAGGCCTTCACCCAGGCCGATGCCGGCGCGATGGTGGCCGCGTACCGGCGCTTCTATCCCCTGTTCCAGCAGGCGTACGTGGAGCTGGGTTATCCCAACGGCTATTTCAACGACCGCCTGGTGCAGGTGATCGACCATCTGCTGCAGGCGCCGGTGCCGGCGACACCGCCGGCGCTGATCGCCGATGCGCGCACCGGCAAGGCCCGCTTCGCCGATCCGGCGCTGGAGTCGCTGTCGGTCGGACAGAAGGCGCTGCTGCGCCTGGGGCCGGCGCAGGCCGCGGCGGTGCGCAAGCAACTGCAGGCGATCCGTGCGGCGTTGGTGCGGACCTGAGTGATTGTGCAAGACGGCGGGGCAAGCGCCGCGCATCGCACACGCATCTGTAGCAGCGGCTTCAGCCGCGACAGGTTGCCGGCCATCTGTCGCGGCTGAAGCCGCTCCTGCATCGATCGAGGCTAGGCGCGGCGAACGCGCGCGACGTCGCGTCCAATCATCAGCGATGCGTCAGCGCTCACCCATCCAGCTCCGGATAGCGTCGGAAGATCCCGTTGTCGTTGAATGGCAGGCGCCGCTCCGACGCCAGATACGCCGCGATGGCGGGACGTTCGGACACCCGCTGCTGCAGCGCGCGCAGTTGCGGCAGCTTCGGCGAGAGCTTCTTCATCGTGCTGGGGAACGCGTAGTCCAGTCCGCTCATCAGCTGGAACAGCGACAGGTCCACGTAGGAATGCTCGCGCAACGCGTGGCGGCCGCCGCCCTGGCTCATCACCTGTTCGAAATAGCCGAGGAACTTGGGCAGCCGCTGCCGGCGCAGGTCCTCGGCGCGGCGCTTGGCCTCCGGCTTCTGGTCTTCGTAGTACAGCGCGCTGGCGATGGGATGGTGGCTGTCGTGGATCTCGGTCACCAGGTCGGCGATGGTCAGCTGCAATTGCAGCGCCTGCATGCGCCGCGACTCGCTGTCCGGCACCAGGCCCAGCGAGGGGCCCAGGTAGTGCAGGATGTTGGCGACCTGCGCGATCACCAGCCGCCCGGCCTTCAGGAACGGCGGCGCGAACGGCCGCGCGCCCGGCTGCTCGCCGTCGAGAAACGGCTGCATGACCGCGTCGCCTTCCTCGCGGGCGACGTCGCGGTAGGCCGCGCCGGCATCCTCCAGCGCCAGTCGCACGAACTCGCCGCGGCCCTGGATGCCGGTCCAGTAGTAGAGGTCGTAGTGCATGGCGGCTCCTGTGGGGAAGGGTCGGAAGCGCGAGGGTAGGGGCTGTAGCGGTAGCGGCGTGTGACCGTACCGCGACTGGCGCAGGGAACCGCGCTGGCGAGGGCGCTGCGCCGGAGAGCGGCCTGAACAGGGACGCGCGCAGCGCAACGCCTGGCGTGGAGCCCTCCCAGGCGGGGCAAACGTATACAGGCGGCCCCGCAGCCTTGAAACATGCCGCGCCAACCGCATCTGACTAGCATGCCGGCACGGCCGGCCCTTCATTCAGAGGAACTTCCCGATGCGGATGGACAAGCTCACCTCGCGTTTCCAGCAGGCGCTGGCCGACGCCCAGTCGCTGGCCGTGGGCCGCGACCACACCATCATCGAGCCGGTGCACGTGTTCACCGCGCTGCTCGACCAAGCCGGCGGCAGTACCCGGCCGCTGCTGGCGCAGGCCGGCGTCAACGTGCCGCTGCTGCGCGAGCGACTGGGCGAGGCGCTGGACAAGCTGCCCAAGGTCAGCGGCCAGCCCGGCAACCTGTCGATGGGCAACGACCTGAGCCGCCTGCTCAACCAGACCGACAAGCTGGCGCAGCAGCACAACGACCAGTTCATCGCCAGCGAATGGTTCGTGCTGGCCGCCGCCGACGATGCCGGCGCGCTGGGCCTGGCGCTGCGCGCCGCCGGCGCCGACAAGAAGAAGCTCGAAGCGGCCATCGACAAGCTGCGCGGCGGCGAGACGGTGCAGTCGGAAAGCGCCGAAGACCAGCGCCAGGCGCTGGAGAAGTACACCATCGACCTCACCGCGCGCGCCGAGAGCGGCAAGCTCGATCCGGTGATCGGCCGCGACGAGGAAATCCGCCGCACCATCCAGGTGTTGCAGCGGCGCACCAAGAACAACCCGGTGCTGATCGGCGAGCCCGGCGTCGGCAAGACCGCGATCGTAGAGGGCCTGGCCCAGCGCATCGTCAACGGCGAAGTGCCGGAAGGCCTGCGCGGCCGCCGCGTGCTGTCGCTGGACATGGGCGCGCTGATCGCCGGCGCCAAGTTCCGCGGCGAGTTCGAGGAGCGGCTCAAGGGCGTGCTCAACGACCTGTCCAAGACCGAAGGCCAGGTCATCCTGTTCATCGACGAACTGCACACCATGGTCGGCGCCGGCAAGGCCGACGGCGCCATGGACGCGGGCAACATGCTCAAGCCGGCGCTGGCGCGCGGCGAGCTGCACTGCATCGGCGCCACCACGCTGGACGAGTACCGCAAGTACATCGAGAAGGACGCGGCGCTGGAGCGGCGCTTCCAGAAGGTGTTCGTCGGCGAACCGACGGTGGAGGACACCATCGCGATCCTGCGCGGACTGAAGGAGCGCTACGCGGTGCACCATGGCGTGGAGATCACCGACCCGGCGATCGTTGCCGCGGCCACGCTGTCCAACCGCTACATCACCGACCGCCAGCTGCCGGACAAGGCCATCGACCTGATGGACGAGGCCGCCAGCCGCATCCGCATGGAGATCGACTCCAAGCCGGAGGAACTGGACCGCCTGGAGCGGCGCCTGATCCAGCTCAAGATCCAGCGCGAGATGCTGAAGAAGGAAAAGGACGAGGCCTCGCGGCAGCGCCTGGCCGACCTGGAAAGCGACATCGACAAGCTCGAGCGCGAGTTCTCCGACCTCGACGAGGTGTGGAAGTCGGAGAAGGCCGCGCTGCAGGGCGCGACCAGGATCAAGGAGCAGATCGAGCAGGCGCGGGTCGAATTGGAAGCGGCGCAGCGGCGCCAGGACTACGCCAAGATGAGCGAGATCCAGTACGGCCTGCTGCCGAACCTGGAGAAGCAGCTGGCCGCGGCCAACGAAGCCGAACAGCACGACTTCAAGCTGGTGCAGGACCGCGTCACCGCCGAGGAGATCGCCGAGGTGGTGTCGCGCTGGACCGGCATCCCGGTCAACAAGATGCTCGAGGGCGAGCGCGACAAGCTGCTGCGCATGGAGGACGAACTGCACCAGCGCGTGGTCGGCCAGGAAGAGGCGATCAAGGTGGTGTCCGATGCGGTGCGGCGCTCGCGCGCCGGCCTGTCCGACCCGAACCGGCCCAGCGGCTCGTTCCTGTTCCTGGGCCCGACCGGCGTCGGCAAGACCGAGCTGTGCAAGGCGCTGGCCGAATTCCTGTTCGACAGCAGCGAGGCGATGATCCGCATCGACATGAGCGAGTTCATGGAGAAGCATTCGGTGGCGCGGCTGATCGGCGCGCCTCCGGGCTACGTCGGCTACGAGGAAGGCGGCTATCTGACCGAGGCGGTGCGGCGCCGGCCGTATTCGCTGATCCTGCTCGACGAGGTGGAGAAGGCGCACAGCGACGTGTTCAACATCCTGCTGCAGGTGCTCGACGACGGCCGCCTCACCGACGGCCAGGGCCGCACCGTGGACTTCCGCAACACCGTCATCGTGATGACCTCCAACCTGGGCTCGCACCAGATCCAGGAACTGAGCGGCGACGGCTCGGCCGAGGCCTACACGCAGATGAAGGCGGCGGTGATGGGCGTGGTGCAGGCGCACTTCCGCCCGGAATTCATCAACCGCCTGGACGACATCGTGGTGTTCCATCCGCTGGACAAGGCGCAGATCAAGTCGATCGCGCGCATCCAGTTGCACGGCCTGGAAAAGCGCCTGGCCGAGCGCGGGCTGAAGATCGAGCTGGGCGACCGCGCGCTGGAACTGCTTGGCAACGTCGGCTTCGATCCGGTGTACGGCGCGCGGCCGTTGAAGCGCGCCATCCAGTCGCAGTTGGAGAACCCGCTGGCGCAGCAGATCCTGTCCGGGCAATTTCTCAGCGGCGACACCATCCGCGTCGAGGCCGAGGGCGGGCATCTGGTGTTCGCGAAGGCCTGAGGCCGCCGCAAGCATGGGCCGCCGGTACTGCCGGCGGCCCGTTGCCTTGGCGGCGCGTGCTCGCCCAGGGCGCAAGCGGGTGTCGCGGCCGAGGCCACGCCGCAGCCGGCACGCCGGAAGCGTCGTTTCCAAGGTCGATGCGCAGACACCCGCGCCGGCATGAGCTCATAACCGCAGCTTTGCATCCACCGCCGCGCATGGCGCTATCGTCTCGGCTCCTCTCGCCGAGACCCGCCCATGTCCGACCCGAACTGGAAGCTGGAAACCATCGCCGTGCACGGCGGCTACCGTCCCGATCCGACCACGCGCGCGGTGGCGGTGCCGATCTACCAGACCGTGGCCTACGCCTTCGACGATACCCAACACGGCGCCGACCTGTTCGACCTGAAAGTGCAGGGCAACATCTACAGCCGCATCATGAATCCCACCACCGATGTGCTGGAGCAGCGCATCGCCGCGCTGGAGGGCGGCATCGGCGCGCTGGCGGTGGCCTCCGGGCAGGCGGCGGTGACCTATGCGATCCAGACCATCGCCGAGGCCGGCGACAACATCGTTTCCTCCAGCGCGCTGTACGGCGGTACCTACAACCTGTTCGCGCACACGCTGCCGCTGTCGGGCATCGACACCCGCTTCGCCGACTACCGCGATCCGGGTGCGTTCGCCGGGCTGATCGACGCGCGCACCAAGGCGATCTTCGTCGAGTCGATCGGCAATCCGCGCGGCAACGTCACCGACCTGGAAGCGGTCGCCGCGATCGCGCATGCGCACGGCGTGCCGCTGATCGTCGACAACACCGTGCCCACGCCGTACCTGCTGCGGCCGATCGAGTTCGGCGCCGACATCGTGGTGCATTCGCTGACCAAGTACCTGGGCGGGCACGGCACCAGCCTGGGCGGGGCGATCGTGGACTCGGGCAAGTTCCCGTGGGCGGCGCATGCGCAGCGGTTCCGCCGGCTCAACGAGCCGGACGTCAGCTACCACGGCGTGGTCTATACCGAGGCGCTGGGCGAGGCCGCCTACATCGGCCGCGCGCGGGTGGTGCCGTTGCGCAATACCGGCGCGGCGCTGTCGCCGTTCAACGCGTTCCAGATCCTGCAGGGCATCGAGACGCTGCCGTTGCGCATGGACCGGATCAACCAGAACACGCTGGCGGTGGCCCGGCATCTGCAGAGCGAAGCCAAGGTGGAATGGGTCAACTACGTCGGCCTGCCCGGGCATCCGGAGCATGCGCTGGCGCAGAAATACCTGCGCGGGCAGGGCTCGGGCGTGCTCACCTTCGGCCTGCGCGGCGGCCGCGCCGCCGGCGCGCGCTTCCTCGACGCGCTGCAGCTGTTCACCCGGCTGGTCAACATCGGCGATGCGAAATCGCTGGCCACCCATCCGGCCTCGACCACGCACCGCCAGCTGTCGGCGCAGGAACTGGAACGCAGCGGGGTCAGCGAGGACACGGTGCGGCTGTCGGTCGGCATCGAACACATCGACGATCTGCTCGCCGACCTGCGGCAGGCGCTGGCGCAGGCCTGATCCCGGCCCGCGCCATGGCGGCAGCGGCGACCTGGACGCCGCTGCCTGGGCGATCGCCTGCGACAGCGAGCGCGCGCGAGCGGACAGCCAGGCGAAAGGATCGCCCGCCACGCTAAGCGGTGTCGTCCATCTTCGAGCGGGTCGCGTCGGGGGTCGGCAGGCCGTCGGCGGGCGGCGCGTGGCGTAGCGCCAGACTGGGCGGTCGGGTCGCGCCGCGCGGCGCCGGCCGCTGGCCTGTTCGCTGCCGGCGCGCGCTGCGTGGGGATGGACGACATGCCCAGATGCCCGGCCTCCGTGCCGACGTCGTCGTGTCCGCAGGCCAGGAGCCGTCTTCATGTTGTCCATCGCACATGTCTGGTCCGTCGTCGTCGCCGCGGTGGCCGAGCATGCGGTGGCGCCGCTGCTGGCGGCGTTGCACCTGACCGGACTCAGCGACGATCCGCGCGAGATCGCCGCCTCGCTGCTGATCGCGACCTTGCAGCTGTGCATCATCGGCGTGCTGTTCCGCCCACTGGAAAGCCTGTGGCCGGCCGAGCGCTGGGAGGATCGGCGGCTGGCGCGCATCGACTTCCACTACACCTGGCTGATGCTGATCGGGGTGTTCCCGCTGTTCTCGTTCCTGATCCTGACCCCGCTGGCCAACGCGCTGGGTGGCGCCGACCCCAGCGCCGCGGCGGCGCCGGAGACCGGCCTGCGCCATGCCTGGCCGTGGCTGGACCGGCATCCGCTGGCGCTGTTCGCGCTGTACTACCTGGCCTACGACTTCACCTACTACTGGATGCACCGCATCCAGCACTGGCTGCCGTGGTGGTGGGCGATGCACAGCATGCACCACAGCCAGCGCCAGCTCAGTTGCTGGGCCAACGACCGCAGCAACTACCTGGACGGCATGCTGCAGTCGTTCGTGCTGGCCGCGGTGGGCATCGCCTTCGGCATCGAGGCCGACGAGTTCGCCTGGCTGATGCTGCTCGGCGAACTGGTGCAGAACCTGTCGCACGCCAACGTGCGTTTCGGCTTCGGGCCGGTGCTCGACAAGATCCTGGTCGATCCGCCGTTCCACCGCCTGCACCACATGCGCGTGGATCCGCAGCGGCCCAACCTGCACAACTGCAACTTCGGCCAGGTGTTCGCGTTCTGGGACGTGCTGTTCGGCACCGCCTTGTACGGCGAGCCGGTGCGTCCCACCGGGGTCGGCGATCCGATGGTGGATCGCGACAACGACCTGGGCCTGGTCGCGCTGCAGTGGGAAGGGCTCAAGCGCTTCTGGGGCGCGGTGCGGCGGCGTTCCGGATGGACGCCGGGCGAAGTGGCGTTCGGCGAGGACTATGCGCCGATCCCGGTGGATCATGGGAGAGGCGGGGATTCGGGAGTCGGGATTGGGGATGCGTAGGAGCGGCTTCAGCCGCGACCGACTGCCAGCCTTGTCGGCCTCACTGGCCGTCGTACCCTCACCCCAACCCCTCTCTCCCGCGGGGACTCCCTTCGGTCGCCGGGGGGAGAGGGGCTTGCGGCGCTCACTGCTTCTTCAGGCAGCCGCTCATGAAGGTCTTGCGCGCGTCGCCCTGCAGTTTCTGCGTGGCCGCCTTGGCGTTGCAGTCCTTCATCCGCTGCTGCGAGGCGTTGCCGGAGGCCGGCGCCTCACTTTTGCCGCTGAGGCAGGCCTTCTGCGCGCTCTTGTACTCGTCGCCCTTCTTGCCCTTGTTCTGCGCCGAGCACTGGGCCATCAGCGACTGCTGCGCGGTCTGCGGCTTGGCCGCGGCGGCGGCCAGCAGCGGCGCGGCGCTCAGGCTCAGCAGCAGGCAGACGGCGAGCGGGAGGGAACGGGTCATGGCGGTGCTCCGGTCGGGTGGTGCGCGCATCCTGCGCCTGCGGATCTGACCGAACCGTGACACGGTTCGCCGAGTGGCGATGAAGGCGGTACCGCGACTGCCCGAACCGGCGTTCGCACAGTGCGACGAACGCGCCGGGCGGCCGTGGCCGGGTCGATCGCCGATCGAAGATGCGGCCGCCGCTACCCGCGCGACGGCCGCCAGTGGCCGACGTTCGTCTGCCGACGAACGATCGCCAGGCTCAGACCTGGGCGAATCCGCCGTCCACGAAGACTTCGCTGCCGGTCATGAAGCTGCTCTCGTCCGAGGCCAGGAACAGCGCCGTCGCCGCGACTTCCTCCGCCCGGCCGATCCGGCCCAACGGCAGCTGCGCGGTCATGCCATCGATGATCGCCTCCTGCTGGCCGGTGCTGGACAACGCCAGGTCCAGGCCCGGGGTCGAGATCGGCCCCGGCGAGAGCACGTTGACGCGAATGCCCGTGCCCTTCAGGTCCAACGCCCAGCTCCTGGCGAAATTGCGCAGTGCGGCCTTGGTCGCGCTGTACACGCTGAACGCCGGCGTGCCCATGGTGCCGGTGGTCGAGCCGGTCAGGATCACCGAACCGCCATCGCGCATCAGCGGCAAGGCCTTTTGCACGGTGAACAGCGTGCCCTTGACGTTGACGCCGAAGGTGCGATCGAAGGATTCCTCGGTGATCGCTCCCAGCGGCTGGAAGTCGCCCAGCCCGGCATTGGCGAACAGCACGTCGATGCGGCCCTTGGCGGCTTCGACCTGGGCGAAGACCCGGTCCAGATCGCCCAGCTTGGAAATGTCGCCCTGGATGGCGATGGCGCCTTGGCCGATCAGCCCCAGCGCCTTGTCCAGTTCCTCCTGCCGACGCCCGACGATGACGACCTGTGCGCCTTCGGCCGCGAAGCGAATCGCGCTTGCCAGACCGATGCCGCTGTTGCCGCCGGTGACCACTGCAATCTTGCCGTTGAGCCTGCTCATGATGCGTTCCAGTGAATGGGGAGGCGCCACTGTAGATCTGGGCTATTATTTTGAATAGTATGCACCATTTGGTAAGTGCCTTCGGAGTGATCGGGTCATGGCCAACTCCAGTTTCAGTTGCGGTCTCGAGGCCACGCTGTCCGTGCTCGGCGGCAAGTGGAAGCCGCTGATCCTCTACAACCTGGCCAAGAACGTGCACCGCTACGGCGAGCTGCGGCGCGCCATCGGCGGGGTGACCGACAAGGTGCTGATCCAGCAGCTCAAGGAGCTGGAACGCGACCAGGTCGTTGCGCGCATCGACTTCCAGGAGATCCCGCCGAGGGTCGAGTACTCGCTGACGCCGTTCGGGCAGTCCCTGGCGCAGGCGCTGGTAGGGCTGTGCGTGTGGGGCACGGAACACATGCAGACGGTCGAACGCATCAGCGAATGTCGCGCGTCGGCCGCCACCAAATCCAAGTCCAAGTCCAAGTCCAGCGTCTGATCGCCGGTGCCATGGCCGGCATCGGCGCTGCGTGGTCTTGAGTTGGGCCTGGCGCACGGACAGCGCGTGCGCAGCGGCCGCGCTGCCGAGGGGCTGCCGCCGCCGCGACGCCTGCGCCGCTAGCGGAAGAACTGGCTCGGCGGCTGGCCGAACTGGCGCTTGAACATTGCGGTGAACGCACTGGGGCTGTCGTAGCCGAGTTCGATCGCCACGTCGAGGATGCGGTCGCCGGCGGCCAGCCGTTCCAGCCCGCGCAGCAGGCGCAGCTGCTGCCGCCATTGGCCGAAGCGCATCTGCAACTCGCGCCGGCACAGGCGCTGGATGGTCTTGACGTCCACGCCCAGCCGCGCCGCCCAGGCGTGCAGGGTGGTGGCGTCGGCCGGGTCGGCCTCGAGCGTGGCGGCGATGCGCAGCAGCCGCGGATCGCGCGCTTGCGGCAGGTGCAGCGGCAGCGCCGGCAGGGCGTGCAGTTCGTCCAGGATCAGCCGCATCAGGCGCCCGTCGCGCGAATCGGCAGGGTAGTCCCAGGGCACGCTGGCGGCGCTGCGGATCAGCGCTTCCAGCAGCGGCCCCACCTCCATCACCGCCGGCTGCGCGGGCATGCCGGCGATCGCGCCGGGGCGGATGTACAGGCTGCGCATGCCCAGCGTGCCGACGCAGCGCACGCTGTGCACGGTGCCGGCCGGCATCCACAGCGCGCGCGTGCTCGGCACCACCCAGTGGCCCTGGCCGGAGCGCACCACCATCAGCCCGTACAGCGCATAGACCAACTGGTGGCGCGCGTGCCGGTGGGGGGCGATGGCGGTCTCGCTGGGATAGTCGGTGGCCTTGCACACCACGTCGGCCGGTGCGTCGTCCACGCTCCACGCGGTCGGCACGGTGGCACCGGCGATGTCCTTTTCTCGACGAGTGGTGGGCATGTTGCGCAGGAAGGCCGAGGCGGCTCAGCCTACCATGCGCGCCGTCGCCTTCCTTTGTCCTGTCCAGCATGTCCAGCCTGCGTCCCGCCGCCACCGTTCCCGCCGCCGCTGCCGCCCCCCGCCCGGTGGTGGCCGGCGTCCTCGCCGCGATCACCTCCTCGCACCTGATCAACGACATGATGCAGTCGCTGATCCTGGCGCTGTACCCGGTGCTGAAAGGCCAGTTCCAGCTCAGCTTCGCCCAGGTGGGGCTGATCACGCTGACCTACCAGCTCACCGCCTCGCTGTTCCAGCCGCTGATCGGCTTGCGCACCGACCGCCGCCCGGCGCCGTACTCGCTGCCGCTGGGCATGACCTCGACCCTGTGCGGCCTGCTGCTGCTGGCGTATGCGCCGAGCTTTGCGATGGTGCTGCTGGCCGCGGCGCTGGTCGGGATCGGCTCGGCGATCTTCCATCCCGAATCCTCGCGCATCGCGCGACTGGCCTCGGGCGGGCGCCACGGGTTGGCGCAGTCGGTGTTCCAGGTCGGCGGCAACACCGGCACCGCGCTGGGGCCGCTGATCGCCGCGGCGGTGATCGTGCCCAATGGCCGCCACAGCGTGGCCTGGTTCGGCGCCGCGGCGCTGCTCGGCATCGCCCTGCTGTCCTACGTCGGCCGTTGGTACGCGCTGCACCTGCAGGCGGTGCGCGCCACGCCGCGGCCGCTCGCCACCGCGCCGGCACTGCCGCGCAGGACCGTGCTGCGGATCGTGGCGATCCTGCTGCTGCTGATCTTCTCCAAGTATTTCTATATCGCCGGGCTGAGCAGCTACTACACGTTCTACCTGATCCAGCGCTTCGGGGTGTCGGTGCAGAGCGCGCAGCTGCACCTGTTCGCGTTCCTGCTGGCCTCGGCGCTGGGCACGCTGATCGGCGGCCCGGTCGGCGACCGGATCGGGCGCAAGCCGGTGATCTGGGTGTCGATCCTGGGCGTGGCGCCGTTCGCGCTGGCCTTGCCGTACGTGGGCCTGCATGCGGCCACCGCGTTGACCGTGCTGATCGGTTTCGTGCTGTCCTCGGCGTTCTCGGCGATCCTGGTCTATGCGCAGGAAATGATGCCCGGCCGCATCGGCACCATCTCCGGGCTGTTCTTCGGCTTCGCCTTCGGCATGGGCGGGCTGGGCGCGGCGGTGCTCGGCCTGCTCGCCGACCGCGAAGGCATCGTGTTCGTGTACCAGGCGATGTCCTACCTGCCGCTGCTGGGCATCGTGGCGGCGCTGCTGCCGAGCCGGCGTCCGCCGGCGCAGGCGCAATAGGCGCGGCCTGGAGCAGGTGGCCGGCCGCGCGATCGGCGCAAGATCGGGAACGCGCGTCACCGCGCGGCGCGGCACACTGGGCCGACCTTATGGAGATCGGCCATGCCACAGACGCGGATGTCTTCCCAGCAGCGCGGCATCGAACGCGCACTCGCGCATCTGCAGCAGCGCGTGCAGGCGCGCGCGGCCATGCCCGATCTGGCCGAGCTGGCGGCGGTGGCGCACCAGTCGCCGTTCCATTTCCATCGCGTCTATCGGGCCATGACCGGCGAAACCGTCGGCCGCACCGTGACCCGGCTGCGCCTGCTGCATGCGCTGCACTTGCTTGCCGGCGCCGGCTCGATCACCGAGATCGCGCTGGCCGTGGGCTACGAGACGCCGCAGGCGCTGGCGCGCAGTTTCCGCAATGCGCTCGACGCCAGCCCCAGCCAGCTGCGTGCCGATCCGGCGGCGCTGGCCGCGCGGACGCAGGCCTTGGCGCAGCCGCCGCGGCAGGCCGCGGATGCGCCGCCGGCCCCGTTGCAGGTCGCGGTGCGGACCCTGGCGCCGTTCGAAGTGGTGGTGCTGCGCCGGCGCGGCGCCTTCGACGCGCTGGATGCCGACTTCGGCCGCCTGTTCGCCTGGGCGCAGCGTGCCGGTGTGGCCGAGCGGCTGCGGACGCTGCTCGGCGTTCCGCTCAGCGACCATCGCGACGTGCCCGCGCGCGAGCACGTGTTCGAGTGCGCGATGGGCTTCGACACCGCGGTCGCGCCGCCGGCACCGTTCGCGCTGCGCACGCTGGGTGGCGGCGACTACGCGCTGCTGCGCCAGGTCGGCAGCTACGCGCAACTGGAGGACGCCCTGGATCGGGTACTGGCCGACTGGCTGCCGGACAGCGGCTATGCGTTGCGCGATGCGCCGCTGTACTACGTATATCTGGACGATCCGGAAACGGTCGCCGAAGCCGACCTGCGTGCCGACATCTGCGTGCCGGTGCGGCGCGCTGCCGGCTAGCCCGCGTCGTCCACGAACAGCATCTGCGGCGGCGGGTGCATCAGGAACTGCTGGTGCGAGATGTTCCAGGCATAGGCGCCGGCGAGCGGGAACGCCAGGCAGTCGCCCGGCGCCAGGGCCGCGACCGGTTGCGCGCGCGCCAGCACGTCCTTGGGCGTGCACAGCTGGCCGACCAGGGTCACCCGCGCGTCGCGCAGCAGCGGTGGCTGGGTGCCGCGCAGCACCAGGAACGGATGGTCGTGGCCTTGCGCGGCCGGGGTGCGGAAGTGATGGGTGCCGCCGCGGCCGATGGCGAAATAATCGCCATGGCTGCGCTTGATGTCGAGCACCTCCATCAGGTACCAGCCGCAGCTCGCGCTGACGTAGCGGCCCGGCTCCAGGCGCAGGCGCAGGCCGTCGCCATGCGTGCGCAGCAGCGCCGGCAGGCCGGCGCAGAACCCGGACCAGTCGAACGAGGCCGCCGCATCGGCGTAGTTCACGCCGAAGCCGCCGCCGGCGTTCACCGTCAGCGGACCCAGCGCGTAGTCCTGGCGCCAGCCCTGCACGGTCTGCAGATAGCCGGCGACCAGGCGCAGCTGCGCCTGCGCGTCGCACTGGTGCGACAGCAGATGGAAGTGGAAGCCGGCCAGCTGCAGCGCCGGGGCGTCGCGCAGCAGTTGCATGGCCGCGTCCAGGTCGAGCGCGTCCAGCCCGAACGGCGAGGGCCGCCCGCCCATCACCAGGCGCGTGTCCTGCATGCCGGGCACGGCGATGTTCATGCGCAGGAACACCGCCACGCGGCGCCCGGCGTGCGCGGCGATGCGCGCCAGCCGCTGCAGCTCGCCCAGGCTTTCCACGTGCAGCGTGCACGCGGGGAGCGAGCTGGCCAGGTGCAGTTCGGCGTCGAGCTTGCCGGGGCCGCCGAACAGCAATGGCCGCCCAGGCTGCTGGTCGCTCAGCCATTGCAGTTCGCCTCCGGACGCGGCCTCGAAGCCGTCCACCCACGGCGCCAGCGTGCGCAACAGCGGCGGCTCGGCATTGGCCTTGGCCGCGTAGTACAGCTCGCACTCGGCGGGTAGCTGCGTGCGCATGGCCTTGGCGTGTTGACGCAGCGCCGCCAGGTCGTAGACGTAGGCGCACACCGGTCCATCGCCGCGCTCGCGCAACTGCGCCAGTGCTGCCGCCAGCGGCGCTGGATCGATGCGCAGGCTCATGCCGCCGCCTGCCGTTGCGCCGGCCGCGCGATCGGGTTGGGCAGCAGGGTGTAGTCGGCGTGGCGATCGGCGCGTTGCAGCAAGCGCAGGCGCAGGTTGTTCTTGGCCGGCAGCGGCGCGCCGTCGAGCAGCGCCTGCAGCGCCGGTTGCGCGCCGTGGCGCTGCTGCCAGGCCTGGGCGATGTCGCCGACGATCCGCCACAGCTGCCGTTCGCGGCGGTCGTGGCCGTCGGCCAGGTGGAAGATCGCCTCGGCCAGGTTGTTGACCAGCGCGCAGTAGGCGATCCGGTTCCAGCCCTGTTCGGCGCTGTAGTAGAGCGACTGCCGCGCGGTCTCGGACATGCCGTCCAGGCGTGCGGCCGGCCAGCGCGCCGGCAGCAGCTTGGTGCCTTCCAGGTCGCGGATCCAGACCCGTGCCGGCAGGCCGTCGGCAAAGCCGATCACGGTGTTCTGCAGATGCGGCTCGAGCACGATGCCGTAGTCGAACCACGCGCTCCAGACCCCGTCCAGCAGCAGCCGCGCATAGGCGTGGAACCAGGCCGCGGTCGCCGCATCCAGGCTGCCGTGGCGCCGTGCCAGCGCCTGCAGCGGCGCCGCGCAGGCGGCGTTGCCGCGCGCGTCGCGGGTGAACAGCGCGCCGGCGACCTGCGGTTGGAAGCGCAGCCGTTGCGGTGCCGGGATGGCTTGCCGGTAGAGGATGCCGAAGCTTTCGCCAAGCGCGCGGCAGGCCTGCGCATCGCCGTCCAGCGCCGAGAAATCCAGATCGGTGGCGGCCGGTTCCAGCAACACCTGGAAGCCCGGCACGCGCTGCGCCAGCTCGCGCCAGGCCGGCGCCAGCAGGCGGGTCAGCGCGACCGCGCTTTCCAGTTCGTACCAGGCGTTCTTGCGCACGCAGTTGGTCAGGCGCACATGCACCGACAGCTTGAGGAAGTAGTCCAGCTCGGCATGGTAGAGCGTGCGCACCGAGGAGGTCGGGCGCAGCGCCAGGCCGCGTTCGCCCAGCGGTTCGATCCAGCCGCGCGCCTGCGCCTGGCGCAGCAGCGGATGCGCCAGCACGCGCTCGGCTTCCCATGGATGGCAGGGATACAGATCCGCGGCACCGCCGGCCCGCGCCAGCGTGGCGCGCACATCCTGGCCCTGCGCGCGGTACAGGCGCGGGTCGATGTGGAACCAGAACAGCGGGAAGCGGCTGCGCGCTTCCGGCGCGCAGGCCAGCACCTGCGCCAGCGGCACGCCTTCGCGGCTCTTCGGCGTCGGATGCAGCGCGTGCCCCCACAGCATCGACTGTTCGGCATCGATCATCGCCTCGCCGCTGGGCGCGGCGGCCTCGGCGCAGCGCAGCAGCTGTGCGGTCACCGCGATGCTGTTGTCGCTCTGCGCCAGCAGTTCGGCGTTGAACGCCTCGCCGTCGGCCAGTTCCTGCAGCAACAGGCGCACCAGTGCCGTCGCGTCCAGGCAATGCCATGGCTGGCCGTTGGCCTTCAGGTACGGCGCCGAGCCGAAATGGCAGCGGCCCAGCGTGTCGGCCTGCGCCACGCGGATGCACACCGCGGCGCCGGAAGGCAGCTGCAGGCGCAGCCAGCGCTCGCCGGCGCCGGCGATGCCGGGACGGTCCAGGCCGCGGTAATCGAACTCGGCCTGGCCGCGGCCGATCGCCACTTCGCGCAGGTAGCAGTTGAGCCAGCAGGTGATCGCCTGCGCTTGCGCCAGGCTGTCGTACCACGGGTCGTGCATCGGTTCATGCTTCGCGAGCTGGGACATGCGCGGTTCTCCGGACGGATGTGAGCGAGAGGGCCGGCACCAGCGCCAGCAGGGCCGCCGCAGCGGCAGCGAGAAATGGCACGGCCAGGCCGTGGTGTTGCACCAGTGCGCCGGCGAGCGCGCCGCCGGCCACGCCGGCGTATTTGCCGAACGCATCGAAGCGGCCGAACAGCTGCCCGGCGGCGTGCGCGCTGGCGATAGCGGCGAGACTGCGGTTGAGCCCGCGCAGCGCCATCCACATGCCCACGCCGAACAGCAGGCGCGCAGCGATCAGCCACGCCGGCGCATGCAGCACCGCTTGCAGCAGGCAGGCCAGGGCGAACAGCGCCAGCCCGGCCGGCAGCGGCGAGGCGCCGTGCGCGCGGCCGCGCCAGCACGGCAGCAGCACCAGGTAGACCAGGTGCGGCAGGCTGTACAGCAGGCCCGCGGCGGCGGCGTTGCCAATGCCCTGCGCCTGCGCGTACGGCAAGAAATACGGAAAGGTCACCACCATCGCGAAGCAGAACAGGAATTGCGTGCTCCACAGCGCCCAGCGCTGGCGGCGTCCGCCGGCGTCGTCGCGCGCATCGCCAGCCGTTGCCGCCGCGGCCTGGCGTGGCCGCGGCGGATCGGCGGGCAGTCGCCAGCTCAACGCGAAGGCGAGCAGCGGCAGCAGCGCCAGATAGCGGTACAGCGACTGCGCCGGACCCAGCGCGCTGGCCAGGCCGAGCAGCGCCGGCGCGGTGACCATCGCCAGCCGCGCCGAGAACTGGGTCCAGTCCAGCGCGCGCGCCAGCGGCCCGGTCCGCGCCTGCGTGGTCAGATAGGCATTGGTCGCGGCCAGCGAGCCGCCGCAGGCGCCTTGCACGACCAGCCCCGCCACCAGCCAGCCCAGGTCGGGCGCGAAGCCGGCCATCGCGAAGCCCAGCGCCAGGCCGAGTTGCGCGCGCAGCAGCGAGCGCTTGCGTCCGTAGCGATCGGCCAGCCGGCCCCAGGCGCTGGCGGTGAGCGCGGTGCACAGCGTCGGCAGCACGTACAGCACGCCGCTCCAGCCGATCGCCGCGCCCGGCGCCAGCTGTTGCAGCACCTGCGGCAGGAACAGCGGCATGCCCAGCGCGGTGAACGCGGCCAGGTAGTGCGCGGCCAGCACCGGACCGAGCACGCGCTTCATCGTGACACCCCGTGCGCGAACGCCGCCTGTGCCGGCACTGCGACAGCGGGCGCCGCCGCGGCGTCGCTCGCCTCGCGCAGCAGATTGGGCGCGCTGTCGCCGTAGAACTTGTTGATGTCGGCGGCGCCGGTGATCTGCTTGCCGAGCAGGCTGCCGGCGCTGAGCAGGTACTTCACCGGCAGCCGCGGCATCGCCAGCAGCGTGTGCGCCGGCGCGGTGTCGATGCCTTCGGCCTGCAGCTCGCGCAGCGTGCCGTGCAGGCGCGCGTGCAGCTGCGCGTACAGCGGCGCGCGCAACGCGGGCTGTGTCTCGGCCAGGCCTTCCAGCACCGCCTGCAGGTCCAGTTGCAGGATGATGGTGCAGACCATGCGCGCCAGCGCGGCCTCGTCTTCCACCGCGATGCGCACGTCGCGCGGCGGTCCCAGTTGCGCCAGTTCGGGCCGCTGCGCATACAACCGTGACAGCTTCACCCGCGCCGCGTCGTTGTCCTTCAGCAGCAGGCGCGGTGCGCGGCCGTGGGCGTAGATCAGCACGCTGTTCTGCTGGTTGGCCTCCAGCGCGATGCCGTAGCGCAGCCACAGCCGCAGGTGCACCTGGCACATCAGCGCGAGGTAGGCGTCCCACCATGCATGCAGGTTGCCGCCATGGAAGCGCTCGGCCAGGTGCAGAGCCAGCGGGCGCCCGTCCGGCATCGGCGCACACAGGCCGGCGACCGGCACCAGCGTTGCGTCCGGCAAGGGCGGATAGCGGCGCAGCAGATAGGCCAGGTGCCGCGCCTCGCCGACCTGGCCGGCGTGGGATTCGTCCACGTGCAGATAGCGTTCGCCCAGGGCCGGATCGTGCGCGGCGATGGCGCACAGCACGCGTTCGAACCAGTGCCCGTCGTGCAGCGTGGACGGCTTGATCAGGCGCAGGTTGAGCGCGCCGAGGCTGCGCATCGGCAGCGGCAGCTTGAGGTGGTGGTCCGGGTGGTCCAGCGGGATCAGCGTGCGCACCGACAGCGACGGGCGCACCTGCAGCCAGGGCTGCGGCGCGGCGATGGCGCCATCGGGCAGGGCGAAGTCCGCTTCGCCCATGCGGGCGAAGGTCAGCGGATGCAGCGGCCAGGCGACGTGGCTGGCGTCCAGTGCCGGCGCCAGGCCGAGCATGCTCGGGCGCGGCCAGAACGCCGGCGGCGGTGTGCTCTGCGTCGCATCGGTGGCCGGCAGCGCCAGCCAGCGCAACGCGAAGCGCGGCGCGAACTCGGGCGCATAGTGCGGCAGCTGCGCGTCGTCCAGCCCGACCTTGGCGCGCGCGGTCGGATAGAACGGGTGGTCGCGATGGCTGGCCAGCTGTTCGCAGCGGTAGGCGCGTTCGTGCGCCTCGGCCGCGTCCAACACCGCGGCCAGCAGCGGGCGTTGCTGCGCGTAGGCCTGCCGCGCCAGCGCGCGCTGGCGCACCGCGCAGTCCGCTTCGTCGGCATAGGCGCGGTGCAGGCGCCGGGTGTCCGCGTCCAGGCCCGCGCTCATCCGCGCCAGCCAGGCGGCGGCGCCGTATTCGAAGGCGATGCGCTCGCCGTCGCGCAGCAGCCAGCCGTCGCTGCAGGCGCTGAGCTCCTGCAGGTAGCCGCGGCGCTGCAGCGGCAGCCACAGCTCGCCGTCGGGCAAGTGCGCGATGCGCCACCACAGCGCGTTGGGCAGCGGTGCCGGCCAGGCCGCCAGCAGCGCCGGCGACGGCGTGGCGGCGGCGCCGCGGCTGACGATGCCGCGCAGGTCTTCGCGCAGGCAGGCGTCGATGATGCGCAGGTCGACGTAGCGGCGGTCGTCCAGGTTCATGGCTGCGCTCCGGCGTTGGCCTCGATCCGCCAGTGCAGCGGCGCCTCGGCGGCGGCCAGTGCGCGTTGCAGGTCGGGCGCGGCGTCGGCGAGCACGTCCAGCGCGCCCAGGTAGTCCTTGTTGGAGTGGCTCAGGCGGATGCTGTCGCCGGGTTGCCGCAGGCGCCGGTAGCGCGCTTCCCAGCGCGTGTCGTGGCAGGCCTGGTCGTCGCTGGCCATGGCCAGGGTGCCTTCGGCGTCGGCGACGTAGTAGCGCACCAGCGCGTGTTCGCGCATGGCGCGCAGCGTGGGCAGCGGTCGCCCCAGGTGCAGGCCGAGCACGCTGTCGAACCAGCGTCCGCCGAACATGCGGTCGAGCAGGAATTCGCGGCCATCGCCGATGCTGCGGTAGTTGATCTCCACCAGCACCGGCCCATCGGCGGTGAGGATGAATTCGCTGTGGCAGGCGCCGAAGCCGATGCCGAACGCCTGCAACTGCGCCAGCGCCTGGCGCAGCGCCGGCGTGTCGGCATCGCCGCGCCAGCTGGCCTCGCATTCGACGAAGTGCGGTGGCGGCGACAGGCGCACGTCGAAGCCGCCCAGCGCCTGCAGGCGCTGCCCGTCGCCCAGCGTTTCCACGGTGAACAACGGCCCTTGCAGCACGCCTTCCAGCAACACGCTGCGCTGCGGATGGCGCTGCCAGAAATCGTCGAGATAGGCCTGCAGCGCCGCGGCGTCGGCGCAATGGCGCACGTCCAGGCTGGCCACGCCTTCGCGCGGCTTGGCGATCAGCGGCCACGGCCCCTGCGCCGGCAGCGCGGCGCCTGGCGCCAGGCTGCAGAACCACGGCGCCGGCAGGCCGCGCGCGCGCAGCCGCTGGCGCATCGCGGCCTTGTTCTTGGCCGCATAGCAGATCTGCCAGTCCTTGCCCGGCAGGTCCAGCGCGGCGGCGACCAGCGCGGCGCTGGTCTGCAGGTGATCGCTGTTGCTGAACACCGCGCGCGGCTGCAGGTGCAGGGTGCTGAGCAGATCGAGCACGCCGAGCGGATTGAACACGTCGCACTCCAGCACTTGCACCGGCGCGGCCGGCGGATGCTGGCGGAAGTGCGCCAGGTGGTCGTGGCGGTGGTCGGTCAGCAGCAGCACCGGCACGCCCAGGCGCTGCGCGGCAGGAATGAAACCATCGGTCACCGCCGGATGGCAGACGTGGCTCAGGATCAGCAGGGGAGCGTCATGCGGGGTCATGATCGGTTCTCGTTCGGAAGGCGGGGACGGACGCGCGCGACGCCGCGCGCGGCCGCGATCGGGCGGACACGGTGAGCAAGCCGCGGCTGCGGCGGTTCCGGGGATTGCCTGGCGCACGCATCGGGCGTGCGCTGGGTGCGCTGCGAACGCGACCGCGTTCGCTGCGAGCGCCCGCGTCTCCCGCGGGCGGCGGCGCGCCGGAGGGCGCGCGGTACTGCGGACGCTACCGTCGTCGTCCGACGGCAGCGGCGATCAGAAGCGGTATTCCAGGCCGAGGGTGACGCTGCGTCCCGGCGCCGGCTGCCGGCCCCACGGGCTGGTGTCGATGCCGCGGTACCAGTACTTGCGGTCGAACAGGTTGTTCACCGCCAGCGAGGCGCTGAGCTTGCCGCTGTCGCGCTCGCTGAGCACCTGGCTCAGCTGCGCGTTCCAGACCCAGTACGCCGGCAATTCGCCGACCGAGCCGATCGCGTTTTCCTGCACGGTGTTGGCGGCGTCGCTGAAGGCGCGGCTGAAGTAATAGCCGGACACGGCGACAGTGGTGTGACCGGGCTGGTAGGACGCGCCTAGGCTGAGCTGGTTGCGCGAGGTGTAGGGCACCAGCTTGCCGTCGTAGGCACCCGATTGCTGGCGCGCGTCCAGGTAGGCGTAGCCGGCGTCGAGGGTCAGCGCGCGCAGCTGCGCCGGGCTCCACTGCAGTTCCACTTCGCCGCCTTGGTGGCGGGTCTTGCCCAGGTTGCGGTAGGTGCGGGTGGTGTTGTCGAGCTGGATCTGCTGGTCGAAATCGATCAGGTAGCCACCGAACTGCACGCGGGTGCGCTCGTTGGGCTGGTAACGCGCGCCGGCCTCGTAGTTCCAGGCCAGCTCGGCGTCGAGATTGTCGCCATAGATGATCTGGGTGACCTGCGGCGCGCGCAGCGAGCGTTGCCCGTCGGCGTACAGGTACCACTGCGGCGTGGCCTGGAAGCCGACGGTCAGGCCAGGCAGGACGTCGCTGGTCTTGTTGCGCGTGCTGGCGCCGCTGGCGAGGTTGTAATAGCGCGAATCCACCCGCTCGTAGCGCAGCCCGGGAGTAATGGTGACGCGGTCGTCGGCCAGCCCGATCGCATCGCTGATGTAGGCGGCGGCGCCACGGTCCTTGAAGCGCCAGTCGCGCACCAGGGTGTACAGCCCATCGCTCAGCCGCGTGTTGCCGACCAGGAAGTCGATGTCCTCGATGATCGCGCGCGCGCCGACGGTCCACTGCTGGCTCACCGCGCCGGAGTCCATCTTCCAGCTCAGCCGCGGCTCGCTGCCATACACCTTGAAATCGCGTGGCGCGCTCTGCCGCAACTGCGGCGGCAGATCCGCACGCCAGGTCTCGCTGGATGACGAACGCATGCCGACGACGAAGTTGCGGCTGCTGCGCGCGCTGAAGTTGCTCCAGTCCAGGCGCAGGTCCTGGAGCGGGCCCAGATCGCCGAAGTCCTGCTGATAGACCAACGAGGCGCGCGTGGTGCGGCCGGTGAATTCGTCCAGCGGCCGCGTCGACTGGCGCGGATCGCGCAGATAGTCGGCGGTGGACAAGGCGCCGGCCATGTCCATGTCGGCCACGTAGCGCTGCACGCTGGCCTTGAGCAGCTTGTCCGGCGCCAGCCACCACTCGGCGCGCAGGCGCAGGTTCTTGATGTCGGTGTCGCTGTGCTCGCGCCAGTACTCGCCCTTGGTCCAGTTCGCATCCAGCTGCAGGCCGAACGTATCGCTGGCGTAGCCGCCGGTGCTGATCGCGGTGTCGCTCAGGTAATGCCCGGCGCCGCCGGCGGTGACTTTCTGGCCGAGCGTGGTGGTCCAGGTCGTGGGAATGTCCGGACTGATCAGGTTGATCACGCCGCCGACGTTGTTGGGGCCGTACTGCACCGCCGCGCCGCCGCGCACGATGTCGATGCGGTCGACCTGGTTCAGGCCGACCGGGAACAGCGACAGGCTGGTCTGCCCGTACGGCGCCAGGGCCAGCGGAATGCCGTCCTCGAGCACCTGCACGCGGCCGCTGCGGCTCTCGTACAGGCCGCGCAGCATGATCTGCGGCAGCGCGCCGGTGCCGGTTTCGTCGAACACCTTGATCCCCGGCACGCGCTGCAGCGCATCGTCCAGCGAGCGGTTGGCGCCGTTGCGCAGCTGCGCGTTGTCGATCACCTGGCGGCTGCCGGCGTAGTGCTGCACATCCTGCACGGTGGAGCGGCCGAGCAGGCTGCCCTGCACCTGCACGGTATCCAGCTGGCGGATCCGCGCCGCCGCGTCCTGCGGATCCTGCGCCTCCTGGGCGATGGCCGCGGACGGGGCGAGCAGGGCGAGGCCAACGGCGGCGGCCAGCAACGAGGGAGAAAACGAAACGATCAAGGCGACGACTCCGGAGAACGAAAGATCAGGACGCGCGCAGTTCGGCGGCATGCTGGCGCAGCGCGGACTGCAGCAAGGCGCGGTCTTCGCCGGCGAACAGCCACTGCAGGTCGGCCTGCGCCAGCCAGTGCCGGCGTTGCGCCGCGTCGCGTGGGTTGGGGCAGAACGGGATGCCGGCGTCGCGGCAGGCCGCGGCGATCGCCAGCAGCTGCGCCCACACCTGCGGATGGGTCGGCTGCGGGCCGACGCCCAGGTCCAGCGCCAGGTCGAGCGCGCCTTCCATCACCAGCGACACCCCCGGCACCTGCAGGATCTGCGGCAGCGCGCGCACGCCGGCAGCGCTTTCGATCATCGGTATCACCCGCAGCGTGTGCCGGCTGCGTTCGATGTAGTCGGCCAATGCGAGACTGCCGAAGCCGGTGACGCGGCCGCCGCAGATGCCGCGCCGGCCATGCGGCGGAAAATGCGCGGCAGCGACTGCGCGCTCGGCCTGCTCGGCGCTGTCCAGCCCGGCCAGTACCACGCCGCGCGCGCCGGCGTCGAGCACCCGGCCGATCAGCTTGGCGTCGACCTCGGGCACCCGCACCCAGGCTTCGCAGCCGCCCAGTTCGCAGGCGCGGATCGCATGTTCCAGCTCCGCCGGCGAGCGCAGCACATGCTCCAGGTCGAGCACCGCGAAGTCGTAGCCGAGGTGGCCGAACATCTCGCACAGCAACGGGCTGGGCACCGAATTGAGCAACCCGATCTTGCAAGCCATGGGGGGCGAGCGGGGGCTGGGGAAGGGGCTGCAATCCTGGCCTAAACGATAATGATTATCAAGTAGGTTGGGGCGGCCGCCGCTGCATTCGTGTAGACGCTTTTTGTGCGCAGGTACCGCTTCGCCAACACGTCATCGGAATGAAATGTTTGGCACGGCCTCGCCGTCGCATCGGACGTCCCCATGCCGCGTTTCCGGGTCCCGAGTCCCCGGTCCCGAGTCCCGCCCTACCGCACCGCGCTGCGCAACTGCCGGTACGGCGGCGTCGCCATCACCATCTCCGCCAGCGAATAGGCCAGCTCGCGCTCGGCCATCACCGTGCCGTCGGCGCCGTGCTCGAGCAGGTGCTTGACCTCGGCATCGCTGTGCGCGCGGGCCAGCAGGGTCAGCCCCGGATTCAGCGCGCGCAGCTTGGCCAGGGCCTCGCCGGCCTCCAGCGGCTGCGGGATCGCCAGGATCGCGATCTTGGCCTTCTCCGGATGCGCCTCGGCCAGCACCCGGTCGGCGGCGGCGCTGCCGCGGATGCCGGGGATGCCGTCGGCATGCGCGCGTTCCACGTGCTCGCGGTTGTCGTCGATCACCAGTACCGGCACGCCGCGCTCGCGCAGCACCGCCGCCAGCGCGCTGCCGACCCGGCCGTAGCCGATCACGATGGCGTGGTCGACCAGGTCCAGCGACGGGCCCGGCGGCAGCTCCGGTTCCACCGTCACCGGCGCCTCCACCGCCTGTCGCGCCTGCCAGCGGTCCAGCCAGGTGAACAGCAGCGGGTTGGCGATGATCGACAGCAGTGCGCCGGCCAGGATCAGGTCGCGCCCGGTCTCGGGCAGGATCGCCAGGCTCACGCCCAGGCCGGCCAGGATGAAGGAGAACTCGCCGATCTGCGCCAGGCTGGTGGAGATGGTCAGGGCGATGCCGGTGGGATGGCCGAACGCGCGCACGATGACGAACGCGGCCAGCGACTTGCCGACGGTGATGGTCAGGAACGTGGCCAGCACCTGCCACGGATGCTCGAGCAGGATGTGCGGATCGAACAGCATGCCGACCGAGACGAAGAACAGCACCGCGAACGCATCGCGCAGCGGCAGCGAATCGTTGGCCGCCTTGTGGCTGAGCTCCGATTCCTTCAGCAGCATGCCGGCGAAGAACGCGCCCAGCGCGAACGACACCCCGAACAGGGTCGCCGAGCCGAACGCCACGCCCAGCGCGATCGCCAGCACCGACAGCGTGAACAGCTCGCGCGAGCCGGTCGCGGCGACCTTCTCCAATACCCACGGGATCGCGCGGCGGCCGACCACCAGCATCACCACCACGAACGCGGCCATCTTCAGCAGGGTGATGCCCAGCGCGCCGAGGATCGCGCCGGTGCCGGCGCCCTTGCCGCCGAGCGCGTCGGCCAGCGCCGGCAGCAGCACCAGCGCCAGCACCATCACCAGGTCCTCGACGATCAGCCAGCCCACCGCGATGCGCCCGCGCAGGGTTTCCAGCAGGCGCCGTTCCTCCATCGCGCGCAGCAGCACCACGGTGCTGGCCACCGACAGGGCCAGGCCGAACACCAGCCCGTGCAGGGTCGGCCAGCCCATGCTCCAGGCCAGCCCCCAGCCGAGCAGGGTGGCGACCGCGATCTGCGCCAGCGCGCCGGGGATCGCGATCCATTTCACTTCCATCAGGTCTTCGAGCGAGAAATGCAGGCCGACGCCGAACATCAGCAGCATCACCCCCAGTTCCGACAGCTGGTTGGCCAGCGCCTGGTCGGCGACGAAGCCGGGCGTGAACGGACCGACGCAGATGCCGGCCACCAGATAGCCGACCAGCGGCGAGAGCTTGATGCGGTGGGCAAGGGCGCCGAGGACGAAGGCGAGGGCGAGCCCGACCGCGATGATGTCGATGAGACTGGTGTCGTGATGCATGCAGATTCGCGGAACAAGATTGCAAGGAGTGTGGCCGATGCGGCTTTTATCGGCAAATCAGCGTGTCGGCCGCATGCGGGCGAATGCCCGATCGGTCACTTCTAATGACCCGGTTGCTGGATTCGCCCGTGCACCGCGCGCTTGCGCACCGGTGGGTCGCGCCTGGTCGAAGGGCGACGAGGTCGCGCCGCCCAGCCATGCCTGGGGTCCGGCAGCCCGCGCGATCGGCGCGGCACGAAGGCGATGCGGAACGTGTCAGGGGCAGGGTTGGGTCGGGCGCTTAGGCGAGAGCATGCGTCGCGTTCCCATTTCCTCGCGTTCCGCCGCCTCTGCCAGAGTCGGCCGCTCCGTCCGATTCTAGTCAAGCCGCGCCGCTCCGACAAAACACCGACAGCGCCGCCGCCGCGCCGGCGCAGGCGCTCGCCTTGCAGGCTGCAACCCAATGCTGGCGGCACTCTCATGGACGCGTGATACGCGAAACCGGCAAAATTGCGCGCGTTTGGGACCATGCCGAATGAGATGTGGGTCCCAGCATCTTCGAAATCCGCTCAAACCCGCGCCGCGCAAGGCGTTGCCGGCATATCGCGCTGCGCAAAATGTCTACTGTGCGCGCTTGCGCCGTACTGTATGTTTGCGCCAATCGGGCATCCTGCCAAGGATCAAGGTGGCATGGCTACACTGAAAAAATTCGCTGGCGGCATCCTGCTCAGTGCGGCTTATTGCGCGCTCTATGTGTTCGCCTGGCATTGGTCGATGGACCAATGGTTCCTGCCTGCCGGCGTGCGTGCGGCGGCATTGCTATTCCTGCCCTACCGACTGTGGCCCTACGTCTTTCTGGGCGACGCTGCCGCATTGCTGACGATGCGTCTGCCGATGGCCGACCACGACGGCGTCAGCGAGTTGTGGGCGTATCTGAGCCCATTCGTGGTCGTGCCGGTATTTGCACTGGCGCCGTGGGCGTTCCGTACCCGTTTCGGCGGTTCGTCGGCAGTGCAGCGCTGGCTGCCCTTGCTTGCCGTGGGTCTGGGGCTGTGGGGCTTGCTGGTCAACAAGGCAATCAATGCCATGTTGGACGGGCCTGCCGCCTTCATCACCCTGGAAACCAGCGTCAGGTACTGGATGGGTAGCTATCTGGGTATCCTGATGTTCTTCCTGCCGACGCTGCTTTGGCTGCACCGCAAGACCGACAAATCCCTGTCCAGGAAATTGTTGCGCGACTCGGCAATTGCGGTTCTCGCCGTGGCCGGCATTTTTGCTCTGGCGATGCGCTCACCGGGCTTGCTGCACCAGTTCATCCTGCTGATGCTGTTGGTTCCAGGCGCCTGGCTCACGCTGACATATGGCTGGCGCGGCGCGGCGGTCGGCGTGGTGCTGGCCAACCTGGCGGTCGCAATGTCGCTACCGCGCTCGAATCATGCGGGCGCTTTCGATCAGCAGACGTTCGATGTGCAGATGCTGGTGGCGTTCGCCGCGACCTTGCTGTTCGTGCTCGGTGTGAAGATTTCCAGCGCCTTCCGCCAGGCGCGGCACTTCGGCTATGCCGAGCAGCAGGCGCTGCAGGTGGCGCAGGCCAGCTACATGTCGGCCGAGCGCACGCTGCGCAACCGGGTGATCGAGTACACCGACATCCATACCCACCTCAACAAGCTGCGCCGCGACATCGCTTCCTCGCTGAAGGAGCGCGGCCACTACGCGGCGGCCATGGAGATGAACCGGACCGGGGTGATCCAGGCGCAGCTGATGGACGACTACGTCGCCGCGCTGTATCCGCTGGACATCGAGACCCATGGACTCTATGGCGCACTGAGTTCCATCGCCTTCGCCAATGCCTGCGACACCGAGGTGGAGACGCGGCTGCGCGGCGAATCGCGGCAGTTGTCGATCGGCCTGCAACTGGCGGCGTACCGCTGCGTGCTCAATGCGATGGAGGTGCTGCCCAGCGGCAGCCGTCATCGGATCACCGCGCGGGTGTGGAAGGCGCGTGGCCGGCGTGGCCTGGTGGTGACGATCGCCGCCGATCCGGAGCTGCTGGTCGCCAGGAACGCAGCGGACAAGCGCGTGGACGAGATCGAGTGGGAACTGGCGAGCCGCCTGAAAGCCCATGACGGCACCTGCCGGCGCCGTCATGAGTTGAAGATCAGCTTCCTGGTCTCCGAGCCGTTGGAACGCCGCACCCTCACTTCTTGATGGTGACGGTCCAGGCGTCGCCGCTGGTCGTGCTGGCCCGTTGCACGGTGAAGTAGCGCGCATCGTAGACCACGGTGCCGCGGCTCTGGTCCAGCGTCTCGACGATGCTGACCCGGTCCACATCCTTGCCCATCGGCGTCACCCAGGCGGTGTTTTCGATGCGTCCGATCGCGCCACGAACCTGCCCGTTCGCATCGTTGATCTGCAGGTAGGTCACCCCGTTGCGCTCGAACTGGTAGATGCTCACGGTCGCGTTGGTCGACAGATCGGTTGCGGCCGGTGCACTTTCGCCCAGGCCTTGCCTGGCGATCTGGCTGCCGCCACCGGTGGGGCAGCAGCTTTGCGCTTGAGCGGCGGTGGCAAACGCCGAGCACAGCAAGACGCCCGACGCCAGCGCCGCGACTTTCGAAATATTCCACTCCATAGCGTTTCCTTCCCCTGCTAAGGGTCTATCGCCTGCCGTTCAGGCGGTTCCACCTTACGCGAGTCGCAGCGGCCCGCTGTTGACAAATATGCGGTAGATACACGGCGTACAGCGATATGCCGTTGATAGTTTAGGGATTGCGGGATTGTCTACAGAAGTAACTTCCTGCGGTTCCTTATTTGTGATAACCGCAAACGTTAATCGGTCGCCGTGGAGCGCCGATTGACTGCCGATCGCCGCCGGCGCGTGGCGCAGCGTAAAAAAGCCCCGGCGAACCGGGGCTTTTCCTGTTTGGCGGCACGTGCCGCATCGATCGCGGCCGCGCGCATCACCACTTGTAGTTGACGTTGGCGTAGGCCAGTGCGCCGTTGAACCCGAACGGCGAAGAGGTGCTGTAAGGCAGGTAGGTGCGGGTCCCGGCGCCGGCACGCGACTGGTCGGGATATTCGTCGAGCACGTTGTCGCCGCCGATGGTGAAGTCCCAGTTGCCCAGCTTGTAGCTGGCAGCTAGATCCAGCGTCCACTTCGCCGCATAGGTCTGGTCGGCTGCCGCGGTGGTGCCGAAGTCGGTGAACTCGCCCCAGCGCGTGGCGGTTGCGGTGAACGACCAGTTGCCTGGCGCCCAGACGCTGCTCAGGAAGAACTTGTCGCGCGGCGCGCCCTTGGTGATGCGGCCGATCTCGGCGCGGCCGATGCGCACCGCGGTCGGGTCGATCGCTTCCAGCACCGCCGGGTTCTCGGCGATCTTCTCGATCTCGGTCTTGTTGTAGTTGTAGCCGGCGGTGAGATCCAGGTTGCTGTTCGGCAACGCGATCTTGTAGGTGCCGACCGCGTCCACGCCCTGGGTCTTGGTGTCGATCGCGTTGGTGAAGTAGCGGCCGCCGCCGATGCCGGCATAGCCGTTGGCCTGCAGGTAATCGCGCACCGCGGTGGAGGTCAGGTTTTCCGACAGCACGATGCGGTCGTCGATGTCGATGCGGTAGGCGTCGACGGTGACGTACAGCGCATCGACCGGCTGCAGCACCAGGCCCAGGCCGTAGTTCTTCGACTTCTCCGCCTTCAGCGGCTCGGCGCCGAGCGCGACCGCGGCCGGATTGTCGGTGCGGAAGGTGCCGATCTCGAACGGCGTGGCGGTGACGCTGCCGTCGGGCTGGGTGACGTTGATGAAGTTGGTGGCGATGGACTGGAAATACTGCTGTTGCAGCGACGGCGCGCGGAAGCCGGTGGAGGCGGTGGCGCGCAACGCGATCTTGTCGGTGAACGCGTAGCGCAGCGACAGCTTGCCGGTGCCGGTGTCGCCGAAGTCGCTGTAGTTCTCGTAGCGCCCGGCCAGGCCGGCGGAGAACTTGTCGGTGATGTCGCCTTCCAGGTCCACGTAGGCCGAGTAGCTGTTGCGGTCGTAGTGGCCCGAATCGCTGGGCTTGAAGCCGGCGAACACCTGCGCGCCCGGCAACAGCGTGCCGTTGGCCGAGGGCACGCCGCCGTTGACGTAGGAGGCCACGTCGCCCGGCGATTCGTTGAATTTCTCGCCGCGCCACTCGCCGCCGAAGGCCAGCGTGACCGGGTAGGCCAGGCCAAGGTCCAGCGACTTGGTGAAGTCGGCGTTGAGCAGGTTCTGGGTGACTTCCAGGGTACCGGCATAGAAGTCGGTCGGGCTGCTGGTGCCCAGGCTGTTGTTGAGGCTGTTCTTGACCTCGAAGCTGAGGTTGTTGCGGCCGTAGTTGTAGCTGATGTCGATGCCCAGCCCGCCCTCGGTGCTGGCCTTGAACCCGCCGACCCAGGACACGTCCTTGCTGACGTTGTAGATCTGCGGCAGGAAGCCGTCGGGGTAGATCTCCGGGCGGTTGCGGTTGTCGCCGGACCAGCGGAAGTAGCCGTTGGACAGCACTTCGCGGCGGCTGAGCATGCCGTAGGAATAGAAGGTCAGGTACTCGGCCGGGCTGTACTGGCCGTTGTAGGAGAACGCGCCCTGGTCGACGTCCGGGTCGCCGTAGCGTTGCTGCACTTCGCCCTGGTACGGCTTGGCGCGGTCGGTCTGGTCCTGGTGGCCGGCCTGCGCGGCGAAGTGCACGCTGCCGTTCTCGCCGAACTTGACCCCGGCATCGCCGGACAGCTGGTACTGCTCGCCGTCGCCGGCGCTGTACTTGCCGTAGCGCGCGGCGATGCTGCCGCCTTCGCCGCTGCCCTTGAGCACGATGTTGATGACCCCGGCGATGGCATCGGAGCCGTATTGCGCCGAGGCGCCGTCGCGCAGCACCTCGATGCGCTCGACCGCGGCGATCGGAATGGTGTTGAGGTCGGCCGGCGACGAGCCGCGGCCCTGCGCGCCGTTGAGGTTGACCAGCGCGGTGGTGTGGTAGCGCTTGCCGTTGACCAGCACCAGCACCTGGTCGGGCGAGAGCCCGCGCAACTGCGCCGGGCGCACCGCGTCGGAACCGTCGGTGATCGCCGGGCGCGGGAAGTTCAGCGACGGCACCGCGCGCGACAGCGCGGTGGCCAGTTCGGTGGTGCCGGTGGACTGCAGCGTTTCCGGCGAAATGATGTCGATCGGCGACGCCGATTCGGCCACGGTGCGATCGGCCACGCGGGTGCCGGTGACGATCACGGTATCCAGCGTCTGCGCGCTGGAGGAGCTCTGCGCGAGCGCAGGCGCTGCGGAGGCGGCCAGGGCGAGGGCGACGGCAGTGGCGAGAGGACTGAACGTGCGGGTCATTGGCGGGACGGCTCCAGGATGGGGGAAGAGTCGGCGCCGCCGCATTCGCCATCACCCCCTCCCGGGTGTTGCGCCCATGGCGAATGTTGCGGCTGCGGCCATGGGTTACCGGCATATGTCGGGTGTGTCAATGTTCTGTTAAACCCATTGCTGTGGTTGCATTTGCAACGACCGCTGCGGCACTTGCGGCAGCATCGATGCCGCCGTTTGCCACGCTCGTAGACAAAAACGAAAGGCCCCGCAATGCGGGGCCTTTCGGGTGTGGTCCAGTTCACGTATCGCGCCGCAGGGCGCGATGCGATCGACGCGATCACCAGCGGTAGTTGATCCGCCCATACACGTAGGCGCCGTTGAACCCGTACGGCGAGTAGTTGCTGTAGGGCAGCATGCCGTAGGTGGAGTTGACCAGGTTGGCGGTCTTGTCCGGATACTGGTCCAGCAGGTTGTCCGCGCCCAGGGTCAGCGTCCAGTTGGCGCTGGGCTTGAAGCTGGCCGAGGCGTCCACCACCCAGCTCGCGTCGTAGGTCTGGTCGCGGGCGGCGCTGGCCGAGTTGCGCACGGTGAAATCGCCGTAGCGCGTGGCGGCCAGGTTGAAGTCCCAGTGCTGCAGCTTCCAGGTGCCGCTGAGGATGATCTTGTCCTTCGGGAAGCTGTCTTCCAGGCGGCCGATCTCGTCGCGGCCCAGCGTGGTCTGGGTCGAGCCGATGTCCACCAGCGCCTGCGGCTGCTGCACCGCGTGGGTGATCTCGGTCTTGCTGTAGCCGTAGCTGGCGGTGAGGTCCAGCGCGCTGGATGCGAACGGGATGGTGTAGGTGCCGACCAGGTCCACGCCGCGGGTGCGGGTGTCGGCCGCATTGCTGAAGTAACGCACGCTGGTGACGTTGGAATAGCCCAGGCTGCGCAGCTGCGCCAGCACCGCAGCGTCGTTGAGGTTGGAGGACAGCAGGATGCGATCGTCGATCTTGATCTGGTACGCGTCCAGGGTCACGTACAGGCGCTCGACCGGCTGCAGCACCAGGCCCAGGCTGTAGGACAGCGAGGTCTCCGCCTTCAGCGGCGCGGCGCCCAGCGCCTGGGCCACGGCGCTGTCCACCGGGAAGGTGCCCGATTCGAAGAAGCTGCCGTTGATGTAGTTGCTGGTCACCGCCTGGTACTGCTGCTGCGCCAGCGACGGGGCGCGGAAGCCGCTGGCCACGGTGCCGCGCAGCGCCACCTTGTCGGTGAACGCGTAGCGCGCCGACAGCTTGCCCGAACTCTTGCTGCCGAAGTCCGAGTAGTCCTCGTAGCGGCCGGTGAGGCCGGCGGAGAACTTGTCGGTGAAGTCGGCTTCCAGCCCTGCATAGACGGCGTAGTTGTGGCGATCCGAATGCACCGCGTTGGCCGGCGAGAAGCCGGCGAAGCCCTGCGCGCCGCCGGTGGTGCCGCTGTAGGAGGCCAGTTCGCCCGGCGACTGGTTCCATTTTTCCTGGCGGTACTCGGCGCCGAAGGACAGCGTCACCGGATAGGCCAGGCCCCATTCCAGCGGCTGGGTGAAGTCGGCATTGACGATGTTCTGGGTGTACTCCAGCGCGCCGTCGTAGAAGCTGCTGGGGCTGTCGGTGCCCAGGCTGTAGTTGATGCTGTTGCGGGTGTTGAAGTCGATCCTGTTGTAGCCGTAGTTGTAGCTCACGTCCCAGCCGAAGCCGCCTTCGGTGGTGCCCTTGAGCCCGGCCACCAGCGAGCGGTCCTTGGAGTACTGCTCGATCTCCGGCACGTAGCCGTCGGGATAGGTCTGCGCCAGCAGCGCGCTCTGGCCGCTGTGGTTGCGCGAGCGGTAGAACGCGAACGAGGTGATGTCGCGGTTGCTGGCGATGGCCGTGGCGTAGCCGGTGACGTGGTCGCTGAAGCGGAACTCGCCGTTGGCCGAGACCGCGGTCGCGTCGACCCGGGGATCGCCGTAGACGAAGGTGGTCTCGCCGATGCCCGGGTAGTTGCCGGTGTTGGGCGCGGTGCCCTGGTAGGGGCCGGCGCGGTTGGTCTCGTCCTGCTGGCTGATCTGCGCGGCCACATGCAGGCTGCCGCGGCCATCGCCGAAGCCGACCCCGGCGTCGCCGGAGAGCTGCGACTTGGCGCCGTCGCCGGCCGAGTACTGGCCGTGGTCGATCGCCAGGCTGCCGCCCTCGCTCGACCCTTTGAGCACGATGTTGATCACCCCGGCGATGGCGTCGGAGCCGTACTGCGCCGAGGCGCCGTCGCGCAGCACTTCCACGCGCTCGATCGCCGCGATCGGGATCGCGTTGATGTCCACCGCCGAGGCGCCGCGGCCGATGCTGCCGTTGACGTTGATCTGCGCGGAGGTATGGCGGCGCTTGCCGTTGACCAGCACCAGCACCTGGTCCGGCGACAGCCCGCGCAGCTGCGCCGGGCGGATGCCGCTGGTGCCGTCGGTCAGCGCCGGGCGCGGGAAGTTCAGCGAGGGCAGCACGCGCGACAGCGCGGTGGCCAGCTCCGAGGTGCCGGTGGACTGCAGCGCTTCGGTGCTAATGATGTCGATCGGCGACTGCGACTCGGCCACGGTGCGGTCGCTGACCCGGGTGCCGGTGACGATGACGGTGTCGAGCGTGTTCGGGGTATCGGTGGTGGCCTGGGCCAGGACCGGGGGAGCGGCGAGGGCGGCAAGCACGGCGCTCGCCAACAGGGACAACGGACGGTTCATGGAAACTCCAGCGGATGCCGAAACGGCAAAGGGGGCGGTCGCTGTGCGACGCCGGCCAGGCGGGCCTGCCCCGGGAATCGTTATTATTATTTAACAATCGCGCGGCAGTGCGGCATGCCTCAGCATGTTCTTATGCCTTTCGGTTCTATGCAGAATGGCGGCACCGCCCCAATGGCGCAGGCCGCCCGCTTCATCGGGCGGGCGACCTGTGCCAGGTCCGGCGGGCGGACCTAGAAGCGGTAGCTCACCCGGCCGAACCAGTAGCGGCCGTTGAAGCCGAACGGAGACAGCGACGAGTACTGCAGGCCGCTGGGGCGATCCTCGTAGATGTTGTTTGGCGCCGAACGGGTCGGATACTGGTTGGTGAGGTTGTCCGCGCCCACGCTGAAGGTGAGGTCGCGCCAGGTGTAGCTGGTGGACAGGTTCAACAGCCAGCGTGCGGCGAAGGTCTGATCCTGGCTGCCGTCGGCGTTGTCGCCGCGGCGGGTGACTGCGCCGTAGCGGGTGGCATCGCCGCGCACGCTCCAGCCGGCAAGGGTCCATTCGGCGCTGAGCACGTACTTGGTGCGCGGGGTGGCGTCGGTCAGCAGGCCCTGGCTGGCGCGGCGGAAGTTGGGATCGGAGACCTCCAGGATCTCGGTCTTGTTGTAGTTGGCGCTGAGGCTCAGGTTGAGCCTGCCGGCCTGCTCCAGATCGAGCAGATAGTTGTTGACCCAGTCGACGCCGCGGGTCCGGGTGGTCGCGCCGTTGACGAAGAACTGCACCGCGGTGACCTGCCCGATCGGCACCGCCAGCGACAGCTGGTCCGAATACAGGATCTGGTCCCAGATGCGGATCTGGTACAGGTCCAGGGTGGAGCTGAAGTCGGTACCGGCCTGCCACACCGCGCCGATGCTGTAGTTGCTGGATTTTTCCGGGGTCAGCGGCTTGGCGCCGAGCGCGATGGCCACCGGGTCGGAGGTGCGGTAGGTGCCGATCTGGGTCAGTTGCCCGTTCTGCAGCAGGGTCACCACCGAAGCGTAGTTCTGCTGCGCCAGCGAGGGCGCGCGGAAGCCGTTGGAGACGGTGCCGCGCAGGGCGAAGGCGTCGCTGAGCTGGTAGCGCGCCGACAGCTTGCCGGAGCGGGTGGAGCCGGCGTCGCTGTAGTCCTCGTAACGCGCGGCCAGGCCGCCGGAGAGCCTCTCGGTCAGGTCGGCCTCCAGATCGGCATAGACCGCCTTGCTGTGCCGCTCGAAGTCGCCGGCCACCGCCGGCGACAGGCCGGGGAACACCTGCGAGCCGCCCGGATAGGCGCTGCCGGTGTCCGGGTTGATCGTGGTCGGGTCGAAGAAGTAGGAGTCCGGCGAGCCGGCGCGGACGGCGTACTTGTCCTGCCGGTATTCGGCGCCGAAGGCGAGGTTGACCGGATAGGCCAGGCCCCAGTCCAGGGACTTGCTGAAGTCCGCATTGAGCACGCCCTGCCGGTTGCGGAAGCCGCCGGCATTGAAGCGGGTGGGCGAGGCGCCGGTGGTCCAGTACAGATTGGTGTTGATGGTGTTGAGCAGGTTGAAGGTCACGTCGTTCTCGCCGTAGTCGGCGGAGACGTCCCAGGTCCAGTCGCTGTCGGTGCTGCCCTTGAGGCCGAGCACCGCGGCGCGGTCGTTGGACGGGTTGTAGATCTGCGGCAGGAAGCCGTTGGGATAGATCGCCTGCACGTTGCGGTCGCTGTTGTCCCAGGCGCGGTAATAGCCGTTGGACACCACCTCGCGGCGGCTGAAGTTGGCGTGGCCGTACAGATCGATGCGCGGGGTCAGCGCATAGCCGAAGCTGAGCAGGCCCTGGTAGGTCTTGACCGCGGGGTCGCCGTAGCGCTGGTAGGGGATGCCGCTGGGATTGTCGGCGCCCGGCAGGGTGGTGGCCTTGTCGGTGTTCTCGGCGCGGTTGGTGTTCATCGCGTTCTGGTAGTTCCAGGACAGCCGCACCCAGCCGGGCGCTTCGCCGTCGCCCGCGCCGCCGAAGGCCAGCCCGTACGAGCCGTCCACGCCGTTCTGCGCGCCGTCGCCCTTGTCCATGATGCCGCCGTTGACCGAGACGCTGTTGCTGCCGGGTTTGGCGCCGTGCTTGAGCACGATGTTGATCACCCCGGCGATCGCATCGGAGCCGTACTGCGCCGAGGCGCCGTCGCGCAGCACCTCGATGCGCGCGATCGCCGACATCGGGATCGAATTGAGATCGGCCGGCGCCGAGCCGCGGCCGACCGACGGGTTGTAGTTGACCAGCGAGGTGGTGTGGTAGCGCTTGCCGTCCACCAGCACCAGCACCGCGTCGGGGGACAGCCCGCGCAGGGTCGCCGGGCGCAGCGCGTCGTTGCCATCGTTGATCGCCGGGCGCGGAAAGTTCAGCGACGGCAGCAGCTTGCCCAGCGCGCTGCCCAGATCGCTGGCGCCGGTCGCCTGCAGCGATTCGGGGCCGATGATGTCGATCGGCGATTGCGACTCGGCCACCGTGCGGTCGGCGATGCGGGTGCCGGTGACGATGATGTTGTCCAGGGTCTTGGGCGCGGGGTCTTGCTGGGCGAAGCTGGTGCCGGAGGCGAGGGCGAGCAGGATGGCGCTGGCCAGGGGGAACGGGCGGTGCTTCATCGTACGGAGACTCCAGTGGCTGGGGGATGGCGTGGGTCCGAGTGCCCGGAGGCAGGCGTGCGGCATGCTGCGGTGCAGCGATGCGTCACCCGATTGAAATGGTTTTTTCATCTGGCCGCGTATACAAAAACGGTAGTGGGTCCGGTTGCCGGGTCCCGGAGAGGTCGGCGCCGGGGTCCGCGCGGCGGGGTCCGATGGCCGGCCGCGGCCCGCAGCCGGGGTGGGCCATCCGGGACGAAGCGGCTACACTGCCGCCTCGAACGTCGAGTGCCCCCCTTCCCGTGATTTCCCTCAGAAACTTCGCCATGCGCCGCGGCGAGCGGCTGCTGTTGTCCAATGTCGACCTGACCCTGCATGCCGGCTACCGGGTGGGCGTGGTCGGCCGCAACGGCGCAGGCAAGTCCAGCCTGTTCGCGGCGGTGAAGGGCGAACTGGAGGCCGACAAGGGCAACGTCGAGCTGCCGGGCAAGGTGCGCATCGCCAGCGTCGCCCAGGAGACCCCGTCGCTGCCGGACCCGGCGCTGAGTTTCGTGCTCGGCGGCGATACCGAGGTGGCCGCGGTGCTGGCCGAGGAAGCCGCGGCGACCGCGCGCGAGGACTGGGAGGCGGTGGCCGCCGCGCACACCCGGATGGCCGAGATGGGCGCCTACGATGCCGAGGCGCGCGCCGGCAAGCTGCTGCACGGCCTCGGCTTCCCGGCCGAGACCCACCACCGCGCGGTGTCCTCGTTCTCCGGCGGCTGGCGCGTGCGCCTGAACCTGGCGCGCGCGCTGATGATGCCCAGCGACCTGCTGCTGCTCGACGAACCGACCAACCACCTCGACCTGGACGCGGTCTACTGGCTGGAGCAGTGGCTGCTGAAGTACCCGGGCACGCTGCTGCTGATCTCGCACGACCGCGAGTTCCTCGACAACGTCGCCACCCACACCCTGCACCTGCACGGCGGCGGCGCCAAGCTCTACACCGGCGGCTATACCGACTTCGAGCGCCAGCGCGCCGAGCAATTGCGCCAGCAGCAGATCGCGCACGAGAAGGAACAGGCCGAGCGCGCCCACCTGCAGAGCTTCATCGACCGCTTCAAGGCCAAGGCGTCCAAGGCCGCGCAGGCGCAGAGCCGGATGAAGCGCCTGGAGAAGCTGGCCGGCACCGAGGCGGTGCGCGCCGAACGCGAGTTCCGCATCGAACTGTCACCGCCGGCCAAGCTGCCGTTCTCGCTGATCCGCCTCAACCACGCCGAGGCCGGCTACGGCCGCGACGCGGTGATTCTGCACAACGTCGGCTTCGGCCTGGAGGCCGGCCAGCGCATCGGCCTGCTCGGGCCCAACGGCGCCGGCAAGACCACCCTGGTCAAGACCCTGGTCGGCGAGCTGCCGCCGCTCGCTGGCGAGCGCATGGCGCACCCGGACCTGCGCATCGGCTACTTCGCCCAGCACACGGTGGAATCGCTGCACGAAGGCCAGTCGCCGATGGACCACATGCGCGAGATCGACAAGGACGCCAGCAACCAGGCGTTCCGCGATTTCCTGGGCAAATGGAACTTCCCCGGCGACCGCGCGTTCGAGCCGGTGGACGGGTTTTCGGGCGGCGAGCGCGCGCGCCTGGCGCTGTCGCTGATCGCCTGGCAGCAGCCGAACGTGCTGCTGCTGGACGAGCCGACCAACCATTTGGACCTGGAGATGCGCGAGGCGCTGGCCGAGGCGCTGAGCGACTTCGACGGCGCGATCGTGATGGTCTCGCACGACCGCCACCTGATCGGCCTGGTCTGCGACACGTTCTGGCGCGTGGCCGATGGCGTGGTCGAGCCGTTCGACGGCGACCTGGACGAATACGCGGCCTGGCTGCGCAGCCGCCCCGCCGCGCAGGGCACCAAGCAGAAGATGGCCGAGGCCGCGCCGACCCCGCCGCCGCCGGTCAAGCCGCTGCCGGCGAAGAAGCCGCCGAACCCGCACAAGCTGGCCGCCGCCGAGAAGCGCGTCGGCGAACTGGAAGCGGCGCTGGCCGAGCTCGACCGCCAGCTCGCCGATCCCAGGCACTACGCCGACGCGGAAAAGATGGCGGCGCTGGGCCGCGACCGCGAAGCCACCGCGCAGCAGCTGGCGCAGGCCGAGCAGGGGTGGATGGAGTTGATCGAGGGCGCCTGAGGCGTGGCGTGCGCTCGTCATCGTCGGTGCATGACGGCGGGTGCGGCCACTGGCGCAGTGCGCGCCACTGGCGGCCTTGCACCGCCCCTGCCGCGCTCCGGGCCTGCCCATGGACGAGGGCGCAAGGAGGAACACAATGATCGGTGGCGCCATTACGCTGGAGGATTACCTGGCCGCGCAGCGCCTGCATCAACGGCGTGCGCTGCGGCGCCTGCTGTTGGCGATGACGACGCTGTTGTTGCTCGGACTGGCGGTGTTTGCCTTCGCTGCGCACGAGGCTTCGCCCGTACCCTCATCCGCCCCTGCGGGGCACCTTCCCCCGAAAACGGGGCCATGGTCCCGATGGGAGAAGGAACAGGCGTAGCCCCTCAGCTCCGGCGTCCGTCCTCGCTTGGCGCCGGCGCGCGCCGCTCAGGCAGCGGCGCTGGCCACGACCAGCAGGCCGCCGGCGATGGCGGCCCAGTCCAGCGGCGTGCGCGAGCGCAGGCCGCGCAGCGACGGGCGCGCCGTCGGCGTCGGCCGCAGGCCGGCCTTGAGTCCCATCAAGGCCAATCCGGCCGCGCTCAGCGCCCAGTGCCATTCGCTCGCGCCGCTGCGCAGGAAATAGGCCACATGTAGCACGCACAGGCAGGCCAGCACGGCGGCCAGCACGATGTCGCGCGAAACCAGGGCCGGACGCGCGGCCATGACGATACGGTTCATTGCGTATTCCCCCCAGGAACGTGATCGCCTTCCCCTGGCGCACATTACGACTGCGACCACGATCATAGTTCGGCGCCGGGCGGCCGCCAAGCGGCATTGCACAAATTCTTCACATGTCTTGTGCGTGTGCGTCCGGGCGTCGTTGCCGACACGCTGCCTGGCGGGTCCTGCCGGCGATGGCCGGAATCGGTCCCGTTCCGCGTTCAACCATGCGGTGCGGACGTGGCGCCAGTGTCTGCGCGGCCTGCGCTGGATGCGGCGGGCGGTCGTGCCGACGGCAATGGAGACCATCTCAGGGAGAGTGGCATGAACCGAATCTTGGTGACAGCGTTGGTGTGCGCGTTTCTGGCCGGCTGCGGCAGCTATGGCCAGCAGCGCACGCAGCGGGCGATTTGCCGCGAGGCCTCGTCGCTGGCCAGCGAGTGCAAGGCGGCGGACTTCATCGTGCTGGACGGCGCCGGCACGGCGCTGGCACCGGTGCTGGCCTTCATCGAGTTCGACCACAACGGCACGCCCTACGATCCGGCGTCCATCGACGATGTCATCGGCAAGATCGCCACGGCCGCGGCGCAGCCGCCGCAGCGCCAGCTGCTGGTGGTGTTCATCCATGGCTGGAACCACAACGCGGCGCAGAACGACGGCAACGTCATCGCCTTCAAGGCCTTCCTGCGCCAGCTGCAGGCGCAGGAACAGGTGTTGGCGGTGGGCAAGCGGCGTGCGGTGGTCGGCGTCTACCTGGGGTGGCAGGCCAAGGCCTCGGACAACAGCCTGCTCGAACTGCTCTCGTACCGGGACAAAAAGGAGTTGGGGCTGACCACCGGCGTGGAAGGCGTGCGCGGCGTGCTGGCGCGCCTGGCCACGCTGCGCCGCGCTGCGCCGGAAAGCCGCCTGGTGCTGATCGGGCACAGCTTCGGCGGCGGCGTGCTGTTCACCGCGGTCAAGGACCGCATCGTCGCCGCGGTCGCCGATCCGCAGGCGCCTCGGCAGAAGGCGTACGGCGATCTGGTGATCCTGCTCAATCCGGCGATCGAAGCCGAGCAGTTCGTGGCGCTGCACCAGACGGTCACGCAGGCCACGTTCCCCGCCTGCGAGCCGCTGGCGATGGCCAGCTTCACCTCGGAAGCCGACACCGCGCTGTCCAGGGAATTCCCGCGCGGCATGCGCCTGTTCTATCCGCAGCGGCTGGCGGCGGCGAGCGCGGACGAAGTCGAGCGGATCACCACGCCGTATGGCCTGTATGCGCCATTTTCGGGCTATCGGCTGCGCGTGTTGCCCGGCGCGCCGGTGGAGACCGCGCTGACCCCGGCGGCGTTCACCGCGGCGGCGCACACCTGGGGTGGCTTCAGGGCCGGAACCGGCGCGTTCGCGCTGGGCGGGATCGAGTTGGCGCCCAACGCGGCGCAGGCGCCGCAGCCATGGGTGCCGCTGTTGAATGTGCGCGTGGACAAGGCGCTGATCCAGGAACACAACGCGATCTGGGATCCCAGATTTGCCTATTTCGTTCGCGGCCTGGTCGGCATGGAATTCGCCAAGGGCGACGCCTGTCGGTGAGCGGTAGCGCATCACGGTGCGCGGCGCGTGCCTGCGCACGCGCTGCGCTCAACCCGCCGCGGCCTGCTCGGCCAGCAGCCATTCGCGCAGGCGCCGCCCGGCGTCGCTTTCCGCGCGCGAGCGCAGCCGGGTGAGCCAGTAGCGCCCGGCGTCGATGCGGACCGGGAACGGCGCCAGCAGGCGCCCGGCATCCAGGTCCTGGGCGAACAGCGGCAGCGGCAGCAGGGCCACGCCGGCACCTGCCGCGGCGGCGCTGGCCAGGGTCAGCGAGGAATCGCAGATCGGCCCGCCGGCGACCACTTCCGGTGCGCCGGCCGCCTGCAGCCAGCGCGGCCATTCGTCCAGCCGGTAGGAGCGCAGCAGCGGCACGCCGCCCAGGTCGGCCGGCACGCGCAACGCGCGCGCCAGCGCCGGCGCGCACACCGGCGCGAACGGCGCATCCAGGATCGGCGTGGCGCACTGGCCCTGCCAGTCGCCGTCGCCGAAGCGGATCGCCAGGTCCAGGCCTTCGCCCGCCAGATCGACCCGGTTGTTGTGGGTGTGCACGCGCAATTCGATGTCCGCATGCGCGGCGTGGAAGGCATCCAGCCGCGGCAGCAGCCAGCCCACCGCGAAGGTGCCGACCACGCCGATGCTGAGCGTCTCGCGGTAATGGCCGCCGGAGAAGCGCTGCAGGGTGGCGGCGATGCGATCGAAGGCCTCGGTCAGCACCGGGTGCAGGCGCTGGCCTTCGTCGGTCAACGCCACGCCGCGCGGCAGGCGCTGGAACAGGACCACGCCCAGGCGCGCTTCCAGTTGCTTGATCTGGTGGCTGAGCGCGGCCTGGGTCACGCACAGCTCGGCGGCGGCGCGGGTCAGGTTCTGGTGCCGCGCGGCGGCTTCGAAGGCGCGCAGGGCATTCAACGGCAGCTGCGGGCGGATCATCGTGCGCCATTAGTTATTTTCATGATTGCGATTGAATAACCTCGCTGGTGGGCCGCGGTCAAGCTGCGCATGATCGGGTCTTCCGATGGAGGTGGACGATGCTGGCGAGACGACGATTCCTGCAGGGCATGGGGCTGGCCGCGGCCGCGCTGGCGGCTACGGCGGTGGATGCGAAAGTGCCGAAAAACCAGGCGCCGACGTTGGCGCAGCGGCTGGCCGCGATCGAGCGGTACACGGGCGGGCGGCTCGGCGTGACGCTGCTCGACGGCAGCGGCACCGTGCTCGGCGGGCGGCGCCAGGACGAGCGCTTCCCGATGTGCAGTACCTTCAAATTTGTATTGGCGGCGGGGGTGCTGCAGCGGGTGGACCGCGGCGAACTGAGCTTGCGCCAACCGGTGCAGATCCGCGCCCAGGACATGGTGTCGCACGCGCCGGTCACCGAGCGCCATGTCGGCGGCACCTTGAGCGTGGCCGAGTTGTGCCGGGCGACGATGATCTTCAGCGACAACCCGGCGGCCAACCTGCTGTTCCCGCTGGTCGGCGACCCGCCCGGGTTGACTCGTTTCCTGCGCGGGCTCGGCGATACCCAGACCCGCAGCGATCGCCACGAGCCGGAGATGAACCGGTTCGCCGTGGGCGATCCGCGCGATACCACCACGCCGGCGGCGATGGCCGCGACCCTGCGCGCATTGCTGGTCGGCGATGCGTTGCAGCCGGCGTCGCGCCAGCAGCTGACCGCGTGGATGATCGACAACCGCACCGGCGACGCTTGCCTGCGCGCCGGCCTGCCGCCTGGCTGGAAGATCGGCGACAAGACCGGCAGCAATGGCACCGATACCCGCAACGACATCGCCATCGTGTGGCCGCCGGGGCGGCGCACGCCGCTGCTGCTGACCGCCTATCTCAATGGCGCCAAGGTCGATAGCGATGCGCGCGACGCGGCACTGAAGGCGGTGGCGGTCGCGGTGCGCGAAACCCTCGCGGATTGAGCGTTGCGGCGGCGCCACGCCGCACGCGTTTGCGGCGTCGCGATCGCGCCGCTGGGCCGCGGCCGTGCGCAGCGGATGCCCGGCGCTGGCTGGCGGCATCGCGTCTCCGCGATGGGGCGTAGCGCTGCGCTCGTACTGCAGACCCAGGACATCCAAGCGTCGGCGTGCGCGCTGAGTCGCTTGCAACCGAACGCATCGCGTTTCGTACATCCGTTCCTATCCATCCTCCTCATCCACTGGATCACCACCATGCGCAATCCCTTGCTTCTCGTTGTCGCAGCCGCCGCACTTGGGTTCGTCCACGCACCGGCGCAGGCGGAGATCTGGCAACCGGCGCCGGGTCACGTGCAGGTGCCGATCTGGCCGGGCGCGGTTCCCGATGCGTTGCCGCATCCGAAGCTGGAATCGGTCGGTCCCGGCCAGGGCAGGGCCAACGACGTCAGCCGGCCGACGATGACGGTGTATGCGCCCACGGGCCACAACACCGGTGCGGCCGTGGTGGTGTTCCCCGGCGGCGGCTACCAGATGCTGGCGATGGATCTGGAGGGCACCGAAATCTGCGACTGGCTGAGCGCCAGCGGCATCACCTGCGTGCTGCTGAAGTACCGCGTGCCGAACTCGGGGCCGACCTGGACCAACGGCCGCCGCTACTATCCGAAGGTGCAGACCGCGCTGCAGGATGCGCAGCGCACGCTCGGACTGGTGCGGCTGCATGCGTCGGAGTGGGGGATCGATCCGCACAAGGTCGGGGTGATGGGCTTTTCCGCCGGCGGGCACCTGGTGGCCGCGACCAGCACGCACTTCGCCAAGCGCACGTATCCGGCAGTGGACGCGGCCGATGCGCAAAGTTGCCGCCCCGACTTCGCCGTCGCCGTCTATCCGGGCCACCTGTGGGCGCATGAGGACGAGGACGACGCCACGCGCGATCCGACTCGCCTGGACCTGCGCCCGGATATCACCGTGACCGCCAATACGCCACCGACCTTCCTGCTGCAGTCCGAGAACGACGAGGTGGACGGGGTGACGCAGTCGCTGGCCTACTACATCGCGCTGAAGGAGGCCGGCGTGCCGACGGAAATGCATCTCTACGCGCAGGGTGGCCACGCGTTCGGGCTACGCGCGGGCAAGTTGCCGGTCGCGCAGTGGCCGCACCTGGTGGAGACCTGGTTGGGCAGCATCGGCGTGCTGGCTACGACCGGCGCGCGCTGAGCGTTCGCAGCTTGCCGGCGCGCGCTGGCTGCGCGCGTCCGCATGCGGGCATCGCGCTAAAGGACCGCAGTGCTCAGCCGAGTTCGCCGATCACCACCGGATCGTCCTGATACAAGCGCGCCGGCCCGCCCATCGCCGGATCGCTGACGCCGGGCTTGCCGGTCTCCACGCGCCCGGCCAGGCGCTGGCGCGCGCCGTCCTGGATCAGCCACAGGTCGTACCAGCCGCCGCTCGGCGCCGCGCTCCAACTGCGCCGCTGTTCGGCGCCGGGCGCGAGCGTCACGCTGTCGTGCGGTTGCGCCTGCGCATAGGCGCCGGGACGCAGTTCAACGCGCAGCGTGCGGTTGCCCGGGTTGCGCAGCAGCAGGCACATGGCCTGCGGATCGCGCGCGTCCTGCGCGATCTCGGCCTGCAGTGGCGCAGCGCCGAGATCGCCGCGGTAATGGCGGTGGAAGCCGTTGGGGCCGAGCAGCCACAGATCGTAGCGGCCGTCGTAGGTGGTCCAGGTGGCGTCGAGCGTGGCCCCGGCGCCGAGCGTGTAGCGCCGCGGAATCGCGGCCAGGTCGTAGCGGTCGTAGACGTGCAGCACCGCGGCCGCGCCGGCATTGCCCATCCGCAGCAGCACTTCGCCACGCGCATCCACGTGCTGCAACTGCACCGTCGGGCGATACGGCAAGGCACGCGAACGGCGGACGCCGAACGGCTGCTGCGGCGCCTGCACGGTGTCCGGCAGCGGCGGCAGCGCATGTTCGTGCAGGGCGGCCGCGCGCGCGGCGGCGGCGCTGACGTCGGGCAGCGCGGCGAAGAACGGGCGCGTATCGGCCTGGCGAAAATCGAAGGCATCCACCAGGTCACCGCAGACCGCGCGGCGCCACGGCGTCAGCCCGCTGGCGGCGACGCCGAAGCGGCGTTCCAGCAGGCGCAGCACCGAGGTGTGGTCGTAGACCTGCGAGTCGATCCAGCCGCCGCGGCTCCATGGCGAGATCACGTACATCGGCACCCGCGGGCCGAGCCCGTAGGGCCGGCCGCGCAGTTCGGGCAGGTCGGCCTTTTCGTCGCCCGGCGCCGGGTGCAGGTGGTATTCGCCGTCGGTGCTCACCGTGGACGCGCCGGCCCAGCCGCCGGCCGCCGCCGGATCGGGCGAGGGCGGTGCCGGCGGCGGCACGTGGTCGAAGAAGCCGTCGTTCTCGTCGAACATCAGCAGCAGCGCGGTGCGCGACCAGACCTTCGGGTCGGCGGTCAACGCATCCAGCACGCGCGCGGTGTAGGCCGCGCCCTGCGCGGGACTGGACGGATCGGGATGCTCGCTGCCGGCGGCATCGGCGATGATGAAGCTCACCGCCGGCAACCGCGCGCTCAGCACATCCTCGCGCAGCTGCGCCAGCGTGCGCGTGCCGACCCCGCGTTCGCGCAGGTGCGGGTCGTGCCCGGGCGCGCCGCGCCAGGCGGCGCGGAACGGCGCGAAGCCGGCCAACGGGTTGTCGGTGAAGTTGTCGGCCATGTCCTGGTAGATCTGCCAGAACACGCCGGCCTGCTGCAGCGCTTCCACATAGCTGGGCCAGCGGTAGTCGTCGGCGTACCCGCCCAGTTCGGGAAAGTTGTCGTGCGAGTTGGCGATCACCGGTCCGCCGGCGCGCGCCTGCGGATCGTTCTGCCCGGTCCACAGGAACACGCGGTTGGGATTGGTGCCGGCCTGGATCGCGCAGTGGTAGGCGTCGCACAGGGTGAAGGCCTCGGCCAGCGCGAACTGGAACGGCAGGTCGTCGCGTTCGAAATGGGCCAGCGCGTGGTCGTGCTTGGCCGCGGCCCAGCGGCCCATGCGGCCATGGTCCCAGGCCTGTTGCGCATTGGGCCAGGTGTGCGGGGTGCCCTGCACGCGCATGCTGCGGAAGTCGCGCGCGGTGTGCAGCGGGAACGGTGTCAGCAGCCGGCTGCCGTCTTCGCTGGGTTGCAGCCAGACGGTGCGCGGGGCGATGCCGGGCAACGGCGGCGCCGGGATCGGGAAGCGATCGCCGAAGCCGCGCGCGCCGGCGAAGCTGCCGAAGTAGTGGTCGAAGGCGCGGTTCTCCTGCATCAGGATCACCACGTGCTGCAGGTCCTGCAGGGTGCCGCTGCGCACGTCCGGGGCGATCGCCGCGGCGCGGGCGATGCTGGGCGGCAACAGCGCGGCGGCGGCGCCGGCGACGCCGGCCTGCAGCAGGCGGCGGCGGGGAAGATCGGTCATGGCGCGGGCACCGGCAGGACGGAACGAAAAGGGCTCGCCGGCGGCGCCAGGCCGCCGGCGAGGACGCAGCATGCGGGCTGCGCGATTACAGATCCAGCGTCAGGGTCAGGCCGACCGTGCGCGGTGCGGCGATGAAGGCGCTGTCGCTGCCGTCCACGCCTTCCAGATAGCGCTTGTCGGTGAGGTTGCTGACGTTGAGGTCCAGCTTCACGCCCTGCAACTGCGCCGACAGCTGCGACAGGCTCAGGCCCAGGTGCGCGTCGAAGGTGGTGACGCCGTCCAGGCTGTTGCTGTTGGACGCATCCAGGTAGCGCTTGCCGAGGTAGCGCCCGGAGATGCCGAACGCCCACGCCTGGCCCTGCCAGTCGGCCGAGGCCACCAGGGTGTTGCGCGGCTGCCCGATCACCTGCGAGCCGGGGGTGATCTCCAGTGCGGTATCGCGGGCGGCGTCGCCGCTGCCCAGGTAGGTCGCCTTGTTGAAGGTGTAGGCGCCGTTGACCCGCCAGCCGTTGTCCCAGCCGTAGCCCAGCGCCGCTTCCACGCCGCGCGCATGCACGCCGCCGAAGTTCTCGTAGACGCCGTCGGTCTCGCCGAGATAGTCGATGCCGCTGACGAAGTTGGCCGGCACGTAGACGATGCGGTTGTCGAAGCGGATGTCGTACACGGTGACGCTGCCGGTCAGCGGCCAGCGGCTCATGCGCAGGCCCAGCTCGATGTTGTCGGCGGTCTCCGGCTTGACCCGGCTCAGCGCCACCGGGTCGGTCTCGCCGAGCACGCCGGAAGGAATCGCGGCGAAGTTCTGCGAGTAGCCGGCGAAGGCTTCCAGGCCCTTCACCGGGGTGGTCCAGGTCAGGCCGGCGGAGAACAGCGGATCGGAATGCGAGTCCGACTCGACGTGTTCGCTGGCGCCGATGCGGCGGTCGCGGGTCTGGTCGACGAAGAACTGCTTGACGCCCACGCGCCAGGCGAAGTCGCCGTAGCGCATCACGTCCTCGACGTAGTACATGCGCTCGTCGGTGTCGTAGTGGTCCTTGAACTGCACCCAGTACGGCACGTGGTCGAAGGCGATATTGGTGCCAACGTTGAGCAGCCGGTGCCAGTCGCGGGTGACGCTGCGCTGGTAGGTTTCCAGCCACACGCCGCTGCGCACGGTGTTGTCGAGCGCGCCCAGGTCGGTGCGCCATTCGGCATCGGCGGTGAAGCCGGCGCGGTGGTTGTCGTAATGGCTGTGACGGTAGGACTGCACCGCCTGCGAGCCGGCCGGATAGCAGGCCGGGTCGGACTCTGCCGGCACCGTCGCGCTGCCGCTGCAGCCGGCCAGCATCGTCGCCGCCGCGCCGCTGGGAGTGACGAAGTAGATCTTGCCCAGGTCGCTGCCGCCGTACACGGTGTGCCCGCCGGTGTATTCGGACTCGGGCTTGCCGCTGCCGTCGTCGGTCACGTCCACCAGATACGGCGGGATCCAGTCGCCGCGGCCCTCCATGCGATGCGCATAGCCGGCGAGCGTGGCCTTGAAGCCATTGCCGCCATCGAACGCGCCGCGCAGGTAGCCGAAGGTGTTCTTGCGCAGCGCGCGCGAGCCGGAACGGTAGTTTTGGTCCAGATACGGGATGCCGGTGAGGGTGCCGGTGAGCAGGTCGTGCTCGGGATCGCGCGCGAACTGTTCGGGGGTGACGCTGCTGTACTCGGATTCGTCGGCGTCGTCGTAGGACAGGTAACCGCTGAGCTTCCACGCGCCCAGGTCGCTGTCGAACTTGCCTGCGAGATGATCGCGGGTGGTATGGCCGCTGCCGTCGATCCAGTCGTCGTTGCTGCTGTGCGAGGCGCTGAGCCAGGCCTTGCTGGTGCCGATCAGGCCGGTGTCGTAGCGCGCGTAGTACTTGCGCGCATCGTTGTCGCCGATGCCCACCGCCATGCGCACGCGCTGCGCGTCGAGCGGTTCGCTGGTCAGGTAGTTGAGCGTGCCGCCCAGCGCTTCGTTGGAGCGCGAGGCGATGTCGGCGGTGCCCTGGCTGACTTCGACCGTTTCCAGATCGAGCGTGTCGATGAAGCGGTTGGCCTTGGAGCCGCCGCCATAGGCCGAGCCGCCGTTGGGCAGGCCGTCGATGGTGGTGCCGATCTGCTGCGTATCGCGGTTGCTGACGAAGCCGCGCATGCTGATCTGCGTGCCCCAGTCGGAGGAGCCGAACGCATCGGCTTCGGTCACGATCACGCCGGGCAGTTCGTTGAGCACGTCGTTGACGCTGCCCATCGCGAACTGGCGGTCCAGCATTTCCTTGCTGACGCTGGTCTTGGCGTAGGTGGTGGCCTGGCCGACGACCTGTACCTGATCCAGGGTGGAGACTTGCGTATCGGCGTCGGCGGCGGGAGCGCTGGCGTCGCTGGCGGCCTGGGCGTGGGCGACCATCGCCGACAACAACAGGGCGAGGGTCGTGCGCCGCGGGGCACGGAAACTTTTCGGAAAATTCATCAAAGGCGAACGTGTGTGGAGGATGTGTGATGGTGTCGACACATCGTTGCGTAGGTGTGACTGCCTGTTTGCGATAGGCGCCACCGTGTGCGCGTAGGCGAAAGACGGCGTGCCCTGGCGTGCGTACTTGTGGCGGGGTGTGCGATACGCATCGTCGTTGCCGACGCAGCCGGCGTCAGGCGCGTCGTGCGGTGCAGTGCTGGTCGATCGATCGGGTAGCCGGTGTTGGCGCCGGTGCGATGTGACGGCGCCCGCGCACGCCACGCGGCATCATTGGCGCCGCTGCCGCCGGCGGCCCCCCTCGATGGATGCACCGCCCGATGAGCCACGAACTGATCTACCTGCTGCTGATCTTCGCCCTGCTGGTGATCCCGCGCGCGCTGCAGCGCTTCAAGCTGCCGGCGCCGCTGACCTGCCTGCTGTTCGGCATCGTCGCGATGCTGGCCATGGGCGAGCGGGCGCACGATGCGGTGATCGCGCTGCTGGCCACGCTGGGCATTTCGTCGCTGTTCCTGTTCGCCGGCCTGGAAGTGGACCCGAAGGCGCTGCGCCGCGGACTGTGGCCGCTGCTGCTGCATCTGCTGGTGCGCGGCGGCACCTTGTTCGGGGTCGGCTGGCTGGCCTGGCGCTACGCCGCGCTGCCGTGGCAGGCGGCCGGGTTGCTGGCGCTGGCCCTGCTGACCCCGTCCACCGGCTTCATCATCGATTCGCTGGGCCGGCTCGGGCTCAGCGAAGAGGAGCGCTTCTGGGTCACCAGCAAGGCCATCGCCGGCGAACTACTGGCGCTGGCGGCCCTGTTCGTGATCCTGCAGGCCGGCGATCCCTGGCGCATGGGCCTGTCAAGCCTGGCGTTGCTGGCGATGCTGGTCGGCCTGCCGCTGCTGTTCGTGGCGCTGGGACGCTGGGTGGCGCCGCAGGCGCCCGGGTCGGAGTTCTCGCTGCTGGTGATGGTCGGGCTGATCGCCGCCTACATCACCTATTCGCTGGGCGTGTACTACCTGGTCGGCGCGTTCATCGCCGGGCTGGTCGCGCGCCTGCTGCGCCAGCGCATGCCGCTGCTGGCCTCCGACGAGAACCTGCACGCGGTGCGGCTGTTCGCCTCGTTCTTCGTGCCGTTCTACTTCTTCAATGCCGGCACCAAGGTGCCCAGCGGGGCGTTGAGCCTGCAGGCGCTGGGGCTGGGCCTGGCGCTGACCGCATGCGTGTTGCCGCTGCGCATCGGCATCGTCTGGCTGCAGCGGCGGCTGCTGTTCGGCGAGGGCGCGCGCAGCAGCCTGCGGGTGTCGCTGGCGCTGGCACCGACCCTGATCTTCACCCTGGTGCTGGCCGGGATCCTGCGCGAGCGCTTCGCCATCGCCGATGCGCTGTTCGGCGCGCTGCTGCTGTACGCGGCGCTGAGCACGCTGCTGCCGTCGCTGCTGTTCCGCATGCCGTTCGACGTGGATCCGGTCGAGGCCGCGCCGTTGCCGGCGGCGCCGGCCCAGGGCCTGCTCGAAGCGCCGGCGGCGCCAGATCCGGCAGTGTCGCCGGTCGATCCGCCGCGGCCGGCGCTGCCGCCGCAGGCGGCCATTTGAGCGGCCGGCGGTTGCCGAACGCGCGCCGCGCCGCTGCCGCCCGCCTGGAGATGTGGGGCAGCGCTCCACGCGCCGCTATCGCTTGAAAGCCGGCGCCCGGGCCCCATACTGGCTGCCTCCGTTCCTTATCGCGTTTTTGCCGCCATGCCGATCTATGCCTTCCAATGCGCCGAGTGCGGTCACAGCTTCGACCGCCTGCAGAAACTGTCCGATCCCGATCCCGATGCCTGTCCGTCGTGCGGCGCGCCCGCGGTCAAGCGCCAGCTGACCGCGCCGTCGTTCCGCCTGTCCGGCAGCGGCTGGTACGAGACCGACTTCAAGAAGGACGGCGACAAGAAGCGCAACCTGGCCGAGTCCGGCAGCGGCAGCGCTGGCGATTCCAAGCCGGCGGCCGCCTCCACCGACAGTGCGGCCAAGCCTGCCGCAGCGCCAGCGGCCACGCCGGCGCCGGCGGCCAAGCCCGCTGCGACCTGAGTGCGGCGCCCCGCAGCGGGGCGCCCGAAAACGCGAACGGCCCGGAGGCGACTCCGGGCCGTTCGCGTTTCTGCCTGGCAAGCCTCAGCGGGCGCCGAAGCGTGCCCGGCAGCCTTCCTTGACCCACACCGCATTGCCCTCGTAGCCCCAGTTGCGGCCTTCGATGCAGGTGGTGCCGGACAGCTGCTGGATCACCACCGGGCGGCCCTGGCGGCGGTCCCAGGCGCAGCTGCGCAGGCGCTTGTCATCGCTGCTGCAGGTCACCGAGTAATCGCCATCGGACGGCGGGCGACCCGGACCCCAGCCGCCACCGCCGCCGCCCCGGCCTTCGGCGAACTCGCCGCGGCAGCCATCGTCCACCCACACCGCGCCGTCGCGCTGGCCCCAGGTGCGGCCTTCGATGCAGCGGGTGTCGGACAGCTGCCGGACCAGCACCGCATTGCGCCAGCCGGTGTTGCAGACGCGCTGGCGTTGGTCCTGGCTCTCGCAGCGGATGGTGCCGCCCGGGCCGGGACCCGGCCCGGGGCCACCGCCGTCGCCCCAGCCGCCGCGGCCTTCGGCGAAGCGGCCGCGGCAGCCGCGGTCCACCCACACCACGCCGGGGCCGGAGCCCCAGGTCTGGCCCTCGATGCACGGCGAGTCCGACAACGTGCCGACCAGCCGTGCGCGGCCGCGGAACGGCGTCGCGCACTGGCGGCGCCTGCGGTCGTTGCTGGAGCAGGCGATGGTCTGGGCATTGAAGCCGGGCTGCGGCCGCCACTGGCCGCTGCTGCCGCGCAGCGAGGTGGAGATGTCCTGCTGGATGCGGCCGAAGCCCCAGCCGCGGTCGATCTGGTCCAGGTAGAACTCCAACTGGTCGTCGGGGATCTGCCGGCCGCGGGTCTGGTCGGCGTACTCGCGTTCGATCACCCGCACCCGGCTCGGCACCGACAGCTGCCGCAGGTCCTCCGGCGCATAGGCGCGCGCGCTTTGCGCGGCCACCGGCCCGCTGGCCAAGGCCAGACCGGCCACCAACAACCAACCGCTCAGCTGCTTCAACATGGGTCCCCTCCGATGCCCGTGACTGGTGGCGGACTATAGCCGCACGGAAACTTAAGGCCAGGTGAGTTGCGGCCGGATTTGCCCGGGCCGGCGCCGCGCCGCAGAATATCCGGCTTGCCGGCGCGTTCTGCGCCGGCGGCCCCACCTTGGAGTTTGCGATGCGTACCCACTTCTGCGGCCTGGTCGACGAGACCCTGATCGGCCAAACCGTCACCCTGGCCGGCTGGACCGATGTCGCCCGCAATCTCGGCGGGGTCTGCTTCATCGACCTGCGCGACCACGAGGGCATCGTCCAGGTCACGGTGGAGCCGGAGAGCGCAGAGGTGTTCGCGGTCGCCGCGTCGCTGGGCTACGAGGACGTGCTGCAGGTGGAAGGCGTGGTGCGCGCGCGGCATGCGGTCAACGACAAGCTGCGCAGCGGCAAGGTCGAGGTGATCGCCACCCGCATCGCCATCCTCAACAAGGCCGCGCCGCTGCCGTTCCATGCGCACGAGAACCCGGGCGAGGAAACCCGCCTGAAGTACCGCTACCTGGACCTGCGCCGTCCGGAGATGCAGCGCATGCAGCGCACCCGCATCAAGCTGGTGCAGGCGCTGCGCCGCTACCTGGACGAGCGCGGCTTCCAGGACATCGAGACCCCGATCCTGACCAAGGCCACCCCGGAAGGCGCGCGCGACTTCCTGGTGCCGGCGCGCATGCATCCGGGCGAGTTCTACGCGCTGCCGCAGTCGCCGCAGCTGTTCAAGCAGATCCTGATGGTGGCCGGCTTCGACCGCTACTACCAGATCGCGCGCTGCTTCCGCGACGAGGCGCTGCGCGCCGACCGCCAGCTCGAGTTCACCCAGCTCGACATGGAGTTCGCGTTCGTGCGCGAGCGCGACGTGCAGGATGCGGTGGAACAGATGATCCGCCACATTTTCAAGGAAGTGGTGGACGTGGAACTGGCCGCCGAATTCCCGCGCATGACCTGGGCCGAGGCGATGCGCCGCTTCGGCTCGGACAAGCCGGACCTGCGCATCGGCCTGGAACTGGTCGACGTGGCCGAGTTGGTCAAGGGCAGCGAGTTCAAGGTGTTCGCCGATGCCGCCGCCGATGCCGACGGCCGCGTCGCCGCGCTGCGCATTCCCGGCGGCGCCACGCTGTCGCGCAAGCAGATCGACGAGTACGCCGCCCACGCGGCCAAGTACGGCGCCAAGGGCCTGGCCTACATCAAGCTGTCGGAGACCGGCGAAATCAACTCGCCGATCGCCAAGTTCTTCTCCGAAGAGGCCTTCGCCGCCCTGGTCAAGCAGGTGGGCGCCGGCAACGGCGACATCGTGTTCTTCGGCGCCGGCGGCTACACCAAGGTCTCCGACTTCATGGGCGCGCTGCGGCTGAAGGCCGGCAAGGACTTCGGCCTGGTCGCCGACGGCTGGGCGCCGCTGTGGGTCACCGATTTCCCGATGTTCGAATGGGACGAGGAAGCGCAGCGCTACGTCGCCCTGCATCACCCCTTCACCGCGCCGGCGGTGGACGACATCGCCGAGCTGCGCACGCATGCCAAGACCGCGGTGTCGCGCGGCTACGACATGGTGCTCAACGGCAACGAGATCGGCGGCGGATCGATCCGTATCCACCGCCCGGAGATGCAGAGCGCGGTGTTCGAACTGCTCGGCATCGGCGCCGAGGAAGCGCGTGCCAAGTTCGGCTTCCTGCTCGACGCGCTGAACTACGGCGCGCCGCCGCACGGCGGCATCGCCTTCGGCATCGACCGCATCGCCGCGCTGATGGCCGGCACCGAATCGATCCGCGACGTGATCCCGTTCCCCAAGACCACCGGCGCGCAGGACCTGATGACCGACGCGCCGTCGCCGATCGCCGACGCGCAGCTGGCCGAAGTGCACGTGCAGGTGCGCGCCAAGCCGGTGCAGGGCTGAGCGATGGCCTTGGCGATCCGCCAGGCGACCGCGGACGACGCCGCCACGCTGGCGGCGCTGGCCGCGGCCACCTTCACCGAGACCTTCGGCCACCTGTACTCGCCGGAAGACCTGCACGGGTTCCTCGACGAGACCTACACCGCGGCGCGGCAGCGCACGATCCTGCAGCATCCGGACTATGCGATCTGGCTGCTGGAGGACGACGGCGTGGCGGTGGGGCATGCCGCGGCCGGCCCCTGCGGCCTGCCGCACGACGAGGTGCGGCCCGGCGATGGCGAACTGAAGCGGCTGTACCTGCTGCGCTCGCACCAGAACAGCGGCTGGGGCAGCCGCCTGTTCGAAACCGCGCTGGCCTGGCTGGAACGCGAAGGCCCGCGCACGCTGTGGATCGGCGTGTGGTCGGAAAACTTCGGCGCGCAGCGCTTCTACGCGCGCTACGGCTTCGAGAAGGTCGGCACCTACGAATTCCCGGTCGGGCAGACCCGCGATCTGGAATTCATCCTGCGCCGCACGCAGCGCACGGCTTAGTCCACGCGGTGCGCCGCGTGAACGGCCAAGCGACAGGGCTGGTGACGTGACGCAGTAAACTGGCCACTCCTCCGTCCCAGGCAGGAGATCGCCATGTCGCGAGCAATGAAATGCGCCGCCGCCTTGTTGCCGCTGCTGGCCGCGTGCGCGCCCTCGGCCTCGCTGCAATCGGCTGCTGGCGGGCCGGCGGTGCAGGGCGCTGGCCACTGCCAGGCCGAGCAGGTGGCGTGGGCGGTCGGCCAGATCGCCACCGAGGCGACCCTGGGTCGGGTTCGCCAGGAGAGCGGCGCCAGCCAGCTGCGGCTGATCGCGCCCGGCCAGGCAACGACCCGCGACCTGCGCCCGGACCGGCTCAATGTATTCGTGGATGCGTCCAATGCCATCGTCCGCATCACCTGTGGCTGAGGCCGCGCATGCGCGCACTCTCGGCGCCGCGGCCGATCCCTTGCCGCAGATCCTGCTGCTGCACGGGATCTGGAACGGCCGCGTCTGGCTCGGTCCGCTGGCATGGCGCCTGCGCCACGATGGTTTCCGCGTCGCCACGTTCGGCTATTCGACCGCGTTCGGCGGCGCCGAGGCGGCGCTGCCGCGTTTGCAACAGCGGATCGCGCGGCTGGCGCAACGCGGGCCGGTGGCGCTGGTCGGGCACAGCCTGGGCGGGCTGATCGCGCTGCACGCCTTGCGCCAGGCGCCGCATCTGCCGGTGACCCGGGTGGTGTGCCTGGGCAGCCCGCTGGCCGGCAGCGCGGTGGCGCAGACGCTGCTGCGACGCGGCCTCGGCATCGCCCTGGGGCGCAGCGCGGGCTTGCTGCAGCAGGGGCTCGGACACTGGGACGGTCGCGCCGCGGTCGGCATGGTGGCGGGCAGCGTCGCCTTGGGGCTGGGCAACCGCATCGCCGCGCTGGGGCCGGAATCGGACGGCACCGTGGCCCTGGCCGAGACCCGCGTGCCGGGCCTGCACGACCATTGTCTGGTGCGCGCCAGCCATAGCGGCCTGCTGTTCTCGCCGCTGGCCGCGCGCCAGGCCGCGGCGTTCCTGCGCCATGGCCGCTTCGCCGCCTGAGCGGTTATGTCGCCGATGCGGGCGCGGCGGCGCAATCGAGTAAAATCCGCCGCTTGTCCTTACTGATGTCCGGAACGCCCCATGGGTAGAGGCCCCTCGATCGAAGCCCGCAAGAACGCATCCGATGCGAAGCGCGGCAAGATTTTCACCAAGATCATCCGCGAGATCGGCGTCGCCGCGCGCGCCGGCGGCGGCGACCCGTCCAACAACCCGCGCCTGCGCGTGGCGATGGACAAGGGCCTGGCGTCGAACATGTCCAAGGACGTGATCGAGCGCGCGATCAAGAAAGCCACCGGCGAGCTGGAAGGGGTGGAGTACGAGGAGATCCGCTACGAGGGCTACGCGCCGGGCGGGGTCGCGGTGATCGTCGATTGCCTGACCGACAACCGCGTGCGCACCGTGGCCGACGTGCGCCATGCTTTCAGCAAGTGCGGCGGCAACATGGGCACCGAAGGCTCGGTGGCGTTCATGTTCAAGCGCCTGGGCGTGCTCAGCTTCGCCGCCGGCGCCGACGAGGAGAAGATCACCGAAGCGGCGATCGACGCCGGTGCCGACGACATCGTGGTGTATCCGGAGGACGGCGCGATCGACGTGCTGACCTCGGCGGACGCGTTCCAGGCGGTCAAGGACGCGATGCAGGCCGCCGGCCTGGCCGCCGACCACGCCGAGATCAGTTTCCGCGCCGACAACGACATCGCGGTTGAAGGCGACACCGCGCTGCAGGTACGCAAGCTGCTGGACATGCTGGAAGACCTGGACGATGTGCAGGCGGTGTATTCCAATGCCGATCAGTCCGCGCTGAGTGGCGGCTGAGGTGGCGATGGCCGGGGCTCGGCACTCGGGACTCGGGACTCGGAACAGCGCGTCGACGGGCCCCGATGGATCCGCGCCCCGGGCCGTGTCCGCGCAAGCGGGCCGTGTCGCCGGTCCTTCGAGTCCCGGGTCCCGGGTCCCGCGTCCCGGCAACGTCCGCATCCTCGGCATCGATCCGGGCTCGCAGCGCACCGGCGTGGGCATCATCGACATCGACGGCAGCGGCCGTACCACCCATGTCCACCATGCGCCCCTGCTGCTGCTCGGCGAGGGCGACTTCTCGCAGCGGCTGAAGCGGCTGCTGCACGGGCTGGGCGCGCTGATCGAGGAGTACCGGCCGCAGGAAGTGGCGATCGAGCGGGTGTTCATGGGCAAGAGCGCCGACGCGGCGCTGAAGCTCGGCCACGCGCGCGGCGCGGCGATCTGCGCGGTGGTGCTGCGCGACCTGCCGGTGCACGAGTACGCGGCCAAGGAGATCAAGCTGGCCATCGTCGGCAAAGGTGCGGCGGAGAAGCAGCAGGTGCAACATATGGTCGGTCTGATGCTGAATCTGACCGGAAAATTGCAGGCCGACGCCGCCGATGCGCTGGCGGTGGCCATCACCCATGCCCACGTGCGCGCCACCGCGCAGCGCCTGGGCGTCAGTACGCAACAGGCTTGGAGCAGAAAATGAGTGGAGCCGGGATTTGGGATTCGGGATTGGGGATTGGAAACGGCCGCGCGCAAGCGTGGATGCCGCGCCTTGGCGAATCCCCAATCCCCAATCCCCAATCCCGGCACCTCGCACGAGGCGCCCAATGATCGGCCGTCTGCGCGGCATCCTCGCCTACAAGCAGCCGCCGTGGCTGGTGATCGACGTGGGCGGGGTGGGCTACGAGCTGGAGGCGCCGATGAGCACCTTCTACGACCTGCCCGATGTCGGTCGCGACGTGATCCTGTTCACCCACTACGCGCAGAAGGAAGACAGCGTGTCGCTGTACGGCTTCCTGCGCGAGGGCGAGCGGCGCCTGTTCCGCGACGTGCAGCGGGTCACCGGGATCGGCGCCAAGATCGCGCTGGCGGTGCTGTCGGCGGTCAGCGTGGACGAGTTCGCGCGCATGGTCACCAGCGCCGACGTCACCGCGCTGACCCGCATCCCCGGCATCGGCAAGAAGACCGCCGAGCGCATGGTGGTGGAGCTGCGCGACCGCGCCGCCGACTTCAGCGGCGGTGCGCCGATCACCGGCCAGCTCGGCAACGATGCGGTGTCCGAGGCCACCGTGGCGTTGCAGCAGCTCGGCTACAAGCCGGCCGAGGCGGCGAAGATGGCGCGCGATGCCGCCGCCGACGGCGACGAGGTCGCCAGCGTGATCCGCAAGGCCCTGCAGGCCGCGTTGCGCTGACCGCGCGCCGTACCTCCTTCTTCACGCCTCGCGGCGCTAACCTGATCCCGACATGTCCACCACTCCCGCTCCGTCCTCCGGCTCCGGCCATTCGGCCGATGCCTCGCATGGCAAGGCCGGCTTTGCGCTGATCATCGGCGCCATCGGCGTGGTGTTCGGCGACATCGGCACCAGCCCGCTGTACACGCTGAAGGAGGCGTTCTCGCCGCACTACGGGCTGAGCAGCGACCACGACACCGTGCTCGGCGTGCTGTCGCTGGCGTTCTGGTCGCTGATGATCGTGGTCACGCTCAAGTACGTCACCATCATCATGCGCGCCGACAACGAGGGCGAGGGCGGCATCATGGCGCTGATGGCGCTGACCCAGCGCACCATGCGCAAGGGCTCGCGCTCGGCCTACGTGGTGGGCATCCTCGGCATCTTCGGCGCCTCGCTGTTCTTCGGCGACGGCGTGATCACCCCGGCGATCTCGGTGCTGGGCGCGGTCGAAGGCCTGGAGGTGGCCGCGCCGGGTCTGCACGCGTTCATCGTGCCGATCACCGTGCTGGTGCTGGTGATCCTGTTCCTGGGCCAGCGCTTCGGCACCGAGAAGGTCGGCAAGGTGTTCGGCCCGATCACCTCGCTGTGGTTCCTGTCGCTGGCGGCGATCGGCATCTGGAACATCGTCGATGCGCCGGAGGTGCTCAAGGCGTTCAGCCCGTGGTGGGCGATCCGCTTCTTCCTGGACCACGGCTGGCACGGGGTGTGGATCCTCGGCGCGGTGGTGCTGGCGGTGACCGGCGGCGAGGCGCTGTACGCGGACATGGGCCACTTCGGCGCGCGTCCGATCCGCCATGCCTGGTACTTCTTCGTGCTGCCGTGCCTGGTGCTGAACTACCTGGGGCAGGGCGCGCTGGTGCTCAAGCATCCCTCGGCGCTGAAGAATCCGTTCTTCGAAGCGGTGCCGGGCTGGGCGCTGTACCCGATGATCGTGCTGGCCACGCTGGCGGCGGTGATCGCCTCGCAGGCGGTGATCACCGGCGCGTTCTCGATCGCGCGCCAGGCGATGCAGCTGGGCTACATCCCGCGCATGCTGATCAAGCACACCTCGCACGACACCATCGGCCAGATCTACATCCCCGGCATCAACTGGCTGCTGATGGTGATGGTGATCGCGCTGGTGCTGATCTTCCGCAGCTCCACCAACCTGGCGGTGGCCTACGGCATCTCGGTGTCGGCGACGATGCTGATCGACACCCTGCTGCTGGCGCTGGTGGCGCGCGCGCTGTGGCCGCACTGGCGCAACTGGGTGCTGCCGCTGTGCGTGGTGTTCTTCGTCATCGACGCCGCGTTCCTGGTCGCCAACGGCGCCAAGCTGCTGCAGGGCGCCTGGTTCCCGGTGGCGCTGGGCATCGTGATGTTCACCATGATGCGCACCTGGCGCCGCGGCCGCGAGCTGCTGCGCGAGGAGATCCGCAAGGACGGCATCCAGATCGACAGCTTCCTGCCCGGGCTGATGCTGGCGCCGCCGGTGCGCGTGCCCGGCACCGCGGTGTTCCTGACCGCCGACTCCACGGTGGTGCCGCACGCGCTGATGCACAACCTCAAGCACAACAAGGTGCTGCACGAGCGCAACGTGTTCCTGACCGTGGAAACCCTGCCGGTGCCGTATGCCTCGGCCAAGCAGCGGCTGAAGATGGACGCCATCGGCGACGAGTTCTACCGGGTGATCGTGCGCTTCGGCTTCATGGAAACCCCCGACGTGCCGCTGGCGCTGATGCGCTCCTGCGACCAGGGCGGCATCTATTTCGACCCGATGGACACCACCTATTTCGCCAGCCGCGAGACCATCGTCGCCAGCGCCAACCGCGGCATGCCGATCTGGCGCGACAAGCTGTTCGCGGTCATGCACCGCAACGCCGCCCCGGCCACCGGCTTCTTCCGCATCCCCGGCAACCGGCTGGTGGAGCTGGGGGCGCAGGTGGAGATCTGAGGCCGCCTGCGGCGGCCGGGATTGGGGAGTCGGGATTCGGGATTGGTCAAGGCCATGGCGCCGAAGCCGTCCTGCAGTCGATACTATTGCGCTACCAATCCCGAATCCCGACTCCCCAATCCCGGCTCTAAATGGACCGTATCATCGCCAGCAGCGCCACCCGCGAGGACGACGCGGTCGAGGCCAGCATCCGACCCAAGCGGTTGGCCGACTACCTCGGCCAGCAGCCGGTGCGCGAGCAGCTGTCGATCTATATCGAGGCCGCCAAGGCGCGCGGCGAGGCGATGGACCATGTGCTGATCTTCGGGCCGCCGGGCCTGGGCAAGACCACGCTCAGCCATGTCATCGCCAACGAGCTGGGGGTCAACCTGCGGGTGACGTCCGGGCCGGTGATCGAGAAGGCGGGCGACCTAGCCGCGCTGCTGACCAACCTGCAGGCGCACGACGTGCTGTTCGTGGACGAGATCCACCGCCTGTCGCCGGTGGTCGAGGAAGTGCTGTACCCGGCGATGGAAGACTTCCAGATCGACATCATGATCGGCGAGGGCCCGGCCGCGCGCTCGATCAAGATCGACCTGCCGCCGTTCACCCTGATCGGCGCCACCACCCGCGCCGGCCTGCTGACCGCGCCGCTGCGCGACCGCTTCGGCATCGTGCAGCGCCTGGCGTTCTACACCCCGGAAGAGCTGGGCAGGATCGTGCGCCGTTCCGCCGCCATCCTCGGCATCGCCTGCGACGCCGACGGCTGCGCGGAGATCGCGCGGCGCGCGCGCGGCACCCCGCGCATCGCCAACCGGCTGCTGCGGCGGGTCCGCGATTTCGCCCAGGTCCGCGCCGGCGGGCTGATCGACCTGGAGGTCGCGCAGGCGGCGATGCAGATGCTCGGGGTCGATCCGGAAGGCTTCGACGACCTGGACCGGCGCCTGCTGCACACCATCATCGACTACTTCGACGGCGGCCCGGTCGGGGTCGAGTCGCTGGCCGCCTCGCTGTCGGAAGAGCGCGGGACCCTGGAAGACGTGATCGAGCCCTACCTGATCCAGCAGGGCTACCTGATCCGCACCGCGCGCGGACGCATGGCGACCAACAAGGCCTATCTGCACTTGGGCCTGCAGCCCAAGCGGGATTCGGGAGTGGGGATTGGGGATTCGGGAGCGCTGTTTTGACTGTCAGCGACCAGGCCCCGCCGTTGCCAGGCGAATCCCCAATCCCGAATCCCCAATCCCGGCAGCTATTCAGTTGGCCGACACGCATCTACTGGGAAGATACCGACGCCGGTGGCGTGGTCTACCATGCACGCTACGTCGCCTTTCTGGAGCGGGCGCGCACGGAGTGGCTGCGCGCGCTGGGCTACGGACAGGAGCGCCTGCGCCTGCAGCACGATCTGGTGTTTGCGGTGCGCGCGATGCAGCTCGACTTCCTGCGCCCGGCCCACCTGGACGATACGCTGCAGGTCGGCGTCGCGCTGACCCAGTGCAAGCGCGCCAGCCTGCTGTTCGCGCAGTCGATCCATCGCGACGGCGAACTGCTGTTGCGCGCGCAGGTGAAGGTGGCGGCGCTGGGTGCCGGCAACTTCCGCCCGCGCGGCATGGACGACGCGTTGCACGACATGTTGAAAGCTCTCGAAACCACTGAAACCGAATTACTGAGGAACGACGGATGATCGCATTGCTCCTGGCCTTGCAGGACACGGTGACGGAGGCGCTGCCGCAGGACGTGACCCAGACCGCCGCGCAGGCCGTCGCCAGCACCGCCGCGCATGGCGGCATCAATTACCTGGACCTGCTGATCAAGGCCAGCCTGCCGGTCAAGGTGATCGTGCTGTTCCTGCTGCTCGGCTCGCTGATCAGCTGGGTGATCATTTTCCGCAAGGCGCGGGTGTTCAAGCAGGCCAACCGCGAGGCGGACGACTTCGAGAACCGTTTCTGGTCCGGCACCGACCTGACCAAGCTCTATGCCGGGGCGGCAGACCGCAACCGCGTGGTCGGCGGGCTGGAGGCGATCTTCGAGGCCGGTTTCCGCGAATTCACCCGCCTGCGCGACAAGCGCAAGCTCGACGCGCGCGTGCAGCTGGAAGGCGCGCAGCGGGCGATGCGCGCGACCTATGCGCGCGAAGTGGACCGCCTGGAGCGCAACCTGGAACTGCTCGCCAACATCGGTTCCACCGCGCCCTACGTCGGCCTGGTCGGCACCGTGTTCGGCATCATGGTGACCATGCACGACATGCTCAACAGCGGCCAGCAGGCGGGCATCGCCGCGGTCGCGCCGGGCATTTCCGAGGCGCTGTTCGCCACCGCCATCGGCCTGTTCGTGGCGATTCCGGCGGTGTGGGCGTACAACCGCTTCACCACCCGGGTCGAGCGGATGGCGGTGCGCTTCGAGACCTTCTCCGAAGAGTTCAGCTCCATCCTGCAGCGCCAGGCCAGCGGCGACTGAGCGCCGCCGCGCGCTCCGCCCAAGACCCCAGGATTCCCGCATGACTGCCGCCATTTCCCGCCGCAAGCGCCGCAAGCTCAAGTCCGAGATCAACGTCGTGCCGTACATCGACGTGATGTTGGTGCTGCTGATCATCTTCATGGTCACCGCGCCGCTGCTCAGCCTGAGCGTGGACGTGGACCTGCCCGATTCCACCGCCCGTTCGGTGGAAAGCAAGCGGGACCCGGTGATCGTCACCGTCGACGCCGAGGGCCGTTACACGCTGACCCTGCAGGACGGCAAGCCGGAGAAGATCGGCGCGCCCGAACTGAAGGCGAAGATGCAGGCCTTCGTCAGCCAGAACAAGGACGTGCCGGTGTTCGTCGCCGCGCCCGGCAATTCCAACTACCAGCTGGTCATGGATACCATGGTCATGCTGCAGCAGGCCGGCGTTCCCAAGGTGGGCCTGATGAGCCAGCCCGGTACCAATGCACGCTGAAGCCGATTACCGTCCGCACCGCGAACAGGACAGCAACCAGGGCCTGATCGTCGGCGTGCTCCTGGCGCTGGCCGTGCACGTGCTGCTCGGGCTGCTGTTCTTCCTCGCCTGGTGGTGGTCGCCGGTGCGCCAGGTGGAACCAGCGGCGGGGTCGCCGATGGTCGAGGCCTCGCTGGTGGTGTCGGCCGCCGACGTGCGGTCGGCGCAGAAGGCGGTGCAGGATGCGCCCAAGCCCTTGCCCGAACCGCTGCCAGAGCCGGTCAAGGAGGTCGCCGAGGAAGACACGGTGCCGCCGCCGCAACCGGTGCCGGTGCCCAAGCCGCAGGACGCGCCGACCGAGCAGCAGAAGAAAGCGCAGGACTTCATTCCGGTGCCGGACAAGGTCGACCAGGACCGCGCCAGCCGCGCCGCGATCTCGCAGGAAAAGGAGAAGCAGGAGCAGGAAGCCAAGCGCCGCCAGGAGCAGATCGACCTGACCGAGCAGAAGCGCCAGCAGGAGGCCGAGCAGAAGCAGCGCCTGGCCGCGCAGCAGGAGGAGGAACGGCAGAAGAAGATCGCCGAGATCCGCAAACAGCGCGAACAGGCCGACCGCGAGGCCAAGCTGGCCGAGCAGAAGCTGCGCCAGTTGGCCGACCTGCGCGCCAAGCAGGCCTCGGCCACCGCCGCGTCCACGCCGCAGGCTGCGCCCGGGCAGAACGGCACCAACACCGACCTGTCGGCCAAGTACGCCGCGGCGATCCAGCAGGCGGTGCTGAGCCAGTGGGTGCGCCCGGATTCGGTGCCGCTGGGGCAGAAGTGCAAGATCGCGATCAAGCAGATCGTCGGCGGACAGGTGATCGAGGCCAAGGTCAGCCCCGACTGTCCCTACGACGAAGCGGGCCGGCGCTCGATCGAGGCCGCGGTGCTGCGGGCGCAGCCGCTGCCGTACCGGGGCTTCGAATCGGTGTTCGCGCGCGATCTGACCTTCAACTTCACTGCGCAGGATCGCTGAGGGGCTGGGATTGGGGATTCGGGATTGGGGATGTGAAGCTTCGCGCTCCGTTCCAGGGGTCCAGGAAGCCCGCTGGCAGGCCTGGTGAGGCCTGGGAGCTCCCCGGGCGGCGGTGCGATAGGCGATAATCCGCGCGTCCTGCCATCGGCTTCACATATCGATGGTTCATGATTGCGAATACGTTCACCCGCGCATTGCTATCTCTTGCGCCTTCCCGAGTACCGCTGAGCGACCCATGAAGAAACTGCCGCGCTGGCTTGCCGTCCTGACTGCCCTGTTGCTCCCCTTGGCCGCGTCCGCGCAGGACAAGGGTCTGGAAATCGACATCGTCGGCGGCAACGCGTCGGCGACCCCGATCACCGTCGTGCCGATGCCCTACCAGGGCTCGGCCGCCGCCCCGTCCACCGACGTGGCCGCGGTGGTCCGCGCCGACCTGGACCGTTCCGGCCAGTTCCGCAACCTGCCCGAGGCGCAGATCGTCGAACGCCCGACCCGCGGCAGCGAAGTGCAGTACGCCACCTGGCGCGCGCTGAAGCAGGATTACCTGGTCGCCGGCCGGGTGATGGATGCCGGCGAAGGCGCCTACCGCGTCGAGTACGAACTGTTCGACGTGGCCAAGGGCGAGCGCATGCTCGGCCTGGCGATGACCGCGCGCGCCAGCGCGATGCGCGACGTGGCGCACCAGATGGCCGATGCCATCTACGAAAAGATCACCGGCGTGCGCGGCGCGTTCTGGACCCGCATCGCCTACGTCACCGCCAGCGGCAAGGGCGGGGCGATGCGCTATGCGCTGATGGTCGCCGACTCCGACGGCTTCAACCCGCAGACCATCGTGCGTTCGGCCGAGCCGCTGCTGTCGCCGAACTGGAGCCCGGACGGCAAGAAGCTGGCCTACGTGAGCTTCGAGCGCGGCAACTCCTCGATCTACATCCAGGACATCGCCACCGGCGCGCGCCAGCTGGTCTCCAGCTTCCGCGGCATCAACGGCGCCCCGTCGTTCTCGCCGGACGGCAAGAAGCTGGCCCTGGCGCTGTCGCGCAGCGGCAACCCGGAGATCTACGTGATGGACCTGGGCAGCAAGCAGCTGACCCAGCTGACCAACCACTTCGGCATCGACACCGAGCCGACCTGGGCGCCGGACGGCAACAGCATCTACTTCACCTCCGATCGCGGCGGCCGGCCGCAGATCTACCAGGTGGCGGCGACCGGCGGCAGCGCCAACCGGGTCACCTTCCAGGGCAACTACAACGCCACCGCCAGCGTGTCCTTCGACGGCAACAAGATCGCCGTCGCCCAGGGCAGCGGCAACACCTACAAGATCGCGATGATGGACCGCAGCCTGGGTTCGCCGCGCTGGAGCACGTTGTCTACCGGGTCGCTGGACGAGTCGCCCAGCTTCGCCCCGAACGCCAGCATGGTCCTGTACGCCGCCCGCGAAGGCGGGCGAGGGGTGCTGTACGCGGTCTCGGCCGATGCCCGCGTGCGCCAGCGTCTGGTCCTGGCTGATGGCGACGTGCGCGAGCCGTCGTGGTCGCCCTATCGCACCGCACGTTGACATGTAAGTTTGGTGTTAATATTTCGCTGTTGAACCCCTCATCGGCCCAGGAGCCACAAAAGGTATCCCCATGAACAAGACCACCCGCGTTCTGCTTGTTTCGCTGTTGTCCGTTGCAGCTCTGGCCGGCTGCTCCAAGAAGGTCAAGGAAGTTCCGCCGACCGACACCACCGGCACCACCGGCACCACCACCCCGACCGGTCCGTCGACCTCCGGCCTGTACGGCCCGGGCGATCTGGATACCGATGCCTGCCTGCGCCAGCGCGTGGTCTACTTCGATCTGGACCAGGACTCGCTGAAGCCGGAGTTCCAGGCGATCATGGCCTGCCACGCCAAGTACCTGCGTGACCGTCCGTCCTCGCGCATCACCCTGCAGGGCAATGCCGACGAGCGCGGTTCGCGCGAGTACAACATGGGCCTGGGCGAGCGTCGTGGCAATGCCGTTTCCTCGGCGTTGCAGGCTGCCGGCGGTTCGGCTGCGCAGCTGACCGTGGTCAGCTACGGCGAAGAGCGTCCGGTCTGCACCGAGTCGAACGAGTCCTGCTGGTCGCAGAACCGTCGCGTCGAGATCGTGTACACGGCGCAGTAATAGATGCGTATCGGTGTCCTTACATCGATGATCGTCGCGGCGGCCCTGGTGGCCGCCGCGCCGGCTCATGCGCAGCGCGCAAGTCTCGCCGACCGCGTGTCCGCGCTCGAGCAGCAGGCCATGAACACCCAGGGCAACACCGACATGCTGAACCAGCTCAACCAGCTGCGGACGCAGGTGCAGTCGCTGGAGGCCACGATCGAGCAGTTGCAGCACGACAACGAACAACTCAAGCAGCGCGCCAAGGACCAGTACCTGGACCTGGACGGCCGCCTGAACCGGATCGAGGGTGGCGCGATGCCGCCGTTGCCGCCGGCTGGCGCCGCCGCACCCGCCGCGTCCGCACCCGCTGCCAAGCCGGCTGCCGCCGTTTCCGAACGGCCGCCGTCGGTGCATGGCGACGCCGGCACGCTCGCCGCCAACGGCGACGAGCGCACCAGCTACAACGTCGCCTTCGATGCGCTGAAGGCCGGCAAGTACGCCGACTCGGCGAATCTGTTCCAGAGCTTTCTCGAGCTGTACCCGAACGGCGTCTATGCCCCCAATGCCTTGTATTGGCTGGGCGAGAGCTATTACGCCACCAAGAATTTCCCGCTGGCCGAGGCGCAGTTCCGCGACCTGATCGGCCGCTACCCGACCCACGACAAGGCCTCCGGCGCGCTGCTCAAGCTGGGCCTGTCCCAGTACGGCGAAGGCCGCACCCAGGATGCCGAGCAGACCCTGCAGCAGGTGATCAGCCAGTATCCGGGATCGGATGCCGCGCGCACCGCGCAGGACCGCCTGCAGTCGATCCGCATCGGTCAGCAGCTGCGCTGAGCCCCCGAACGCTGCCGCCATCGTCGCGGGAGCATACTTTGCCGCCATGGCCGCCGTTCCCAGCGATATCGTCCAAAGCCCGCTGCCGCGCCTGAAGCTGACGGAGATCTTCCTGTCGCTGCAGGGCGAGGCCGAGAGCGCCGGCTGGCCGACCGTGTTCGTGCGCCTGACCGGCTGCCCGCTGCGCTGCGGCTATTGCGATACGGCCTATGCCTTCCACGGCGGGCAGTGGTGGGACATCGACGCGATCCTGGCCGAAGTGGCGCGGCATGGCGTGCGCCATGTCTGCGTGACCGGCGGTGAACCGCTGGCGCAGAAGCGTTGCCTGCGCCTGCTCGAGCAACTGTGCGACGCCGGCTACGACGTCTCGCTGGAAACCTCCGGCGCGCTGGACATCGCCGAGGTGGACCCGCGCGTGTCGCGGGTGCTCGACATCAAGACCCCGGCTTCGCTGGAGGTATCGCGCAACCGCTGGGAAAACCTGCCGCTGCTGACCGCGCGCGACCAGATCAAGTTCGTGTTGTGCGGCCGCGCCGATTACGACTGGGCGCGCGCGATCGTCGCCGAACACCGCCTGCACGAGCGCTGCACCGTCTGGTTCTCGCCGAGCAAGAGCGACCTGGCGCCGCGCGACCTGGCCGACTGGATCGTCGCCGACCGCCTGCCGGTGCGCTTCCAGATGCAGCTGCACAAGCTGCTGTGGAACGACGAGCCGGGACGATGAGAGGCCGGGATTCGGCATTCGGGATTGGGGATTCGTAAAACGCTCCTCTCCGATGTCGATCACGTGCTGTAGCTTTTGCGAATCCCCAATCCCGAATCCCCAATCCCGGCCCCCCAATGAAAAACGCCGTCGTCCTACTCTCAGGTGGCATGGATTCCGCCGTCGTCGTCGCCATCGCCCGCGAGCAGGGCTATGCCGTGCATGCGCTGAGCGTCAGCTACGGGCAGCGGCATACTTCCGAACTGGATGCGGCCAAGCGCGTGGCCGCCGCGCTCGGCGCGGTGGCGCACAAGACCGTCAACGTCGACCTGCGCAGCATCGGCGGCTCCGCGCTGACCGACGATATCGAGGTGCCGGACGCGGGCGGCGACGGCATTCCGGTGACCTACGTGCCGGCGCGCAACACCATCATGCTGTCGGTGGCGCTGGGCTGGGCCGAGGTGCTGGGCGCGGCGGACATCTTCTGCGGCGTCAACGCGGTGGACTATTCCGGCTACCCCGACTGCCGCCCCGAGTTCATCGACGCGTTCCAGACTTTGGCCAACCTGGCGACCAAGGCCGGCGTGGAAGGCGCCGGCCTGCGCGTGCACGCGCCGCTGCAGCGCATGAGCAAGGCCGACATCGTGCGCGAGGGCGAGCGCCTGGGCGTGGATTTCGGCCTCACCGTGTCCTGCTACCGCGCCGATGCCGACGGCCGCGCCTGCGGCCACTGCGATGCTTGCCGCCTGCGCGCCGCCGGCTTCGCCGATGCCGGCGTGGCCGACCCGACCCGCTACGCCTGATTTCGCGTTGACGCGGGGCTGGGGTAGAATACGCACCCCGGCGCAAGGCCGGGGCATTGTTTTGGGCCGTTAGCTCAGTCGGTAGAGCAGAAGACTTTTAATCTTTTGGTCGATGGTTCGAATCCATCACGGCCCACCATCAATTCAATGATTTTTAGTCATTCAGATCCCTTGGCGTTGCCTGCGCCCTGCCGGCACCTGTCCGTTGGCCGTTGTTCGGCGAGTTGAACATTGGCAACATCAGCGACGTTTGTGCGCTGGAGCGATCCGATATCAGCGAACGCTCATGGCTTGGCCAAGCGGGATCGCTAGCCGCGTTGGTACACCCAGTTGCGCCTTGCACTTCAGGTTGCCTTGCAACGGGATCCAGTCTTTTACGGCGAGAGGGCAGGCTGCGCGCAGCTCGGAGATGTCCAGCACATCCCCCTTGAATCCCGGTATCGCCCACGGGTCTCCATGGAACTCGATCACCAATAGCTTGTCGGCTGGCCCTTCCTCCGGGACGGAGAAACCATGCCTCCACGTGAGCGGACCCCGCTCCATCTGCGTCCCGATGATGATTGCCGGCATAGCGTCCTCCATTGGAAAAATGACGAGCGTTAGCGACCGCTCAGCGGGCGCGCAGCGCATCATTCCCCTGCAAAGTCTCACCTCATGAGACGCACCGATTGGGTGCGTCGCTGGCGATACGTCGAACCAACCAGCAGGCGGCTTTGGTAGCCGAAGCTTCTTTGCCGTTAACCTGGACGCCAGACCACACGTCACCGCACGAAGGGCTTCGGTCGCGACAAGGGCAGCACGCCTGGTTCAAGCCCGTTGTCGGCCGCCCTGCATGCTGCGAGACGCCGTTCGCAGCGCCTGGCCGATGTGCTGCAGGACGCTCGAGCGCACCGCCGCGTGCTGCCAATAGAGCGGGACGTCGAGCCAGCGTTGCGGATCGATGACGACGATCTGTTTCTCGCGCAATCCGGAGGTGAGCATTTGCTCGGGGGCGAGGCACCATCCGAGGCCGCGCGCGGCGGCTTCGACGAAGCCGGTCGAGGTCGGCAGGTAGTGGATGGGCGGGCTCAGGCGGGTGCGGGTGACGCGCCGCACGAAGCGGGCCTGCAGCGCGTCCTTGCGGTTGAACACCATCATCGGCGCCTGTGCCAGCGCGGCCGCCGTGAGTCCCGCGGCGAAGTGGCGCGCGACGAACGCCGGTGAGGCGATCGCGTGGTAGCGCATGCTGCCCAGGGCGTGCACGTTGCAGCCCTGCAGCGGCTTGCTCGCGGAGGTCACCGCGCCGAGCACGGTGCCGTTGCGCAGCAGCTCCAGCGTGTGGTCCTGGTCGTCCACGTGCACGTCGAACAGGAAACCGTGCGCATCGTGCAGCGACGACAGCGCGGCGAGGAACCAGGTCTGCAGCGAGTCGTCGTTGACCGCGATCGCGATGCTGCGCGCGGGCCCGGCATCGGCCGCACTTGGCAGGAAATCGGCCATCGCCTCTGCCTCCAGCGCCTGCATCGGCCGCACCCGGCGCAGCAGCGCTTCGCCTGCAGGCGTCGGCCGGCAGGGCGCCTGACGCACCACCAGCACTTGCCCGAGGCGGTCCTCGAGCGCCTTGATCCGTTGCGAGATCGCCGACGGCGTCAGCGACAGCCGACGCGCCGCGGCCTCGAAGCTGCCTTCGTCGAGCACGGCGGCAAAGGCCGACAGTTGCGGATGCAGCAGGTCCATGCGTGCGGCCGATTAGAATTTCTTCATAGCCTACAGAATATTTAGCTTGGCTAATGACCAGGCCGGGGCCAGCATGCGCCCTCCGCAGTCCTGGTCATCCTCATGGTTCTCGAAGCATCCCTTGCCGGCTTCGTCGCTGGCGCCGGCCTGATCGTCGCGATCGGCGCGCAGAACGCGTTCGTCCTGCGCCAGGGCCTGCAGCGCCAGCAGGTGGGCCTGGTAGTGGCGGTCTGCGCGGCCGGGGATATCGCCTTGATCGCGCTCGGGGTCGCCGGCATCGGCGTGCTGGTGCAGCAATGGCCCGCGCTGCTGCAGGTGCTGCGCTACGCGGGCGCGGCCTTCCTCGGCGTCTACGGCCTGATGGCGGCGCAGCGCGCGTGGCGCGGTACCGGCGCATTGAAGGCGCGCGGCGAGGCGCCGGCGAACTGGCGCCGCGTGCTGCTGACCTGCCTGGGTTTCACGTTTCTCAATCCGCACGTGTATCTCGACACCATGGTCCTGCTCGGCAGCTTGTCCACCCGCTATCCGGGCGCGCTGCGCTGGGCATTCGCGTGCGGCGCCTGCGTGGCGAGCGTGGTCTGGTTCTGCAGCCTCGGTTATGGCGCGCGATGGCTGCAGCCGGTGTTCCGCACGGCGCGCGCATGGCGCGTGCTGGACGCGGGCATCGCGGTGTTCATGCTGACGTTGTGCGGCCTGTTGCTGTTGCGTCCGCTGGACTGACGCGAACTGCGGCACTGCGCATGTCGCGAACCGCGGCATGCGTGCGACGGCAACGGCTAGGCGGAGGCGGGCGCGGGCCTGAGCATGCCGGCGAGACTTTCGCTGAGGATCAGCTGCAGGTGCATGCGCTTGAGCTCCACGCCCACCACCATCATGTGCAGGCCCACGCACATCGCCGCGACCGCGTAGACGCGCGCCTGGAACTCCTGTTCGTCGCCGCTCCAGTCGCCATGGCCGCGCAACAGGCGTTTGAGCATGTCGCCGAGGTGTTCGATCAGGGACAGGCCGCGGCGCCGCGCATACTCGGCCAGTTCGGGATCGCGCGCGGCCGCCAGGTCGATTTCCAGGCCGAGCCGCAGGCGGCGGCCATCGGCTTCGGACAGCAGCCATTCCTCCAGCGCGCCGGCGATGAAATCGGTCGCGTCCAGGTGCGGCGGCCGTTCGATCATCCACATGGTGCGCAGCGACCGCTCGTAGCTGCGTTCCATCAGCGCCCGCACCAGTCCGCGCTTGTCGCCGAAGCAGCGGCGCAACGCCCTGCAGGACACGTCGCTGGTCTGCGCGATCAGTTCGAAGGTGGTCGCGCCGAGGCCCTTGTCGGTGATGCACTGTTCGGCCGCGTCCAGCGCGGCGTCGCGGATGCGCTGCTCGCGTTCCCTGGCGCTGCGCAGGTCAACGAGATTGGACATGGGAGCGACCCTGGCGAAATGGTGGATGGTGAGCCGATTGTGCCGCCGATGCCACGCCGGAGGCATGTGCGAGGCGGTGGGGCGCAAGGCGCAAACGGCGGTCGGAATGCATCTTATGCGTATAATAATCATTCTCGTTAACCTGCGGTGCCTGGACGGTGCCGTGCCGTTTCAAAGGATCCTTGATGCCTTCACCGCTTCCCCTGTCCATCGCGCTGTTCACGGCGCTGGCGACCATTGCCTGTGCCCACGCGCAGTCGCCTGACACGCAGACCCTGGATACCGTCGTGGTCAGTGCTTCGCGCACCGACCAGCCGGCCGAAACGGCGCCGCAGACCGTGGTGGTGATCGACCAGCAGCAAATCGCCCAGCAATTGGCCATCAGCAGCAATTCGTCGGACCTGCTGTCCAGCCTGCTGCCGTCGTACACGCCCAGCCGCGGCAAGATGAACGGTAGCGGCGAGACCCTGCGCGGACGCACGCCGTTGATCCTGGTCGACGGCATCCCGCAGTCCAATCCGCTGCGCCCGACCGGGCGCGAAGCGCACACGATCGACTATGCGATGGTCGAGCGCATCGAGGTGATCCAGGGTGCCAATGCGATGAACGGCCTGGGCGCCACCGGCGGCACCATCAACCTGGTCACGCGGCGTCCGCAGCCGGGCATGCTCAACCAGCACGTCGAGGTGCAGGCTACCGTGCCGACCACCGATGTCGATGCCGAGACCACGAGCTACCGGACCAGCTACCGCATCGACGGACGCCGCGACAAGCTCGACTACCTGCTCGCCGTCGGCTACGAGGACCAGGGCCTGTACTTGGACGGCGACGGGCGCGCGATCGGCACCGACGTGACCCAGGGCGATCTGATGGCCACGCGCGCCTACGATGTGCACGCCAAGCTGGGTTACTGGATCGACGATCACCAGGAACTGCAGTTCAGCTCCAACCGCTACCGGATCAAGTCCAAGGCCGAGTACCTGGGCGTGGCCGGCGACCGCGATCTCGGCATCCCGACCACCTCGGTCCGCGGCCGGCCCGAAGGCACGCCGCCGTGGAACGACGTGTGGACCACTGGCCTGTCCTACGCGCACCACGACCTGGCCGGGATGGAGCTGAAGGCGATGGTGTTCAACCAGGAGTTCGAAGGGCTGTTCGGCGCCGACAACTCGGCCACCTTCCAGGACCCGCGGATCGCGCCCAACGGCACGCTGTACGACCAGTCGCGCTCGGTCGCGTCCAAGTGGGGCTCCAAGACCAGCCTGGGCAAGGACGGCCTGGTCGGCGGCCGGCTCAAGCTCACCGGCGGCGTCGACACCTTGTGGGACAGCGGCAAGCAGGACCTGTACGGCACTGGCCGTACCTATGTCCCGCATTCGCAGTATCGCGATCTGGCGGCGTTTCTACAGGGCGAGTACCGGCTGCTGCCGCAGCTGACCCTGCATGGCGGCATCCGCCACGAGGACGCGAAGCTGGAGATCGACAGCTACCGCACGCTGGCGCGCTACAACCGCGTGCAGGTGCAGGGCGGCACGCTGTCGTTCTCCGAGACGATGTACAACCTCGGCGCGGTGCTCGCGCCGAGCGAGGGCTTCAACGTCTTCGCCAGTTACTCCGAGGGCTTCGGCATGCCCGACGTGGGCCGCGTGCTGCGTTCGATCAATACCCCGGGGGTCACCGTCGCCAGCCTCAGCGCGTTGCAGCCGGTGCTGACCCGCAACGTCGAATTGGGCACGCGCCTGCGCGGCGATGCCTGGGACGTGGACGTCGGTGTGTTCCAGTCGCGCTCGGACTACGGCACGCGGGTGATCGCGGTGGACGGGGCGTTCCAGATGGCGCGGGAGAAGACCCGCATCGAGGGCGTGGACGCCAGCGCCAGCTACCGCATCACCGAACGGCAGCGCGTCGGCCTATCCTACGCGTACACCCGCGGGCGCTACGACAGCGATGCCAACGGCACGCTGGATGCGCGCCTGGACGGCCTGAACGTCGCGCCCAATCGGGTCATCGGCACCTGGTCGGCGCAGTGGAACGCCAAGCTCTCCAGCTTCGTGCAGGCGCAGTACGCGTTCAGCCGTCGCTTCGACGATCCGGCCAAGCGCTTCAGCGGCTATGCGCTGGTCGATGCGGCGGCGAACTACCGGCTGGCGCGCGGCGAACTGCGCCTGGCCATCGCCAACCTGCTCGATCGCCAGTACATCACCTACTACTCGCAGAGCGCCTTGGTCGAACCGGACCGCTACTTCGCCGGGCGCGGCCGTACGCTGACGGTGGGGTACAGCCTGGATTTCTGAGCCGCCGCCGCGCGTGGCTTAGACGGCTGATGTGCGCGCATGGGTGCCCGCCAGAACGCCTCGGCTTCGATAGTGGCATGCCGAGGCGCGCCAGCTACCCTGTGAACGGAATCGCGTCCTGGGGCATTGGGCGCCCTTTACTCGCGCGAAGGATGCGCGCGGAGCATCTGTAGGTTCGGCATCCACAAGCAGGTGACCCGGGGGCTCAGTCCACCCAGATGAGCGGCGGCTATGCGCAGTGGGCTGTGCGCTACGTCGGGGTCATGGCCGCCGCAGCGCCGGTCGCTGCATCGTGGCGCTGGACCTGGCAGCGATCAGGTCTGCGGCGGCATATCCGCACCGCGCAACGCTGAGCCGCGGAGACGGCCAGCATTGCGCGCGCGGCATCGCGCCGTTGCTGCGGCAGGCGTTTTCGCTACCAGCCGTAGGGATAGCCGCCGCGGCCGTAGTAGCCGTGGCCTTCGCTCTGGCCGACGCTGATGCTGATGCCGACTTCGCGCGGCTTGCCGTCGTCGTTGTAGTAGGTCTTGCACAGGTTGAGGTTGGCGGCCTGGTAGTTGCTGTTGCCGCCGCGCGAGGAATAGCCGAAACCGGTGGCGACGCTGCCGTGCACGTCGCCCTTGCAGCGGTCGGCACGGGCCTGTTCGGCCTCGGCCAGGGCCTGGGCGGCCGCGGCCTTCTGCGCCGACGCCGACGTGCCGCTGGTGTCGCCGTAGTAGGCGCCGGGCGGATCGGCTTTGTAGACCGGGTCGGTGCCGTAGGTGATCGGCTGCTGCGGCACGCTCAGGTCCAGCGCGCGCTTGGCCGCTTCGCTGTCGCTGCTGCCGGAACCGCCGTCGGCGGAGGTCTGCGCCATGGCCGGGCCGGCGAGCAGGGCACAGGCGAGCAAGAGGGATCGTTTCATCGCACGTACGCCAAGGAAAGAGGGACTGGATGGCGGCAGCCGCCGCTGCGCGCCACCATGCGCCGACGCTATCAATAGCACGTTGAACCCGGCCTGTCGGCGCCGGGGAATTTTCTTGCCGGCGCCGGCCATCTTTCGCGATCCGGCGGCAAGCGGCGCCATGCGCCTGGCGCGCTAGCCTTGCTGCAGGACGATATCGATCAGTTGCTGGCCGTAGCGGGCCAGTTTGGTGCCGCCGATGCCGCCCACATGGGCCAGCTCGTCCAGGCTGGTCGGGCGCTGTTCGGCGATATTGCGTAGGGTGCTGTCGTGGAAGATCACGAACGCCGGCACGTTCTGCTCCTTGGCCAGGCCGGCGCGCAGGTCGCGCAGCGCGTTGAACAGGTTCAGGTCCTGCGGCTGCACCGGAACGCCGGTGCGCGGGCTGCCGCTGCGGTCGCCGCGTTCGCGGCCGCGGCTCGGCGCCTCGCGGCGCATCATGATCTGGCGCTGGCCCTTGAGCACCTGGCGGCTGGCGTCGGTCAGGCGCAGCCCGCCGTAGGCGTCGCTGTCCACTTCCAGCAGCCCGGTGGCGACCAGCTGCCGGAACACGCCGCGCCAGGTGCGCGCGTCCAGGTCCTTGCCGATGCCGTAGGTGCTGAGTTGGTCGTGGCCGAACTGCTTGATCTTCTCGCCGTCGCTGCCGCGCAGGATGTCGATCAGGTGGCCGACGCCGAAGCGCTGGCCGCTGCGGTAGACGCAGCTCAGCGCCTTCTGCACGGCGACGGTGGCGTCCCAGGCCGCGGCCGGGCTCAGGCAGTTGTCGCAGTTGCCGCAGGGCTGCGGATAGGTCTCGCCGAAGCCGGCCAGCAGCACCTGGCGGCGGCATTGCATCGATTCGCAATAGCCCAGCAGCTGGTCGAGCTTGCGCCGCTCCACGCGTTTGCGGTCCTCGCCGGCTTCGCCCTGTTCGATCATCTGCTTGAGCAGCACCACGTCGCCCAGGCCATAGCACAGCCAGGCCTCGGCGGCTTCGCCGTCGCGGCCGGCGCGCCCGGTTTCCTGGTAGTAGCCTTCCAGCGACTTGGGCAGGTCGGTATGCGCGACGAAGCGCACGTCCGGCTTGTCGATGCCCATGCCGAAGGCGATGGTGGCGCACATCACGATGCCGTCCTCGCGCAGGAAGCGGCGCTGGTTGGCGGCGCGCAACTCGGCCGGCAGGCCGGCGTGATAGGGCAGGGCGTTGAGCCCTTCCCTGGCCAGGAACTCGGCGGTCTCCTCGACCTTGCGCCGCGACATGCAGTAGACGATGCCGGCGCTGCCGCGGTGCGCGCGCAGGAAATCCAGCAGCTGGCGCTTGCTGTTGTCCTTCTGCACCACGGTGTAGCGGATGTTGGGGCGGTCGAAGGAGCTGACGAAGTGGCGCGCCTGGGTCAGGTCCAGGCGTTCGGCGATCTCGCGCTGGGTCGGCGGATCGGCGGTGGCGGTCAGGGCGATGCGCGGGATCTGCGGCCAGCGCTCGTGCAGCACGGTGAGCTGCCGGTACTCGGGGCGGAAATCGTGGCCCCATTGCGACACGCAGTGCGCCTCGTCGATCGCGAACAGGGCGATGCGGCTGCGTTCGAGCAGGGACAGGAAGCGCGGCGTCAGCAGGCGTTCGGGGGCGACGTACAGCAGGTCCAGTTCGCCGGCCAGCAGTTCGCGCTCGACCCGCTGCGCGGTCTCGCCGTCCAGCGTGGAATTGAGGTATTCGGCGCGCACGCCGAGCTGGCGCAGCGCCTCGACCTGGTCCTGCATCAATGCGATCAGCGGCGAGATGACGATGCCGGTGCCGTCGCGCAGCAGCGAGGGGATCTGGTAGCACAGCGACTTGCCGCCGCCGGTGGGCATCAGTACCAGCGCGTCCTGGCCGGCGGCGACGTGTTCGACGATGTCCTGCTGCGGACCGCGGAACTGGTCGTAGCCGAACACGCGGCCGAGCACGGAATGGGCGGAAGATTGCATGCCTCTAGGATACCGCGTAGGTCAAGCGCGGCAGTGCGCCGCCGCCACGCACCACGCTGTCAGGCGCCGGCGGCCGCGTGCGTAGGCATTGCCCGACGCGCGCGGCGCCTGCCAACGAAGTGGCCGATCAACAGCAGCGGCAACGCGAGCAGCAGCGCCGCCGAGCACGCCAGCGCCGGCGCGATCATCGCCAGCAATTGCGCGGGATGGCCGGGATCGTAGCCGCGCGCCCATGCCGAGATCGCCAGCAGGCCCAGCCCGCTCGCCAGCACCAGCACGGCCAGCGCGGCCAGCTTGGGCACGCTGCGCTGGCGCCGCTGGCCCAGGTCGATGGCCAAGGCCAGTGCGACACAGCCGGCCCAGACCGCGGCGAACCAGTTCAGCGCCGGCACCAGGAAACTGACGCTGTAGCCGATCGCGGTCAGCACCGCGAGCAGTAATGCGACCAGGCCATGGCCACCATTGGTAGGCACACCAGAGTCGCCGAGCCGCCACCATGCATGAAAGCCCGCAGCCAGACCAGCCGCGATTCCAAAGGCGCATCCCAGCACGATGGCCAGCAACGGTAAACGCAGCGAGGGATACGAAGCGGTCATCGAACGTCCATGTAAGCGGGCGGTAGTCCGCCCGCCAGTATGCATGACGTCAGCGATCCAGCCCCTTGCATTGAAGCCTCAGCGTGCAAGCCCCCTTAGTAAGGGGGCGCGCCGAAGGCGCGGGGATTGGAAGCCACGCAGCTGGGGCCCAGAGTTTGCAACGCAAACTCTGGGAGGCCATGCCTGCTGCGCAGGCGTGGTCGTACCCTTATTGCAGCAGCGAACGCAGCATCCACGCGTACTTTTCGTGGGTCTGCAGGCGCTGGGTCAGCATGTCCACCGACGGGTCGTCGCCGGCGTCGTCGGCGGTCGTGAGCGCCTTGCGCGCGGTGCGGCACAGCGCCTCGTTGCCGACCACCAGCTGGCGCACCATCTCGCGCCAGTCGGCGCTGTCGCTCAGGCCCGGCTCTTCCGGGATCGAGGTCAGCGCGGCGAATTCCTTGTACGAGCCCGGCGCGTTGAAGCCCAGCGCGCGGATGCGCTCGGCGATGTCGTCCAGCGCCGCCCACTGCTCGGTGTACTGGGTCTCGAACATCAGGTGCAGCGAGTTGAACATCGACCCGGTCACGTTCCAGTGGAAGTTGTGGGTCTTCAGGTACAGGGTGAACGCGTCGGCCATGACGTGCGACAGGCCGTCGGCGATCTTCTTGCGGTCGCCGCCGCTGATCCCGATATCGATGTTGGGCGCCGACGGCGCCAGCGCCGTCAGCGGCGTGGTGGACGCGGCCTGCTTGGCGGGGCTCTTGGTCTTGCCGGGGGTCTTGCTCTTGGCCATCAGGGAATCCTCTTGAGGGGTTGGGAACGATATGGCGTCACAATAGACAGACTAAAGCATGCGCTGTTATTCAAAGTTCAACGGCACCCGATTGATGAGCACTATCGAAAAACACCTGGCCACCCGCCTGCGCGAGCGCCGCGCTGCGATCGACGGGGCGCTGACCCGCGACCGCGGCCGCTTGCTGGGCCTATGGTCGCGCTGGCAGGCCGCGCCCGGCAATCCCGCATTGGAGGCAGCGTTCGAACAGGCGCTGCTGCAGTCGCGCGCGCGCTGCGAGGCGCGCGCGGCGGCGCAACCGGCGATCACCCTGGACGCGCAGCTGCCGATCGCGCGCGAGGCCGAGCGCATCGTGGCGCTGATCCGCGCGCACCAGGTGGTGGTCATCGCCGGCGAGACCGGTTCGGGCAAGACCACGCAGCTGCCGAAGCTGTGCCTGGCCGCCGGTCGCGGTGCCGCCGGCATGATCGGCTGCACCCAGCCGCGGCGCCTGGCCGCGCGCGCGGTGGCCGCGCGCGTGGCCGAGGAACTGCGCACGCCGGTCGGCGGCGCGGTGGGCTTCCAGGTGCGCTTCAACGACCGGGTCGGCGAGGACACCCGGATCAAGTTCATGACCGACGGCATCCTGCTGGCCGAGATCGCCAGCGACCGTTGGCTGTCCAGCTACGACACCATCATCGTCGACGAGGCGCACGAACGCAGCCTCAACATCGATTTCCTGCTCGGCTACCTCAAGCAGCTGCTGCGCAAGCGCCCGGAGCTGAAGGTCATCGTGACCTCGGCCACGATCGACACCGCGCGCTTCTCCGCGCATTTCGACGATGCGCCGGTGATCAGCGTGGAAGGCCGCACCTATCCGGTGGAAGTGCGCTATCGGCCATTGGAGGAGCCGGGGAGCGAAGATGCCGACGCCGAGGGCGGCGACAGCGCCGGCGAACGCACGGTCAACCAGGCCATCGTGGCCGCGGTGGACGAGATCACCCGCTTGGATCCGCGCGGCGACGTGCTGGTGTTCCTGCCCGGCGAGCGCGAGATCCGCGATGCGCACCAGGCGCTGGAGCGGCGCAAGTACCGCGAGACCGAAGTGCTGCCGCTGTACGCGCGGCTGTCCAACAGCGACCAGGACCGGGTGTTCAATCCCGGCCCGCGGCGGCGCCTGGTGCTGGCCACCAACGTCGCCGAAACCTCGCTGACGGTGCCGCGGATCCGCTACGTGGTCGATCCTGGCTATGCGCGGGTCAAGCGCTACAGCCCGCGGCAGAAGCTGGACCGGCTGCACATCGAGCCGATCTCGCAGGCCAGCGCCAACCAGCGCAAGGGCCGCTGCGGGCGCGTGGCCGAGGGCATCTGCTACCGGCTGTACGCCGAGGCCGATTTCCAGGCGCGGCCGGAGTTCACCGATCCCGAGATCCGCCGCTCCAGCCTGGCCGGGGTGATCCTGCGCATGCTGCAGCTGGGCCTGGGGCGGTTCGAGGATTTCCCGTTCCTGGAGCCGCCCGACGAGCGCGCGGTGGCCGACGGCTGGCAGCAACTGGTGGAACTGGGCGCGGTCGGCGAGCCCGACCGCCATGGTCTGCGCAAGCTCACCGAGATCGGCCGCAAGATGGCGCGGCTGCCGGTGGACGTGAAGCTGGCGCGGATGCTGGTGGCCGCGCAGCAGCACGGTTGCCTGCGGCCGATGCTGGTGATCGCCGCGTTCCTGGGCATCCAGGACCCGCGTGAGCGCCCGCCGGAAGCGCGCGAGGCGGCCGACAACGCGCACGCGAAGTTCGCCGATGCGCGCTCGGAATTCGTCGGCATCCTGCGCCTGTGGGACGGCTACCGGCAGGCCCACGAGGAGCTGACCCAGTCCAAGCTACGCGACTGGTGCGGGCGCCATTTCCTGGGTTTCCTGCGCATGCGCGAATGGCGCGAGCTGCATCGCCAGCTGCATCTGCTATGCGAGGAGCTGGGCTGGAGCGAGGAGCCGGCGACGGCCTCGCTGCAGCCGCTGCTGGCCGGCGCCGCGTCGCCGCCTGCCCGCGATGCCGAGACCAGCGCGCGCGCCACGCGTGGGCAGCTGCATCGCGCGGCGCGGCTGGCGCGCGAAGGGCGCAGCGAGCCGGCGGCGGCCGCGCCGGCCGCTCCCAAGCCCGCGCCGCCCGCCAACGCAACCGACGACGCGCCGCGCGCCAGCGAGCGCGAACGCGCCGCCGCCTATCAGGCGCTGCACCGCGCGCTGCTCGCCGGCCTGCCGACGCAGGTAGGCCATCGCACCGAGAAGGGCGATTTCCTGGCGCCGCGGCAGCGCCGTTTCCTGCTGTTCCCCGGCTCGGCGCTGGCACGCAAACCGCCGCCGTGGGTGCTGCCGGCCACGCTGCTGGACACGCAGAAGGTGTGGGGCCTGACCAACGCCGCGGTCGAGCCGGACTGGGTCATCGCCGAGCTGCCGCACCTGCTGGCGCGCAAGCATTTCGACCCGCATTGGTCGCGCGCGCAGGGGCAGGTGCTGGCGTCGGAGCAGATCAGCCTGTTCGGGCTGGTGCTGGCGCCGAAGAAGCCGGTGCATTACGGCCGCATCGACCCGCCCGGCGCGCACGAACTGTTCGTGCGCCAGGGCCTGGTGCCGGGCGAGATCAACACCCGCGCCAGCTTCGTCGCCGACAACCAGAAAGTGCTGGCGCAGGCGCACGAGGAAGAAGCCAAGCTGCGCCGCGCCGGCATCGTCGCCGACGAGGACTGGCAGGCGCGCTGGTACCTGGACCGAATTCCCGGCGAAATCCATTCGGCGGCAGGCCTGGACGCGTGGTGGAAGAGCTTGCCGCCGGAGCAGCGGCGCACGCTGCAGTGGACGCTGACCGACCTGTTGCCCGGCGAAGGCAGCGAGGCCGATCGCTATCCGAAGTATTTCGCGCTCGGCGACGCGCGGCTGGCGTTGCATTACAAATTCGAGCCGGGCGCGGCCGACGACGGCGTGACCCTGGAGGTGCCGCTGCACCTGCTCAACGCGCTGGATGCGGCGCGGCTGTCGTGGCTGGCGCCGGGCTTCGTCGCGGACAAGGCCTCGGCGCTGATCCGCAGCCTGCCCAAGGCGCTGCGCCGCAACTACGTGCCGGCGCCGGATTTCGCCCGCGCCTTCTACGAGGCATTCCCGCAGCCCAGCGCCGACGACATGCGCGGCGAGCTGGCGCGCTTCCTGCAGCGCGCCACCGGCGCGGCGCTGAGCGCGCTGGACTTCGACGAAAGCGCACTGGAGCCGCATCTGCGCATGAACCTGCGGCTGCGCGACGACGCCGGCAAGGTGCTGGCCGAGTCGCGCGACCTGGACGCGTTGCGCCTGCGTTTCGGCGATCGCGCCGGGCAGGCGTTCGCCGCGCGTGCCGGGCGCGAGATGGCCGCGGACGGGCTGCGCGAGTTCCCGTCCGCGCCGATCCCGCTGCAGGTGCCGGGCGAAGCGGGGGTGCCGGCGTATCCGGCGCTCGTGGATGAAGGCGAGGCCGCGGCGCTGCGCATCTTCGCCGACCGCGCGCAGGCCGAGGCCGAACATCCGCGTGGCGTGCGCCGCTTGCTGGAAATCGCCTTGGCCGACAAGGTCAAGCAGGCGCGCAAGCAGCTGCCGGTGTCACCGAAGACCGGGCTGCTGTATGCGGCGATCGAGTCGCAGGAGCGGCTGCGCGGCGACCTGGTCGATGCGGCGTTGAATGCATTGCTCGAAACGGGCCTGGACGCGATCCGCGACCCGGGCAGCTTCGCCCAGCGCCGCGATGCCGCCGGCAAGCAGTTGTTCGGCGAGGCGATGGAGCGATTGAAGCTGGCCGAGGCGATCATGGGCGCGGCGGCGGAACTGAAGCCGCAGCTGGAATCGCCGCTGATGGGCTGGGCCAGCGGCAACCTCGACGACCTGCGCGCGCAGCTGGCGGCATTGGTGCATCCGGGCTTCCTGCGCGAGACCCCGGCAACGGCGCTGGCGCAGTTCCCGCGCTACCTGCGCGCGATGATCCTGCGCGCCGAACGCGCCAAGCGCGACCCGGCGCGCGACCAGGCGCGGATGCTGGAGCTGAAACCCTTCGCCGATGCGCTGGCCGATGCCGCCGCGGCCGGGCGCAGCGCCGATCCGCAGTGGCAGGCGCTGCGCTGGGACCTGGAGGAATTGCGCGTGTCGCTGTTCGCGCAGGAACTGGGCGCCAAGCCCGGCATCTCGGCGAAGAAGCTGGCGCAGCGGGTGGCTGGACTGCGGTGATTCGGGATTCGGGATTGGGGATTCGCAAAAGCGCGAAGCGCGCGATCAGACGTCCGCAGGCGCTTTTACGAATCCCGAATCCCCAATCCCCAATCCCGGCCCCTCACTCAATCATCCACCCGCTCGCCCATCAGCTCGCGCTGGCGCTTGTCCAGCTCTTCGGCGTAGCGCTTGCGCACGAAGCTTTCGGTGAGCACGCCGAGGACCTTGCCCTGTGCGTCGACCACCGCCAGTTCGTCGCTCTGGGTCAGGTCGAACTGGCGCATCGCGGTGACCACGTCGGTCTCGGCGCGCAGCGCCACGTCGCGGTTGCCGGCATAGTCGGCAATGGGCGCGTCGGCATTCACGCCGTCGGCGTAGGCCGCGGCCAGCGTCACCAGCCCGGCGTAGTGGCCGTGTTCGTCCTCCAGCACCACGCGCACGCCCGAGCCGAGCGGAAACCGGCGGCGGAACTCGGCCACCGAGGTGCCGGCGGCGAGCGGGTGCACGTCCTGGCGCATCATCCGTCCGGCGTTCAGATGCTTGACCCAGCCCACGTCGCGCGCGCTCTTGATGGTCTCCCCGCGCAGGTGCAGACGCCAGGTCGAGAACGAATAGCCGAACACCTGGCGCACGATGGTGTTGGCCACCAGCACCGCCACCATCACCGCGCTGGCCAGCACGAAATCGTGGGTGCCCTCGAGCACCAGCATCGCCATCGTCATCGGCGCGCCGACCACCGCCGCGGCCAGCGCGGCCATGCCCGCCAGCGAGGCGGCGGTGCCGTCGACCAGGGCCATGCCGCTGCCCAGGTTCAACAGGCCGGCGAACAGGCCGCCGACCAGCGAGCCCATGAACAGCGAGGCGAAGAACAGGCCGCCGCGGAAGCCGAACCCCAGGGAAATGCCCGAGGCCAGGCATTTGAGCAGCAACAGCACGCCCAGCCAGCGCAGCGAGGTCGGGCTGGTCAGGTCCAAGTGCAATGCGCCGTGTCCGGAGGACAGCACCTGCGGGGTGATCAGCGCCAGCGGGATCAGCAGCAGGCCGCCGGCCACCGGCCGCGTCCAGCGCGGCAGCGGGCTGCGGTTGACCGCCTGCTCGATCGCGCCGACCAGGCGCATCACCGCCACCGCCAGCAGCGCGCAGATCACCCCGAGCAAGGCGTACAGCACGTAGTCGCGCGCTTCCAGCGCGGACGCCGCCGAGGCCGGCAACAGGTACGGCTGCACGCCGGCGGCCTGGGCCACGAACACCGCTCCCAGCGAGGCCACCGCCACCGGTGCCAGCGCCGATGGCGAGTACGCGCCGATGACGATCTCGAACGCGTAGAACGCACCGGCCAGCGGCGCGCCGAACGCGGCGGCGATGGCCGCGCCGGCCCCGGCGCCGACCAGGGTGCGGATATCGGCGCGGCGCAGGCGCAGGATCCGCCCCAGGTGCGAGCCGCTGCCGGCGCCCATCTGCGTGTACGCTGCCTCCAGTCCGACCGAGGCGCCGCAGCCGTTGGACAGCAGGGTCTGCACGGACACGATCAGGTTGTCGCGCATCGACATGCGCCCGCCGTACAGCGCATTGGCTTCGACCGCATCGATCAGCTGGCGCTTGCGCGCGCGCGCGGCCATGCCGAGCAGGCCGACCAGCAGCCCGCCCAGCGGCAACACCAGCAACTGGCTCAGGCTCAGTTCGGGCATCGCGCTGAGTCGGGCATCGACGTCCAAGCCGTACAGCCAGGCCTGCGCGCCGTGCGCCAGGCCGCTCTGCAGCAGGGTCAGCAGGCCGGCGAGCAGGCCGACCAGCAGCGCCAGCGCGATGAACCAGACGTCGCTGGCGCGGAAGCGCCGGCGCAGCGCGTCGGCCAGGCTGTGCGAAGCGTCGGCCAGGCCAAGCCGCGGATGCTGGCGCACGTTCACGGCATGCGCCTTACTTGACGCGGCGCACCTTGGCCTGGGTGTTGTAGTTGTCCACCTGCATGTACCACACGCCGGCGATGCCCGGCTTGATCCGCACCCTGGGCGCGCTGCGGTGCACGCTGCTCAGGCTGGCGGACTCGGTCTGTTCCCATTCCTGGCCGTTGGCCAGCACGTAGCGGCGGCCCTTGGAGAAGCCGGTGAACTCGCCGACCAGGGTGCTTTCGATCGGCTCCTGGCTGCCGAAGTCGAAGAAGCCGCGGTTCTTCACGATCACTTCCTGACGGCCTTCCTCCTTGGCCTTCTCCAGCGCCACCGCGGTCTCCTTGGCGACCTTGCCCTGCAGCCAGTCGTTCAATGCGCTCAGTTCCTGCGGCGACAGCTTGTCCAGTCCGGCGGCCTTGAACTCCTGCGCCGACATCTGCGTCTGCAGGTCGCCGGCGACGGTGCGCTGGGCGGCGGCGGGAGCGGCGGACACGGCGAGCGCCGCGCACAGGAACAGGGGAGTGAGGCGCGCAAGCAGCATGGCGGGATCCGGGCAGTGGAGTGCGGCGTAGTGTAGTCGCAAGACGCTGCGCCGGCGGCGCCAAACATGGCCGGCGCTTGCCCTGCCTGCAGGGGGCGGAGCGGGCGCGTTGCCGCGGGGCTCAGCCCGCGCCGGATTCCGCCGCGGACCCCGTGCGTGGCGGGCGCCGGTACACGAAGGCTGGCGCCGCGTCGGCGGCCTCGCGCTGCGCCGTCGCCTGCAGCGCGGCATGCTCCGGCGCGCGCTCGCAGACCGGGTCCAGCGTGGCCGCGTCGCCGCTCAGCGCCAGCGCCTGGCAGCGGCAGCCGCCCCAGTCGATCTCGCGTTTCGGGCAGCCCTGGCACACCTCCGGCATCCACGCGGTGCCGCGGTAGCGGGCGAACGCCTCGCCGTCCTGCCAGATGGCCGCCAGCGGCCGCTCGCGCAGGTTTTCGAACACCATGTCCGGCAGGGTTTCGGCGGCGTGGCAGGGCAGCACGTCGCCGCGCGGGGAGATGTTGACGAAGCGCTGGCCCCAGCCGCCCATGCACGCCTTGGGCCGGTGCGCGTAGTAGTCGGGAGTGACGAAGTCGATGGTCAGGCGTTCGCCCAGCCGTTCGCGCGCGGCGCTCACCGCGACCACGGTGGCGTCGATCTGCGCGCGGCTGGGCATCAGCGCGGCGCGGTTGCGCAGGCCCCAGCCGTAGTACTGGGTATGCGCCACTTCCAGGCGCTCGGCGCCCAGTTCCAGCGCCAGCTCGATCATCGCCGGCACCCGCTCGGCGTTGTGGCGGTGGATCACCGCGTTGATCGTCAGCGGCAGCTCGAGCGCACGCACCGCCGCCGCGAACGTGCGCTTCTTGGCCAGGCTGTCGCGGTAACCGGCAATAAAGTCGGCGCCGGCCGCGTCGGCATCCTGCACGCTCAGTTGCACGTGCTCCAGCCCGGCCGCGGCGAGCTGCGCCAGCATCGGCGCGCCGCCGGCCACGCCGGAGGTGATCAGATTGCTGTACAGGCCCAGCGCCCGCGCATGCGCGACCAGCTCGGGCAGGTCCTTGCGCAGCATCGGTTCGCCGCCGGAAAAATGCGCCTGCAGCACGCCCATCGCCGCGGCCTGGTCCAGCGCCGAGCGCCAGCCGGCGGTGTCCATCTCTTCGCGCAGGCTAGCCAGGGCGATCGGGTTGGAACAGTACGGGCAGGCCAACGGGCAGCGGTGGGTCAGCTCCAGCAGCAGCGACAGCGGCGGCGGCACGGTCGTGTTCATGCGCGCAGCAGGCGCTTGCCGTGCAGGTCCGCGGCCAGCTCGAGCACGTCGCGCTCGACCTCGGCCGGATCGGCGTCGAACTCCGCGGCCAGTTCCGCGGCGATCGCCGCCAGTGGGCGCGTGCCGTCGCAGCGCGAGACGATCGCATGCGCGATCTCGTCCAGTTCGACCACCCGTTCCGGCGCCAGCAGCACCCATTGCGCGCGGGTGCGGTCGTGCTGCAGGCGCACCCCGGCCGCCAGCCGCGGGCAGCTGTCGGGCGCCGCGGCGCTCATGCCGCCGCCTGCGCCGGTGCGGCGACGAAGGCGTCCGGCCAGGCCACGCCGGGCTGCACGTAGGCGAAGTGCAGCGCATCCAGCTGCGACCACAGCACGCCGCACTTGAAGCGCAGCGCGTCCTGCACCAGTTGCTGTTTTTCCACCGTGTCGGCGTGGCGCTTGACGTAGTCCAGGGCGAAGTCCGAATCGCGCGGCGCCTCGTGCAGGCGGTGCTCGAAATACGCCAGCGCCTCGCGCGAGACGAAATCGTAGTGCTGCAGCATGCCGGCGACGCGGCGGCCGATGATGCCCGGCGCGAACAACTCGGTCAGCGACGAGGCGATCGCCTCCAGCAGGCTCTTCTCGCGCACGAAATGCAGATAGGCCTGCACCGCGAAGCGGGTGCCGGGCAGCAGCGCGCGGCCGGATTGCACCAGCTCGCGGTCCAGGCCCAGCGCGTCGGTCAGGTGCAGCCAGCGCGCGATGCCGCCTTCGCCGTCGGCGCTGCCGTCGTGGTCGACGATGCGCTGGCGCCAGATCCGGCGCAGCGCCGGGTCGTCCATCCGCGCCAGGATCGCCGCGTCCTTCAACGGGATGCAGCGCTGGTATTCGTAGCGGTTCAGCGCCCAGGCCTGGACCTGGCCGCGTTCGAGCCGGCCGCTGTGCAGCAGCGCGTGGAACGGATGCTGGTCGTGGTACAGGCGCGCGCCGATCGCGCGCAGTTCCGCTTCCAGTTGCTCGGGGCTCAGCAATGCGCTCACAGGCGGGTTCTCGCAGGCGGATGCTTCACAGCGTGATGTCCATGCCATCGTAGGCGACGTCCCAGCCGTGCGCGGCCACCGCCGCGCGTTCTGCCGAGCCGGCATCGAGGATCGGGTTGGTGGTGTTGATGTGGATGAAGACCTTGCGCGCCACGTCCAGGTCGGCGAACGCGCGCAGGGTGCCGGCCTCGCCGTCGATGCTGAGATGGCCCATGCGCTGGCCGGTCTTGGCGCTGACCCCGAGCTGCACCAGCTCGTCGTCGCGCCACAGGGTGCCGTCGAAGAACACCAGTTCGGCGCCGCGCAGGCGCGTGCGCAGCGCGTCGGTCATCGCCGCGCAGCCGGGAATGTAGTGGAAGCGATGGCGGCCGTCGTCGATGGTCAGGCCCAGGGTCTCTTCATCGGAACCGGCCAGATCGCCGCTGTGGCGGCTCTCCATGAACAGCGGCACCTTGCCCGGCACCGCGAACGGAGTCACCTGCAGGCCGAGCAGCGACAGCGGCGTATCCAGGGCGAAGGCATGGCGCTGCACGTAGGCCGGGTGCAATGCGTCGAAGATCGGGTTCTGCGCCAGCAGGTCGAGCACGCGGCCGCTGGCATGCAGGTCGAAGCGCTGGCTTTCGCGCATCGACAGCAGCCCGGCGATATGGTCGATCTCGCCGCTGGTCAGCAGCACCGCCTCGATCGGCGAATGGCGCAGGCCGCGTTGCGGCCACAGCGCCGGGGTCGCCAGCAGTTGCTGGCGGAAGTCGGGCGAGGCGTTGATCAGCAGCCAGCGCTGGTTGTCGGCGCTGACCGCGATGCTGGCCTGGGTGCGACGTTGGGCACCCGCAAGCTGTTGCCATGCCCGCAGGCTCGCGGGGGTATGGCAGTTCCACTGCGGGTGCCCTCCGCCGGCCGCCGATCCCAATACGATGAGGTGCATCCGGTCTCCGTCTACGGCGCCTGGCCGGTCACGCATCGTCTCGGCAACGGGGCTGACACGCGATCAAAGCTCGCCGGAGGCGTAACAGTTGATTTCCGCACCGACGCAGATTTCGCGGATCACGGGCTTGTTCCACTTTTTCATGAGCGTTCCTCTTCGGGTGGGATCACGGGCGACGCCGGCGGCATCGGTTCCAGCGCAGCGCGGCGTCGGTTTCGAGCATAGGCCCGCCCCCCACCGGTGGTGTGAAATTTCCGGTAAGGGCCGCCCAAGTCGCAAGCCGGTCACAGTGAGCTTGCGGTGCGTGTGTACCGGTGGCGGTCGGCGCGGCGCGTGGCGCGCAATTGTGGGCGGGCGCGCAGGCGCGCTAGTGTAGGCAGCACCGCTTGGCCATGACCGTCCGTCCTTGAATCACTCTTCCCATCCCGGCCTGGAGGCGCTGCTGCAGCGTCCGGCCGCCGCCGCGTTGGCGCCCGCGCTGCGCGAAGCGCTGCTGCAGGCCTGGCACGCGCAGCCGGAACAGACCGCGCGCGCGCCGTGGCCGGTGCTGGCCGATACGCTGGACGCGCTGGCGCTGCTGTCCGCCGACGAGGCGGCGCTGCTGGCCGCGCTGCTGTTCGACCTGCCCGGCTTGCGCGCGCAGCTGGCGCAGTTGCCGGTCGCGCCGGCGGCGCGGGCGCAGGCGGTGGTTGGCCTGCTCGACGCCCAGGACGCGGCCGACCAGGTCTGGGCGCTGCACGCCGGGCGCGAGGCCGGGCGCAACAGCGAAGGCCTGCGCCGCCTGCTGCTGTCGATCGTGCAGGACCTGCGCGTGGTGCCGATCCTGCTGGCGCGGCAGCTGGCGAAGATGCGCGTGGCCGACAAGCTGCCCGAGGCGCAGCGCCGCGCGCTGGCGCAGCTGACCCGCGACATCCACGCGCCGCTGGCCAACCGCCTGGGCATCTGGCAGCTGAAATGGGAGCTGGAGGACCTGGCGTTCCGCCACCTGGAGCCGGACACCTACCGGCGCATCGCGCGCGAGGTGGACGAGAGCCGGGTGGCGCGCGAGCGCTACATCGAGGCGGTCAAGAAGATCCTGTCCAAGGCGCTGGGCGAGCAGGGCCTGCAGGCGGAGATCAGCGGCCGGCCCAAGCACATCTACAGCATCTGGCGGAAGATGCAGAAGAAGCGGCTGGCCTTCGACCAGCTGTACGACCTGCGCGCGGTGCGGGTGATGGTCGACGACGTCGCCGCCTGCTACGCCGCGCTGGGCGTGGTGCACGCGCTGTGGGCGCCGGTGCCCAGCGAGTTCGACGACTACATCGCCCGGCCCAAGGCCAACGACTACCGCTCGCTGCACACCGCCGTGGTCGGCCCGGAAGGGCGCACGATCGAGGTGCAGATCCGCACCCACGAGATGCACGCGCAGGCCGAGCTGGGCGTGGCCGCGCACTGGAAGTACAAGGAGGGCGGCAAGGGCGCGGAGAAGGCCTTCGACCGCAAGATCACCTGGATGCGGCAGCTGCTGGAGCAGTCGCAGGACGGCGAGCAGGGCGGCCTGGCCGGCGCGCTGGATGCCGAGCTGGTCGAGGACCGGGTCTATGCGCTGACCCCGATGGGCGAGGTGATCGACCTGCCGCAGGGCGCCACGCCGCTGGATTTCGCCTACCACGTGCACACCATGGTCGGGCACCGCTGCCGCGGCGCCAAGGTCAACAACCGCATCGTGCCGCTGACCCACAAGCTGCGCAGTGGCGACCGCGTGGAGATCCTCACCGGCAAGGAGGCCGAGCCGCGCCGCGACTGGCTGCTGCCGGCCAACGGCTACCTGGCCAGCGGCCGTTCGCGCGACAAGGTGCGCGCCTGGTTCCACAAGCTCGACCGCGTGCGCAACGTGCAGGCCGGCAAGGACCTGCTCGAGCGCGAACTCAAGCGCCTGGGCCTGCAGCACGCCGACCTGTTGCCGGCGGCGAAGAAGTTCCATGCCGACGGCATCGAGGAGCTGTACATCCAGGTCGCGCTGGGCGACGTCGGCCCCAGCCAGGTCGGCCGCGCCCTGCACGAGGCCGAACGCGCCGCGGCGCAGCCGGCCGCGCCGGCCATGCCGCGGCCGACCGCGCGCCGCAGCGGGCTGGCCAAGTCCAAGTTCACCGTGCAGGGCGTGGGCAACCTGCTGGTGCAGCTGGCGCGCTGCTGCCAGCCGGTCGCCGGCGAGCCGATCGCCGGCTACCTGACCCGCACCCGCGGCGTCACCGTGCACCGCGTCGATTGCGCGTCCTTCGCCCGGCTGGCCGCCGGCAACCCGCAACGGGTGCTGCCGGTGGAGTGGGGCCAGGCCGGCGGCGGCTACGAGGTGGACGTGCTGGTGCGGGCGATGGACCGGCGCTGGCTGCTCAAGGACATCACCAACCTGATCGCGCAGGAGGACGCGCACGTGCTGGAGATCAACAGCGACAACGTGCGCGACAGCGGCCGCACCCAGTTGCGGCTGCGCCTGAAGGTCGGCGACTACGGGCAGCTGTCCACCCTGCTCGGCAAGCTCGATGCGTTGCCCGGGGTGGACGAGGCGCGGCGTCTGGGCTGATCCGGGGTCGCGCGGTGCGCGTGCATGCATGGTCTTGCCATGCACGCAGGCTAAGCTTGTGCGGTGAGCAAGCCGCCAGATCAGGTCAGGGACGAACGCCGGCGCCCACAGCGGTCGGTGCCGCTGTGGCGCGACCGCCGTGTCTGGCGTTGGGCGCTGGCGGCCTTGCTGCTGGCGGCGCTGGCGCTGGTGATGTTCCGCCGTCCGCTGGCCGACCTGCTGTGGCCGGAAACGCGGATCCAGCAACTGCTCGACCAGGGCAATGCGGCCTTGCGCGCCGGTCGCCTCAGTGCGGCCGACGGCAGCGGCGCGCGCGAGCGCTTCGAGGCGGCGCTGGCGCTGGACGGCGACCGCCTGCAGGCGCGGGCCGGGCTGGCCGCCACCGGCCGCGCCGCGCTCGGCCAGGCGCGTGCGGCGCTGGCCGCCGGGCGCTACGAGCAGGTGCGCTCGGCCCTGGCGCTGGCGCGCGCGTTGCAGGTGCCGCGCGCCGATGCCGATCGGATCGACTCGGCCTTGCGCCAGCGCGAGGCCGCGCACGCGGGACTCGACCAGTTGCTGCAAAAGGCGGCGCAGGCCCAGCGCGAGGGCCGCCTGGACGGCACTCCCGATGCGGCGCTGCCGCTGTACCGGCAGGTGCTGGAATTCGCCCCGGAACGGACCGAGGCGCTGGAAGGCCGCGAGGATGCCTTGTCGGAATTGCTGCAGCGCGCGCAGGCGGCGCTGGCGCGCGGCGACGTGGCCGAGGCCGCGGCGCTGGTGGACAGCGCCCGCGGCTACGACCCCGGGCACGTCGACCTGCCGGCGGCGCAGGCCGCGCTCAATCGCACGCTGGAAGCCTTGCAGCGCGAGGCCGACGCGGCGCTGCGCCGGCAGCGACTGGACGCGGCGGCGCGCGCCGTGGCCAAGCTGCGCGCCGCGGCCCCCGATGCACCTGGCGCGCGCGACAGCGCCGAACGCGTGGCCGCGGCGTATGCGGCGCAGGCCACGCGTGCCGCGGCCGATTTCCGGTTCGCCGAGGCCGAGCGTGCGCTGCAGAAAGGGCAGGCGGTGGCGCCCGACAGCCGTGCGCTGGCCGACGCGCGGCAGGCGCTGACGCGGGCGCGGCAGAGCCAGGCCACGCTGCAGTCGCCGCTGTCGCCCGCCGCGCGTGCGCGGCGCCTGCAGACCGTGCTGGCGGAGCTGCAGGCGGCCGAGGCGCGCGGCGACTGGCTGACCCCGCCCGGCAGCAGCGCCTACGACGCGCTGCAGGCGGCGCAGGTGCTGGCGCCGCGCGATGCGCGCGTGCGCAGCGCCGAGCAGCGCGTGCTGGCGGCGCTGCGGCGCTGCTTCGACGACGAATTGCGCGGCAACCGGGTGCTGGCGGCGAGCGCGTGCTACGACGCCTGGCGCGCGCTGGCGCCGGGCGGCAACGGCGTGGCCGCGGCGCGCCGGCGCCTGGCGCAGCGCTGGCTCGCGGTCGGCGACGAGCGCCTGAGCGCCGGCGACGCGGACTTCGCCCGCGAAGCCCTGCGCCGCGCCCGCGCGATCGATCCGGGCACGCCGGAACTGGCCGCGTTCGCGCGCCGCTTGCGGAGTTTGTCGCCTGGGCGTTGAGCGGTCTTGTGCGCCACAACTATCGAAAGGCGCTCGCCTTTTGCTTTAGAAACAACGTCAGTCGTTGTCGGCGCAGCGGCAACCTTCGGCCTTGGGCCAAGTCGCGGCTGAAGCCGCTCCTACAAGGAGCATGGGGCGCTTGCCGTGCGACTGTAGGAGCGGCTTCAGCCGCGACAGGCACCACCCGCCAACGCATTGCGATTCGATTCCTGCGAGAAGCGCATCTGGGCCATGAGGTTGGTTGCCATGGTTGTCGAAGCGCGTTGTTTTTGCGACTGCGTGTCGTGGTCGATGGCCTGAGGCTGGTCATCTGGAGCTGCTATTGCCGGGATTGGTTGGGGCATTGCAGGCTCGGCCTGGATCGCGTCCGAAGCTTCGGCAGTTCCGGCCTCCCGCGTCGCGACTGAAGTCGCTCCCACAAGGGGCTTGCGGCTGGTGCGCTAGGTGCACTGTAAGAGTGGCGTTTAGTCTCGACAGTTGCCGGAGCTGTCGTGGTTTCGTACTTCGTTCGTCGCGGCTGAAGCCGCTCCTACAGGGGCTGCGGCTGCCTGCTGGGTGCACTGTGGGAGGGGCTTCAGCCCCGACGCGATATGGCCGAGCGGCGGCCGTTTGTTCCGGCCGCTCCGGGCTCCTGCCTTCGCACTGGCCGGCAGAGGCCGCCATCTGCACAGCGCCCTAGTCGAGGAACACCTGCCGCACCGTGGCGCGCGCCGCGTCCAGCGAGAAGTGGGTGGCGATGTTGCGCAGGCCGTTGCCGGCCAGGGTGTTCCACAGCGCCTCGTCGGTGTACAGCTGCGCCAGCGCGGCGACGAACTGCGGTGCGCTGTCGGCGATCAGCACGTCCTCGCCGTGGCGCAGGTGCATGCCTTCCACCGCACAGGGCGTGGCCACCACCGGTTGCCCGTGCGCCATGCTCAGGTTGACCTTGCCCTTGACCCCGGCGCCGAAGCGCAGCGGCGCCACCGCGATGCGGATGCCGTCCATGTAGGCGGCGATGTCCGGCACGTAGCCCAGCAATTCCACCCCGGGCGTGGCGGCGCCGAGGCGGCGGATGTCGTCGGGCAGGTCGGCGCCGATGCAGTGGAAGCGCAGCTCCGGCAGCAGCGCGCGCAGCGGCGGGAACACCTCCTGCAGGAACCAGCGCACCGCATCCACGTTGGGCGCATGGCGGAAGCCGCCGACGAACACCAGGTCGCGGCGCTGCGCCCAGGGCAGGCCCGGTCCGGCCACCTCGTGCAGATTGGAGATCAGCGCGGTGCGCACCTGCGGCGCCTCGCGTTGCAGCTGTTCGCGCTCGACTCCGCTGACCAGCACGGTGACGTCGACCTGCGTCATCACCTCCAGTTCGCGCGCGCGGGTGCGTTCGGCCTCGCGCAGCAGGCGCGCGTCGCCGGCCAGCTCGGCGCCTCGGCGCTCGCGCAGGTAGTGCAGATCGACGGTATCGAACAGCCGCCGCGCCTGCGGCGCGAAGCGGCGCAGCAGCGGCAGGCAGGCGTGGGCGACGTGGTGGCGCACCAGCAACACCGCATGGAAGCGCGCGCCGTGCTCCAGCAGGAAGCCGGTCAGGCTCTTCAGGTACGGCGCGTACCACACCTCTACGCCGAGCCGCTGCAGCGCCTCGCTGTGGCGGCTGGCGTATTCGCGGCCGCTGGGCACGAACACCACGTGCGCGCCTTCCTGCAGCAGCAGGCGGATCAGGTTGAACTGGCGCAGCGAGGCCGAGTCGCGGTCCGGCTGCGGCAGCGCCTCGTCGATGATCAGCACCTGGCGCTGGTGCCGGTGCAGTTGCGCCGGGGTCGGCGTGGTGCCCGGCAGCAGCTGCTGCGCCAGGACCTCGGCCCATTTGGCCGCGAACACGCCGCGGTTGCGCACCTGGTAGGCCTTGATGCCGCTGCCGGTATCGGTGCCGTTGCTGGTGCCCTCGTCGTGCACCACCTGGCTCGCCGGCTGCAGCAGGGTACGCAGTCCGGCCTGGCGCACGGCGAACGCCAGGTCGGTGTCTTCGTAGTAGGCCGGCATGTAGCGCGTGTCGAAGCCGCCCAGCGCCAGGAAGCGGTCGCGCTCGATCGCCAGCGCCGCGCCGGCGCCGTAGTCGATGTCGCGCAGGTAGGCATAGCGCGGATCCTCCGGCGATTCGAAGCGGCCGTAGCTCCAGGCGCTGCCGTCGGCGAAGACCACGCCGCCGGCCTCCTGCAGGCGCCCGTCCGGGTACAGCAGCTGCGCGGTGACCAGGCCGGCCTGCGGCACCTGCACGAACGTGGCCAGCAACGCATCCAGCCAGCCCGGCTGCGGCACCGTGTCGTTGTTGAGGAACACCAGGTAGCGGCCGCGTGCGCGCGCCGCGCCGTCGTTGCAGGTGGCGATGAAGCCGCCGTTGCGGCTGCGCACGTGGTAGTGCAGGCCCTGGATCTGCGGCAGCCATTGCACGGTCTCGTCGCTGCTGCCGTCGTCGATCACCAGGATTTCGCAGGCCGCCGCCGGCGGGTGCGCGGCCAACGCGCGCAGGCAGGCGAGGGTGTGCGCGACGTGGTTGTAGACCGGAATCACGATGCTGGCCAGCGGCATGTCGCTGGCCGGCACCGCGAAGGCGGCGAACGGCTGCGGCGCGACCGTGAACAGCGTGCGCCGCGGTGGCGGCAACGGCTGCGCATGCACCCGCAGCCGCTGCCAGGTGCTGCGCCAGCCGCGCGAGCGCAGGCTGACCAGGCCGCGCCGCAACAGGCCGGCAAAACGGTTCAGGGCGTAGCGCAGGTTCGCCCAGGACATCGACATCCGTTACAACTCCAGCTTAAACAAAGGGGACCCCGCGCCGCGCTGCCTGCTGGCCTGCGCTAGACTCGCCGGAATTTACATTCTCGCATCCCCGTGCCACGACGCTACGACGACAACGACACCGACGATCAGGACACCGACGATCTCGACAGCGGCGCCTCGCCCTGGCGCCGGCGCCTGCTCACCTGGGGCCTGGCCGCCGCCGCGCTGGGCCTGGGCTTCCTGATCCCGTACACGGTCTATCTGAACAAGCAGGTCACGCAGCGCTTCGGCGAACTGCGCTGGCAGATTCCGACCCGGGTCTACGCCCGCCCGCTGGCGCTGGCGCCGGACACGGCGATGGATGCGCAGACGCTGAAGACCGAACTGGACGCGGCCAGCTACCGCGAGGACGCCGGCGCGCAACGCCCAGGCACCTACCAGCAGGACGGCAGCCGCTTCGTCATCGCCAGCCGCGGCTACATCGACGTGGACGGCCGGGTCGCGCCCAGGCGCGTGGAAGTGAGCCTGTCCGGCGGCCGCGTGGCGGCGCTGCGCGATGCGCAGACGCGCAAGTCGCTGACCGCCGCGCGCCTGGATCCGGCGCGCATCGCCACCTTGTACGGGCAGAAGCAGGAAGAGCGGCGGCTGGTGCGGGTGGACGAAGTGCCCGAGCTGCTGGTCACCGGCCTGCAGGCGGTGGAAGACCGCGACTTCAACTACCACCACGGCATCGACCTCAGCGGCATGGTGCGCGCGGCGTGGGTGATGGTGCGCTCCGGCGGCAAGAGCCGGCAGGGCGCCAGCACCCTGACCCAGCAGCTGGCGCGCAGCGGCCTGCTCGGCATCGGCAAGGAACAGACCCTCACCCGCAAGTTCAACGAGATCCTGTACGCGCTGATCATGGAGGCGCGCTACGACAAGCGCACCATCCTCGAGGCCTATCTGAACCAGGTCTACCTGGGCCAGCGCGGCAGCCAGGCGATCCACGGCGTGGCCTCGGGCGCGGAGTTCTGGTTCGGGCGCGAACTGGATTCGCTGCCGCCGGAGCAGGTGGCCTTGCTGATCGGCCTGGTCAAGGGGCCGTCCTACTACGACCCGCGCCGCTACCCCGAGCGCGCGCTGGACCGGCGCAATTTCGTGCTCGGCAAGCTGCGCGAGAGCGAACTGATCGACGAGCCCACCTACCGCAAGGCACTCGCCGCGCCGTTGGGCGTGCCGGCCAATCCGGGACTGGTCGCGGCCAACCGCTTCCCGGCCTACGTGGACCTGGTGCGCCGCCAGCTGGCGCGCGACTACCCGGAAAGCGCGCTGCAGGGCGCCGGGCTGAGCGTGCTGACCGGCATGTCGCCGTCGGCGCAGGCCTATGCCGAAGGTGCGGTGACCCGCACCCTCACCGCGCTGGAAACCAACAAGAAGCGCCCGCCGCTGCAGGCCGGGCTGGTGCTGACCGACACCCACAACGGCGACGTGCTGGCGGTGGTCGGCAGCCGCGACGTGTCGCAGCCCGGCTTCAACCGCGCGATCGAGGCGCAGCGCCAGGTCGGCTCGTTGCTCAAGCCGTTCGTGTACCTGCTGGCGCTGGCGCAGCCGGACCACTACTCGCTGGCCAGCTGGGTCGACGATTCGCCGGTGACGGTGCAGCTCAGCCGCGGCAAGCGCTGGACCCCGGGCAATTCCGACAACCGCAGCCACGGCACGGTGCGCGTGGTCGATGCGCTGGCGCATTCCTACAACCAGGCCACGGTGCGGATCGGCATGCAGGTTGGGCCGGAGCGGGTGGCGCAGCTGATCAAGGTGCTGGCCGGGCTCGAGGCCGAGAACAATCCGTCGCTGATCCTGGGCGCGACCGACCAGAGCCCGTACGCGATGGCCCAGCTGTACCAGTTCCTCGCCTCCGGCGGCGAGATCCAGCCGCTGCACGCGGTGCGCGGCGTGCTCGATCCGCAGGGCAAGCTGCTCAAGCGCTACGACAAGGCGCCGGCGCCGGCGCAGGAAGGCGATTCGGTCGCCGCCAACCTGGTCGGGCTGGCGCTGCAGCAGGTGGTCAGCAACGGCACCGCGCGGCAGTTGCTTGGCGACGGCCTGGGCAGGCTGACCCCGGCCGGCAAGACCGGTACCAGCAACGACGGCGTGGACAGCTGGTACGCCGGCTACACCGGCGACCACCTGGCGGTGATCTGGATCGGCAACGACCAGAACAAGCAGACCGGCCTGTACGGCGCCACCGGCGCGATGCGGGTGTGGTCGGGCATCTTCTCGCGGCTGCCGAGCGCGCCGCTGAAGGTGCAGGGCAAGGGCATCGACTGGCAGTGGATGGATCCGGCCGGCAGCAACAGCACCGATCCCAGTTGCCCTGGCGCGCGCCAGTTCCCGTTCGTGGTCGGCTTCGCCCCGGCGTATGCGCCATGCGCGCCGCCGCAGGCGCTGCCCGAAGACGGCCAGCCCGCTGCCGAGGGCGAGGAGAGCCGCGGCGGCGGCTGGCGCAGCTGGTTCGGCCTGGACAAGAAGAAAGAAACGCCGCCCGCCGACGCGGCGTCCACCCCTCCGGCGCAATGATCCACGGATGCCTGCCATGACCCGATACGCCCCCACCGCCGCCATCGCCACGCTCAGCCTGCTGCTGGCCTCCTGCGTCAGCGCGCCGCCGCCGCCCCCGCCGCCGCCGGCGGACACCACTACCCCGGCGCAGCGCGTGGCCGCGATCGACGCCAGCGGCGGTGCCGACGACACCGAATTGAGCGTGCAGCCCTTGCGCGATCCGCAGGTCGAGGACCTGCGCGACAGCGCCAAGCGCAAGCGCGCGGCCGGCGACTTCGCCGGTGCGGCGGCGGCGCTGGACCAGGCCCTGCAACTGGTGCCGGAAGACCCGGCGCTGCTGCAGGAGCGCGCCGAACTGGCCTTGCTGCTGAAGGACGACGCGGGTGCCGAAGCCTTCGCCAAGCGCGCCATCGACCTGGGCTCGCAGACCGGCCCGTTGTGCCGCCGCCACTGGGCCACCATCGAGCAATCGCGCCTGGCCCGCGGGCAGAAGGAGAACGCCGCGTCCGCGCATGCGCATATCGAGGGCTGCACGGTGGCGGGGATCAAGCGCTATTGATTGGGAGCGGGGATTGGGGAGTCGGGATTGGGGATTGGTAAAAGCGATGGCTGTTCGGTTGTTCGTGGCTGGCCGAGATTGCCGCTTCGGTGGGCGTCTTAGATAGCGACATCCGACGCTTTTGCGAATCCCCAATCCCGACTCCCCAATCCCATGTCCCTAAGCCACGCCAGCACCGAAGCGCTCAGCGAAGGCGGTGCGCTCGCCCGCCAGCTGGATGCGTTCGTGCCGCGTGCGGCGCAACTGCGGCTGACCGCGGCAATTGCCGAGGCGTTCGAGCAGCGCGACGTGCTGCTCGCCGAGGCCGGGACCGGCACCGGCAAGACCTATGCGTATCTGGTGCCGGCGCTGCTGTCGGGATTGAAGACCATCGTCTCCACCGGCACCCGCGCGTTGCAGGACCAGCTCTACCACCGCGACCTGCCGCGGGTGCGCGCGGCGCTGGGCGTGGGCCTCAACAGCGCGCTGCTGAAGGGGCGCGCCAACTATCTGTGCAAGTACCGGCTGGAGCAGGCCAAGGGCGAGCCGCGCTTCACCGCGCGCGAGCAGATCGCGCAGTTCCAGCGCATCGTCGCCTGGGGCGGGCGCACCCGTTTCGGCGACATCGCCGAGCTGGAGGCGCTGCCCGACGATTCGCCGTTGCTGCCGATGGTCACCTCGACCATGGACAACTGCCTGGGCACCGAATGCCCGTTCTGGAGCGAATGCTTCGTGGTGCAAGCGCGGCAGCGCGCGCAGGCGGCCGACGTGGTGGTGGTCAACCACCATCTGCTGCTGGCCGACCTGGCGCTGAAGCAGGAGGGCTTCGGCGAGATCCTGCCCGGCGCGCAGGCCTTCGTCATCGACGAGGCGCACCAGCTGCCGGAACTGGCGGCGAGCTTCTTCGGCGAGAGCTTCGGCATGCGTCCGCCGCAGGAGCTGGCGCGCGATTGCCTGGCCGAGAGCCGCCACGTCGCCGGCGCGCTGGCCAGCCTGCAGGCGCCGGTGCAGGCGCTGGAGCAGGCCTTGCGCGAACTGCGCGCGGCGATGGAAGGGCTGCCGACCCGCGGCACGCAATGGCGGCTGCTGGCCAAGCCGCAGGTGCGCGACGGTTTCGATGCGCTGCTGGCGGAACTGGCGCGGTTGCAGGAGAGCCTGGCGGTGCTGCGCGAGGCCTCGCCCGGCTTCGATGCCTGCGCCGCGCGCACACAGGACATGCGCACGCGCCTGGGCCACTGGCTCGGCGACGACGCGCCGATTCCCGATTTCGATGCCGAGCCGGCGCCGCCGTCCAGCGACGTGCTGTGGTACGAGCTGAGCGCGCGCGGCTTCCGCTGCCAGCGCACCCCGCTGGACGTGTCCGGCCCGCTGCGCCTGCACCGCGAGAAGTCGCAGGCGGCGTGGGTGTTCACCTCGGCGACGCTGGCGGTGAAAGGCGATTTCGAGCACATCGCCACGCGGCTGGGCCTGAGCGATCCGATGACCCTGCTGCAGCCCAGCCCGTTCGACTGGGCGCGGCAGGCGCTGTGCTATCTGCCGGCGCTGCCGGACCCGAACGCGCGCGGCTTCGGCACCGCCTTGATCGCCGCGCTGCATCCGGTGCTGCAGGCCTCGCAGGGCCGCGCCTTCCTGCTGTTCGCCTCGCACCGCGCGCTGCGCGAAGCCGCCGAGGCCTTGCGCGACGGGCCGTGGCCGCTGTTCGTGCAGGGCGAGGCGCCGCGCGCGAGCCTGCTGCAGCGCTTTCGCGAATCCGGCAACGGCGTGCTGCTCGGCTCGGCCAGCTTCCGCGAAGGCGTGGACGTGGTCGGCGATGCGCTGAGCGTGGTGGTGATCGACAAGCTGCCGTTCGCCGCGCCGGACGATCCGGTGTTCGAGGCGCGGCTGGACGCGATCCGCCGCGACGGCGGCAATCCGTTCCGCGAGGAACAGCTGCCGCAGGCGGTGATCGCGCTGAAGCAGGGCGTGGGCCGGCTGATCCGCAGCGAGACCGACCGCGGCGTGCTGGTGTTGTGCGATCCGCGGCTGCTGTCCAAATCCTACGGCCGCACCTTCCTGGAGTCGCTGCCGCCGTTCGCGCGCACCCGCGATGTCGAGGACGTCCGCCAGTTCTTCGCTGCCGAGACCCCGGCGCTGGGTGATAATCCCGAAGTCACGACGCCGCCGGCCGCGTCCGACTAGCCGACACGCGGCCTTTGCTTTTTCGATTCCCCAATCCCGATTCCCCAATCCCGGCGTCTCATGAAAATTCTCGCCTTCGAAACCTCCACAGAAGCCCTCTCCGTCGCCGTGCATGTCGATGGCGCGGTGCGCGAGCGCTTCGAGCTGGCGCCGCGGCGGCATGCCGAACTGGCGCTGCCGTGGGCCGAGCAGTTGCTGGCCGAGGCCGGCATCGCCCGCCGCCAGCTCGACGCCGTCGCCTTCGGCCGCGGCCCCGGCGCGTTCACCGGCGTGCGCCTGGCGATCGCGCTGGCGCAGGGCATCGCGCTGGCGCTGGACCTGCCGGTGTTGCCCGTGTCCACCCTGCACGCGCTGGCGCTGCGCGCGCCGGCCGATGCGCCGCAGGTGCTGGCCGCGATCGATGCGCGCATGGGCGAGATCTATGCGGCGGCGTTCGTGCGCGATGCCGATGGCCTGCGTGCGCTGACGCCCGAGCAGGTGTTGATCCCGGATGCGTTCGTGTTGCCGCAGACCGACGCGCCCTGGCATGGCGTCGGCACCGGCTTCGCCGCCATCGACGCGACGCTGCAGCGGCGCCTGCACGCGCAATTGCGCAGCGTCGATGCGCAGGCCCTGCCGCATGCCGCCGACGTGCTGACCCTGGCGCTGGCCGCCCATGCGCGCGGCGAGGCGATCGCGCCGGAGCGCGCCGAGCCGGCCTATCTGCGCGACAACGTCGCGCTGACCCTGGCCGAACAGCAGGCGCAGCGGGCCGCACGGTGAGCGCGGCCGAAAGCGAATGCGCGCGTTTCCGCGGCTGCCTGCTGGGCCTGGCGGTCGGCGACGCGCTGGGGACGACCCTGGAATTCAAGGCGCCCGGCAGCTTCGCGCCGATCGACGACATGATCGGCGGCGGTCCGTTCGATCTGCAGCCGGGGCAGTGGACCGACGACACCTCGATGGCGTTGTGCCTGGCGCACAGCCTGCTGTACCGCGAAGGCTTCGACGCCGCGGACCAGATGAACCGCTATTGCAACTGGTACCGCCATGGCTACATGAGCAGTACCGGCACGTGTTTCGACATCGGCAATACCGTGCGCCAGGCGCTGGAGCGCTATCTGGACGGCGGTCCGGCCTTCAGCGGCAGCGACGACCCGCGCGCCGCCGGCAACGGCTCGCTGATGCGGCTGGCACCGGTGGCGATGTACTACGCGCATCGCCCCGAGGTGTTGGCCGAACGCGCGGCGGACAGTTCGCGCACCACCCATGCCGCTGCCGAAGCGCTGGATGCCTGCCGGCTGTTCGCGTTGCAGTTGCGCGCAGCCCTGCTCGGTGGCGATCGCGCGCAGGTGTTGCAAGTGTCCGACTTGGCCCTGGATACGCCGGCGCTACGTGCGCTGGCCGTGCGCGATCACGCTGCGGTACCCGCTGCGCAGATTCGCGGTACGGGTTACGTGGTCGATGCGTTGTCGGCGGCGCTGTGGTGTTTCGCGACGACCGAGTGCTACGCCGATGCAGTATTGCGCGCGGCCAACCTCGGCGACGATGCCGACACCACCGCGGCGATCTGCGGCCAGCTGGCCGGCGCCTTCTACGGCATCGACGGCATCCCTGCCGCCTGGCGCGCGCGCGTGCAGGACGCGGCGGAGATCGTCGCGCTGGCCGATCGCCTGCACCAGGCCAGCGTGGCGGCATGAACGCAAACAGGAAGGCCGGCGATGGGGCGCCGGCCTTCCCGCGCTGCCGCCAGGTGGCAACGGTCAGTAGTCGTAGCTGACGCTCAACCGCAGCGAGCGCGGCGCCTGGCTCAGGAATGCCGCGCCATAGACCGGGTCGCTCACGCCTGGGTCGCTTTCCGAATACGGATACTTCCACAGCGTGGCCTGGCTGTTGAAGACGTTGAACACGTCCAGGTTGAAGGCCAGCTTGTGGTCGGCGTAGGCCGGTCGCCACACCACGCCCAGATCGAGCTGCTTCAGCCACGGCAGGCGGCCCTGGCTGCCCGGAGGCGCGGCCTTGCCCTGGTAGTAGTGGTAGGCGATGCCATAGCCGGACGGATCGCTCTGGTCGGCGCCGTAGGAACCCAGCGCGCTGAACGGCGAGCCGGATATCAGCTTGAGATTCGCCGACACCAGCCATTCGGGGGTGAACTGGTAGTAGCCGTAGAACTTGAACTGGTGGGTGTGGTCGTTGCTCTGCGGGCCGTTGGTGTGTTCCATCAGCTGCGCGAAGTCCCAGGCCTGGGTGGTGGACACCGCGGTCTGGCCGATGCCCGACAGCAGCTGGCCTTCGGTGGTGCCGTAGCTGCGCGACCAGGTGTAGTCGACGCGGCCGTACCAGCGCTGGTCGAACGGATGCTCCAGCGACAGGTTGAGCCCGTAGTAGTTGCGCTTGAACTTGGGGAAACCGAGTTCGGCGTTGGTCAGCGGCACGCTGACGTAGTTGCCCGAGGTGTCCACCAGGGTGAAGGTGTTGCTCTTGCCCGGATTGATCAGCCAGCAGCTGACCGGATTGCTGGCCAGGGTCACCGTGTGCCCCTGCGCCGCCGCCGCCGCGAACACCGTGTCGCTGTCGCAGTAGTCGTCCACACCGCTGCGCAGGACGCGGTAGGTGCCCTTGGCGCCGTACACCCAGCTGTCGCCCCAGGCCTTGGTGAAGCCGAGGATGAACTCGTCCTGGAACGAGGGCTTGATGCCCTGCGTGGCCACGGTCTTGGGATCGGGCAGGATGCCGTAGTTGTTGTTGGCCGAGACCGCGCCGGAGATCTGGGTCAGGTCGGTGGGGTAGCCGTTGGCGTCGATGCCGCCGTAGGTGTAGTAGGTCGAGGTCGCCAGGGTCGCGCCGGCGGCATTGAACGCCGGGTTCAGCGGCAGCGCCAGGTAGTAGCGGCCGGCGTTGCCGTAGACCTTGAAGCGCGCGTCGCCGTCGACGTCCCAGCTGAAGCCCAGGCGCGGCGCCCATTGCCCGCTGGTCTGCTTGATGTAGGCGTCTCCGTCGCGGTTGTAGTTGGTGAACTGGTCCAGGCGCAGGCCGAGGCTGAGCAGGAAGCGGTCGCTGACCTGCCAGTTGTCCTCGACGTACTGCGCGCGCTGCGCCGAGCGCACCGAGGCCAGCGCGCTGTAGACGTAGCGGCGCACGTAGTAGCCGTCCTCGCCGTTGGCGTAGCCGCCGGTGGCCGGCACCCCGAGTCCGGTGTTGATCGGGACGTTCGGGTTGGACTGGCCGTAGATCCAGTAGTAACCGTCGCCCGAGGCCACCGAGCCGCGGTTGAGCGCGCGTGCGTTCTGGTTGTCGATGCCGACGGTGATGCTGTGCTCGCCGATGACGTAGTTCAGGTCCAGCCGCAGGTTGTCGGTGCGGTTGCCGCGGTCGGGATCGACCAGCAGCGAGGTGGTCTGCGCGTTGGTGATCGGGGTGCCGCCGGTGTAGGCAGGGTTCTGGAACGCTGTGCCGCTGAGGTAGGTCAGCGCGCCGTTGTAGCTGGGATTGCCGGTGTAGTCGTCGGTGCGCTGCTTGCCGTACTGGGCGCTGAAGGTCAGGCGGTCGGTGAGATAGCCGGTGTACTTGGCGGTCCACAGGTCGCCGCCGGTCTTGGTGGTGTTGGCATCGCCGCGCAGGCTGCCGATGTCGTAGCCGCTGTAGTCGTAGTACTTGCCGCGGGTGATGTAGCGGCTGGAGGCGCCGGTGATCTCCAGCAGCTGGTTGTCGCTGATGTTCCAGTCGAGCTTGGCGTACCAGCTCGGCCGGCGGTAGTGGTAGTCGTAGTAGTAGGTTCCCGGAGTGGTCTCGCGCGTGCCGTAGAACCTGTCGCCGTCCTGGCGCTGCAATTCGTAGGAACCGAAGAAGAACAGCTTGTCCTGGATCAGCGGGCCGCCCGCGTAGATGCTCTGGGTGGTGAGCGTGGAACCGCTCTTGCTGTCCGGCCGGTACAGGCTGCCGTCGCCGGGCGCGTAGACGTCCTTCTGCGAGGAGCGCAGCCCGTCCGGCTCCCAGGTCGCCTGGCCGCCGAAATGCCATTCGTTGCTGCCGCGCTTGCCGACCGCGTTGATCACGCCGCCGTCGGAACGCCCGTACTTGGCGCTGTAGCCGCCGGTGTAGACCTCCAACTGGTCGATGCTGCCGTAGGGCAGGGTCAGGCCGCCCAGTCCGCGCAGCGGGTCGGTGGTGTTGAAGCCGTTGATGTAATAGGCGTTCTCCGCGGCCGACGAGCCGCCGAAGCTGAGCAGCTGTGCGCCGGTCGGGCCGATGTAGGTGCCGCTGCCGCTGTTGCCGGCCACGCCGGGCGCCAGCTGCGCGATCGCTTCGGCCGAGCGCCCCAGCGGCAGGCGCTGCAGTTGTTCGGCGTCGATCACCGTGCGCGAGTCCACGCTGCTGACGTCGATCGCGGCGGCGGCGCGGTCGGCGCTGACGGTGACCCCGGTCAGGCTGGTGACCGCGGCGAAGGAGACGTCGGTGACCGCGCCGACGGTCAGGCCCACGCCCTCGCGGCTGCCGAGCACGGCGTCGTCGGCGCCCTTGGCCACCACCGTGTAGGTGCCCAGCGGCAGCTGGCCGATGCTGTAGCGGCCGCGCGCATCGACCGCGACTTCGCGGGTCAGGCCGCTGTCGCTGCGCACCTGCACGCGCTGCGCATTGGCCGGCGCCTGCCCGGCGACGGTGCCGGTGGTGGACTGGGCCAGCGCGGCCGGCGCAGCGAGGGCGGCGCTCAGCGCCAGCGCGAGCAGGGCGGGCCTGCGGAGAAGGTTGTTCTTTTTCATGAAGGAAGCGGCTCGGGTGGTGGGGGCAGGGGACGCGCGCGCCGACCTCCCATCCACTCGTCCTTGGTGATGCGGTGTGTGCGGTAACGTTCCCCGCCACCATTAACCTTAATGTGACGCCTATTCAGAAATACCGCGTCGTTATGTCGGCGGCACCAATCGTTATTTCGCTCGTTGCGATGCGGGCGCACGTGGCGCCACGCGGTGCAATCCAGCGCGTCCTCTCCGCACGGAAGAAGGCGGCTGTTCCCTTCTCCCACCGGGAGAAGGTGCCCCGCAGGGGCGGATGAGGGTGCGGGCGAAGCCTCGGAACGTTCGGTGCCGCAGGCGATCCGTGCCGGCCGTACCCTCACCCCAACCCCTCTCCCGGTGGGAGAGGGGCTACGGCTGTTCCCTTCTCCCACCGGGAGAAGGTGCCCCGCAGGGGCGGATGAGGGTACGGGCGAAGCCTCGGAGGCTTAGTGCCGGCAGGCGGTCCGTGCCGGCCGCACCCTCACCCCAACCCCTCTCCCGGTGGGAGAGGGGCTAGCGCTGTTCCCTTCTCCCATCGGGAGAAGGTGCCCCGCAGGGGCGGATGAGGGTACGGGCGAAGCCTCGTGCAACCAAACGCCGCGAGTCGCTTTCGCGCCGTACCCTCACCCCAACCCCTCTCCCGGTGGGAGAGGGGCTCACGGCGCGGCGCTCAGCGATCGTCGCGCAGCGTGCCGCCGGGCAGGAACACCCAGGTGCGGGTCACCTGCAGGATGTCGATGTTGTCGTCGGTACGCGGCAGCGGCTGGAACGGTTGCGCCAGCTGCACCACGCGCAGCGCCGCCGCGTCGAGCATCGGCACGCCGCTGGAACGCAGGATGCGGCTGCTTTCGACGCTGCCGTCGCGGCGGACGCCGACGCTGATCACCACCTGGCCGCCCAGCCGCTGCCGGCGCGCCTCGTCCGGGTAGTTGAGGTTGCCGACGCGCTCGGCGCGGTCGACCCAGGCGCGCAGGTAATTGGCGTAGGCGTATTCGCGGGTGCTGGCGGAGACGAACTTGCGGTTCGGGCGCTTGGCGTATTGCTCCGAACGCAGGTGCACTTCGGCGGCCAGGCGCGCCATCTCCGCATCGCGTTGCTCGCGCTGCGCATCCACCGGGTTTGTCGGGGCGTCGGTGCGCGGCTGGGTCTGCGGCGCCGGCTGCGGCTGTTCGCCGCGCGCGCTGCTGACCACGCGCGGGGTCGGCTCCGGGGCCGCCGCCGCGGTCTGCGCGCGCAGCGCCTGCGGCGCCAGGCCGTCGTGCTGCTGCGGCACGATGCCGGGCTGGCTGTCGCGCGGGCGCTGCGGCTTGTCGTGGTCGCCGCCGCCCTGCTGGTTGGCCTGGGCCAGGAAATCGGCCTGCTTCGGGGTCAGCGGCGTGCTGGTCTGGCTGAAGATCACGTCCAGGGTCGGCACCAGCGGCGCGTCGTCGTCGATCGCGAAGCCCACCCCCAGGATCAGCAGGCCGTGCACGATCAGCGACAGCACCAGGGTGGCGCCGAGCCTGTCGCGCTCGCCGATGCGCGGCGCGGGCGTCGCGGCGGCCGCGCTCATCGCGCCGGGTAGGCCTCGATCGCGTCGAACAGCAGCCCGGCGATGTTCAGCCCGAACTGCGCGTCCAGCTCGCGCACGCAGGTCGGGCTGGTGACGTTGACCTCGGTCAGGAAGTCGCCGATCACGTCCAGGCCGACGAAGCGCATGCCGCGCCGCTTCATCTCCGGGCCGACCTGGGTGGCGATCCAGCGGTCGCGCTCGCTCAGCGGGCGGCCTTCGCCGCGGCCACCGGCGGCCAGGTTGCCGCGGAATTCGTCGCCCTGCGGGATCCGCGCCAGGCAGTAGTCCACCGGTACCCCGTCGACCAGCAGGATGCGCTTGTCGCCGGCGCTGATGTCGGGAATGAACCGCTGCGCCAGGGCCAGGGTACGGCCGCCGTCGGTCAGCGTCTCCAGGATCACGTTGAGGTTGGGGTCGCCGGTGCCGCTGCGGAAGATCGAGCGCCCGCCCATGCCGTCCAGCGGCTTCAGCACCGCTTGGCCGTGCTCGAGCACGAACGCCTTCAGCGCGGCCGCGTCGCGGCTGACCAGGGTCGGCGGGCAGCATTGCGGGAACAGCTGCGCGGCCAGCTTCTCGTTGAAGTCGCGCAGGCCCTGCGGGTCGTTGATCACCTGCGCGCCGGCGCGCTGGGCCACGCTCAGCACGTGGGTGTCGTACAGGAATTCCGAATCGAACGGCGGGTCCTTGCGCATCAGCACCACCTGCCCGGTACCGAACGCCAGCTCGGCGAACGCGCCCAGTTCGAACCAGCCGGCCTTGTCGTCGCGCACCTGCAGCGGCGCCGCCTGGGCCAGCGCGCGGCCTTCGCGCAGCGACAGCCCGCCGGGGCGCACGTAGTGCAGGCGATGCCCGCGGCGCTGCGCTTCCAGCAACATCGCGAAGGTAGTGTCTTTGGCAATCTTGATGCTGGCGATGGGATCCATCACCACGATGACATCGAACGACATGGCGTTACCCGGGGGACTGAACGGAGGATGGTAGCGGGTCGGCGGCGGGGGTGCGCAAGGGCGGCGGCACGGGCTCGGGCGCGGCCCTGCGGCGGCAATCAAACTGTGACATAGTTAGCGCCGGAAAGTGACACAATGCAGAGCCGTGGCGGCGGCCTTGACAGTCCGAGCGGGTCTTGGGATACATGTCGTTTCGCAGCGACGTCGGAACCGATGAAGCGTCGCGCGCCTGGGGGCAAGTGAATGAGTGAAAACACGACTGCGGGTGGGGAACTCGCAGGACTGAGGGTCATGGTGATCGATGACTCGAAGACGATCCGCCGTACCGCCGAAACGCTGTTGAAGCGCGAGGGGTGTGAGGTGGTCACCGCCACCGACGGCTTCGAGGCCTTGGCCAAGATCGCCGATCAGCAACCGCAGATCATCTTCGTGGACATCATGATGCCGCGGCTGGACGGCTATCAGACCTGCGCGCTGATCAAGGGCAACCAGCTGTTCAAGGCCACGCCGGTGATCATGCTGTCCTCCAAGGACGGCCTGTTCGACAAGGCGCGCGGGCGCATCGTCGGTTCCGAGCAGTACCTCACCAAACCCTTCACACGCGAAGAACTGCTGGGCGCGATCCGTACATACGTCAACGCCTGACCAGGGGGAAAGGCACCATGGCTCGAATCTTGTTGATCGAGGACTCACCGACCGACCGGGCGGTGTTTACGCAGTGGCTGGAAAAAGCCGGGCACGAGGTGCTCGCCACCGACAACGCCGAGGACGGGCTGAAGATCGTCCGCGAGCAGGCGCCGCGCCTGGTGCTGATGGACGTGGTGCTGCCGGGGATGAGCGGCTTCCAGGCCACCCGCGCATTGTCGCGCGACGAGGCCACCCGGCACATCCCGGTGCTGATCATCAGCACCAAGAGCATGGAGACCGACAAGGTCTGGGGCATGCGCCAGGGCGCCACCGACTACATCGTCAAGCCGCCGCGCGAAGACGAGCTGATCGCCCGCATCAACCAGCTGGTCGGCTGACGTGCGCTCGCCCTTCGACATCCTCGAGGCCTACGAGCGGCGCAGTCTGGCGCATGCGGTGCAGATGCCCGAGCGCGAATTCGACGAGGACATCTGGCGCGGGGTCGGTTTCCGCGTCGGCAACCGCCACCTAGTGTCCGATTTCCGCGAGGTGGTGGAAATCGTGCGCATGCCGCCGATCACCCCGGTGCCGGGCGCGCAGCCGTGGCTGCTGGGCGTGGGCAACCTGCGCGGCAACCTGTTCCCGGTGGTCGATTTGAAGCAGTTCATGGAAGGCCAGCGCACCTCGCTGCTGGAAGGCCAGCGCGTGCTGATCATGCGCCAGAGCGGCGGCGACGTGGCGCTGACCATCGACGAACTGTTCGGCCAGCGCAGCTTCACCGAGTCGCAGGCGGTGGAGCCTGGCGACCTGGCGCAGGGCCGCTACGCGCACTTCGTCGACCGCGCGTTCCGCGGCGACACCCACGACTGGGGCGTGTTCTCGCTGTCGCTGCTGTCGCGTACACCCGAATTCCGTCAAGCCGCCGCCTGAGCGCGCGGCCTGCCTTCGCATCGAAGATCGAGGTCGAATCATGAGTACTGCACCGGACGCCCCCAAGGCCAGCAAGCTTGGCAGTGTGGGGACGAGTTTCTGGCTGGGCCTGTTGGCGCTGTCGCTGATCGTGTTCGGCGCCAATACCGGCGTGGCCACCTGGCAGGGCAACCGCCTGGCCGGCGCCAGCACCGGCGCGGCCGACCTGCAGGTGCTGTCGCAGCAGCTGGCCAACCAGGGCCGCGATGCGGTCTCCGGCAATGCGGCCACCTACAAGGAATTCAAGCAGACCAAGGCGCGGGTGGAGAGCACCGTCGCCGCGCTCAACGCGCGCTACGCCAACGAGACCGGCATCGCCGGCCCGCTGGAAGAGCTCAACCGCACCTGGACCCCGCTGGGCAAGAACGCGCAGCAGGTGGTGGACAGCGAGCCGGCGGTGCTGGCGCTGGCCGGCAACGCCGAGCGTTTCGTCGGCGGCGTGCCGCAGCTGCAGGCGCAGTTGAACGAGGTGGTGCGCGCGATGACCGTCGGCGGCGCCCCCGCCGCGCAGATCTACAACACCCTGCAGCAGGTGGTGGTGGCCGGCACCATGGCCCGCCGCGTCACTGAAATGCGCGCCGGCGGCAGCGGCGCGGCCAGCGCCGGCGATGCGCTGGCGCGCGACTCGGTGGTGTTCGGGCAGATGCTCGAGGGCCTGCGCAACGGCAACGAGGAACTGGGCATCGCGCCGGTGCGCAACGCCGCCGCGCTGGCCGCGCTGGAGCAGTCGCAGGCGCAGTGGGCGGAAATGAAGAAGGACCTGGACGCGCTGCTGGCCAGCTCGCGCAGCCTGTTCGCCGCGCAGTCCTCGGCCGCGGCGCTGACCGCCGGCTCGGACAAGATGCTCGACGACAGCAAGAAGCTGTTCGATGCGTTCTCCGCGTTCGGCTCCACCCGCGACACCCGTCTGTTCCCGAACTTCTGGCTGGGCGTGGTGTCCGGCCTGCTGTCGCTGCTGTCGATCATCGGCTTCGTCTGGACCTCGGTGCGCAGCCGTACCCGCGACCAGGAAATCCGCTACCAGACCCAGGTCGAATACAACAGCCGCAACCAGCAGGCGATCATGCGCCTGCTCGACGAAATCAGCTCGCTCGGCGAAGGCGACCTGACCGTCAAGGCCTCGGTCACCGAGGACATGACCGGCGCCATCGCCGACGCGATCAACTACGCGGTCGACGAACTGCGCCACCTGGTCACCACGATCAACGACACCTCGGCCAAGGTCGCCGTGTCCACCGAGGAAACCCAGGCCACCGCGCTGCAACTGGCCGAGGCCGCCGGCCACCAGGCCGAGCAGATCGGTTCGGCGTCCGAGCGCATCAACGAAATCGCCGCCAGCATCGAACAGGTCTCGCGCAACTCCAGCGAGTCGGCCGAAGTGGCGCAGCGCTCGGTGGTGATCGCCGCCGAGGGCGCCGGCGTGGTCCGCGAGACCATCCAGGGCATGGACCAGATCCGCGACCAGATCCAGGAAACCTCCAAGCGCATCAAGCGCCTGGGCGAATCGACCCAGGAGATCGGCTCGATCGTCGAACTGATCAACGACATTTCCGAGCAGACCAACATCCTGGCGCTCAACGCCGCGGTGCAGGCCGCCTCGGCGGGCGAGGCCGGCCGCGGCTTCGCGCTGGTCGCCGACGAAGTGCAGCGCCTGGCCGAACGCACCTCCGGCGCCACGCGCCGGATCGAAGGCCTGGTGCAGACCATTCAGGCCGATACCAACGAGGCGGTCAGCTCGATGGAGCAGACCACCTCCGAAGTGGTGTCCGGCGCGCGCCTGGCCGAAGACGCCGGCACCGCGCTGACCGAGATCGAGCGCGTCTCCAACGCGCTCAACAACCTCATCAAGAACATCTCCATCGCCGCGCACCAGCAGTCCGCCGCGGCGACCGACATCACCCAGACGATGGACGTGATCCGCCGCATCACCGGACAGACCTCGCAGGGTGCCGGCCAGACCGCCGAATCGATCGGACGCCTGGCGCAGCTGGCGGCGGACCTGCGGCGCTCGGTCGCCGACTTCAAGCTGCCGGCGTGAGCGGATCGGAACAGGGTGGAAGGAAAGCGCACATGACGTATCGTGAAAACTCCCTGCACACCGCCGCCGCGCTGGCGACGCGCGGCGCGTGGCCGTCCGCGGGGGCGCCGCGATGAGCGCGCTGCGCGATGCGATGAGCCATGCCGCCCTGGGCTGGGTCAAGCCGGAGCTGGACGAGACCCTGCGCCAGGTGCGCGGGGAGATCGAATACTTCGTCGAAGACCCGGCCGATACCAGCCGCATGCGCTTCTGCGCCGGCTACCTGCACCAGGTGCAGGGCACCTTGCGCATGGTCGAGCTGTACGCCCCGGCGATGGTCGCCGAGGAGCTGGAGCTGCTGGCCATCGCCGTGCAGAACGGCCAGGTGCCCGACCGCGACGAGGCCTGCGCCACGCTGATGCGCGGCACCGTGCTGCTGCCCGATTATCTGGAGCGCCTGCAGGACGGCCACCGCGACATCCCGATCGTGCTGTTGCCGCTGCTCAACGAGATCCGCGCGTCGCGCGGCGAGCCCGGGCTCAGCGAAGGCGCGCTGTTCGCGCTGTCGCCCGACGCCGGCGCCGCCACCGAGGCCGAACTGGACCATGCCCGCGGCAGTCTCAGCGGCCGCAACCGCGAACTGCTCGACACTGTCGGCACCGCGATCAAGGAAGAACTGCTGCGGGTCAAGGACGCGCTCGACCTGCACCTGCGTACCGGCGGCGAAGTGGCCGCCTTGCAGACCCAGGTGGACGAACTGGGCGGCGTCGCCGACACCCTCGGGGTGATGGGCCTGGGCGTGGCCCGTGGCGTGGTGGTGCAGCAGCGCGATGCGCTGCGCAGCATCGTCGAGGGCGAGCGCCAGGCCGACGAGGGCCTGTTGCTGGATATCGCCGGCGCGCTGCTGTACGTGGATGCCTCGCTCGACGACCAGGTCGCCTATCTCGGCGCCAGCGCCGGCATCCACGACGATGCCAGTGCCGCCGAGGCGCGGCGCACGGTGGAAGTGCTGGCGCACGAGGCGATCGCCAATTTCGCCGCCGCGCGCGAGCATTTCGTCGCCTTCATCGAGACCAATTGGGAACACGAGCGCCTGAGCGACGTGCCGCGCCTGCTCGGCGAGGTCGCCGGCGCGCTGCGCATGCTGGAACTGCCGCAGCCGGCCGATTACCTGGAAGGCGTGCGCCGCTACGTGGCCACCGAGCTGATCGGCAAGCGCCGCGTGCCCAGCGGGCGCCAGCTGGACACGCTGGCCGACGCGATGGCCAGCCTGGAGTACTACCTGGAAGCGCTGCGCGAGCGGCGCCCGGGCCGCGAGGAAATCCTCGACATCACCCGCAGCAGCCTGGAAACGTTGCGCTACTGGCCGCTGCCCAGCGAGGTGCCGGCGCCGCAGGGCGTGGTGCCGCAGGGGGCCGATGCACCGTCGCTCGCGCCCGTGGCGGAGCTGGGTGCCGCATCGGTCGACGATGTGGCCAACCTGGGGGCCGCGTCGGCCGACGACGTGACCGAGGTGCCGAGTCCGGTGTCCGCGCCGCCGCCGGTGCCGTCCTGGGAGCTGGCGCCGGTCGCGGATGTGCCGAGCGCCGCCAGCCAGCCGCCGCCGCTGCCGGGCGAGACGCCGCAGGCGCCGCAGTGGGCGCTGCACGAAGACACCGAAGCCGTTGCCAACGCCGAGGCTGGCGAGCGCCTCGACGCCAACGCCGAGCCGTCCACCGCCGCGGACGGTGCTGCGGGCAGCGAGGATGCGTCCATCGTCGCCGCGTCGCCGATCAGCTTCGATCCGGTCGCCGCCGAACAGGAAGAATGGTCGGCCGCGGTCGAGCCGCTGCAGATCAGCACCGATACGCTGGCCCTGGAAGGCGATGCGTCGCGCTGGGAAAGCGCCGAGGCGTCGCCCGAGCAGGCCGTCGCGCCTGCCGATGCCGCGCCGGCGTCCGACGAAGCGCCGGCCAGCTACGGTTTCGACCCCGTGGCCGCCGAATACGCCGAACTCGACGCCGCTGCCGGGCACGACGATCCGGCCCTGGTCATCGTCGACGCCCCGGTCGCCGCGCCCACCGACAACGCCCACGACGATGTGCTGGTGATCGAACTGGAGGATGCGCCGGCCTTCGCCGATACCGCCTCCGACGAGGTCCACAGCATCGCGTGGAACGAGACGCCGGCGACCCTGGCCGACGACGACAACGCCGCTGTCGCCGAGCCCGCCACGCCCATCATCGATCTTGAATCGAGCGATGCCGTCGAAGCCGGGACCGAGGCCGAGGCCGAGAGCGACGCAGCGCCGCACGCGCATGCCGGCGCGACAGAGCATGCCGACGCCGATGCGAACGCCGAACAGAGCCCGTTCGTCGACCTGACCTGGCCGGAGCCGACCCCGGAGCCGGAAGCGCCGGTACCCGGCGTGCACAAGGCCAGCATCCAGCCGATCGAGCTGGACGATGCCTCGGCAGCGTTCCTCGCCGAGCTCGACGCCGCTGCCGCACAGTTCGATGTCGCCGCGCCCGCCGCGGCCGAGTCCGTCAGCGCAACCGAGTCCGCCGCCGACCACGCGCCAGCGCCGAGCGCCATCGACGGCGGCTTCGTCGACGACGGCGGCGAGATCGATGCCGATATCCGCGAAGTGTTCCTCGAGGAATTCGACGAGGAGCTGGTCAACCTCGGCACCCTGCTGCCGGCATGGCGCGCGTCGCCGAATCACCTGGAAAGCCTGCGTCCGATCCGTCGCGTGTTCCACACCCTCAAGGGCAGCGGCCGGCTGGTCGGTGCCCGTGTGCTCGGCGAGTTCAGCTGGAAGATCGAGGGCATGCTCAACCGCGTGCTCGACGGCACCCGTCCTGCCAGCCCGGCCGTGGTGACCATGGTCGAACTGGCCTACGAGGTGTTGCCGCAGCTCAACGCCGCACTGCGCGGGCACGGCGCGATCCATGCCGATCTGGACGCGATCCAGGCGGTCGCCGACCGCATCGGGGCAGGCGAGGACGCCTACTATTTCGCCGCCGCGCCGGCAGCGGCCGTTGCCGCGCCGCGCGCCGGCACTCCGGCTTCGGTGGACAGCGTGCTGCGCGAGATCCTCGAAGCCGAGGTCGGCACCCATCTGGAAACGGTGCGCGACTGGCTGCAGCAAGCGCCGCAGCCGGCCACCGAAGTGCTGCTGCGCGCGGTGCACACGATGAGCGGTGCGTTCGCGATGACCGACGTGCCGGAAATCACCGACGTCACCGGCCCGGCCGAGAGCTACGTCAAGCGCCTGCTGGCCGCCGCCGTGGTGCCCAGCGCCGACGGCGTGCGCGCGCTCGACGACGCCGCGCATGCGATCGCCGCCACCATCGAGGAACTGCAGGCGCCGTCGCCGGTGATCCCGCCGTTCACCGAGCTGGCGCAGCGCCTGCAGGCCCTGGTCGCCACGCTGCCGGAAGTGCAGTGGCCTGCGGTCGCGCACGACGAAGAAGAAGACGAGGGCGAACCGCAGCCGCAGTCCGATGCCGGGTTGGACGCGCCGCTGCTGCAGGCGGTGGAACTCACCGCGGCCGACGACCTGTCGGCGTACCTGGGCGATGCCCGGCATCTCGACGCGGCCGGCACCGATGCGGATCACGCGGCTACCGCGCCTGTCGCCGAAAGCGCCGTTGCCGATGCCTCGGTAGCGTCCGCAGTGGATGCGCCATCGGCATTCGACGCCGCGCAGTCGCATGCGCCGAGCGAAACTGCTGCCGACGAGCTGGAATCGGCAGCGTCTACGTTCGACACCCGCGACGCATCCGCCCACGAAGAGCACGACAGCACCGCATCGGACGTTGCACAGGATGCGGACGGCGCAGCAGAGGAAGCGGGCGAGGTCGTTGCGACACCGACCGACGGCGAGCCTGTCGCGATCGACGCCGAAGAACAGGCGCTGCTGGCGCAGGAGGGCAAGCTCGACGAATTGACCGTCGATGCGCCGCTGGCCGAGGAGCGCGTGCCGGCCGACAGCGAACTGCCGCCGCCTGTGGAAACGGTGGTCGAGACGCAGGAGCAGGACGTAGCGACCGACGAAGGCGCGACGCTCGACGAAACCCAACACGGCGAGCACCAGGAAGACGCGGTGCAAGGCGCGCAAGACCAGGTCGGGCACGTCGAAGGCGAGCCGGTCGAAGGCGAGCACGACCAGGTCGAGCACGACCAGGAGCGCGATCCGCAGGGATATGCGTTCAACGCAGAGCCGGTGCCACCGTCCACGCATTGGCACGGCAGCGAGCCGGTGTCGGCGAACGACGATGCCGAACCGCTGCCTGTGGCGGACGACGCGGCGGCGCATGCCGACAGCGCGCCGCACGCGCACGACGACGTGGATGCCGCAGTGCAATCGCAGCACGAGACCGTCGACCAGGACGTCGATGGCCCGGCGGCACATGCCGACCTCGAAACGCATCCGGCCGATGCCGAAGCGGTCGAAGCGACCGACGCGCACGATCACGCGCCGGCGCACGTCGAAGACGCCGCGCATGCCGATTCCGCGGACGTGGATGCGGCGATCGACGCAACTACCGACCTCGAACCGACGCATTCGCCCGACACGGCCGACGCGCCAGAGCACCATGCCGGGCACGAAGACTACGCCGGCTCCGACCTGGCACCGGCCGAAGCGCCCTATGCCCATGAGGCGCACACGGACGAAACGCAAGCCAGCGACGTTGCCAACGTCGCGCCGGACGACGCCGAACACGCGAGCGACGCCGTGCACCCCGCGGACACGGAGGCCGAGGATGCGCACGCGCAAACCGCCGAGCCTGCCGACACCGCAAGCGGCGACGACCATCACCTGCATGCAGACGCCACCGGCGAACCATCGTTCGCCGAACGCGCCGAGCACGACACCGCCGCGGCCGACGCCATCGACCTGGCCGCGGTCGATCTCGGCCCGCTGGACTTCGCCGATCTGGACCGCGAACTGGTCGATATCTTCGTCGAGGAAGGCAAGGACCTGCTCGACCATTGCGACCGCCTGATCGCCGAGCTGCGCGCCGCGCCGCAGGACCGCGACGCGCTCGCCGGCCTGCAGCGCGACCTGCATACGCTGAAGGGCGGCGCGCGCATGGCCGGGGTCAATGCGATCGGCGACCTCGGCCACGGCATCGAATCGCTGCTGGAGGCGGTGGCCGCCAACCGCACCGAACTCGACCGCGGCGACGTGCAATTGCTCGAACGCGGGTTCGACCGCCTGCATCAGCTGCTCACCCTCACCGGCAACCACCGCGCGGTGGCGATGCCGCTCGATCTGATCGGCCGCTTCGACGCGCGCACCCACGGCCGCAGCCTGCCGTTCGCCGCCGACGGCAGCGACGCTGCCGCCGGTACCGAGAGCGATGCCGACGTGGCGGCGATGATCCAGGCCGCGGTCGACCCGGCGTCGGTGCCCGCACCGGCGCCGGCGCCACTGTCGGCACCGCTGCCGGTGGACGGCACGCTCGACGAAGAGTCGATGATCGCGCGGCCGATGCAAGAACAGGTGCGCGTGCGCGCCGACCTGCTGGACCGCCTGGTCAATCACGCCGGCGAAGTGGCGATCTACCGTTCGCGGCTGGAACAGCAGCTGGGCGCATTCCGCGGCGCGATGGCCGAACTGGACCGCACCAACGCGCGACTGCGCGACCAGCTGCGCCGCCTGGACCTGGAAACCGAAGCGCAGATCGTCGCCCGCTACCAGCGCGAACAGGACCAGACCGAGCAGAGCTTCGATCCGCTGGAACTGGACCGCTTCTCCACGCTGCAGCAGCTCAGCCGCGCGCTGAACGAATCGGCGGCCGACTTGGGCGGCCTGCAAGGCGTGCTCGACGACCTGGCGCGGCAGTACGACGGCTTGCTGCAACAGCAGTCGCGCGTGAGTTCGGAACTGCAGGACGGGCTGATGCGCGCGCGCATGGTGCCGTTCGACGGCCTGGTGCCGCGCTTGCGCCGCGTGGTGCGGCAGGCCGCCAGCGAGACCGGCAAGCAGGTGCACCTGACCCTGGAAGGCACCCACGGCGAACTCGACCGCAACGTGCTCGACCGCATGATCGCGCCGCTGGAACACATGCTGCGCAACTCGGTCGCGCACGGGCTGGAAACGCCGGAGCAGCGCCGCGCTGCGGGCAAGCCGGAGGAGGGCAGCATCGCCATCCGCCTGCGCCGCGAAGGCTCGGAAATCGTGCTGGAAGTGGCCGACGACGGCGCCGGCCTCAACCGCGACGCGATCCGTCACCGCGCCGAACAGCGCGGCCTGATCGCGATCGGCGCCGCGCTGTCGGACGAAGAGCTGGATTCGCTGATCTTCGCTCCCGGCTTCAGCACCTACGACCAGGTCAGCCAGCTGGCCGGCCGCGGCGTGGGCATGGACGTGGTGCGCAACGAAGTGCGCCAGCTCGGCGGCTCGGTGGACATCCACTCGGTGTGGGGCCAGGGCGTCACCTTCACCCTGCGCCTGCCGCAGACGCTGGCGGTGACCCAGGCGGTGTTCGTGCAGATCGGCGAAACCACCTTCGCCGTGCCGGTGGCCTCGGTCAGCGGCATCGGCCGCATCAGCCGCGAGCGTTTCGAAACCGCCGACGGCGGCTACCACTACAGCGGCGAAGAGTACGCGCTGCACGACCTCGGCTCGCTGGTCGGCCAGGCGCCGGCACGCGCCGAAGGCCAGGCGCAGGTGCCGCTGCTGCTGGTGCGCGCCGGCGACCTGCGCGCCGCGGTGGCGATCGACCAGGTGCTCGGCAACCGCGAAATCGTGGTCAAGCCGGTCGGCCTGCAGATCGCCTCGGTGCCCGGCATCTACGGCGCCACCATCACCGGCGATGGCCGCGTGGTGGTGATCCTGGACGTCGCCCCGCTGGTGCGCCGCTACCTCGCGCAACCGGCGCGGCCGGTGGTGGAAGCGGCGCCGACCGAGCAGCGGCGCGTGCCGCTGGTGATGGTGGTCGACGATTCGCTGACCATGCGCAAGGTCACCGGCCGCGTGCTGGAACGCCACAACTTCGACGTGATCGCCGCCCGCGACGGCATCGAGGCGCTGGAGCGTCTTGAGGAGCGCGTGCCCGACCTGATGCTGCTGGATATCGAGATGCCGCGCATGGACGGCTACGAACTGGCGACCGCGATGCGCGCCGACCCCCGCTACCAATCGGTGCCGATCGTGATGATCACCTCGCGCAGCGGCGAGAAACACCGCCAGCGCGCCTTCGAGATCGGCGTGCAGCGCTACCTGGGCAAGCCTTACCAAGAGTTGGATCTGATGCGCAACGTGTACGACCTGCTGGGGATCGCCCGTGTTCGCGAATGACGGCACCGCCAGCGGGACCCCGGTGGCGTTGCTGGCGCGTCCCGGCCAGGCGCGCGAGCGCCTGCGCGAGGCGCTGCACCAGGTCGGCGCGGCGATCGTGCTCGAGGACGACCCCGGCGCGATCGATGCGCAGACCCTGGCCGACGCCGCGCCCAACGCGGTGCTGATCGCGCTGGAACCGGCGGTCGAGGACGCATTGGAACGGCTGGATGCGGCGCTGGACTTGCCCGGCCTCACCGTGATCTTCGACGAGGCCGAACTGGCCGCGCGCCGCGAGGGCTGGGAAGCGCAGCGCTGGGCGCGACATCTTGCCGCCAAGCTGCAAGGCCACCAGGACGTGCTGCCGCCGGGGCGCGAAACCGACACCGGCCTGCAGCCCGAACCGGGCCTGCCGGCGACCCCGGCGCAACTGCACGAAGGCGCGCCGATCGGCTTCCACGTCGAGGAAGCGGCCAGCTTCGCCACCACCGTGCCCGGCGACAGCTTCTATGCCTGGCAGCCGCCGGCCGATGCCGCGCCGGGGTTCGAGGAGCTGCAGTTCGCGCGCGATCAGATCGCCGCCGGCGATGTGGCCGCGCCTGCTGCGGTCTCCGAACCAGTGGCTGCGACCGACGCGGCATCCGCTGCGCCGGCAAGCGCGCCGCCGCCACTGCCGGCCAGCGCCTGGTCGCTGGTGGACGACGACGCGCCGCTGGTCGTACAGGCGCGCGCGCCGCTGAGCCAGATGCAGATTTCCACCGAGGGCCTGTCGCTGGTCGCGCTGGAGTCCGATGACGAAGCCAGCGACCAAGCCGCCACTGCGGTCACCGCCGCGCAGGGCGCGGTGCTGGTGATGGCCGGCATCGGCGGTCCCGATGCCATTCGCCGCCTGCTGGCCGCGTTGCCGCCGGATTTCCCGCAGCCGCTGCTGGTGCAGTTGCGCCTGGACGGCGGCCGCTATGGCAACCTGGTCAAGCAGATCGCGCGCGTGTCCACGCTGCCGGTGCTGCTGGCCGAAGCCGGCCAGGCGGTCGGCGTCGGCAACGTCTACATCCTGCCCGACGATGTCGGCGTGCGCAGCGGCGAAGCCGCCGGCCTGCGTTTCGTCGCCCAGCAGGCCGGCGCCTCGGTGGTCGGCGGTTTGCCGGCCGCGCACAGCGCCGTGCTGCTGCTCAGCGGCAGCGACCCGCAGCAGGTCGAGGACGTGCTGGCCCTGGCCGGGCAAGGCGCCTGGGTCGCCGGCCAGACCGGCGACGGCTGCTACGACCCGGCCGCCGCCATGCAACTGATCGGCCGCGGCCATCCCGGCGGCGATCCGGTGCAGCTGGCGCAAGCCTTGTCCGCGCGGTGGGGCGGCTGAGCCGTCGCCCGCGCGTTTTTTCCGGTTTCAGGACGACGTAATCCATGAGCAGCTACGCCAGCAACGACGAAATCCGCGGAGTCCTGATCCAGGCCGGCAGCGAGCGGGCGCTGCTGCCCAACGCCACCGTCGCCGAAGTGATGTCGCGCGTGCCGGTCGAACCGCTGCCCGACGCTCCGCACTGGCTGCTCGGCCAGATCGCCTGGTACGGCCGGAAAGTCCCGCTGCTCTCCTTCGCCCGCCTGACCGGCCTGGGCAGCGAGACCGTCGCCTCCAACAACAAGATCGTCGTGCTGAAGGCGCTGGGCGGCAACCCCGACCTGCCGTACTTCGCCCTGATCACCCAATCCTTCCCGCAACTGATCTCGGTCCCGCGCGACGGCCTGCTCGCCGACGCCTCCGAAGAAACCTTGCCAGCCGGCGTGCACATGCGCGTGCTGCTGGGCGAGCAGAGCGCGTTGTTGCCGGATATGGAGGCGATCGAGGGGATGATTTCGGAGCGGTTTTCGGCTGTGGGATAGAGGATTAGCTTTCTGACTCAACGGCGCCGACAGCTGCAAACGTCATGGAGACAAGAAAATGATCGGGATGAAGAAAAGCCTTTGCGGTGTTGTCGTCTGGTTGTCGATCTTGTGCGCCGGCTTGACCCTGGCCATGCCCCTGTCGGCTCAGGCTCAAGCTGTGCAGTACTGTCATGCGGAGTCGTGCTTTGCCAGTCTTGGCGAAGCAGAAGCTTTCATGCGTGGCCAGTCTATTTACGGGGATTATTTCAAGCGCGCAGAATCGACGATAAAAGACCCCGGCGGCCAGATCCCAACGCAAGTCATCAAATATTTCGTTCCGGATCAGCCGCCGGTAAGGCTGTATTCCTATGGTTATGCTAACGGAACCAGTTATCCGGGTGGAACGCCTTCCTGTACTAAAGCTCTAGACCCCTATTACGGTGAGGGCGGAATGTGTGCAGATGAGTCTGAGATGAATCAGAACTTCATTGATTACACGCGAGCGTCGCTATCCACTTGTTCTTTTGACAACTTGCGCAATGACGGGAGTTATGGCGAACCATTCGTTTTTAGTCGTTCTGTAGGAGAGCACGGGCAGCTGCAGTTTTCTACCGCGGAAGGCAGGTGGTTTCGATATGACTCCAGCTGTCCAGCTGGATCTGCCAGCTACACGAACAGTCTTCAGCTCACGAAATATCAGAACTACGATTGCCCAAAGGATTTTTGGCCGATATGGGGCTTCAATCCGGCTTATAACACTAGCGGGAATCCTGATTACATTGTATTGTGGCCAAATCTTTGTACGGCTGGTCAAGTTTATGCGTACATTGAAGTGCGTGCCGGGTCTGGCATCACTCAGACTTATTCCTGTCCCGCCAATGAGCATCCTTGCTTTCCTGCTACCGGGGATAAACTGCGTGTAGAAGAGGATTTTGAATTTGCTGGCCAGCGCTTTGTGCGTTATTACCATTCGCTTCAGCAGCTACAGTTGTCCGGCGCTATGGCGCAGGGTTGGGGGCATAGTTATCTAGAAAGCCTGCGATACGACGGTGTTCCTTACTTGGTTTCGGCAGAGGGGTACTTTGAGAGATTCAAGTTGCTGGCCGAGGGGAGATACCGCGGTTCCCGCAATGCGAATGAATTGTTGGTAAGGGGTGCCAACAACACGTGGATACTGACGAAGTCCGGTGGCGAGCAGCGAACGTATGGCGCTGATGGGCAGCTGACAGGTATCTCTTCGCCTGATGCTCCTGAGCGCGATATAGATCTTGTCTATCAAAAGGGCCGCTTGGTCAAGGTAACCGATGCGCTGGGACGCGCCTTGGTGTTTTCCTACGATGGCGACTTGCTATCCAGCATCGCGATGAGCGATGGTCGACTGGTGCGCTATGAATATGATGCCGAGCGCAATTTGACCGCGGTGATTCGCGCTGACGGCACTCGCCGCAGCTACTTCTATAACGAGGCCGGCGCAGCCCCGACGGCGATCCGTCATCTGCTGACTGGCATCGCCGAGGATGGCGTGCGCTATGCAACCTTCACGTACGGCGACGACGGCAGGGTCATATCCAGCGGCCTGCACGCCGGTACCGGAATGGTGGAAAAAACGACGCTAGAGTACACAGGGAGCGAGACCGCGACGGTCGTCAAGCCCAATGGCACCAGTTACAACTACACCATCGGTGCCGGAATGTTTCGCCAAGTGACCGGGATCCAGGGCCCTGGCATGTCGCGAGCCTATACGTTCAATACAGATGGAAGGCCAACGGCCTCTGTCGATGGCAACGGGGAACGTAAGACCTGGACGTACAACGATGCGCTCGCCGATGGTGCCTCCTCGGTGACAGAGGTAGAGGCGAGCGGGACCGGCCAAGAACGGAGTCAGGTGGTGACCCGCGACGCGAACAATCGTGTCGTTAGAGTGCAGACATCCACCGCGACCGGCGCGGTAAAGATCATGAGCTACGCCTACACCTCCGAGGGTGCACTGGCGGCCCAGTGCATGATCGATCCAACGAATACGGCGGCAACCGCATACATCTGTGGATCTTCGACCGCGCCGCCTGCCGGCGTTCGTCAACAATCGCGCAGCTATTGCAGCGCGGACGATGTTGCAGCAGGTGGTGCATGTCCAACGGTGGGCATGCTCAAGCGTCAGGAGGGCGCGCGCACAGATCTCGCGGATACGCAGGACTACCTCTATTACCTCAGCGACGACGCAACCTGCGCCAGCGCACCGAGCACCTGCCCGCACCGCAAGGGCGACCTCTGGAAGGTCACCAACGCCTTGGGCCAGGTGACCGAGTACCTGGCCTACGACGGCGCCGGCCGCGTGCTGTCGGTGAAGGACGCCAACGGCCTCATCACCGACTACAGCTACCACTCGCGCGGCTGGCTGACCGCCAGCAAGGTCCGCGGCGCCGACGACACCAGCGAGAGCGACGATCGCATTACCTCGATCGACTACTGGCCGACGGGCCTGGTCAA
>Ga0209371_1000087_pt1 | contig 175021 bp, 113 predicted proteins | sample AgamicAtAmrz_FD_187165 | JGI IMG/M metagenome (GOLD analysis project Ga0209371, IMG submission 187165) | Agave microbial communities from Guanajuato, Mexico - At.Am.rz (SPAdes) (version 2) | ecosystem: Host-associated > Plants > Roots > Rhizosphere | place: Guanajato, Mexico | collected... | reverse complement strand
GGTCGCCGATGCGCAACAGCCAGTCGCCGCGCGGGGTGATCTGCAGCGCAGGGCTGAGCACTTCGGCGAGCATCTGTGCCTGGTTGAAGCCGCGTTGGCGCTGGCGTTTCGGTGACAGCGGCACGGGCAGCAGCAGGTCGGGCCTGGGCAGCCCTTCGTTGAACGCGTGGGCCAGATGCCGCGCGAGCAGATCGCCGAGCAAGCGACCGATGGGCCAGCGCGCCTGGTGCTTGAAACGGTTGATCAGCGCATCGACAGGAAAACCATAGCCCCACGGCGCCTCGACCCGGCTGAACGGCGGCGGTCGTTTCAGGCAGTTGCCGCAGGTCAGGCCATCGACCGCCAGCGGCAGGGCGCAAACCTGGCAATGGGCGCCGAGCCAGGGCAGCTCGGCCTCGCAGCCGGCGCAAAGCGGCAGGGGCATATCGACCCGCTCGTCACACAGCAAACAGGTTTGCTTTATTTTTAACCAGTTGTAAACCTTTGGTGAGTATGGTGGTTGACAGTGCATGGGGCTTCCTTAACTATGCCGCACATCCGTGTTGGGTCTGTTTCGACTGTAGCAGGCCGCCTGTAGATAAGGACTTGCCCCCATGAGCGCCAGTACCGCCACCACCCTGCGTCACGATTGGAGCCTGAACGAAGTTCGGGCGCTGTTCGAGCAACCCTTCAACGACCTGCTGTTTCAGGCCCAGACCGTGCACCGCGCGCATTTCGACGCCAACCGCGTGCAGGTCTCGACGCTGCTGTCGATCAAGACCGGCGCCTGCCCGGAAGACTGCAAGTACTGCCCGCAATCCGGCCACTACAACACCGGCCTGGACAAGCAGAAACTGATGGAAGTGCAGAAGGTGCTGGAAGCGGCCGCCGAGGCCAAGGCCATCGGCTCGACACGGTTCTGCATGGGCGCGGCCTGGAAGCATCCGTCCGCCAAGGACATGCCCTACGTGCTGAAGATGGTCGAAGGGGTGAAGGCCCTGGGCCTGGAAACCTGCATGACCCTGGGCAAGCTCGACAGGGAGCAGACCGCCGCCCTGGCGGAGGCGGGGCTGGATTACTACAACCATAACCTCGACACCTCGCCGGAGTTCTACGGCAGCATCATCACCACCCGTACCTACAGCGAGCGCCTGCAGACCCTGGCCTACGTACGCGACGCCGGCATGAAGATCTGCTCCGGCGGCATCCTCGGCATGGGCGAGTCGCTGGACGATCGCGCCGGCCTGCTGATCCAGCTCGCCAACCTGCCGGAGCACCCGGAGTCGGTGCCGATCAACATGCTGGTCAAGGTCGAGGGCACGCCGCTGGCCAACGAGGAAGACGTCGACCCCTTCGACTTCATCCGCATGCTGGCCGTGGCGCGCATCATGATGCCCAAGTCCCACGTGCGCCTGTCCGCCGGCCGCGAGGCGATGAACGAGCAGATGCAGGCCCTGGCCTTCTTCGCTGGCGCCAACTCGATCTTCTACGGCGAGAAGTTGCTGACCACCGCCAACCCCCAGGCCGACAAGGACATGCAGCTGTTCGCCCGGCTCGGCATCCAGCCCGAGGCGCGCGAAGAGCATGCCGATGAGGTGCACCAGGCCGCCATCGAGCAGGCGCTGGTCGAGCAGCGTGACTCGCGGCTGTTCTACGACGCCGCCGTCTGATCCTTTGCAGAGCGCCTGCTCTTTGCCGGTGCGCCGTGACGGTCGCCGGTGGGCGCTGGACGCTCTGCGCTTTACGGTGAACCCATGTCTTTCGATCTAGCCGCTCGCCTGGCCGAGCGCCGCGCTGCCGATCTGTATCGCCAGCGCCCGTTGTTGGGCAGCCCCCAGGGCCCCCTGGTGCAGGTGGATGGCCGCCGGATGCTGGCCTTCTGCTCCAACGATTACCTGGGCCTGGCCAATCACCCGCAGGTGGTCGAGGCCTGGCGTGCCGGCGCCCAGCGCTGGGGCGTCGGCGGTGGCGCTTCGCACCTGGTGATCGGCCACAGCACGCCGCACCATGAGCTGGAAGAGGCCCTGGCCGACTTCACCGGGCGGCCGCGGGCGCTGCTGTTCTCCACCGGTTACATGGCCAACCTGGGTGCGGTCACCGCGCTGGTGGGCAAGGGTGACACGGTGCTCGAGGATCGCCTCAATCATGCCTCGCTACTGGACGCCGGCCTGCTCAGCGGCGCGCGTTTCTCGCGTTACCTGCACAATGACCCGCAGAGCCTGGCCAGCCGCCTGGCCAAGGCCGAGGGCAACACCCTGGTGGTCTGCGATGGCGTGTTCAGCATGGACGGCGATGTGGCCGACCTGCCGGCTTTGTGCGCCCAAGCGCGGCGCCATGATGCCTGGGTGATGGTCGACGATGCCCACGGCTTCGGCACCCTGGGCGCCACCGGCGGCGGGGTGGTCGAGCAATTCGGGTTGGGCATCGACGAGGTGCCGGTGCTGGTCGGCACCCTCGGCAAGGCGTTCGGTACCGCGGGCGCCTTCGTGGCAGGCGATGAAGATTTGATCGACACCCTGGTGCAGTTCGCCCGGCCCTATATCTACACCACCAGCCAGCCACCGGCGCTGGCCTGCGCCACCCTCAAGAGTCTGGAACTGCTGCGCAGCGAGCACTGGCGCCGTGAGCACCTGGCGGCGCTGGTCGGCCGATTCCGTGAGGGGGCTGCGAGCATCGGGCTGACGCTGATGGACAGCAGCACCGCGATCCAGCCGATCCTGATCGGCGACAGCGCCCGTGCCGTGGCCCTGTCCCGGGCCTTGCGCGAGCGCGGCCTGCTGGTCACCGCGATTCGCCCGCCCACCGTCGCGGCGGGCACTGCGCGCCTGCGGGTCACCCTGTCCGCCGCCCATGAGCCGGCCCAGGTGGATCGCCTGCTCGACGCCCTGGCCCAGTGCTGGGCGCAGCTACCCGGGGAGCCCGTCTGATGGCTCGGTCGCTGATTCTGCTGCCCGGTTGGGGGCTCGGCAGTGCGCCGCTGGGGCCGTTGTCCGAGGCGCTGGCCGGCCATTTTCAGGTGCGCATCGAAGCCTTGCCGGCGTTCGAGCAGGCCGACATCGAGCGTTGCCTGGACGTGCTGGACGACCGGTTGCCCCGTGGCGTCTGGCTGGGTGGCTGGTCCCTGGGCGGCATGCTCGCGGCGTTATTGGCGGCGCGCCGCGGCGCGGATTGCCCAGGGCTGCTGACGCTGGCCAGCAATGCCCGGTTTACCGCCAGCGAGGCCTGGCCGACGGCGATGCCGACAGCCACCTTCGCGGCCTTTCGCGAGGCCTATGCCTTGAACCCCAGCGCCACGCTCAAGCGTTTCGCCATGCTCTGCAGTCAGGGTGCCGTGGATTTTCGCGGCCTGTCCCGCCGCTTGCTGGAACAGGCCGATGGTGCCGATTCCCTGGCCGGCCTGGATCTGCTTGCCGCACTCGACACGCGAGCGGCGCTGCAGCAGTTCACCGGGCCCCAGCTTCATCTGTTCGCAGCCGACGATGCCTTGGTGCCAGCGGCGGCTGCGACAGCCATCCGGGTGCTACAGCCGACCGCTGACGTGCGCCGCGTCGAGGGCGCGAGCCATGCCCTGGTGATCGAACAGGTAGGCGAGGTGGCGGCTGCGGTCGGGCGCTTTCTGGAGGCGCGGACATGAGCGCGTTGCCGGACAAACGTCGGGTCGCCGCATCCTTTTCCAGGGCCGCCGGCACCTATGACAGCGTGGCGCAACTGCAGCGCGACGTCGGCCGGCAGTTGCTGGGGTATCTGCCGCCGGCCCTGCAGCCGCAGCACTGGCTCGACCTGGGCTGTGGCACCGGTTTCTTCAGCCGTGCGCTGAGGGACCGCTATCCGCGCAGCCAGGGCATTGCCGTGGATATCGCCGAGGGCATGTTGCAGCACGCCCGGCAGGCGGGTGGCGCCCAGGCTTTCGTGGCCGGCGATGCCGAGCGGCTGCCGCTGCGCGATGGCAGTTGCGACCTGATCTTCTCCAGCCTGGCGCTGCAGTGGTGCGCGGACTTCGCCGCCGTACTCGGCGAGGCGCACCGGGCGCTGCGGCCGGGTGGTGTGCTGGCGTTCAACAGCCTGTGCGTCGGCACCCTGCAGGAGCTGCGCGACAGCTGGCAGGCGGTGGATGGCTTCGTGCACGTGAATCGTTTTCGCAGCGCCGAGGATTATCAGCAGCTGTGCGGCGCCAGCGGCTTGCGCGTGGAGCGGTTGCGGGTGTGTGCCCATCGCCTGCATTACCCGGACCTGCACAGCCTGACCCATGGCCTCAAGGCCCTCGGCGCCCATAATCTCAATGACGGTCGTCCGGCCGGGCTGACCGGCCGCGCACGGCTGCGTGCCCTGGCCGATGCCTACGAGCAGCGGCGCCAGCCCGAGGGGCTGCCGTGCACCTACCAGGTCATCTACGGCGTATTGCAAAAGGAGCCCTGCCCATGAGTGCCGCCTATTTCGTCACCGGTACCGACACCGAAATCGGCAAGACCACCATCGCGGCCGGCCTTCTCCACGCTGCGCGGCTTGCCGGGTTGTCGACCGCGGCGGCCAAACCGATCGCCTCCGGTTGCCAGCTCACCGCCGAGGGGCTGCGCAACGACGATGCCCTGGCACTGCTTGCCCAGTGCAGCCTGCCGTTGCGCTATGACGAGGTGAATCCGCTGGCGTTCGCGCCGGCCATCGCGCCCCACCTGGCGGCTCGCGATGCCGGTGTGTCGCTCGAGGTACCGGCGTTACAAGCGGCGGTTCGGACGATTCTCGACAAGGGCGCGGATTTCACCCTGGTCGAAGGCGCCGGTGGCTGGCGCGTGCCGCTTGGCGGCATGGCCACGTTGGCCGACCTGGCCAGGGCCTTGGGCATTCCGGTGGTTCTGGTGGTGGGGGTGCGGCTGGGCTGCATCAACCACGCGCTGCTGAGCACCGACGCCATCGTTGCCGATGGCCTGACCCTGGCCGGCTGGGTGGCCAATGTGGTGGATCCGCACGTCGCTCGGCTGCAGGACAACCTCACCACGCTTGCCGAGCGACTTCCCGCACCCTGTCTCGGGCAGGTGCCCTTCCTGCCATCGATCTGCACCGAGCAGGTCGCGCAGCACCTCGATTTATCGCGATTGATGCTATGAACGCCAACTCTTGCATCATTTTTGGCTGTACATCTTTTGACCGGCTTCTGCTTAAATGCACGCTATAAAGTTCCTGCAGCAGGAGACGTCCCATGCAGATCTCGTCCACCAGCGCATTCAATGCTGGCATCAATACCATCCAGTCCGGCCAGCGCCGGGTCGACCAGGCCGCCGGTGAAATCGCCAGCGCACCGGTCACTGCCGAGCGTGCCGAGGCCAACGAGCCTTCCGCGGCGCGCGCCGACATCGCCGAGAACATGGTCGAGATGCGCGTTGGCCAGTACGAAGCCCAGGCTGGCGCTCGTGTCGTGCAGACAGCGGACAAGGTGCTGGGCACCTTGATCGACGTCACCGCCTAAATCGCAGCGCCTTCCGGTACCTCAGAAAACGTTGGCGAGGCAGTCAGCGCAATACCGATGGCGGCCCCACAAAAACAGGCGAAAAAGCGACCGGGGTCGCGCTCGGCTTTACGTTCGTAAGTGAGCATTTCGAGCTGTTTTTAACCGGGTGCTGACAACGCAGGTAGTTTTAGAGGTGCCCGTTCGGGGCGTTCGACTCTGGAGGGATCACGCCATGCAAATCGCCGGTTTCTCCTCCACCTATTCATTTGCCTCTCCGGCTGTTCCCCGTCCTGTCGAGTCCGCCGGCTCGCCCGAACTGGCCCGGGCGTCTTTCGCACCCGTTGCCGCCAGTGCCGAAACCGATTCCTCCAGAGGGGCTACCTCGCAAGAAGAGCAGGACAAGCCACAGGACGCCTCGGCCGACGCCCCTGCCACCGGCAAACCAGGCGAGCCGCGCTCTGCCCAGGAAGAGCAGAAGCTGCAACTGGTCATCGCCGAACTGGCCAACCGCGACCGCGAAGTGCGTAGCCACGAACAGGCCCATGCTGCCGTGGGCGGGGTGCATGCCGGAGCGCCTACCTACACCTATACCCGCGGTCCGGATGGCAAACGCTATGCCTCCGGCGGCGAGGTGAGCATCGATGTCGGTGCGGTCGCCAATGATCCCCAGGCCACCCTGACCAAGATGGAAATCGTCGTTCGCGCGGCGCTGGCGCCTGCCGAGCCTTCCGCGCAGGATCGCAGCGTGGCCAGCCAGGCCCAGGCGCAAATGGCGGTGGCGCGCGCCGAGCTGGCGGCCATGCAGCGCAGCGAGGCAGAATCCCCCCAACGCGCTGCCGACGAAGACGCCGAAAAAAGCGACGACCCGTCGGTCACATCCGATGCCTCCGCGAGCCCGTCCGCGCCTGCGGGCCTCAGCCTCTATGCCGCTTCCGCGGATGAACGGAAGCCATCCGGGTTGGTCGATCTCCACGCTTGAGCGTGCATAAGCGGCCTTGACAGTATTTGGGCGTAAACGTATGTTTCAAACATGTGTTTGAGAGGTGCGCGTTTATCCCTGCGCCCTTTCTGCAAACGACCGCCCACCGGTCATCCCAAACAAAAGAGACCACCCGCAGAGGTACCCGCTATGCCTGATTACAAGGCCCCCTTGCGCGATATCCGTTTCGTACGTGACGAGCTGCTTGGTTATGACGCGCACTACCAGAGCCTGCCCGGCTGCCAGGACGCCACGCCAGACATGGTCGATGCGATTCTCGAAGAAGGCGCCAAGTTCTGCGAGCAGGTGCTCTCTCCACTGAACCGCGTGGGCGACACCGAAGGCTGCACCTGGAGCGAATCCGGGGTGAAGACGCCGACCGGCTTCAAGGAAGCCTACAAGCAGTTCGTCGAAGGCGGCTGGCCGAGCCTCGCCCATGACGTCGAGCATGGGGGGCAGGGCCTGCCTGAGTCGCTGGGCCTGGCGGTCAGCGAGATGGTCGGCACCGCCAACTGGTCGTGGGGCATGTACCCGGGCCTGTCCCATGGCGCGATGAACACCATCTCCGCCCATGGCACCGAAGAGCAGCAGCACACCTACCTGACCAAGCTGGTATCCGGCGAGTGGACCGGCACCATGTGCCTGACCGAGCCGCACTGCGGTACCGATCTGGGCATGCTGCGTACCAAGGCCGAGCCCCAGGCCGATGGCTCCTACAGCATTTCCGGCACCAAGATCTTCATCTCCGCCGGTGAGCACGACATGGCCGAGAACATCGTCCATATCGTCCTGGCCCGCCTGCCCGATGCGCCGGCCGGCACCAAGGGGATTTCCCTGTTCATCGTGCCCAAGTTCCTGCCCACCGCCGAAGGTAGCGTGGGTGAGCGCAATGGCGTGAGCTGCGGTTCCATCGAACACAAGATGGGCATCCACGGTAACGCCACCTGCGTGATGAATTTCGATTCGGCCACCGGCTTCCTGATCGGCCCGCCGAACAAGGGCCTGAACTGCATGTTCACCTTCATGAACACTGCACGCCTGGGCACCGCCCTGCAGGGCCTGGCCCACGCCGAGCTGGGTTTCCAGGGCGCCATCAAGTATGCCCGCGAGCGTCTGCAGATGCGTTCGCTGACCGGTCCGAAAGCGCCCGACAAGGCCGCCGATCCGATCATCGTGCACCCGGACGTGCGCCGCATGCTGCTGACCATGAAGGCCTTCGCCGAAGGCAACCGGGCGATGGTCTACTTCACCGCCAAGCAGGTGGACATCGTCAAGTACGCCCAGGACGAAGAGCAGAAGAAAGACGCTGATGGCCTGCTGGCTTTCCTGACCCCGATCGCCAAGGCGTTCATGACCGAAGTGGGCTTCGAATCCGCTTCCCACGGCATGCAGGTGTACGGCGGCCACGGCTTCATCAGCGAGTGGGGCATGGAGCAGAACCTGCGCGACTGCCGCATCGCCATGATGTACGAAGGCACCACCGGGGTTCAGGCCCTCGACCTGCTGGGCCGCAAGGTGCTGATGACCCAGGGCGAAGCGCTCAAGGGCTTCACCAAGATCGTCCACAAGTTCTGCCAGGCCAATGAAGGCGTTGATGCGCTCAAGGCGTTCGTCGGGCCGCTGGCCGCGCTCAACAAGGAGTGGGGCGAAGTCACCATGAAGATCGGCATGGCCGCCATGAAGGATCGTGAGGAAGTCGGCGCCGCCTCGGTCGACTACCTGATGTATTCCGGTTATGCCTGCCTGGCCTACTTCTGGGCCGACATGGCCCGTGTGGCAGCCGAGAAGATCGCCGCCGGGGAAGGTGACCAGGCGTTCTACAAGGCCAAGCTGCAGACCGCCCAGTTCTACTACGCACGCATCCTGCCGCGCACCCGTACCCATGTGGCGGCCATGCTGGCCGGTGCCAGCAGCCTGATGGACATGAGCGAAGAGGACTTCGCGCTCAGCTACTGATCGCGCCGGTGGCAATCGAACCGCGGCCTGGTGCCGCGGTTTTTTTTTGTGCGCCCTGTGGAGACCGGACAGGCGCGGCGTGCGTCGGCAGCCAATTACAGGCAAAATGCCAGTCTCTTTTTTCGGTCACTGCGGAGCTCGCCTTGCCGCGTCTCGTCGCGTTGCGCTTGGGACACTTTCTGCCGGCATTGCTGCTGCTCGGCGGCGGTTTGCTGGCCGCGACCCTGCCGACCCTGACCGACTTCTTCACTTCGCTGTTCAACGTGCTGCCCACCTCGTTGCTGCTGCTCGGCGGCACCTTCTGTGTGGTCTACGGCCGCCAGCGTGAGCTGTTCATGCTGCTGGTGCTGTACCTGGGCTACTTCCTGCTCGACGAGCAGGCCGATTACTACCGTGAGTACGGCCGGGTGCGTGATGACGCGGCGCTGGTGTTTCACCTCAGCAGCCTGTTGTTGCCCGCGCTCTATGGCCTGTTCGCGCTGTGGCGTGAGCGGACCCACCTAATCCAGGATCTGGTCGCCCGGGCGGCCGTTTTGCTGGCGGTCGGCGGTGTGACGGCGGCGTTGGCGCGGCGTTATCCCCAGGGCCTGGAGCAGTGGCTTTCGGTGATCCGCTGGCCTTCCCTGCATGCCGAGTGGATGAGCCTGGTGCAGCTGGCCTACCCGGTGTTCCTGCTGGTGATCGTCGCGCTGCTGATCCAGTACCTGCGTACGCCACGGCCGGTGCATGCCGTGCAATTGGTCGGTGCGCTGGCGCTGTTGTGGATGCTGCCCAATACCTTCATCCAGCCCCACGCCTTGCAGGTGATGTCCAGCGTGGTGATGCTGATGATCGTCGTCGGCGTGGCTCACGAGGCCTATCAGATGGCCTTTCGCGACGAGTTGACCGGGCTGCCCGGGCGCCGTGCGTTGAACGAGCGCCTGCAGCGCCTGGGACGCAACTATGTGATCGCCATGGCCGACGTGGATCATTTCAAGCGCTTCAACGACACCCATGGGCATGACGTTGGCGATCAGGTGCTGCGCGTGGTCGCCAGCCAGCTGCGCAAGGTGGGCGGTGGCGGCAAGGTGTATCGCTACGGCGGTGAGGAATTCACCCTGGTATTCGCCGGCAAGGATGTCGAACAGTGCATGCCGCATCTGGAGGCGATACGCCAGGCGGTCGAGCGTTATCAGATCCAGCTGCGTGATCGCCAGCAACGCCCGGCCGACGACAAGGTTGGGCGCCAGCGCCGGGCGGGCTCTGGAGCGTCCCAGGTGTCGGTGACGGTGAGCATCGGGGTGGCCCAGCCCAGCGCCACGCATCGCAGCGTGGAAGAGGTGCTCAAGGCGGCCGACAAGGCGCTCTATGGTGCCAAGAGTGCGGGGCGCAACTGCGTGAGCGCCCAGGTGCAGCGCAAGCGCGGCGCGGTCAAGCTGAAGGGCGACGGCGCCTGATCAAACGGTGGCTGATCGGTCACGACACGACCCTATGTGTCTGAAAAGTTGTTGGGCTAGACTCGGCTTCTGACCGTGCTACCGAGGATTTACCATGGCCGCCTACAAAGCTCCCCTGCGTGACATGCGCTTCGTGCTCAACGAGGTTTTCCAGGTTTCCAGACTCTGGGCGCAGCTGCCTGCCCTGGCCGAAGTGGTCGACGAAGAAACCGCCAACGCGATCCTCGAGGAAGCCGGCAAGATCACCGCAGGCATGATCGCGCCGTTGAACCGCGCCAGCGATGAAGAGGGCTGCACCTGGGTCGATACCGAGGTGCGCACGCCCGCTGGTTTCATCGAAGCCTACAAGGCCTACGCCGAAGGCGGCTGGGTGGGTGTGGGTGGCGACCCGCGGTTCGGCGGCATGGGCATGCCCAAGGTGATTTCCGCCCAGGTCGAGGAGATGGTCAACTCGTCCAGCCTGTCGTTCGGCCTCTATCCGATGCTCACCGCCGGCGCCTGCCTGTCGATCAACGCCCACGCCAGCGAAGAACTCAAGCAGGCCTACCTGCCGAACATGTACGCGGGCACCTGGGCCGGCTCGATGTGCCTGACCGAGCCCCACGCCGGTACCGACCTGGGCATCATCCGCACCAAGGCCGAGCCCCAGGTCGACGGCAGCTACAAGGTCAGCGGCACCAAGATCTTCATCACCGGTGGTGAGCACGACCTGACCGAGAACATCATCCACCTGGTGCTGGCCAAGCTGCCGGACGCGCCGCCCGGGCCCAAGGGCATTTCGCTGTTTCTGGTGCCCAAGTTCATGGTCAATGCCGACGGTTCGCTGGGCGAGCGCAACGCGGTGTCCTGCGGCTCGATCGAGCACAAGATGGGCATCAAGGCGTCGAGCACCTGCGTGATGAACTTCGACGGCGCCACCGGCTACATCATCGATGCGCCGAACCGCGGCCTGGCCGCGATGTTCACCATGATGAACTACGAGCGCCTGGGCGTTGGCATCCAGGGCCTGTCGACCGGCGAGCGCTCCTACCAGAGCGCCATCGAGTACGCCCGCGAGCGTATCCAGAGCCGTGCGCCGACCGGTGCGGTGGCCAAGGACAAGGCGGCCGACCCGATCATCGTGCACCCGGACGTGCGCCGCATGCTGCTGACCATGAAGGCGCTCAACGAAGGTGGCCGCGCCTTCTCCAGCTACGTGGCCATGCAGCTCGACACCGCCAAGTACAGCGAGGAACCTGCCACCCGCAAGCGCGCCGAAGAGCTGGTGGCGCTGCTGACCCCGGTGGCCAAGGCGTTTCTCACCGACCTCGGGCTGGAAACCACCCTCCACGGCCAGCAGGTATTCGGTGGCCATGGCTACGTGCGCGAATGGGGTCAGGAGCAGCTGGTTCGCGACTGCCGCATCACCCAGATCTACGAAGGCACCAACGGCATCCAGGCGCTGGACCTGGTCGGGCGCAAGATCGTCGGCAGTGGTGGCGCGTTCTGCCGGCATTTCACCGAGGAGGTGCGGGCCTTCGCCAGCGATGCCGCGCTGGCCGAGGAATTCAGGGCGCCGCTGCTGGAAGCCGTGGAGATTCTGGAGACCCAGACCGAGGCGTTGCTGGAACGCGCGCGGGTCAACCCGAATGAAATCGGCGCCGCCTCGGTGGAGTACCTGCATCTGTTCGGCTACACCGCCTACGCCTACATGTGGGCAATGATGGCCAAGGCCGCACAGGGCAAGGAAGGGCAGGATGATTTCTATGCCGGCAAGCTGGGCACCGCGCGTTTCTACTTCGCCCGCCTGTTGCCGCGCATCCATTCGCTGAACGCTTCGGTAAGCGCGGGCAGCGACAGCCTCTACCTGCTTGCGGCCGAGCAGTTCTAGGGCGTGAGGCGCGTGTAGGCGATTGCTTACACGCGCTTCTGCCTTTGCCCACTATTGGCCTTTGTGTGCCAGGCGTAATCTTCACTTCAAGGACTTAGCGCAGGAAGCGCGCTGAAGCAGACAGGGATACGTGGGAAGGTGCCAGGATGGCGCGCTGATCAAGGATGTCAGAATAGAGTCTGTAAACCCCGCCTCGGCGGGGTTTTCTTTTTGTGCGCGAAAGACGGTCGTCCCCAGCAGCGCAATGGGGCGTCGTTACCGACCCTTCATGCCTCGGCTACCTTTCACCGATCCTCGATGCAACCAGGCTGGCGAACCCGTCGAGTGTGGTTACCTCTGCAGCCAGTGCCAGAGCAGAGCCGCTAAAAGCACCCAGGCCAGCACGACGAGTGCCGCGACCATCCAGCGGCCTATGCCGCCAATACGGGTGTCCGCCAACCGCTCGGCTTCAGGTCGGCAGCGCTGGATCAGGCTCGGTGGTGTCAGGCGTACCGCCAGGGCGATCCCCAGCGGCAGGAGCAGCAGGTCATCGAGCAGGCCGAGCACCGGAACGAAGTCGGGGACCAGGTCCACCGGGCTGACGGCGTAAAGCACCACGGCGATGCCGACCAGCTTGGCAGGCCAGGGCATCTCGGGCTGACGACAGCATAACCACAGCAGAATGGTTTGCCGTTTGAGCTGGCGAGCCCAGGCGCCCAGCCGTTGCAGCAGTTGACTCATGTCGCGTTCTCTTTGAGGCCACAGTGGCGGGTGGAAAATACCAGTGGTGCGTCTGGCAGTTCTGTGAAACGAGCGATCCAGGCACGATAGCTGGCGTCTGGGTCGACATCGGCGAAGGCTTGCGGCCAGAACATGCTCGCCAGGTATTCGACGCCAATGACATTGAACATGCTGTTGTAGAACTGATGGTAGAGGCCATGGACGCAGTGATCCGGGGTTTTGCCAATGCGCTCGAAGCCCGGACGTTGCAGCAGGCGCTGAAGATGATCCTGCGCGACGCTTGCGTTGGCGTGATAGCCGAGTGGCAGGGCGCCCACCCCGTCACGCAGGCGTTGGGTGCCGGTCATCACGTAGTGATCCGGCTTGCTGCGAATGAGCATTTCCAGAGCGACGTCGCCGGAGTCCCCGAGCAGCAGTCGCGAGCCCAGATTGGTCGCGCCGAGCGCCTTGACCATCGCACCCCAGCCAGTGTTGCCCTGAGTGTGGCAACAGGCGCCGCTACCGGCTTGGCCCGCGCGCGCCTCGACGAACACCCTAGGCTTCGGCAGGTCGCGGCTGCGCCGCTGCAGTTCGCCGAGTTTGGCCTGATAGGCGTCGACATAGGCCCGTGCGCGGTTCTGACGATCCAGGATGTCACCGAGCAGCAACAGACTGCGCGGTACGTTGCGCAGTGGGTCGTCCTGGCTGTCGACGTAGATCAGGGCGATGCCCAGGCGATCCAGGAGGCGGCCGAGCACGCTGTTTTCCACGGCTGGCCTGGCCTCCAGGCGCACCACCAGCAAATCCGGGCGTAGGCGAATGACCCGCTCGATATCCACGTCCCCAGCGCTGGAGAAGCCGAGGGTCGGGAGCTGGGCTGCAGTCGGCCAGCGTTCGACCAGTAGTTTCCAGAGGCTGGGATCGGAGCCGCGCAGGTTGTCGTTGAAGGCCACCACGCGAGCCAGTGGCTGCTCGGGCTCCAGGATGGCCAGGGCCAGCAGGTCGTTGCTATCCTGCAGCAGGATGCGTTGCGGCGGCGCTTCGATACGAACCTCGCGACCAGCCAGGTCGACTACTGTACGTGGGTAGCCGTTGGCATGGGCCGCGGCGCTTGCCAGCAGCAGGGTCAGCAGCAGCGCAGCGCGGCGCATCACAGCGAGGCATCCACGGCGATCTGCAGATGGCCGCGGCTGCAGGTTTCGACCCGCGCCTCGACCTTGTAGACCTCTGCCAACAGCGCCGGCGTCAGCGTCTGTTGCGGGCTGCCACTGGCCAGTGCGCGGCCGTTGGCGAGTACCACCAGGCGATCGGCCCAACGCGCGGCAAGGGGCAGGTCATGCAGCACCACGATGACGATACGCCCCTGGTCGGCAAGACCGCGTAGGGTGCCCATCACCCGGTTCTGGTGGTGCAGGTCAAGGGCGCTGGTAGGTTCGTCGAGCAGCAGCAGCGATGGCTCGCGAATCATTGCCTGGGCAAGGCTCACCAGTTGTCGCTGACCACCGGACAACTGGTCGAGCGGGCGCATGGCCAGGTGCACGATACCGAGATGCTCCAGCACGCCATGGGCTCGCTTCACCGCGTCCGGGATGTGAGTCGCCCGGCCGGCATGCAGGGCGCCGAGCAGGGTTTCCAGCACGCTCATGGCGATGCCGTCGGGCAGTTGCTGGGGCATGAAGGCGAGTTGCTGCGCGCGTTCGCGACGCGAGCAGCGCAGCAGGTCCAGCGCGCCGAGATACAGGCTGCCGGTAGTCGGCAACAGGCCCGCCAGGCTGCGCAGCAGTGTGGACTTGCCTGCGCCATTGGGGCCGACCAGCCCCACCAGCGTTCCCGGCGCTATGGCAGGCAGGTCGATGCCATGGAGAATCCGCGTGCCACGGCTGTGCACCTGCAGACCGCTAATCGTCAGGGCCTGGGCCTTCATGGGCGCCGCCCCTGGCGCAACAGCAGCGTCATGAACAGCGGTACGCCAATCAGCGCGGTCACGATGCCCACCGGCAGGATGACTCCGGGGATCACCAGCTTGCTGGCGATCGACGCCAGGGACATAACCAGAGCGCCGACCAGCGCGCTGACCGGCAGGAAGAAGCGGTGATCCTCGCCGATCAACAGGCGCGCGATGTGGGGGCCGACCAGACCGATGAAACCGATGGTGCCGACGAAGGCCACCGCCGTGGCGGCCAGCAGGCTGATGCACAGTAACGAGCCGAAACGCAGGCGGCCGACATCGATACCGAGGGTCAGCGCGCGCTCCTCGCCGAGGCGCAGGGCGGTCATCTGCCAGGCCGCGCGCAGGCTGAAGGGAATGCAGAGCAGCACCACCAGGGCCAGGGTCTGTACCGCCGGCCAGCTCGAACGGGTCAGGCTGCCAAGGCTCCAGAACACCAGTTGTTGCAGGGCATCGGGGGAGGCGATGTATTGCAGCAGGGCGACCAGCGCGTTGTAGCAGAATACCAGGGCGATACCGAACAGCAGTAAGGTCTGCACGCCGCCGGCCAGGCGTGCGACGCCCTGCAGCAGAAGCACCGAGGCGAAGGCGAAGAAAAACGCGTTGAGGGTCACCAGGGCGCTGTCCGGCACGCCGGGAATGCCCAGGTTTAGGACGATGGCCAGCGCCGCTCCGAGCGAAGCGGCGGAGGACAGCCCTAGGGTGAAGGGATCGGCCAGCGGATTGCCCAGAACCGTCTGCATCTGCGCACCGGCCAGCGACAGCGCCACACCAACCAGTACCGCCATCAATGCGAAGGGCAGGCGCAGCTCGCGTACGATCACCTGCGTATCGATATCCACAGTCCGCGGTGCGAACAGCGCCCCCAGTACTTCGCCTGGCGAAAACAGCGTTGAGCCGATGGCGATATCCAGCACCAGGCTGGCAAGTACCGCCACCAGCAGTGCAGCACAGACCAGCAGGCGCTTGTGCAGCACCCGCCCATATGCCGCGGCCAGCTCCTGGGCCGTGAGGGTGTCGTGCATGGCTAGAATGTCGCGCTGAGGGTGGCCAGCAACGAGGCCGGTTCGCCGTAGTAGTTGCCATCGGTGGAGGCGACGGTTTCCAGGTACTCGCGATCGGTGAGGTTGCGCCCGTTGAGCGAGACGCGAACCTGTTCGCTGAGGTCGTAGAACAGGCTGGCGTCGAAGCGCGCGTAGCCGGAGACATCGTAGCTGTTCTCCAGATTACCCTCGCGAGCGCCCACGGCGATCACTCCGGCACCGAAGCCCAGGCCTTTGAGGCTGCCTGACTGCAGCTGGTAGCTGCTCCACAGCGAGCCGCTCAGGGTTGGCACCCCCTGCAGCTTGTTGCCTTCCCGTATCCGTGAATCGGCGGTGGGCGTGTGCTTCGTCAGCCTGGCGTTGAGCGCACTGGCGTTGGCGATGATGTGCCAGCCGTCGAGCGGTTCGCCGACGATATCCAGCTCAACGCCGCGCACGCGCTGTTCGCCGGTCTGGATGGAGCGGTCCTCCATCTGCGGGTCGGTACTGGCGACGTTTTCCCGGGTGAGCTGGAACACCGCCAGCGTTGCGCTCAGGCGCTGCGGAATCACCTCGACCTTGGCTCCGACTTCGTATTGCTTGCCTTGCTCCGGGTCCAGCGGCCGGCCCGCGCGGTCGATATCGCCCTGAGGGACGAAGGAGGTGCTGTAGCTGGCATACAGCGACAGCTGGTCGTTGGGTTGATAGACCAGGCCGACGCGTGGGGACACCTTTTCCGGGTCGAGGCTGGTATGGACTTCACTGTAATCGTTTTCGATGGTCAGGTTCTTCTGCCGGGTGCTGTCGTAGCGCGCCCCGACCAGCAGCTTCCATTGACGGCTCAAGTCGATCTGGTCCTGCAGATACAGGCTCTGGGTTTCCAGCTCGTACTCCGAGCCGCCGCCATAGGTGAACGTGCCGGGTAACGCTCCATAGACTGGCTGGTAGATATCGATGTCGGCCAACGGGGCGCGGTCGCTGGCCGCATGGAGGTCGCCTTCGAGGTATTCGAAGCCGACCAAGGCTGTGTGCTGCAAGCCGCCAGTGGCGAAGCGGGCAATGGCTTCGAACTGCATGTCCAGGGTGCGCACGGCTTCTTTGCCATCGGTGGCACGGCGGCGCAGGGTGCGGCCGTCCGCGCGCATGTCGCGCAGGTCTACGACGTAACGCTGTTTGTCCGACTCGTCCCAGCGGGTTGCCTGGCGCAGGGTCAGCCAGTCGTTGACATCATGCTCGACACGCCACCAGGCCGCAGCCTTGGTGGCGTCGTCGTGGGACCAGGGCTCATGCAGGAAGCGCTCCGGGCGCATGCTGATGCGACCGTTCTGCGGAATCACGCCGCGGTCGAACTGGCTGGTCTGATGGGTGTATTCCAGGCCGCCATCGACCCGCGTGAATTCGGATGGTTCCCAGCGCAACATGGGGGAAATGTAGGTATGGCGGTTGTCGCGAAAGGTGTCGCGGAAACTGCTTTCGGTCTGCCCGGCGATGGCGATGCGTCCGGCCAGGGTTTTTGCCGGGTCCAGCGGGCCGCTGGCGTTGACCTCCAGGCGATAGAAGTCTTCGCTGCCGGCTTGGGCCTTGATCCGGGTTTCCGGCATGAAGGTCGGCTTGCGGGTCACCAGGTTAATCAGCCCGCCAGGGTCGCCCTGTCCGTACAGTACCGAGGCAGGGCCCTTGAGCACTTCCACGCGCTCGATGTTGACCAGATCGCTGATCACTTCCGGGCGTGATACCAGCGGGTTCATCAGCATGCCGTCGACCGCATAGGTGCGAGACTGAAAGCCGCGCACCACGAAACTTTCGGTGGAGCCTCCGTGGGAGTTGCTGCGCTGCACGCTGCTGACGTTGACCAGGGCGTCGGCCAACTGGTTGAGTTGCTGATCCTCCAGAACCTGGCGGGGCACCACCTGAATGGATTGCGGAAGGTCGCGCAGTGCGCTGTCGGTCTTGCTGGCAGTGGCGCTGCGGGTGGCGCGGTAACCCCTGACCGGGCCATCGGCATACTCGTGTTCGGCGCTGGCATTGATGGTCGATGGCGCCAGGGCCAGCGGGCCGCCGTTGTGCTGGGGGAACAGCAACAGCGTGCGCTGCGGGGTGAGCCTCCAGCCCAGACCGGAGTCTTGCAACAGCAGGGCGAGTGCCTCTCCCTCGCTATAGTTGCCCTGCACCGCCGGTGCGCTCCTGCCTTCGGCCAGGTGCGCATCGAAACTGACCTGGATGCCGCGCTGGCTGCCAAAGGCGCCGAGTGCCGAGGCCAGGGGTTGGCTGGCGATGGAGAAGGCATGGAGCTGCTGTTCTGCACTGCTGCCGGGTCCCTGTACTGCGCCCTGTGCCATGACCAATGGCGAGCCGAGCAGCAGGCCAGGGGCGGCCAAGCAGCCAAAGCCGAGATGCAACATGAGTCGAGGAGAGAAGCGCAAATGCGGCATCAGCATGCTGTCGTCCTTCATACATATCGTTAACGTTTGAGAGTTGTTCTCAGTTCAATGCATGTAAAGACGACGCCCTCGGCGAAATTTTTCATCGCCAGACGACTTTTTATGGGGCCTGCTATGCGGCTGCGATCAGGGGGTTCCCAGCACCCGCACCCAGGGCGTCATGCGCTGGCTGGGGGCGGATAGCGATTGAGCCAGGGCGCCGAGGGCACGGTCGGGGTCGCGCATGTCGTAGATGCCGCTCAGCCGTCGTTCGGCGAGGGCCGGGTCGGCGAGCACGATCCAGCCCGGCGTGTAGCGGCGCATCTGCTCGAGGATATCGCTGACGCTGGCGTTCTCTACGAACAACTGACCGCGCCGCCAGGCGGCCACGCGCTCACTGTCGAGACGCAGATGCTGCACGGTGCCATTGAATCGATCCTGGCGCAGGCCCTCGCCTTGGCGCAGGTCGTCTTCGCTGCTGGCGCCACCCACCTCGCTGTTCACGCGCACCTGGCCGCGCTGGACGGCGACATCCAGATAACGTTCGCCCAGGTCGACTTCGAACGCGGTGCCGAGCACTCGTACTTCGCTGCTGCCGGCCTGTACCACGAAGGGCCGGTCGACATCGCGCTGCACTTCGAAGAACGCCTGGCCGGCCAGCAACTGCAGGTCACGACGCTCGGCGCGCAAATCGCTGCGCAACGCACTGCGCGGGCCGAGCGTGACTTGCGAGCCGTCAGCCAGGATCACCGTGCGAGTTTCGCCAGCGGCGGTAATGTAGTCGGCCTGCCAGTGCAATGCGGCCCCGGGATAACCGAGGAGCGCCAGTGCAGCGATACCAGCTGCCATTGCCGCAAACCGCCAGCGGCGTTTGCGTGGCGGCTGCGGGAGGTCGGCGGGGCGAGCCGGTTGCGCCGGGCTTTCATGGAGTCGAGCGATGCCGCCCCACACCCGCTCGATCTGTTGCCAGGCGTGTTGATGCTCGGCGCTCTGCGCCAGCCACTGTTCGAAATCCGCTCGTGCGCCCGGTGTTTCGCAGAGAAGCAGGTGCCAGTCGGCAGCCTGTTCGAGCAGGTCATCGGTGTTACCCGAAGAGTCAGTCACGCTGCTGTTCCCGTGGGCCATCACCCGGCAGGGCGCGGGCCAGGCGTACCAGCGCATCACGCACCAGACGGTGAGCCGTGGCCAGGGACACGCCGAGCTGTTCGGCGATCTGCGCCAGGGTCTTGCCGCCCAGGCGATGCATTTCCAGAGCGCGGCGGCTTTGCTCCGGCAGGTCTGCCAGGGCAGTGGCTAGCTGTTCCAACTCGTCGCTATGCAGGCAGGCTTCTTCGGGGCTGGCGGCCATGGTCGGTAGCAGCCAGTCCGGCGGCGTGGCGTGGCGTCGCTGTTCGCGGGCTTCGCTCAGGCGCATGTCGAGCGCGAGGTTGCGCACGACGCGATACAGATAGGCGACGGGCTGTTCGATTGCTTGCAGTTCAGGGCGCTGCAGAGGGTGCAGGCGCAGATAGGCTTCCTGCACGACATCCTCGGCACGGTCACGATCCTGGGTGATCTGCGCCGCATAGTTGACCAGCGCCCTGCGACAGGACAGGAAGATATCCAGCTTCTCGGCCGAATCATTCATGGTTTGCGCCTCGTCGTACTGCAGACGCAAATCGTCTGGCCCGGCAAAGGCTGTACTGTAGACGTAATTGAGAGGCTTTTTCAATTGGAAGCGAGCCCAGCGTCGGGCTCGTTGTCGGCAGGACTCGGATCTAGGCGGTCTTTTCGATCCAGGCGGCAAAGGTATCGATGTACTTCTGCAGGAAGGGCTTGATGCTGTCGCTGAGCTGGCCGCTTTCGTCGAAGAAGTTGCCCGCACCGCCCAGGTAGGCCTCGGGCTGCTGCAGCAGCGGCATGTCGAGGAACACCAGGGCCTGGCGCAGCTGGTGGTTGGCGCCGAAGCCGCCAATGGCGCCCGGCGAGGCGCTGACCACGCCGGCCGGCTTGCCGCTCAGGGCGCTCTGCCCGTAGGGGCGCGAGGCGACGTCCACGGCATTCTTCATCGGCGCGGGAATCGAGCGGTTGTATTCGGGGGTCACGAACAGCACGGCGTCAGCGGCTTTGAGTGCGTTGCGGAAGGTGGTGTAGGCGGGCGGGGCCGGGTCGACGTCGATGTCTTCGTTGTACAGCGGCAGCTCGCCGATTTGGACGATCTGCAGTTTCAGGTTCTGCGGGGCCAGGTCGGCCAGGGCCAGAGCCAGCTTGCGGTTGATCGACGCCTTGCGCAGGCTGCCGACCAGTACGGCCACGTTGTAGGTTTTGCTCATCGAAGCTCTCCTGAAAGGGGTGAAGCAGTTATGGACAGGGCCAGCACACTATAGACTCCGCACGGCGATGCGAAAGCGGCCGGCCCCTCTAGCTGGCGCCGTGGCGGCGCGGCTCGGGTGATTTTTCTTGAACCGGATGTCACCAGCGTCAGTCGATTGTGGGGTATCGCCCAGCTGGGCCCACTATAGGACTACCATCATGGATCTGATCCGCATTCTGATCGCCATTCTTCTCCCGCCGCTGGGGGTTTTCCTGCAAGTCGGCTTCGCTGGCGCCTTCTGGTTGAATATCCTGCTGACGTTGCTTGGTTATTTCCCGGGCATCATTCATGCGGTGTACATCATCGCCAAGCGCTGAATTCCCGCTTCCCTGGAAAAACCGCGCTTCGGCGCGGTTTTTTTGTTGCCTGAAATTCGCAGATCTCCAGTGCTGCTGTACGACAACCTGGTTGGGTTGTCTTTTTTTTGACGCATGCGCTTTGAAGGTCGTCTGAGTGGGTGGCAGATATTTTTTGGATGTTGATGTACCACCTGCTGGACGGTTGCGAAGAGCGTCGATTACTCAAATTAATCTCTTAATTACTGTTTTATAAGGATTAATTGTTATTTATCAGCTGGCTATCGATGCCCCGTGATGGCATTTTGCACATGTTCCAAGAACGAAATTTTCTGCTTTACAGCTTCTTGACAGCGTTTTGGATTGGCGCAATTATCCGTTCATTCGCTGTATGACAACATACATCGAGCCACTCAAATAATCACAAGATCCAAGGCGCGCTCAATGAAGATCACCCAGATCAATGTCGAGGTTTTCACCTATCCCACCCGCCGCAGCGTCGATGCGGCCGGTCATGCCCATCCGGGCGAAGAGTCCCTGGCGAAGATGGCCATGCTGCGCGTAGCCACTGAAGATGGCGTGGAAGGCTATGCCTTTGGCGCGCCCGAGTTGATTCGCCCACACGTCATCGACAGCTTCGTGCGCAAGGTGCTGATCGGTCAGAACGCCTTGGACCGCGAGAAGATCTGGCAAGACCTCGCCCACTGGCAACGCGGCAGCGCCAGTCAGTTGACCGACCGCGCCCTGGCGCTCGTCGAGCAGGCGTTATGGGATTGGGCAGGCCGCAAATTCAAACAACCGGTGCACAAGCTGATTGGCGGTTACCGCGACAAGGTGCTGGCCTACGGCTCGACCATGTGTGGTGATGACCTGCCGGGCGGCCTGTCGACTCCAGAGGAATACGGTCGCTTTGCCGAACAACTTGTGGCTCGTGGCTACAAGGCAATCAAGCTGCACACCTGGATGCCGCCGATTTCCTTCGCACCGGACCCGAAGATGGACGTGCGTGCCTGCGCTGCCGTGCGTGAGGCTGTAGGCCCGGACATCGCCCTGATGCTCGATGGCTACCACTGGTATAGCCGCACCGACGCGCTGTACATCGGTCGCGAACTGGAGAAACTCGACTTCGCCTGGTTCGAGGAGCCGATGATGGAGGAGTCCGCCGAGTCCTATGCGTGGCTGGCGGCCAATCTGGACATCCCGGTGCTGGGCCCGGAATCCCTCGGTGGCAAGTACATGAGCCGTGCCAGCTGGGTCGGGCAGGGCGCCTGCGACATCCTGCGCGCCGGTGTGGCCGGGGTCGGTGGCATCGCGCCGTGCCTGAAGGTCGCGCACCTGGCCGAAGCCTATGGCATGCACTGCGAGATCCATGGCAATGGTGCCGCCAACCTGGCGGTGGTCGGGGCCATCAAAAACTGCGACTGGTACGAGCGCGGCCTGCTGCACCCCTTCCTCGAGTACGACGACGTGCCGGCCTACCTGAACAGCATCGTCGACCCGATGGACAGCGATGGCTACGTGCACCTGCCGGATCGCCCAGGCCTCGGCGAGGACATCAACTTCGCCTATATCGAGACCAACACCGTCAACCGCTACTGATACATCGCTGCGCAGCCGTACGCGGCTGCGCTGCTTTTGAGAGTCGAATAACTATAAGAAGGCTATCTCATGATCAAACCACTTCCCCACCTGCTGGCGGGCCTGCTGGCCGCTACCCTGGCCCTGGGCTCCGTGACCACGGCGCAGGCCAAGACACCCGCCGACCAGCTCATCGTCGGCATGAGCATGATCAACCTGTTGTCCCTCGACCCGGCGGCCGCCACCGGCCTGGACGTGTCCGAGGTCAACGCCAACCTGTACGACATGCTGCTGGTGCAGGATGCTGCCGCGCCGGACAACCTGGTGCCGGCCCTGGCCGAACGCTGGGAAATCAGTGATGACCACAAGACGCTGACCTTTCACCTGCGCAGCGGCGTCAAGTTCCACTCCGGTAATGAGCTGACCGCCAGGGACGTGATCTGGTCGCTGCAGCGCGTGCTCAAGCTCAACCTGGCGCTGGCCTCGACCTGGAAGGCCTATGGCTTCACCGCCGACAACGTCGAGCAGCAGATCCGTGCGACCGACGACCACACCGTGGTGATCGAGCTGGCGCGCCCGACCGACCCCATGCTGGTGCTCAACACCCTGGCCACCTCGCCCAGTGCCTTTATCCTCGACCAGAAAGAGGTGCTCAAGCACGCCAAGAATGGCGACATGGGCGGTGCCTGGCTGACCACCAATGCGGCGGGCAGCGGGCCGTTCGTGCTCAACGCCTGGCGCGCCAACGACGTGATCCTGATGACCCGCTTCGAGGAGTACTGGGGCGGCCCGGCCAAGCTCAAGCGCGTGGTGATGCGCAACATGACCGAGTCGCAGTCACTGCGCCTGATGGTCGAGCGCGGTGACCTGGACATCGCCCGTGGCATGTCCGCCCCGGATATCACGGCCCTTAGCCGCTCGGACAAGGTCAAGACCCAGACCGTGCAGCGCGGCACCCTTTACTACGTGGCGCTGAGCACCAAGCAGCCGATGTTCGCCGACGCCCGCGTGCGCAAGGCGGTTCGCTCGCTGATCGACTACCAGGGCATCAACGATGTGGTGATGCCGCACTACGGCACCCTCAACCAGCGGCCGATGCCGCTCGGCCTGCCGGCGCGCCTGGATGATCCGGGCTACCGCCTGAACGTCGAGGAGGCCAAGAAGCTGCTCGCCGAGGCCGGCTACCCCGATGGTTTCCAGACCACCATTCGCGTGCTCGCCGAGCCGCCGTTCATCAACATCGCATCCAGCCTGCAGTCGACCCTGGCCCAGGCCGGCATCAAGGCGCGCATCGTCACCGGCACCGGCACCCAGGTCTATGGCTCCATGCGCGAGCGTACCTTCGACATCATCGTCGGTCGCGGCGGCGGTGGCGCCGAGCGGCACCCGCATTCCAGCCTGCGCACCCTGGTGTACAACCCGGACAACCGCGACGAAGCCAAACTGAGCAACTTCCAGGGTTGGCGTACCTCGTTCTACAGCCCCGAGCTCAATGCGCTGATCGAGCAGGCCGAGGTGGAGCCGGACAAGCAGAGGCAGATGGAGCTGTACTACCAGTTCCAGAACCTCTACGACGAGCAGGTCGGCGCCATCATGCCGATCTCGCAGATGACCGACACGGTGGTGATCTACCACGACGTGGTCGGCTATATCGGTCACAGCGCGGCGACCACGCGCTACAAGGATGTGCACAAGGATCGTTGAGCCGCCGGGCGGCTCAGGCCGCCCGACATGACACGGACACGAATTCGCTGCGATCTATCGGGAGCTCCTCATGTTTGCTTCGACTGCGTCTTTCTTCGGCACGCGGATGGGCGGCACCTCACGCCGCTTCGGTGCGGTGCTGATGACCCTGCTGGGCCTCCTGGCCATGACCTTCTTCATCGGTCGGGTGATGCCCCTGGACCCGGTGCTGGCAGTGGTCGGCCCGGATGCCGACAGCTCCACCTACGATCAGGTCTATCAGGCCATGGGCCTGGATCGGCCGCTGCTGGTGCAGTTCGGCTACTACCTGCGCGACCTGGCCCAGGGCAATTTCGGCAATGCGCTGCTTACCGGCCACCCGGTGATCGAGGACATCGCCCGGGTATTCCCGGCGACCATCGAACTGGCCACCCTGGCGATCATCTTCGGTGTGGTGCTCGGCCTGCCGCTGGGTGTTTTCGCTGCCGCCAACCAGGGCCGCATGGGCGATCACCTGGCCCGCGTGGTCACCCTGTTCGGCTATTCCACACCGATCTTCTGGCTGGGCATGATGGGCCTGCTGGTGTTCTACGCCTGGCTCGGCTGGGCCGGCGGGGCAGGGCGCATCGACCTGGCGTACGACGGCATGGTGCCCTCGGTGACCGGCATGCTGCTGATCGACAGCGCCATCGCCGGCGACTGGGAGGCCTTCTTCAGCGCGCTCAAGCACATCCTCCTGCCGGCGCTGATCCTGGGCCTCAATTCGGTGGCCTACATCAGCCGCATGACCCGCAGCTTCATGCTCGAGCAGCTGTCCCAGGAGTACATCCTCACCGCCCAGGTCAAGGGCCTGTCGCGGCGCAAGGTGATCTGGGGCCATGCCTTTCGCAACATCCTCGTGCAGCTGCTCACCGTGGTGGCGCTGGCCTATGGCTCGCTGCTCGAAGGTGCGGTGCTGATCGAGACGGTGTTTGCCTGGCCCGGTTTCGGCCAGTACCTGACCAGCAGCCTGCTGCTCGGTGACATGAATGCGGTGATGGGCTGCGTGCTGGTGATCGGCTTCATCTTCGTCGGCCTCAACCTGCTCAGCGATGCGCTGTACAAGGTGTTCGATCCGCGTACCCGTTGACCTGAGCCCCAACCAATCGATTGCAGCCCTTCAATAATTACAAAATAGGGATATCCGCATGAAATCGTTTCGCTCCACCGTGCTGGGCACGGTGTTCGGTGCGCTGCTGTGCGCCGCTCCACTGCTGGGCCAGGCCAAGACGCCAGACGATCAGCTGATCGTCGGCATGAGCATGGCCAACCTGTTTTCCATCGACCCGGCCAACGCCCCGGGGCTGGATGCCTCGGGCATCAATGCCAACCTCTACGACACCCTGATCCTGCGCAAGGACGGCAGCCCGGACGAGCACGTGCCACAGCTGGCCGAGCGCTGGGACGTCAGCGAGGACGGTCGCCAGCTGACCTTCCACCTGCGCGGCGACGCGCGCTTTCATTCCGGCAACCCGGTCACCGCCGAAGACGTGGCCTGGTCGCTGTACCGCGTGCTCAAGCTCAACTACGGCCTGGCCACCACCTGGAAGGCCTACGGCTACACGCTGGACAACATTCGGCAGTTGATCCGCGCCAGCGACGAGTCGACCCTGGTCATCGAGCTGCCGCAGCCCACCGACCCGCTGCTGATGATCGACACCCTGGCCACCTCGCCAAGCGCCGTGGTGCTGGACCGCAAGACCGTGCTCGAACACGAGAAGAACGGCGACCTGGGCGCCGCCTGGCTGGTGACCAACGAAGCCGGCAGCGGCCCCTTCACCCTCAGCGCCTGGCGCGCCAACGACACCCTGGTGATGAGCGCCTTCGCCGACTACTGGGGTGGCGCCAGCAAGCTCAAGCGCGTGCTGATCCGCCATATCACCGAGTCGCAGTCGCTGCGCCTGATGCTCGAGCGCGGTGACCTGGACATGGGCTACGGCATGGCTGCCTCCGACGTTCAGGCGCTGGCCGCCAAGGGCCAGATGCAGATCCAGACCCTGCCGCGCGGCACCATGTATTACGTGGCGATGAGCATGAAGTCGGCGCCGTTCGATGACATCCGCGTGCGCAAGGCGGTGCGCTCGCTGATCGACTACCAGGGCCTCGACAAGGTGGTGATGCCCTATTACGGCACGCTCAACCAGCAGCCGATGCAGCTCGGCCTGGAGGCGCGCCTGCCGGACCCGGGCTATCGACTGGACGTCGAGGCCGCCAAGCGGCTGCTGGCCGAGGCCGGCCACCCGCAGGGCTTCAAGACCACCATCCGCACCCTGGCCGAGCCGCCTTTCGTGAATATCGCCGCCAGCCTGCAATCGACCCTGGCCCAGGCCGGCATCCAGGCGAGCATCATCACCGGCACCGGCAACCAGGTGTACGGCGCCATGCGTGCACGCAACTTCGAGATCATCGTGGCACGCGGCGCCGAGCGCTATCCACATCCGTATTTCAGCCTGCGTACCTTCGTCTACAACCCGGACAACCGCGATGACGCCGGTATCGCCAACTTCCAGGGCTGGCGCGCGGCCTTCCAGGACGCCGAGCTCAACAGCCTGATCGACAGGCTCGGCGTGGAGCGCGACGAGGCCGCCAAGCTGAACATGTACCACCGCGTGCAGCAGCGTTACGACGAGCTGGCGGGGCCGATCATGATGATCTCGCAGATGACCGATCCGGTGGTCAGCGCGGCCGACGTCAAGGGATTCCAGGGGGCCGACGCCGAGGCGACGCGTTACCTGGGGGTGTACAAGCAGCGTTGAGCGATCGGGCGCAACACTGCGCCCGCTACCGAGCGAACCGAGTAACGGAGGCATACGATGATTGCCAACATCTCTTCATCTTCATCCATCAAGCGGGCGAACGGCCAGGTGCCGGTCTCCGCGTTCCAAGCGTTCTGCCTGAGTAGCGTACGGGTGATGCAGCACCTGCTGCGCAACCCCATGACGCTGATGGGCTCCACGGTGGTCATGCTGCTGATCCTGGTGGCGGCCTTCGCGCCCTGGATCGCCACCCACGACCCGATCGTGCAGAACCTCGGCAACGCCCTGCAGGCGCCGAGCGCGGCGCACTGGTTCGGCACCGACGAGTTCGGCCGCGACGTGTTCAGCCGACTGGTGTACGGCTCGCGTATCACCCTGTACATCATTGCCCTGGTGACCATCATCGTCGGGCCGATCGGCCTGCTGGTCGGCACCGTCTCCGGTTACTTCGGCGGCTTCGTCGACGCGCTGTTCATGCGCATCACCGACATCTTCATCTCGTTTCCCAGCCTGGTCCTGGCGCTGGCCTTCATCGCCGCCCTCGGCCCGGGCCTGGAGCATGCGGTGATCGCCATCGCGCTGACCTCCTGGCCACCGATCGCCCGCCTGGCCCGGGCAGAAACCCTGTCGCTGCGCAACGCCGACTTCGTGGTCGCCGTGCAGCTGCAGGGCGCCTCGTCGCCGCGCATCATCCTGCGCCACATCATGCCCATGTGCCTGTCGTCGGTGATCATCCGCCTGACCATGAACATGGCGAGCATCATTCTCACCGCCGCCGCCCTGGGTTTCCTCGGCCTTGGCGCTCAGGCGCCGCTACCGGAGTGGGGCGCGATGATCTCCACCGGGCGCCGCTACATGCTCGAGTGCTGGTGGCTGGTAGCCGTTCCGGGGGCGACCATCATGCTGGTCAGCCTGGCGTTCAACCTGTTGGGTGACGGTCTGCGCGACGTCCTCGACCCGCGCAGCAATTAAGGAGGCAGCATGTCTGCGATCAAACTCGACGTGCAGGATCTCTGCGTGCGCTTCACCAGTGGCCGCAAGGAGGTCGATGCGGTGCGCAACGTCTCCTTCAGTCTGGGCCGCGAAAAACTGGCCATCGTCGGCGAGTCCGGCTCGGGCAAATCCACCGTGGGCCGCAGCCTGCTGCGCCTGCACCCGGCCAGCGCGCGGATCACCGCCAAGGCCATGACCCTGGGCAACGTCGACCTGCTGACCGCCAGCGAAAAACAGGTGCAGGCGATTCGCGGCAAGCGCATCTCGATGATCATGCAGGACCCCAAGTACTCGCTGAACCCGGTGGTACGGGTCGGCGAGCAGATCGCCGAGGCCTACCTGGCGCACCACCGCGCCAGCAGGGCCGACGCCCGCGAGCGGGTACTGGACATGCTCGACAAGGTGCATATCCGTGATCCGCAGCGGGTGTACGGCCTGTATCCGCACGAAGTCTCGGGCGGCATGGCGCAGCGCATCATGATCGCCATGATGGTGATCACCGACCCGGACATCATCGTTGCCGACGAGCCGACTTCGGCACTCGACGTCTCGGTGCGCCGCCAGGTGCTCAGCGTGCTCGACGAGCTGGTCAGCCAGCGCGACCTGGGGCTGATCCTGATCAGCCACGACCTCAACATGGTGCGCAGCTTCTGCGACCGCGTGCTGGTGATGTACGCCGGCCGTGTGGTCGAGGCGCTGGACGCCGCTGACCTGGACAACGCCAGGCATCCCTACACCCAGGGCCTGCTGGCCGCGTTGCCGAGTATCGACCGCCCCCGTCCGCGCCTGCCCAACCTGCAGCGCGATCCCCTCTGGCTGACCCACTGAGGAACACCCCATGGCCATGATCGAAGTGGATTCACTCAACCTCAGTTTCGGTGACAGCGCCGCGCGCAGTCAGGTGCTCTACGACGTTGCCCTGCGCGTCGAGGAGGGCGAGTCGTTCGGCCTGGTCGGCGAGTCCGGCTCGGGCAAGACCACGGTGCTGCGCTGCCTGGCCGGGCAGTACCGGCACTGGGAAGGGCAGCTGAGCATCGCCGGGCGCGGTTTGCGCCACAAGCTCGACCTGGCGCATTTCCGTCAGGTGCAGATGGTCTTCCAGGACCCCTACGGCTCGCTGCACCCGCGTCACACCATCGACTCGGCGCTCAGCGAACCGCTGGCCGTGCACGGCATCGGCAACCGCGCGGATCGGGTTACCGCGATCCTCAACAAGGTCGGCCTCAACGACAGCTTCCGCTACCGCTACCCCCATCAGTTGTCCGGTGGCCAGCGCCAGCGCGTGGCCATCGCCCGCGCCTTGATTCTTGAGCCGCGCGTGCTGCTGCTCGACGAGCCGACCTCGGCGCTGGACGTGTCCGTGCAGGCAGAGATCCTCAACCTGCTCTCCGACCTGCGCGAGCAGGAAGGCCTGACCTACCTGATGGTCACCCATGACCTGGGCGTGGTCGCCCACCTCTGTGATCGCGTGGCGGTGATGCAGCACGGGCGCATCGTCGAAACCCTCGACACCGCGCTGCTGGCGCAGAACCGTGCCGAGCACGCCTACACCCAGTTGCTGGTCGATGCCAGCCGCGACATCGGCGCCGTCGCACCACCCTGATGGCCTAGCGGCGCCTCGGCTGCCATGCGGCGGCTGAGGCGACCCACGCGCTAGCGCGAACCCCCTGCTAACCGTTCGACACGGGCCTCGAGGCCCGCGGCACGGGCTCGCCTGCGCGTTATCCCCCCAGTGATTTCAGACATGCGGACACAGCGCTGCAGGGCGGCGCTTTGCCCGAAACCAGGCAACCCACCACTCAACCCATAGAAAACAATAAGAAGGTCACCACGATGAACAAGAAAACACTCACGCTGCGTCTGCTCGCCTGCCTGCTGTCCACTGCCGCCGCCGGTAGCGCATGGGCCGACAGCGCCTCGATCAACTACCGCCACCAGTACCTCGACGACGATCGCATGCATGCCGATCGGGTCAAGCTGTCCTATCGCATGGACAACGGCTGGGGCTTCGAGGGTGAGCTCAAGTACCGTACCGCCGGTGATCGCAAGGACGTCGCCTTCGACAACATGGTGTCGAGCGGCCACGAGCTGACCACCAGCTACCAGTACAAGCCCAACGCGGTATCGACCTGGCAGCCGGCCATCCAGCTGGAAAGCACCGAGAACGGCACCACCTACAAATTCGGCGTGCGCTACACCCACAGGCTCAACGACCAGTTCTACGTCGCCGCCCGCTATCGCTTCGACGCCCTGAAGCTGAACCGCGACCGCATCGACGAAGACGTGCCGGACCGCGGCTCCGACAACCGCAACACCCAGCGATACGAGGGCTGGTTGGGCTACACCCCGGCCGGCAGGCTGTCGTACGAGTACCAGTACATCCACTTCAAGACCGACTACATCCGCTACGACAACAAGAAGAGCGACTACGAACAGAACCTGGTGGTGAAGTACAAGTGGGACAAGTCCTGGGCACCGTTCTTCGAGATCGGCGACATCCGCGTCAGCCCCACCGAGGATGACCGTCAGCTGCGCTGGCGTGTCGGGGTGCAGTACAACTTCATGTAAAACCTGTTCAAGGTCTTAAGCTCAGGTTCGTCGATTTTGACAGCTGAGTGGCGGGAGCGGCCGTTCCCCTATCCTGTGGGAACGGGCGGGGACGCCTAGTCCATGCCCCTGATTTTTCGCGGGCATGGCCCGCTCCCACAATAGATCAGTGACGGCCGCTTCTGCCTTGTAGCAGCCTCTTTCATGTCGTCTTAAAGATCGTGAACAGGCGCCAAGAAGAAACTGACCACCGCAAACCAACGCCGGGGCTTGGCCATAGCCCCGGCGGTGGTATTTTTGGGATATGCCAGGTGGTCATGGGGGCATGATCGGCGCCGGGTCGGGGCTCCTGTCTGATTGCATGCACCCCACCCGTAGGAGCGCCGCCCCGGCGCGAAGCAATGGCGGCCATTCAGCGTTACCGGCGTTTGCGGCGCGATTCATTTTGCAGCGAGGTGACTCGCCCCGCGCCTGCTCAGGTGCGGCGCTGGGCCTTGAGCAGGCGCTCGCGGCTGTTGATCAGGTGCAACTGCATGGCCGCCCTGGCGCAGTCCACATCACCGCGGGCAATGGAGTCGTAGATCATCTCGTGCTCGAGGCTGAGGTTTTCCTTGTAGGCCTCGCCGTCCTCGTGGGCCTTGTAGGCCGAGTTGAACTTGTTGCGCGGGATCTGCTTGGCGCCCAGGTGCTTCATGATATCGAGCAGGTGCGGGTTCTCGGCCGCCTTGGCGATCTTGATATGGAACTGGAAGTCCGCACTGATCGGCAGGCCTGCCGGCAGCTGGACCGCGCCTTGCTGGATGGCATCCAGCGCCACGCGAATCTCCTGCAGGGATTCCGGCGTGCGCCGCTGCGCCGCCAGGCCGACCGCCGCCACCTCCAGGCTCATGCGCAACTCCAGCAGCTCCAGCACGTCCTCGGCGGTACTGATGGTCGCCGGGCCCAGCTTGAGCTCGGGCGCCGCCGGCATGTCGCACACGAAGGTGCCGACACCACGACGCGTTTCCACCAGGCCCGCCACCTGCAGGCGCGACAGCGCATCGCGCACTACGGTACGGCTGACCCCTTCGGCGCGCATGATATCCAGCTCGGCCGGCAGCTTCTCGCCACGCTTGAGCGTGCCGTCGCGCATGTGCTGGGAGATCTTCGCAACCAGGTCTTCAGCCAGGCGGCTGCGCTGCTTGCGCGGGGGAAGCGTCCAAATCGGGTTGTCCTGCATCATCGATCCGTTGTTGTTTCGTTATCGGCATACGACCCTAATGCTGGCGATTTGGTCGCATCGAATGACAGGGGGTGATAGTAGCAGTCCCTTTGTTTGAGTGCTTGATAGGCAGCGGGCAATGAACGTTGCCCGCTGCCATGACTCCATCCATGGCTGGCGGGGGCGAGGTCCTATCACTGAAGTTGTTCGATACGTCGCCAGCTTTGACGGCCGATGCTGGACGGATCCGGATAGACGGGCACGCATTCCTGGCCCGTACAGTACTGGTAACCACCGTCGGGATTCTGTGACAAGCTTCCTCCGCCCTCACCACCCTGGCTTACCCCGGAAATGACGGCGGTGCCGACATTGCTGCTGGGTGAATAATCAAAAGCGCGCTGATTGGTGCGCCCTCCGGTGAAGGGGTTGATTGCATAGCTCCAGTTGCTGGCACCATCACCGCAGGGGTCGCTGTTGGGGACCAGGGATTGGAGAAACAGCGTACGGCCGAGCTGCGACATGCTCTCCACTACCATCTCGCCGTCGCTCTGCACCAAGTTGAGGTACCAGCCGTTTTGTGCAGCGAGGTTGTTGGCCGCTTGCCAGCGAATACTGTTGTTACTGATCACCCTGGCTTGCCTTGTCGATCCGTCGGTGGCGGTGCCGACCAGGGTATTGGTGATGCTCTGCTGTTGCAGGGAGCTGCGGTTGATATTGGGGTTGCTGGCCACTTCACCAAGGGTCTGCTTGTCCCAGATGCCATAAACCGATTGCGGCATGCTCTTGTCGCCATCCTTGTCGTCGCTGTCGAAGAAGCGACCGGTTCCGAATACCACCAGGTACCCTGTCCCGGTTGGGTGAGCGACCAGGCTGGGCGCCGATGTAATGGCCTGGCGTTGGGTGCCTGCATTGTCGGCCGTTGCCCTGAACAGAGGGTTCCCGCCAAAGCCAACCCTGAATTCGCCGACGGCAGAATCGCTGTCATCGGTCGTGATGAATGGATTGCTATTGCTGCGGCCAGCGCGTAGCAGGTCGAAACGCCACATATTTCCCTGCAGATCGCCCGCATAGGCGTAATCGGCTACGCCGTCAGCGTTGTAGTCGGCCAGCTTGGGCGTCGACAGCCCATTGGCGAGGCCAATCGCCCCCTGAACTTCGAGGCTCCTGAGCAGCGTGCCCTGCATGGCATCAAGGATAAAAAGAGCAGCCTTGCCGTTGGTGTTGGCCGCGCTCTCATAGCCATTGCCGAATACCACCGCCCACTTACCGTTGTGCAGACGCGCGATGGTAGGTTGCGAATAGCTGTAACCCATTTTCACGGCGGTGGTTGCAGCGATGCTGTTCTCATCGAACTGCCACAGCAGTTTTTCACTTCCGGGTGTGGTGACGTCGAGGGCAAAAATAGACTTACCGCCTGCTTTCAGCGTACCCACCAGAATGGTTCGCCATTGGCGGGTGGCGCTATCATAGACATCGCCTACAACCGGTGAGCCGTCCACATAGAACTCGTGTGAATAATTGGAACCTGTCAGCTTGTGCAGCTTGGAAAAGACCGCTGATGGTATGAAGGCGAACTCCTCGACTCCCGTAAGCGCATTGAAGCCGTGCAACATGCCCGCGTTGCCGCCGACATAGATGCGCGGAGTTCGATTAGCGATGGCCGCTTTGAAAGTGGTGTAAGCCGTATTGCCCTCCAGGCGATTGGAAAACTGCTCGAGGTATCGCGCGCCCGATACAACCGCAGGGCTAGACGAGTAAAAATCGCCCAATAAGCCGCTGCGACGACGGAACGTGGTGCCTTCACCCGCCCGATTGCCACGTAGATAGTCCACGCGAGAGGCGGCCAAGTTATCAACAAGGCCGGTTTCCGGATTTCTCGCCAGATAGGCGAGCAGCGTGGTACCGGCGTATTGGCTTAGTGACGCATTGGCGGAGGTGAGGTCCTGAAGCCCGTTATTACTGACAGTGGCCGGGGCTGCGATCTTTATTCGGCGTTGCGCCCAGGCTGGGACCTTGGTCTTAGCGCTCCAAACCTCCACGGTATCGATGGCATTGGTTTGAGGATTCCAGCGCTTTTCGAAGCGCTTTACGTCTCCAGACCAATTGTCATCACTGGCGTAGGAGGTTTGGTAGGAGACTGTTTGAGTCGTACCTTCGTCAGGGCTCACTTGGCCAGAGTTTATTGCCGGGCGGGCGGCACTGGACTTGCGGTCGGCGATGCGCGAAAGGATATCCGCGAAGGCTTGCACCATGGCGTCTGGACTGTCGACGCTGAAGAACTCTCCACGGGAGTTGATTGCCGCGTGCCACAGGTCGTAGACATTCGCATCGGTGGCATTGGCTGCTGCCGGGGGCCACGTCGCGCCGGCTTCAAGCGCTGAGTAACCACTTCCGGCAAAGGTGCTGCCACCCCACGGAATATTGCTCTGGGTTAAAGACTGTGTGAGTCCGAGCCCCATGGTGAAATTGGTCATATGTTGCCAGGTCGCCGGATCGTTGCGGGGGTTCCAATAGTCGGCTGTCGTATCGCCACTTTTGGATGGCAGGTAGGCGGGCAGGTTGTTGCTGAGGCTGGGGTTCAGGTCAGTGGCCCAGTAGTGCATGGCGAGATCCGCTAGCGTATTGGGCGTACTGTCGTAATAAGGCGCGCGTTGCGTGAACGCTCTGCCATCCGGAAGCGTGAAAGATGCCGCGTCATGACGGAAATTGCTCGGCGCGCTTGCCGCTTCATTCCACTGCCCATCGGTCATCATGATGTGGTAGCTGGCACGGCAGGCGTAGGTGTTCTGGGTCGTGTTGGTTCCAGTCGCATTGGGAAATGCCTGCCAGGGAACCGTCGTTCTGTAGAACTCGCCAGCCCGCTTCATTGCTGCCGGCAGATAGGTGCTCTGGTCGAAGGCAATATTCTGTAGCCAAGCGTAGAGCTGCCCTTTATGAGCGGGCGTATAAGCCTTGAATGCGTTATTACGGCAGTAGGTGGTGTCACTGCCATCAAAGGTGGTGCAGCGTCCCAGTCCTTGCCAACTCAACCTAACGGAAGGCGAAAGATTGTAGAAAGCCAGCGCGGCAGCAGAAATGGTCGACAGCGCTCGGTTGCGGTAGAAGGAGTACCAATTCGCGAAGTTCGCCTGTTCGTTGCTACCGACGAATCGTAAGGCGTAGCAACTATCGTTGCTCGTAGTGCAATTGCTGGCTCTGCTTGAATCATAGATGTAGTAGTAAGCCGGTACTGGGCGTCTGACCAGCGATGCGGTGTAACCGCTGGCCGTTCTGCTACAGTCGGCGGTGAGGCCTGAAAAAATGCCGGGATAGCTGGCAGTGGCCGTACAGCCGAGCACGCCTATCAAAATCGGCGTAATGGTGAATTGGATGCCGCCGGGCGAGGTTATCTGAGTAGGAGCAAGGATGCCGAGGCCTACCGTGGCAGAGAAATCTACACTCGGGTTATCGGCCAGCCGTGAAACCGTACCCGTTGGCTGAGCGTAGTTGCTTACGTCTCCATAGTTGTAGCTGGCGCTTCCTGGAACGGTGGTTATGGGGACATCCCAGGCCACTCGATAGCCTGCGCCGCTCAAGTTTGCCGAGCCGACTGAGGTTCTGAAACCGTTGTGCCAAGCCTGAGTGAAAGTTGTCGCCAGCTGTTGTTCATTGCCCGATGTATCGAAGACCAGCGGAGCGGCATAAGTGGCGCTGGGATTGTAGTAGATCGGATTGTACGCGCTGGATTTGGCCCGACGGGTAGCTGACTCGTCGCTTAATCCATCTGGGGCGAACCCCCAGCGCATGCTTCCCGAGTCATCCAGTGTCACCAACATATTGGGCGGTACGCCCACTGTCAGGCTTAGCGGACTTTGTGAAACGGCCGCCAAGCTGCTCGCGGTGCCCGACAGTGCAGCGCTCAACATGGCGTAGCGCAGCGTTTTAACATTGAAGTTGGTTGTGAGTCGCTTCATCTTGCCGGCTCTCCCTTGCTCATGCTCCTTAGGTATAGGGTCTTACCGGGAGCAGATAGTTCTGCCCGATTCAGCTACCTCTCGTCGTTCGAAGGCCATTAGGCTTCACGGTTTCGCTCGCATCTTTGAATACGAGTAGCGCCACGTTCATGCCTTTTGAGAGGGCTTACCTAGTTAATCGTAGGCAAAAAAAACCGCGCCAGGCGCGGTTTTTAGTTGCAGATTATTGAGCTAACGCCAGCAGTCGCTCGCACTGGCGCCTGAAGCGGTGGCTCCTTTGATACCGTTCGCGGTCAGCGTGAGGTTGCCACATTTCGTATCGCTGAACTGTTGGGTGGCTGTCAGGGTATAACCGCCGTCACCATCCACCTTACTTACGGAAAAGACATATTTTCCAGTAGCCGATCTGTTGTTCGAAAGATTCATTCCTAATTTCCCAATGTCGGCCGCAGCCGTGACATAGGTATTGTTCTGACTGAAATAGCGCTCCTGGCGAGCGGCCGCATCACTCAGTAACGCCTGGCCCTCTGTACGGTTACCGCGCTTCACATATTCGGTGTAACTCGGGTAAGCGATGGCTGCCAGTATGCCGATGATGGCCACGACGACCATCACCTCGATCAGAGTGAAGCCGGCTTGCCGAGCGGAAGACCGGGGGTTGCCTATGATCAGGCTCATTGTTGTTCCTCCGTACGACGCCACGCCTGACGACCGATGCTGGTTGGATCTGGATAAATGTTGATGCACGACTGGCCAGTGCAATACTGGTAACTGCTATCCGAGTTCTGAGACAACGTGCCACCGCCTTCGCCATCCTGACGAATGGCCGAAACGATAGTTGTACCAACATCTGTAGTTGGGGCGTAGTCAAATGCCTTTTGAGTGGTTCTCCCTCCAGTGTATGGGTTAACGGCATAGGTCCAATTCGCCGCGCCGTCGCCACAGGGGTCATCGTTCGGAACCAGTGACTGGAAAAAGATTGTCCGGCCCAGCTGTGACATGTTTTCTACCACCATCTCGCCGTCCTCCCGGACGAGGTTCAAATACCAGCCATTTTGTGCTGCTCGCGTGACGCCCCCTTGGGTGGCCGCTTGCCAGCGCACGGCATTGTTACTGATCACCCGGCCACGTGCCGTGCTGCCATCAGCCGATACGGTAGTCGTGGTCACGATAGTTTGCTCCTGCAGGCTTGAGCGCTGAATATTGGGATTACTTGCTGTTTCTCCCAGCGTCTGTTTATCCCAGATGCCATAAACGCTTTGGCTCATGCTCTTGTCGCCGGCTTTATCGGCTGTATCGTAGAAACGACCAGTGCCGAAGACAACCAGATAGCCTTTCCCTGTGGGGTGGGTCACAAGGCTAGGTGCAGAGGTGATTGCTTGTCGCTGTGTACCTTCGGTATCTGCACTAGCTCTGAACAGCGGATTGCCTCTAAATCCCACTTTGAAATCGCTGGCAGGAACATCATTTGTGACCTTGAACGGGGCATTAGCATCTTGCGTAGCCCGCAGCAGATCAAAGCGCCACATGTTGCCCTGCAGGTCGCCTGCGTAGGCGTAATCTGCTGTACCGTCGGCGTTGAAATCGCCCAACTTTGGCGTTGAAAGGCCGTTAGCGATACCGCTAGTACCCTGCACTTCCAGGCTTGTTACTAGCGTGCCATCCAGAGCATCGAGAATAAAAAGTGCGGCCTTTCCATTGGTGTTGTTGGCGCTTTCGTAGCCGTTCCCAAAAACTACTGCCCATTTACCAGTATGCAAACGAGCAATGGTTGGTTGGGAGAAGCTGTAACCCATCTTTACTGCATTCGTGTCGGTGATACTGTTTTCGTCGAACTGCCAAAGTAGCTTCTCTTCTCCCGTGTGCGTGATGTCTAGTGCAAAGATAGACTTGCCACCAGCTTTCAATGTGCCGACGAGAATCGTGCGCCACTCGCTTCCTGTATAAACGTCAGCTACTACGGGCGAGCCATCTACGTAAAATTCATGGCTGTAGTTGGAACCTGTAAGTTTATTGAGTTTGGGGAAGACTGCAGAGGGTATGAAGGCAAACTCTTCAGCTCCCGTGTTAGCGTTGAAACCATGCAGCATGCCGTCGTTGCCGCCGACGTAGAGGCGCGGAGTTCGATTTGCGATACTTTCTTTAAAGGTTGTGTAAGCGTTGTTACCTTCCAGCCGATTGGTGAACTGCTCCAAGTAGCGAAGGGTATTGAGTACTACAGCCGGCGACGAGGAGTAAAAGTCGCCAAGCACCCCGCTACGCTGTCGGAAGGTGGTACCTTCGCCGGCTCTGTTTCCACGTAGATAGCTGATCCGGTCCGCGCCTTTCGTATCTGCGGTATTGGCATTTTCTGGGTCACGGTTCAGGTAGGAGAGCAATGTAGTGCCCGAGTAGCTTGTCAATGCAGCATTATCAGAGTTGAACTCCGCCAGTCCCGTATTATTTGTGCCTGCGATCTTAATCGTACGGCTGCCAGGAACCATGGCTTTGGCGCTCCAGACCTCCCTGGTTTCCATTGCTTTGGTCTGGGCATTCCAGCTTTTTTCAAAACGTTTTACGTCGCCTGACCAGTTGTCATCACTGGCGTAAGAGGTCTGATAAGAAACCGTCTTGACCGTGCCGTTATTGTTTTCGTCGACACTGACTTGGCCAGAGTTGATCGCTGGGCGCGCTGCGGTCGATTTACGATCGGAAATACGCGATAGAATATCAACGAAAGCCTGCACCATAGCTTCAGGGCTATCAACACTGAAGAACTCGCCGCGGGAGTTGATTGCAGCATGCCATAGATCGTAGATATTGTTGGCGCTGCCGCTGGACGCAGCCGGCCAGTTAACTGTGCCAGCAACCAGATCTCTGTAGCCCTTGCCTGTGAAGGTGCTACCAGCCCAAGGCACGTTAGCATTATTAAGCGATTGGGTCAGACCTAAGCCCATCATGAAGTTAGTCATGTGCTGCCAGGTGGCTGGGTCATTGCGCGCATCCCAATAGTCGGTAGTGGTATCGCCGCTCTTGAAGGGGATATAAGCCGGTACGTCGTTATCCAAATTCGGGTTGAGATCGGTAGCCCAGTAGTGCATCGCCAAGTCGGCAAGGGTCTCTGCCTGGCTATCATAGAAAGGCCTTCGCTCACTATAGGCACGCCCATCCGGCAGGTTAAAGGTCGCCGCGTCGTGTCGGAAGTTGCTAGGCCTGGTGGTGGTATCGTTCCATTGGCCATCAGTCATTAGGATGTGATAGCTGGCACGGCACGCATAGGTATTCTTGGTAGTGTTGCCGGTACCGTTGGGGTTTTTTTGCCAGGGTGTGGCGGTAGTGTAGAACTCACCTGCGCGCTTGAGCGCCGCAGGGAGAGGAGTGCTCTGGTTAAATTTGATGTTTTGCAACCACGCGTAGAGTTGGCCTTTATGTGTCGGCGAGTACTCCTTAAGGGAGTTGTTGTAGCAATTATCGGTGTCGTTGCCGCTAAAGGAGGTACAGTTACCGAGGCCCTGCCAGGTCAGGCGTACCGAGGGGGAAAGGTCATAGAAGGCGAGTGCCGCAGCGGAAATAGTGGCCAAGGCGCGATTGCGATAAAACGAATACCAGTTTGCGAAGTTCTGTTGTTGATCTTCACTGACGTAGTTTAGACGATAGCAATTGTCGTTGGCCGTGGTGCAGTTGGTAGCCAAGGTGGTGTCGTAAGTGTAGTAATAAGCGGGAACGCCTGCTTGTGCCCAGCCCCCGGTATAACGGCCATTGGAATTATTGTAGCTACAGGAACCATTAGTCCAACCGCTGGCAGAAACAGTACAGCCTGTACCGTTATTGTTACGGCGGATGCTAACAGTCACACCGGCGCTTGTGCAGGTTTTAGTTTGGCCATTAGATAAGGACGTGACAAAACAGGTAGGGAAATCAGACGACGGGTTTTCTCCCAAGCGATTACTGGTGTTGCTGTAGCCGTAATCCGTGGCCTGGGTGCTGAGCAAGTCGTAGCTCCAGGTAAATCTGTAATTACTGCGCAGGTCGATGTCGCCGTAGTTGCTCTTGTAGCCGTTGAGCAGGGCTGCGCTATAGCTGGTAGATAGTTGCTGCTCAACCCCTGCCGTATTGAATACGATCGGCGCGCGGTAGGAAATAGCAGGGTTGAAGTACAGCGGGTTGAAATCGCTGGACTTTGCTCGTCGAGTAGCATGTACCCCGTTGACGTTATCTGGGGCGAAAGCCCAACGCATGCTGCCTGAGTCATCTAGGGTGAGCGCCATGTTGGGCGGCACGCCAACAGTCAGGCTAAGCGGGGTTTGTGACATTGCTGCATAACCCGTGGCGGCATGTAGCAAAGTAATGCCGAATAGGGCGCAGGAGAGCGACTTGACATAAAAGGCCTGTTTTGAATAATTTTTCATGCCGGCTCTCAATTGTTCAGCCCCAGATAAATATTGGCGTGCGTCGACTGCAGGTAAACCTGGTCATCCGCTTTGGCATTGTTGAGGTAGTAATAAGTGCCTTGTCCTTCGGCGACCATGCCGTATTCGGCATTGACGGCGTTGTTGCCTACCGTGACTGCTCGTGTACTGTTCCAGTAAGTAGTACGTTCATTGCTGGTTTCCCGCGTGCCGGCTACCGTCTGATTGGCTGCGTCTGTGCCTCGATAAGGCATCCACAGCAGCCCCCCGGCAGATTCAGGTTTCAGGAAGTTGTTCGCAGTGCTCTTGGGATTTTCCACGAACGTTTGCAGGTTCTCGTCCTTGATCGCAAGTAAGCATGGTTTGTTAATACCATTGGTTTTAAGTGTATTGCCCAGCGCGCAATTAGCAGCCCTGCCCTCAAGCTTGTCGATCAGATTTGCCGGGCCGTAGTAGCGAAACTCTGCTTCCCGCAGTGCGGCGTCAGCTGCACTTTGCTGCTGGGTGTCGTGGGCGCGGTTTGCCGTGATGCGACTTTCTAGCGTGGTGCCTCGCATACTGCTGACGGCCATCATCGTCAGTACCAGTAGCATGACCAAGGCGACCACCAAGACGGCACCTGTCTGTGACTGACGATTCGATAAGTGGGTCATGGCATTAGATTCCTGACAGTTTGAGTACTTCCGACGACTTGATAAATGCGTTTGTTATCGCCTGTTTGCAGGCGCGTTTTGGTCGCGTCAGGCGCCACCGCGAGCCAATCGGTGAGTACTTTGGAGTCGTCGCTATCCCGCTGCCCGGTTGCGCTTGCCATTAGCAGGGAGTAACGCACGCTGCGGATAGCTCCCGAACTGGTCGTCCAGTCTTTCTGCGGTACGTAAGACGTCACTTCTTTGGAAAGCACGTCACTGCTGCCAATACCAAAGTCCACACGCATATCGGCGATGCCTGTGAGCTGTTCGGTGAATTGAGGTGTCGTGGCGTTCAGGCTCTTGCACAAAAGCCTGCCGTTCTGCAGTGCGGTCGAAGCCCCAGGCTCATATTTGAAGGCAAGGACGATCAAGTCACTTGCGGTCAGGTTAGAAGGGAAGGCTTGCGTGAATGTGGTGTTACTGGCCACGCCCTGGCAATCGAGATCTCCACTTACCTGCGGCTGATAGCGTAGACAGAACCCCACCCCTTCGTCCGTAGCCAGGTTGGTAACGGACGCCCCTGCGCTAAAGGCCATGCAACCATCCGATGCCGCGCGTGCTGGAAAGGATGTTTCCAACAGGCTCGAAGGAGTACGGCGATAGCCGGCCTTCCCCAGATATTGATCGAGCAACAGCGACGCGAATCGCCCGCTGTCGAGATTGCCGCTTTGGCTCTGCTGAAACAGGTAATGCCGTTGGTTATCGATGTATACCTGGGTGATACCCAGAATCAGAAAGCTGCTGATCGCCAAGGCAATCAGCAGTTCGATCATCGACAAACCGTTTTGGCGCTTCATGTCATTCATGGCTGCACTCGCACGGTATAGGTACAGATGGTCGAAGAGTTGCTGGTGTCAGCGGCGTCCAGGCAAGTGCCTTCACGCACCTGCCAGGCCAGGCGGATTTCGATCATCGAGCCCTGACCATTGCAATTGCCGGCGCTGCTGCTGCGACAGATATACGAATCGCTGAGGAAGACGGTCGAGCCGCCCGGCAGTAGTGCCTTTGCCTTGCTGGCCCAGCAGTTACGTTGTTCGGCAGCGGTCCTGGGCACTACGGTAGCGCTCGCGACACAATCGGCTGGGTTGGAGAAGTCCGACGCTTTGGCTTTGTAGAAGATCGAACTGCTCTTAAGACCGTTATTCATCGGGAATTGCGGTGCGGCATTGTTAAAGGTTTCGCTAGGGTTGGCGCGGATGATTTCCACCAACTCGGTGGCCAGGTCCACCGCCACATTGCGTTGCACGGAGTCTTGCGAGTACTGCACGCTACGACCTTGCAGCGCGACCATGCCGAGCACTCCGACGGTGGTTAGCAATAGAGCCACCAGTACTTCGATCAGGCTGAATCCCTTGTCCACGTTTTTCATCGCCATTCCTCGGTACTACTGACAGGCTGTCATGCTGGTGGTGGAGTTCGTCATGCCTCTTGGCCAGCTCCGTACGCTGCCGCTGGCTTTTACGTCGATGGTGTAACCGTTGGCGTGATCGCTACCTTGGCAGGTAAGCAAGGTCGTATCGGTACTGGTTCCGTTGTACCTGAACAGTATTTCAGTGACGGAGGTGACGACCGGATTCACCGTGCTGCCGGATGGGATATCTAGTCTGCGCAGCACTTCGGAGGTATCGGCACAGGTTTTCTTAACCGTCCAGCGGCCGCTCTCCTTGCAAACTCTCATGAATGTCTTTTGCTCGACTGCAGTGGTGCGTGCGTATTGCACCATTGCCAGCATCTCGTTGTTCAACGATTGAGTACGGCTCTTATTGATGAACTGGTTGAAGTTCGGAACGGCGATCGCGGCGACGATCCCGACCAGGGCGATGATGATCATCAGCTCAATAAGGGTAAAGCCACGCCGCGTATGCGAGTACGCCGATGGCTGGCTGTCCGAAAGTCTTGGCATGGTTGTCCAGTCTAAATACAGGAGGGCATGCGAATCCTGACGGCTTCGCTGGTAGCTGTCTTCAGGCCGTAGATGATCGGCCGTGAAGCACGGATGACTGGTCTAGCAGCAGCGGGAATTGTGACCGGTTCCAACTCTCAGGCGGCCCTGGCGGTTCAGCGTCAGTAGCTGGTGAGGTCCTTTGCTGTTGCATATGAAAATCGTACCGTTGCTAGCCCAGCTGGTCCCGTTGGGATGGAAACGGATGCTGTCGCCGCCAAAGCCCACTCTGCAGATGTTTTTCGTCGGGGCTGCCTGCTTGGTCACGATAGTCGGCTCATTGCCAGCCCTAGCTATAAGCCAATAACTGCCCCAGTTCCCGTCGCAGCTCTCACCGTCACTCGAGCCGCATAGTTTGTATGGGCGCCCGTGAGTTATGGCGTTGGAGCGGGTTTTCTGGATATGGCTGGCAAGCAGATCACGGGCCGATTCCTGACGTTTACTTTCCTGAAAGCGAGCGAAAGCGGGAATGGCCATGCTGATCAAGATAATCAGCAGAGCGACGGCTACCAGCAGCTCCACCAAGCCCACAGCCTTCTGTTGATCTCTATTCATGACGCACCTCCCTATGCGCGTATCATTAGCGGCCTTCCTGGCTGCTTTTTCTGTTTACACCCTCAGGTGTCACTGTCAAGGCATGCGGTCTGGCGATTGGGGTGGGTTGTGCGTACGGATGTAATCGTTATCGGCGGTGGGATCATCGGGTTGTTATCGGCGTATCTGCTGGCGGGCGCGGGCAAGCGGGTCGTGCTGGTGGATCGCGGGCCGGTCGGGGGAGAGGCTTCCTGGGCGGGGGGCGGAATTGTTTCGCCGCTTTACCCGTGGCGCTATAGCCAGGCGGTAACGGCCCTGGCGCACTGGTCGCAGGATTACTACCCGGGCCTTGGTACGCGGCTGCTGGCGCATACCGGCGTCGATCCCGAAGTGCATGTCACGGGGCTGTACTGGCTGGATCTGGACGACCAGGCCGAGGCGCTGGACTGGGCGCGGCGAGAAAGGCGAACGTTGTATGAAGTACCTGTCGAGTCTGCCTATGCCCAGGTCCCTGTACTGGGTGCAGGATTCGAACGCGCCATTTATATGCCCGGCGTGGCCAATGTACGTAACCCGCGCCTGGTCAAAGCGCTGCGAGCCGCCCTGCAGGGTTTACCCGACGTTACCCTGCTTGAGCACAGCCCGGTGCTGCAGTTCGTCCGTGATGGCGAGCGCGTAATCGGGGTTCGTACCGCTGACGGCGAGATGCTGGCCGAGCAGATCGTCGTCGCTGCCGGAGCCTGGAGCGGGGAGGTGTTGCAGAGCCTCGGGCTGGCGCTGCCTGTAGAGCCGGTCAAGGGGCAGATGATCCTGTTCAAGTGCGCCGAGGATTTCCTGCCCAGCATGGTACTGGCTGGCGGGCGTTATGCGATTCCGCGGCGCGACGGCCATATCTTGGTGGGCAGTACGCTGGAACATGCCGGCTTCGACAAGACGCCAACCGGTGAGGCGTTGGCCAGCCTACGGGCTTCTGCCGAGACGCTGCTACCGGCGTTGCGCGATGCCGAGGTGGTGGGCCACTGGGCCGGACTGCGCCCTGGTTCTCCCGAGGGCATTCCGTTTATTGGTGAGGTGCCGGAACATCCGGGCTTGTGGTTGAACTGCGGGCATTACCGCAATGGGCTGGTGCTGGCGCCGGCATCCTGCCAGTTGCTGGCGGATCTGATGTTGGGACGCGAGCCGATCATCGACCCGGCACCGTACTCACCGGCGGGGCGCTTGCAGTAAGGGGCGAACTGCCAGATCGCAAGAACCTGGGTATCGCTTCGCTCAACCGCAGGCTACGGTTTCAGTCGATGCCCAGTTTCTTCAGGCGATAGCGCATCGAACGAAAGCTAAGCCCCAGGCGCTGTGCCGCCGCCGTGCGGTTCCAGCGGGTTTCTTCCAGGGCCTGCATGATCAGTTTGCGTTCGACGTCTTCCAGGTAATCCTCGATGTTGTCGATCTGCGCCAGGCTCGCGTCGCCGTTCTCGCCAGCCGGCGCGGCGTCCGCCAGGCGCAGGTCGTTTGCGCAGATCACGTCGCCTTCGCACAGGGTGTAGGCGCGCTCCAGCATGTTCTCCAGCTCGCGCACGTTGCCGGGGAAGCGGTAGCTCTTGAGCTTTTCCAGGGCAGGGCCGTCGAGCTTGACCGGCGGCAGGCCGAGGCCTTCGTTGAGGCGCTTGAGCATCACGTCGGCCAGCAGGGGGATGTCCTCGCGGCGCTCGCGCAGCGGCGGTACACGCAGTTCGATGACGTTGAGGCGGTAGTAGAGATCCTGGCGGAAGCGCCCGGCCGCCACTTCGGCGGCCAGGTCCTTGTGGGTGGCGCAGAGGATGCGGGTGTCGACCACCACTTCCTGCTGGCCGCCGACGGCGCGGATGGCCTTTTCCTGAATGGCGCGCAGCAGCTTGACCTGCATGGTCAGCGGCAGGTCGGCCACCTCGTCGAGGAACAGGCTGCCGCCATTGGCGGCCTGGAACAGGCCCTGTTTGTCTTCGACGGCACCGGTGAAGCTGCCCTTCTTGTGGCCGAAGAATTCGCTTTCCATCAGCTCCGAGGGAATCGCGCCGCAGTTGACCGGCACGAAGGCACGCTCGCGGCGCGGGCCCTGTTCGTGGATCAGCCGGGCGACCAGTTCCTTGCCGCTGCCCGACTCCCCGCTGATGTACACCGGCGCCTGGCTGCGTGCGAGCTTCTGGATCTGCCCGCGCAGCGCGCGCATCGGAGGCGACTCGCCCAGCAGTCGGCTGCTGCCCGGCGCTTCGCCTTCCTCGGCGGCATGCAGGCGCAGGGCAGTGTTCACCAGTTCGCGCAGGCGGCCCAGGTCGACCGGTTTGGTCAGGAAGTCGAAGGCGCCGGCCTTGAGGGCGTTGATCGCCGTGTCGACGCTGCCGAACGCGGTGATCATCGCCACCGGCGTTTGCGGATGGCGCTGCTGGATATGCTGCACGATATCCAGGCCGCTGCCGTCTGGCAGGCGCATGTCGGTCAGGCACAGGTCGAACGGCTCCTTGGCCAGCCACTCGCGCGCTTCCTTGACGTTGCGGGCGCTACGGGTGTCGAGTTTCATGCGCCCGAGTGTGATCTCCAGCAGTTCGCGGATATCGGGTTCGTCGTCGACGATCAGGGCTCTCTGGCGATTCATCAGGTCGTTCAGCTCATTTTTCGCGGGTGCGCGAAGGTGATACGGAAGCAGGCACCGCCGCCTTCGCGTGGTTGATAGTGAAGATGAGCCTGGTTGCTTTCGCAAAGCTCGCGGGAAATATACAGGCCCAGGCCGGTGCCTTTGTTCTCCGTGGTGTAGAACGGCTCGAAGATGTGATGCAGTTGGTCTGCCGGTACGCCTTCGCCGTCGTCGAGCACCTCCAGCACCGGCAGGTCGCTACGCGGATCGCGAAACAGCTTCAGCCACACCTGGCCCTGAGGGTTGAGCTTGGCGCTGTGGCGCAGGCCGTTCTGCACCAGGTTGGTGATGACCTGGTTGAGCTGGTTGGGGTCCATGCGCGTCTGGATGCTGCTGCCTTCGATGGCCAGGTGCAGCACCTTGGAGGCCGGGGCGGTGCTGCGGAACTCGGCGGCGAAACGGTGCAGCCAGTACTTGAGGTCGAGCAGTTGCGGCTCGGCCTGGCGGCGCCGTGACAGCTGCAGCACGTTCTCGATGATCAGGTTCATGCGCCGCGAGTGGTCCTGGATGATCTGCGCCAGGCGCTGATCCGGCCCGTGCAGGTCTTCGGACTCCTGCAGCAGTTGCGCCGCATGGCTGATGGCGCCCAGCGGATTGCGAATCTCGTGGGCGATGCCGGCGGTCAGCCGGCCGAGGGCCACCAGCTTGAGTTGCTGGGCCTGCTGGGCGATCTGCGAGATGTCGTCGAGCAGGATCAAAATGTGCCGCTGGCCGCCGCGCTGCAGGGGGATGAAGCTGGGCTGCAGGGTCGGGCCGTCGCTGAGCGTCTGCAGGCTGGCCGGGCGCAGGCTGCTGTTTTCCTGCCAGTGCTGCAGGCGCTTGACCAGCTCGGTGCAGTGCGGGTCGAGAATCTTGCCCGCCAGGTTCTGCTGGCCAAGCAAGCCGAGCGCCGCCTGGTTGGCCAGCAGCACGCGGCGCTGTTCGTCCACCACCAGAATGCCGGTGCGCATGCGCTGCAGGATCAGGTTGTTGAGGGTTTCCAGGTCCGCTACGTCGGCGGCGCGCTGTTCGGCCAGGCTCTCGCTGACCTGCAGGCGCCGGGTCAGCCCCTGTACGAACAACGCCGCAGCGAAGCACAGCGCGCCCAGTGCACCGACCTGCACGTACTGACTGCTGGCCTGGGGGTGGTTGAGGCTCAGGTAGAAGGTCAGGTAGATCATGCCGATCGCGGCGGCAGCGGCGATCAGGACGCCGAAGCGACCGCGCAACAGGATGTTGGCGATCGCCACAGAGACGATCAGCAGGTTGCCGATGCCGCTTGGTGTACCGCCCCCGGCGTAGAACAGCGCCGAGAGCAGCATCACGTCGCCCAGCGCCACGGCGAACACCGGCAGCAGGCGGTTGGGTGTGTGGAGCGTCAGCGCGATCAGGATGTTGAGGATCAGGTAGACCCAGCTGGCGCCGCGAAACAGCGGCACGTGGGCCAGCTCCAGCAGCTCCGAGTCCAGATTGGCGGACACCAGCAGCACCAGCACCACGCCGATGACCAGGCGGTAGAGGTGGTACAGCCGGAAGATACGATGCCCCTGTGGGCCCCGTACGGCCAGGGCGCTATTGGGCACCGGGCTTGGGGCCTTGTTGCAGATGGGCCTGGCTGCAGTACCAGCGCTGCGCCAGCTGTACGGCGTGCTGTTGCGGCGTGTGCACGCCGCAGTGGGCGCAGCGCACCATGGGCGCCGGACTATCCGAGGGCGGTGCGGCCTTCTGGCGCTGGCGGGTGGCACCGACATAGCGCCGCCACAGCCAGATGGCGGCAAAGATGATGGCAATCCAGAACAGCAGGCGGAACAGGCCCATGGCGCTCTCTTCGTGTCGGGGGAGGGGGCAGTGTAGCTAAGGACGCCCTGGGCGGACAGTTACCCGGGCAGCGTTTTGCCGGGGCGAAATGCACGATGCCAGTCGTTTGACTGGCATCGTGAGGGGCTGGCTGCTGGCGGTGGATCAGTCGAACAGGCCAAAGGTCAGGCGGCTGAACCAGGAGCGCTTGGGCGTCTGTTGCTCTTCGCCCTGCTCGGTGGCCTTCAGATCGGCCGGCATCTGGTCGACCGCTTCCTGATACTGACGTTGCACGTCCTGGCTGGCCTGGGTCTGGCTCGGTGGCGGCGGCGCGTCGCTTTCGATCAGGCCCAGGGTGGCCTTGGCCAGCCACGAGCGCTCGTCGGCGGCTTCTTCACGCGGCACGAACTCGCCGTTTTCCAGGCTCGGGTGATCCGGGTAGTTGAGCTTCAGGGTTTCCAGGCTGGTAGCGGCCAGGTCGTCCAGGGTCAGGCGCTGGTAGGCCTCGACCATCACGGCCAGGCCGTCGCCGACCGATGGGGTTTCCTGGAAGTTTTCCACCACGTAGCGGCCGCGGTTGGCAGCGGCCACATAGGCGTGGCGGGTCAGGTAGTAGTGGGCCACGTGGACTTCGTAGGCCGCCAGCAGGTTGCGCAGGTAGATCATGCGCTGCTTGGCGTCCGGGGCGTAGCGGCTGTTCGGATAACGGTTGGTGAGCTGAGCGAACTCGTTGTAGGAGTCGCGGGCCGCGCCCGGGTCACGCTTGGTCATGTCCAGCGGCAGGAAGCGGGCAACGATGCCGCGATCCTGGTCGAACGAGGCCAGGCCCTTCAGGTAGTAGGCGTAGTCGACGTTCGGGTGCTGCGGGTGCAGGCGGATGAAGCGCTCGGCAGCGGCGCGGGCGGCTTCCGGCTCGGCGTTCTTGTAGTTGGCGTAGATCAACTCCAGCTGCGACTGCTCGGCATAGCGGCCGAAGGGGTAACGCGATTCCAGGGCCTTGAGCTTGGTCACGGCGCTGGTGTAGCTGCCATTGTCCAGGTCTTGCTGAGCCTGCTGATAGAGTTCTGCCTCGCTGAGGTTTTCGTCCAGGACTTCCTTGGACGAACAGGCGGCGGTGAGGGCGAGGATGGCGATCAGCAGCAGGTGTTTCACTTGCATGGTGGCTTGCGTCCCTGGGACGGCGGCTGTCTTGGGCAGGGCCGTCCTGTTATGATGAGCGCCCCCGGTACCCCTGGGGCAAAGACGCCGTATTTAACCACAAGCGTGTAGCCGAAACCAAAGGCTATGCCCCCGCCGTTGCCGAGCATGTCATCTATTAATAAGCAGGCCATTGAGTTAACCGCCGAGGTTCCCGCCGATCTGGGCGGTCAGCGCCTCGACCAAGTCGCCGCCCAGCTGTTCGCCGAGCACTCGCGCTCGCGTCTTTCCGGCTGGATCAAGGAGGGCAACCTGACCGTCGACGGCCAGGTGCTGCGTCCGCGCGATATCGTCCACGGCGGCGCCGTGCTGGCGCTGTCCGCCGAGCAGGAAGCCCAGGGCGAGTGGATCGCCCAGGACATCGAGCTCGATATCGTCTACGAGGACGAGCAGATCCTGGTGATCGACAAGCCTGCCGGCCTGGTCGTGCACCCGGCTGCCGGACATGCCGACGGCACCCTGCTCAATGCCCTGCTGCACCACGTGCCGGACATCGTCAACGTGCCGCGCGCCGGCATCGTGCACCGCCTGGACAAGGACACCACCGGCCTGATGGTGGTCGCCAAGACCATCGAGGCGCAGACCCGCCTGGTCGATCAACTGCAGAAGCGCACCGTGAGCCGCATCTACGAATGCATCGTCATTGGTGTGATCACCTCGGGCGGCAAGATCAACGCGCCGATCGGCCGCAGTTCGTCCCAGCGCCAGCGCATGGCCGTGACCGATGGCGGCAAGCCGGCGGTCAGCCATTACCGTGTGCTCGAGCGTTTCCGCTCGCACACCCATGCACGGGTCAAGCTGGAAACCGGGCGCACGCACCAGATCCGCGTGCACATGAGTCATATCGGTTTTCCGCTGGTGGGCGACCCGGTGTATGCCGGGCGCTTCCGCATCCCGCCGGCCGCCAGCCAGACCATGGTACAGAGCCTCAAGGAGTTCCCGCGCCAGGCCCTGCATGCGCGCTTCCTGGAGCTGGACCACCCGATCACCGGTGAGCGCATGAAGTGGCAATCGCCGCTGCCCGATGACTTCGTCTGGTTGCTGACTCTGCTGCGCCAGGATCGCGAGGCGTTCATCGGATGAGTGACAAAGCCCACGACTGGCTGACGCCTCATTGGCCGGCGCCCGAGTGGGTGCGCACCTGCGTGACCACCCGCGCCGGCGGTGTGAGCGCGGCGCCATACGACAGCTTCAACCTGGCCGCCCATGTCGAGGACGACCCGGCCGCGGTGGCCAAGAATCGCCAGCGCCTGGTCAGCCAGCTCGGCTGTCGCCCGGCCTGGCTGCAGCAGGTGCACGGCATTGCCGTCGCCCAGGCCGACCCGGAAACTGTGGTCGAAGCTGACGCCAGCTGGACGGCGACACCCGGCATCGCCGCCACGGTGATGACCGCCGATTGCCTGCCCGTGCTGTTCTGCGACCGCGCCGGTAGCCGCGTGGCTGCCGCCCATGCCGGCTGGCGTGGCTTGGCCAGCGGCGTGCTGGAAGCCACCCTGGAGGCACTGGCCATCGACGCTGACGACACGCTCGTCTGGCTGGGCCCGGCCATCGGCCCCCAGGCCTTCGAGGTCGGCGCCGAGGTGCGTGAAGCCTTCGTCAGCCAGCATGCCCAGGCGGCCGGCGCGTTCATGCCAAGCCAAAATGCCGGGCGCTTTATGGCCGACATCTATCAGCTGGCGCGCATCCGCCTGGCGGCGCGCGGTGTGACGGCCGTATATGGCGGCGGCTTCTGCACCGTCAGCGACTCGCGCTTCTACTCCTACCGTCGTGCGGCCCAGACCGGGCGCTTTGCCTCGCTGATCTGGCTGGCCGATCGCTGATCGGCTTGCGCCGCGCTCAACCTGGGCTGGTGAATTAGCCGCAGCCTGGTGTCGAGCGCAGCGATACCCAGGGCAGTCCCGTTCGGCACCGCTGCTGACCGCGATCAAACCGCCTCCCGCTTGAAACGCGCACAATCGGCCTCATCTATGCTGCATCTCGGCAGGTTCTTCAGTTAGGCGCATTCATCGCGCTGGCCTGCCTCCAAGAGGAAGGATGACGCCATGCGAATCGACCGTTTGACCAGCAAGTTGCAACTTGCCCTTTCCGACGCCCAGTCCCTGGCCGTCGGCCACGACCATTCCGCCATCGAGCCGCTGCACCTGATGCAGGCGCTGCTCGACCAGCAGGGCGGTTCCATTCGCCCGCTGCTGATGCAGGTGGGCTTCGACGTGAACAGCCTGCGCCAGGCCTTGAGCAAAGAGCTCGACCAACTGCCCAAGATCCAGAACCCCACCGGCGACGTCAGCCTGTCCCAGGACCTGGCGCGCCTGCTCAACCAGGCCGACCGCCTTTCGCAGCAGAAGGGTGATCAGTTCATCTCCAGCGAACTGCTGCTGCTCGCCGCCATGGACGAGAACACCAAACTGGGCAAGTTGCTGCTCGCCCAGGGCGTGAGCCGCAAGGCGCTGGAAAACGCGGTGAACAACCTGCGCGGCGGCGATGCGGTCAATGACCCGAACATCGAGGAGTCGCGCCAGGCGCTCGACAAGTACACCGTCGACCTGACCAAGCGTGCCGAGGAGGGCAAGCTCGACCCGGTGATCGGCCGCGACGACGAGATCCGCCGCACCATCCAGGTACTGCAGCGCCGCACCAAGAACAACCCGGTACTGATCGGCGAACCCGGCGTCGGCAAGACCGCCATCGCCGAGGGCCTGGCCCAGCGTATCGTCAACGGCGAAGTGCCGGACGGCCTCAAGGACAAGCGCCTGCTGTCCCTGGACATGGGGGCGCTGATCGCCGGCGCCAAGTTCCGCGGCGAGTTCGAGGAGCGCCTCAAGGCGGTGCTCAACGAGCTGTCCAAGCAGGAAGGCCGGGTGATCCTGTTCATCGACGAGCTGCACACCATGGTCGGCGCCGGCAAGGCCGAGGGCGCCATGGACGCCGGCAACATGCTCAAGCCGTCCCTGGCCCGCGGCGAGCTGCACTGCGTGGGCGCCACCACGCTGAACGAGTACCGCCAGTTCATCGAGAAGGATGCCGCCCTGGAGCGCCGCTTCCAGAAGGTGCTGGTCGACGAGCCGAGCGAGGAAGACACCATCGCCATCCTGCGCGGCCTCAAGGAGCGCTACGAGGTGCACCACAAGGTGGCCATCACCGACGGGGCGATCATCGCCGCGGCCAAGCTCAGCCACCGCTATATCACCGACCGCCAACTGCCGGACAAGGCCATCGACCTGATCGACGAAGCCGCCAGCCGCATCCGCATGGAAATCGACTCCAAGCCCGAGGTGCTCGATCGCCTGGATCGTCGTCTGATCCAGCTCAAGGTCGAAGCCCAGGCACTGAAGAAGGAAGAAGACGAAGCGGCCAAGAAGCGCTTCGTCAAACTGCAGGAAGACATCGCCAAGCTGGAGAAGGAATACGCCGATCTGGAGGACATCTGGAAGTCGGAAAAAGCCGAAGTCCAGGGCTCGGCGCAGATCCAGCAGCGCATCGAACAGGCCAAGACCGAGCTCGAAGCGGCCCGCCGCAAGGGCGACCTCAACCGCATGGCCGAGCTGCAGTACGGGGTGATTCCCGATCTGGAGCGCAGCCTGCAGATGGTCGACCAGCACGGCACCACGGAAAACCAGCTGCTGCGCAGCAAGGTTACCGAGGAGGAAATCGCCGAGGTGGTTTCCAAGTGGACCGGTATCCCGGTGGCCAAGATGCTCGAAGGCGAGCGCGACAAGCTGCTGAAGATGGAAGGCCTGCTGCACCAGCGCGTGATCGGCCAGGACGAAGCCGTGGTGGCGGTGGCCAACGCCGTGCGCCGCTCCCGTGCCGGGCTGTCGGATCCGAACCGGCCCAGCGGCTCGTTTCTGTTTCTCGGCCCGACTGGCGTCGGCAAGACCGAGCTGTGCAAGGCGCTGGCCGAGTTCCTGTTCGACACCGAAGACGCCCTGGTACGCATCGACATGTCCGAGTTCATGGAGAAGCACTCGGTGGCCCGTCTGATCGGTGCGCCGCCCGGCTACGTTGGCTACGAGGAGGGGGGTTACCTGACCGAGGCGGTGCGTCGTAAACCCTACTCGGTGGTGCTGATGGACGAGGTGGAGAAGGCCCATCCGGACGTGTTCAACGTGTTGCTGCAAGTGCTCGAGGACGGTCGCCTGACCGACAGCCACGGCCGCACCGTGGACTTCAAGAACACGGTGATCGTGATGACCTCCAACCTGGGTTCGGCGCAGATCCAGGAGCTGGTCGGGGATCGCGAGGCGCAGCGCGCGGCGGTGATGGACGCGGTAGGCAACCACTTCCGGCCGGAGTTCGTGAACCGCATCGACGAGGTGGTAGTGTTCGAACCGCTGGCCCGCGAGCAGATCGCCGGCATCGCGCGTATCCAGCTGTCGCGCTTGCTGCAGCGCCTGGCCGAACGAGACCTGAGCCTGGAGCTGAGCGACGAGGCGATGGACAAGCTGATCGCCGTGGGCTACGACCCGGTGTACGGCGCGCGGCCGCTGAAGCGCGCCATCCAGCGCTGGATCGAGAACCCGCTGGCGCAGATGATTCTGGCCGGCAAGTTCAGCCCAGGCAGCACGGTGACCGGCAAGGTCGAAAACGACGAGATCGTCTTTGCCTGACGCCAGCAACGGCAGCAAAACAAACGGCCGGTGCGAGTGATCGCACCGGCCTTTTTTATTACGCAGCGATAACTGTCATCGACCTGTGTGAACTGTAAGGTAGTTGGCGTCCGCTGGAGATTGCTATCAGCGGTTCTCAGAGCTTGCTGCGTATCCCTGTGGGAGCGGGCCATGCCCGCGAAAAAATCACGGGCAAGCCCGTTCCCACAGTAGAACGCTGAATGGCTACCATCACATGAGGAAGAAGAGCTGCGTCAGTCAGGGCTTGCTGCTAGCCGGCGCATTACGCCGGCCTTCTTCCACCACCCAATCCATCAACTGCCGCGACAGCTGGTCGTTGGCGGCGCCAAAGGCTTTCACCACCGATTCCACTGCAGGGTCGCCCGCGATCTGGTGGACCTCGAAGCGGCGGCTGGCGAGGATGCGCTGGTTGCCGGCCTGCACCAGGCGCGCATCGAGCAGGATATGCACTTCGGGCCGGCCGTTGCGGTACTCGCTCTGGAAGGCGCGCAGGTCGCTGCTCAGTTCCAGGTCGGCCTGCAGGCGACTGTCGTCGCTGCTTACGGCGCCGATGCGGCCGTCATCGAGAAAGGCGCTGATCAGCCGGTCGCGAAACAGTGCAGGCGCGCGGTCGCTCCAGCGGGCGCCCTGGTAGGCGCTGATCCGATCGCCTTGCGGCAGCACGGCGATGCGCGGGCTGTCCAGCAACTGGCTGCTCTGCGGGCGATTGACCCGTAGCGACCAGCTTTCCCGCGGTGCTTCGGCGGCGCGGACCGGCAGGTTGCTCGGCAGCAGGTACACATCGAGCGCCTCGCCCGTGGGAATAATCGAGCAGGCGCTGAGCAGGCCGGTCAGCAGCAGGGCGCCGGCGGTGGCGGATGCCTTCATGGTTGAAACTCCTTGATGCTGTCGCTGCGCAGCAGATAGCCGGCGGGGTCTTCCTCCAGCCGTCGCGAGAACGAGCGCAGCGAGCCCAGGGTGTCACGCAGCTCGTTGATCGCCGGGCCCAGTTCGCCGATGCCCTGCATGCCGCCGTCGAGGGCCGCGCGGTTGTCCTGCAGCAGCTGTTCGATATTGCTGCTGCTGCGCTCCAGCGAGGCGGCCAGGCGTTCGGCGCTCTCCAGGGTGTTCTGTGCCGGGCCGCTGAACAGCCGGTTGGCGTTGTTCATCAGGGCGCTGGCCTCGCGCCCCGCGGCGGACATTTGCGCGAGGGCTTCGCGCAGCTCCTCGCGTTGCTCGGACACACTGGCGGTGATCTGCTCCAGGTTACGCAGGGTCTTGGCGATATTTTCGGTGTTCTCCCGGGAGAACATGGCGTTGGCGCGGTCGAGCAGGCGGGTCACGCTGATCATCAGGTCCTCGCCATTGGCCATCAGCCGCGACAGCGGTGAGCGGTCGGCGATGATCACCGGCGTGCGGCCATCGCGGGCTTTCAGCGCCGGGCTCTCGGGCGAGCCACCGTGCAGCTGGATCACCGCACCGCCGGTGATATTGGTGATGGTCAGGCGCGCGCGGGTATCTTCCTTGATCGGCGTGGTGCCGGTGATGCGGATATTGGCGTGTACCTTGCGCGGGTCCTGCGGGTCGAGGGTCAGGCTGGTGACGTCGCCGACGCGGATGCCGCTGTACTGCACCGCGCTGCCCTGGGACAGGCCGCTGACCGCTTCGGTGAAGATCACCTCGTAGTAGTTGAACTGCTTGTCGGCGCTGGTCTTGCCCAGCCACAGGGCGAACACCAGGATGGCGCTGACGATCGCCACCGTGAACATGCCGATCAAGACGTGATGGGCGCGTGGTTCCATTCAGCTAATCCTCGCTGCAGCCTGTTCGGCCGCGCGTCCGCGCGGGCCATGGAAGTAGTCGTGTATCCAGGGATCATCGGTGGCGGCGACCACGTCCAGCGTGTCGGCCACCAGCACCCGCTTCTGTGACAACACGGCCACGCGGTCGCACAGGGTGTAGAGCGTGTCCAGGTCGTGGGTGACCAGAAACACGCTGAGCCCGAGGGCGTCGCGCAGGGTGCGAATCAGTTGGTCGAAGGCTGCCGCGCCGATCGGGTCGAGGCCTGCGGTCGGTTCGTCGAGAAACAGGATGTCCGGCTCCAGCGCCAGGGCGCGGGCCAGGGCGGCGCGCTTGACCATGCCACCGGACAGCTCGGTCGGGTACTTGTCGCCGGCGTGGGCCGGCAGGCCGACCAGCGCCACCTTGGACTCGGCCAGGCGCTCGGCCTGGGCACGAGTGAGGCCCGCATGCTCGATCAACGGCAGGGCGATGTTCTCCAGCACGGTGAGCGACGAGAACAGCGCGCCGCGCTGGTAGAGCACGCCGAAGCGCCGCTCCAGCTCGGAACGCCGCCCGGCGGGCAGGGTCAGCAGGTCGTCGCCGAATACCCGCACCGTACCGGCATCCGGTTCACGCAGGCCGACGATGGTGCGCAGCAGTACCGACTTGCCGGTGCCCGAGCCGCCGACCACGCCGAGCACCTCACCCCGGTACAGATCCAGATCCAGGTGCTGGTGCACCACCTGCGGGCCGAACTGGTTGGTCAGGTCGCGGACCTGGATGATCGCTGCGCCACTCACCAGCCCATCTCCATCAGAAACAATGCGGCCACGGCATCGACCACGATGACCACGAAGATCGACTGCACCACGCTCGAGGTGGTGCGTTCGCCCACCGACTGGGCGCTGCCGGTGACCTTGAAGCCTTCCAGGCAGCCGATCACCGCGATCAGGAAGGCGAAGATCGGCGCCTTGCCCATGCCGACCAGAAAATGCGTGAGCGGGATGTTTTCCTGCAGCAGGTACAGGAACATCGACGGCGAGATGTCCAGCGTGATCAGGCACACCATGGCGCCGCCGAGCATGCCGCAGACCATGGCGACGAAGGTCAGCAGCGGCAGGGCGATCAGCATGGCGAACACCCGCGGCAGCACCAGCAACTCCATGGGGTCGAGGCCCAGGGTGCGGATCGCGTCGATCTCCTCGTTGGCCTTCATCGAACCGATCTGCGCGGTGAAGGCGCTCGCGGTACGGCCGGCCATGAGGATGGCGGTCAGCAGCACGCCGAACTCGCGCAGAAAGGAGAACGCCACCAGGTCGACCGTGTAGATGGTCGCGCCGAAGTCCCGCAGGATGGTGGCGCCGAGAAAGGCCACCACGGCGCCGACCAGAAAGGTCAGCAGGGCGATGATCGGCACGGCGTTGAGGCCGATCTGCTCGAGGTGCGAGGCCAGCGACGTCAGGCGCCAGCGGCGCGGGTTGAGCAGGACCAGCAGCATGCTGCTGAGCGTCAGGCCGACGAAGCCCAGAAGGCCCACGGCCTTGTGCCAGACGCCTTCGACCACCTCGCCGACATGTCCGAAGAACTCGCGCCAACTGGAACGGCGCGGGTGCTCGACCAGTTGCTGATTCTGCAGCATGGCCGTGGCGACGGTGTGCAACAGGGCGCGGCGCTCGTCACTGAGCGCACCCTCGGGCAGCAGCCCGATCAGCCGCTCGGCGCCCAGCAATTCGACCAGCAGGCTGGCACCGGCGGTGTCCAGGGCGTCCAGTTCGCTGAGGTCGATACGCCGGTGTTCATCCAGCACCGGCCGAGCCCCGTCGACCTGAGGCAGCAGTGCGGCATAGTGGGCGAGCGTCCAGTCGCCACCTAGCTTCAGCGCATCGGCGTCGGCAGTGGGCAGGCTGATGTAGGGCGATTGGGTCATGGGCGACAGCTTAGCGCTCGAGGCTTGCGTTGGAACAGTCGTGAATGGGGCATGGTGGCGTTGCATCGGGCGATCCTGGGCAGGGCAGGGTCGCTCCGATCGGTTCTGGGTAATCGACTCACCCGAGGCGGCAGCGGTTCGGATAAATCGTTACAGGCGATGAATCCGATTGGAATGGGCAACTGGCGTTGCTGCTTCGGCTTGCCTAGCATGTGGCGGTTTTACATTCCTCTGGAGTTTGCCATGCATATCGATGAAGCCATCCGTAGCCGCCGCGCCGTCAAAGGTTATGACGCCGGTTTCACCTTGAGCAGCGAAGAAAAGAACGAGTTGCTGCAACTGGCGCTGCTCGCGCCAACCGCCTTCAACCTGCAGCACGTGCGCCTGGTGGATGTCAGCGACCCGGCCTTGCGTCAGCAGATTCGCGAGGTCGGCTGGGGCCAGGCGCAGATGACCGATGCCTCGATGCTGGTGGTGGTATGCGCCCAGCTCGACAGCTGGGAAAAGAACGTCAGCCGCGTGTGGGATGGCGCGCCGGTCGAGGTGCAGCAGTTCATGGCCGGAGCCATCGACAACTATTACCGCGACAAGCCCCAGGTGCAGCGCGACGAGACCATGCGCAGCTGCGGCCTGGTGGCGCAGACCCTGATGCTCGCCGCGCGCGGCAAGGGCCTGGATTCCTGCCCCATGGACGGCTTCGATTTCGACGCCGTGGCCAAGCTGATCAACCTGCCGGACAACCACGTGATCGGCCTGATGGTCGCGGTGGGCAAGAAGGCCATCGAGGCCAAGCCGCGGATCGGCAAGCTGCCGTTCGACGAGGTGGTGATGCGCGATCGCTTCTGATCACGCCCTCCGCGCGCCGCTGCGGTACTCGCCGGTAGTGGCGGTAATCAGCAGGAACCTAGTCATGATCGCTTGCCTCCAAGCCTGTAGACCCGTCAAAAGCGAGGAAGACCATGCAAGTTCATGTGAACAGCAACCATATCGAAGGCAGTGCGCGTCTCCAGGAATGGGTGGGCGCATCGGTGGCGGATCGACTGGAACGCTTTGAAGAATTCCTGTCGCGGGTAGAAGTACATATTGGTGACGAGAATGGCAGCAAGAGCGGTGCCGATGACAAGCGCTGCCAGATCGAAGCGCGCCCCAAGGGGCACCAGCCGTTGTCCGTGACCCACAAGGCCGAGTCGCTGGAGCAGGCCATCGAAGGCGCTGCCGAGAAGATGCGCCATGCCCTCGAGCACCTGGTGGGCAAGCTGGAAAGCAAGCCGGTCGGTACCGGGCATCTGCAGCAGCTCGAAGGCGAGGCGGAGAACGCTGACGCGCTGTTGCAGGAAGAGTTTCTGCAGCGTCAGGAGGCCCTGGGTAAGGAGTGACATGAAGGGCGTTTACTCCAGCGAGTGAATGCCCTTTTCCGATCCGGGACGTAAAACAACCGGGCCCTTGGTCGTATCATGAATGGCGATACGACCAAGGGCCCGGTTTTTTGCTGGGATCAGGCAACCAGACTGCGACCGATAAAGTCCGGGGATTCGGTCTGGCGATAAGTGGAAATCGCCTCGGCAGCGAACCGCGGGCTGATTTGCGGATTGTTTGCCGCCGGTGGGGTGATTTCCGTTTGCACCCGCTGCCGTGCAAGGCTTTCAGCGGACAGTGGATTGAGCACTTCCTGGCGTTGCTCCTGAAGCGTCTCAAGCCGCTGTTCACGTAATTGCTCATCCAGTGCCCGAGCCGCCTCCTGGCGCTCCAGGCGCACCTGCAGGGCCCGTTCTTCTTCAAGTTCCTGCTGAGCGATGCGCTCTTCACGCGCTTCACGCAGTTGATCCTGGCGTTCCTGATCCAGGCGCCGGCGCTCCAGCAGCCGTTCCTGAGCGTCGCTCAAACGCTGCGCTGCGGGCGTTACCCGGTCTATGGCGTTGGTCTGCAGGCCGTTGTTGGTATTGCCAAGTGGCCGATAGCTGTACTGGCCGATATTCATGCCGTCGATGGAAAGGGGCATGATTCACCTCCGTCTTTCACTTCGATGGTTTCAGTCTAAGCCGGGAGAGCGGAAGGCTTTAGGCAGATATGGCATAACCACAAGAACAGGATGGACTAGCACTTTTTTCAGGAGCAATTGTCGTCTTCTTCCACGATCTTCGTGGTTATGGCTGAAAGCCGCGTGATAACTGGGCTGGGCAAGCCCGCGTGGAACAGGCGTCCAGCTGCGGGGCAGAAGGCGGCGAGGGAACTGGCACGTTGGCTATCGCCAGGCAATCGACGAACGGCTGCCATTTCGTGCTTTTCCGGGCAGAGACGGGCTCACGGCCTACTATGAACAGAGGCCTTGCCAGGACGCTGCGATCCAAGGGTGAAAGAGGCACGGTCTCTCGCGCGATTTCGCGCCGCATCAGAAGAGGAACGCGCCATGCAGCCATTCAGTTTCGCGACAGCCGCTCATCTCATCTGCGAGCCAGGGGCCGTTCAGCGCCTGGTGCCCCTCTGCCAGGCCTGGGGGGCTCTCTCCGTGGCACTGGTCACCGATGCCGGCATTGCCCGCCAGGATTTCTTCGAAGAGGTGCGCAGCGCTTTCGCCAGGAGCGGGGTGGCGCTGCACGTATTCGATGGTGTTATGGCGCAGGCGCCGGAAACCGTGATCGACAAGGCCGCGCAGTTCGCCCGGGAGATTCAGGCCAATCTGGTGATCGGCTTTGGCGGCGGTAGCTCGCTGGATGTGGCCAAGCTGGTCGCCCAATTGGCCCACCCTGATTGTCGGCAAACCCTGAATGACCTCTACGGTATCGACAAGGCGGTGGGGCAGCGCCTGCCGCTGATTCAGGTGCCGACCACGGCCGGCAGCGGGTCCGAGGTGACGCCGATCGCCGTGGTGACGACGGAACACGCGACTCGGGTCGCGGTGGTATCGGCGCGGCTGTTGCCGGATCTGGCACTGCTCGATGCCGAGCTCACCCTGCAATTGCCGGCGCCGGTGACCGCCGCCTGCGGCATGTTGGCCATGGGGCATGCGGTGGAGGCCTACACCGGTGCGCGGCGCAAGAATCCGCTCTCCGACATGTTCGCTCGTGAAGCCTTGACCCTGCTCGGTGCCAACCTGGACGAAGCCGTGCACAACGGTACCAATCGCGAGGCCCGGCAAGCCATGCTGCTGGGCGCCTGCCTGGCCGGGCAGGCCTATGCCAACGCACCGCTGGCGGCGGTGCATGCACTGGCCTATCCGCTGGGCGGCCATTGCCAGGTGCCCCATGGGGTCAGCACGGCGGTGCTGCTGCCCCATGTGCTCGGCTTCAACGCCTCGGTGGCTGCGCCGCTCTACGAGGAGTTGGCGCCGCTGCTGTTGGGCGAGCGCCTGCGCAGTGGCGATGCGACGGATCACACCGAGCAGTTCATCATCGAACTGGCGGATCTCAGCGAGCGTAGCGGCCTGCCGGCGCGCCTGCGTGATGTGGGCGTCGAACAATCGCTGTTACCGCGGCTGGCCACCGACGCCATGCTGCATGAGCGCCTGTTGGCCAACAATCCGCGGGAGATGACCCAGGCCCATGCGTTGGCCATCTACCAGGTGGCGTACTGATCGTCGTACACCGTCCAGGTTGTCACTGAAGCGAGAGGCCGGCACCATGCCGGCTCTTGTCCTTCCGCGAGGTGGCAGCCCATGCAACAGACGCAGCATCTGCGCGAGCACTACCGGCATTTCCAGCCGATCACCACGCGCTGGCACGACAACGACCTGTATGGCCACGTCAACAACGTCACCTACTACGGTTATTTCGACACGGCGGTGAACAGCTACCTGATCGAAGTGGGCGGCCTGGATATTCATCGCGGGGAAGTCGTCGGTTTCGTGGTCAGCTCGAGCTGCGACTATTTCGAGTCGATCGCCTTTCCCGAGCGCATCGAAGTCGGCCTGCGCGTCGGCAAGCTGGGCAATAGCTCGGTGCAGTACGAACTGGCGGTGTTTCGCGAAGGGCAAATGCAGGCCTGTGCGGCGGGGCGCTTCGTGCACGTGTTCGTGGAGCGGCAGAGCAATCAGCCAGTGACGATTCCCCAGTCATTGCGCCAGGCGATGGAGCGCTTGCTGCAGACCTGAACGGTCAAGGGCGCCGAAGCGCCCTTGATGGTGAAATGATGGTTAGCGGTGACGATGTTTGTGGTGACGTTTGTGGTGTTTCTTGCCATGACGATGGCCGTCGCGATAGCGCGTTTCATGGCGGTTGCTGTCTGCTACCTCGTTGGCCAGCGCACCACCGGCGGCACCACCCAGGCCGGCGCCGATGGTCGAACCGGCGCTGCCGCCGAACTGGTTGCCCAGTACCGAGCCACCTGCTGCGCCCAGGCCTCCGCCCAGTGCCGCCTCGGTCTTGTTACGGGAGCTGATGGCGCCGCCTGCCGCGCCGCCCAGGCCGGCACCGATGGTAGCGCCGGTGCTGCCACCCAGGTGCTGGCCGACGATATTGCCCAGCGCGCCGCCCACCCCGCTGCCGATGGCAGTCTTGGTGGTGTCGGCACAAGCCAGTGGGGAAACCATTGCACTGAAGGCCAGTGCGGTAAGGAATGTACGCATCGCGCAACCCTCGAAAATGACCCTTGCGGGCGTAGCCCATGGCCTAGGCCATGGTTCCAACGGTCATCGTGCAGTGCCGATGACATCTCCTTAGAGGGCGCGCGCAGACGAAATTCCCGAGGGGGGCAGTAAAGATACAGGTATGAATGTATCAAGATGTGTTTCGCTTTCAGGCGTCCGGTGCGTTTTTCCGCTTGGGAAGGCAGCTAGAACAGCGATCTCGACGCCTTGATCGAAAACCAGCCCTCGCACTCGGTGTTATGGCCCGAGTAGGCCGAGCAGGCATCACCGCTGAGGCTCGAATCCGAGTAGGAAAAGTCGAAATCGATACCCTTCCACGGGCGTGAAAGGCTCAGTGACCAGTCATTGAACGAGCTGACCTGGCCGCCGCCGGAAATCTGCTTGGGGTTGTCGAGCAGGTGGTTGCCATAGCGTACGACGACCGCCAGGCCCAGCAGGTTGACGCGGCCCAGGTCGGCCAGCACCGTGCTGTTGAAGCGGTTCGGGTCATTGCTGAAGGAGAAGCCGAAGCGTCGCGCGTCGTAGGTCAGGCCGGCGTAGACGTCCTGGCTGTCGAGATAGGTGTAGCCCGGATGGCTGTAGCGGATGGTGCCGACTTCGTAGCCCAGGGAGTCGACGAATTGCTGGCGGTAGCCGACGTAGCTGTTGAGCTCCATGCGACTGCCCGGGCTGATGCCCAGGTTGGGCGACCACTGGCCCAGGTACCAGCCGCTTGGGTGACTTAGGTCGAGCCCGCCGTGAAAGGCCCCGCCGCTCTCGGGCTTGACCAGCCCTTGCGCCATGCTGCGGCTCGGCGTGGTGCCCAGGTTGAGTTCGTAGTCACCTAGCTCGCGCTCCATGATCGCTGCCTGGGCATGGACGCCGAGCAGCGCCGCCCCAAGCAGGACGGCAGATGAAAACCGCATGGTATTCCCTCCCGTTGCTGGCCAATGACGTCGATGCCGGGCGGCTCAGAGAGGCTTGGCAGTCAATGGCACGGTTGTCGCTCGTTTGGCAGAAACCCGAAGGGCCACATCGTGGCTTGGGCTGGAACTACGCGCTTCGCTCGAGCACTTGGTGGGCAAGTTAACCGACGTAGGTAACGGCAAAGGGACATCAGAGGGGAATTTCGGCGATAAGTGCCACAGTTTCCGACGAACTGCAGGGTGATGCGGCAATAACGGGGGCGCACTCCCACTCCGGGCCAGCAGCTCGAAGTGGGAGGCGATGCGCAGCCCTTACAGGATGCGCGCGGTTTCCTGCGCGGCGTGCAGGCGGATGGCGACGAACTTCGAGGTCGGCGTGTGGCTACCGATGCCGACGCTCTGCAACGGCACCAGCGGGTTGGCTTCCGGGTAGTAGGCGGCTGCCTGACCCGCCGGGATATCGAACGCCAGCAGCGTGAAGCCCACCACCTTGCGTTCGACACCGTCGTCCCACAGCGAGGTGATATCCACCTTCTGCCCAGGCTTGTAGCCCAGGCGAGTGATATCGGCTTCGTTGACGAACAGCACGTCACGCTGGCCGCGAACGCCACGGTAGCGGTCGTCGAGGCCATAGATGGTGGTGTTGTACTGATCGTGGGAGCGCATGGTCTGCAGGATCAGGTCCGGCGTCTGGCCGCTGTTGCGCACCTGGGGTGGCAGCAGGTCGGCGAGCAGCGCGTTGGATTTGAAATTGGCCTTGCCCGTGGTGGTTTTCCATTGGCGCGCGCCAGCCGAGTTGCCCAGGTAGAACCCGCCCGGGTGCTGCACGCGGGTGTTGAAATCCTGGAAACCGGGGATGGTGTCGGCAATCAGTTCGCGGATGCGGCTGTAGTCGGCAATCATCGCGTCCCAGTCGACCGGATGATTACCCAGCGTCGCCTTGGCGATACCGGCGACGATGGCCGGCTCGGAACGCATCTCCTTGGACAGCGGCTCCAGCTGGCCGTTGGAGGCGTGGATCATGCTGAACGAATCTTCCACGGTGATCGCTTGCGGGCCCGTGGCCTGGATGTCGATATCGGTGCGGCCCAGGCACGGCAGGATCAGCGCGTCCTTGCCGGTGGTCAGGTGGCTGCGGTTGAGCTTGGTGCTGATCTGCACGGTCAGGTCGCAGTTCTGCAGGGCCTGATGAGTGCGCGGGCTGTCCGGCGTGGCCTGGGCGAAGTTGCCACCCAGGGCGATGAATACCTTGGCCTGGCCGTCGACCATGGCATTGATCGCCTCCACGGTGTTGTGGCCATTGTCGCGCGGTACCTTGAACTGGAAGCGCTTCTCGAGGTTGTCGAGCAGCACCACCGGCGGGCGATCATTGATGCCCATGGTGCGGTCGCCCTGCACGTTGCTGTGACCACGCACCGGGCACAGGCCGGCGCCGGGGCGGCCGAGGTTGCCGCGCAGCAGTTGCAGGTTGACGATTTCCTGGATGGTGGCCACCGAGTGGACGTGCTGGGTAATGCCCATCGCCCAGCACATGATGACTTTCTCGGCGCGGCGGTACATCAGCGCGGCCTGCTCGATTTCCTCGAGGCTCAGGCCGGACTGCTCGACCAGCGATTCCCAGGTGGTGGCGTCGAGCACGGCGAGGTACGCATCCACACCGTCGGTGTGCTCGGCGATGAAGGCATGGTCGAAGACCGGCTTCTCGCCCTTGGCCACGGCCTCGCGCTCCCATTGCAGCAGGAACTTGGCGATACCACGCAGCGCGGCCATGTCACCACCCAGCGCCGGGCGGAAGAACGCGGTGTTGAGCGGCTCGGAACCGTTGGTGAGCATCTCCAGGGCGTGCTGCGGATGCTGGAAGCGCTCCAGGCCACGCTCCTTGAGCGGGTTGAAGGCGACGACCTGGGCGCCCCGTTTGACCGCCTCACGCAGTGGCTCGAGCATGCGCGGGTGGTTGGTGCCCGGGTTCTGGCCAAGCACGAAGATGGCGTCGGCGTGCTCGAAGTCGGCGAAGGTCACGCTGCCCTTGCCGATACCGACGCTCTGGATCAGGGCGACGCCGCTGGCCTCGTGGCACATGTTCGAGCAGTCGGGGAAGTTGTTGGTGCCATAGGCGCGCACGAACAGCTGATAGAGAAACGCCGCTTCGTTGCTGGCGCGACCCGAGGTGTAGAACTCGGCCTGGTTGGGGCTTGCGAGGTTCTTCAGGTGCTTGGCGATCAGGCTGAAGGCGTCGTCCCAGGAAGTTGGCACGTAGCGGTCGGTGGCCGCGTCATAGCGCATCGGCTCGGTCAGGCGGCCCTGATACTCCAGCCAGTAGTCGCTCTGCTCACGCAGCTGGCTGACGGAATACTTGGCGAAGAACTTGGCGTCGACCCGGCGCTTGGTGGCTTCCCAGTTGACGGCCTTGGCACCGTTCTCGCAGAACTTGATGCGGCCGTCTTCCGGCGAGTCGCCCCATGCGCAGCCCGGGCAGTCGAAACCACCGTTCTGGTTGGTCTTGAGCAGTGCACGCAGGTTCTTGAACGGCTGTTTGCTGTCCAGCCAGAACTGGGTGACGCTGATCAGCGCACCCCAACCGGCGGCAGCGCCTTTGTAGGGTTTGTAACGCGGGTTAACGGGTTGCAGGCTCATGGCTGTTCTTCTCTTGCAGGCGGCGCGGGGCTGTAGACCCGTGGCGCACTGTGGTGGGGCAAATGGATCAGATTGAGGTTGTGCCGGCGCGCCCATTGCACGGTGAGGGCGGTCGGGGCCGAGAGGCTGACCAGATTGCCGATGCCGGCTCTGACCGCCTTGTGAATCAGTTCCAGGCTGCAGCGGCTGGTGACCACCGCGAAGCCCTGGCGCACATCGTGTTTCTCGCGCAGCAGGGCGCCGATCAGCTTGTCCAGCGCGTTGTGCCGGCCGATGTCTTCACGGCAGGCGCGAATCGCTCCGCTGGCGTCGACATACAGGGCGGCGTGCAGGGCGCCGCTGCGGCGGGCGAGGTCCTGTACGGCGGCGATCCGTTCACGCAGGTCTACAAGATGCGCGGCATCTGGTAGCTCGGCCTTATCCAGGGTCGCCAATTGCGGCAATGCCTGGTCGAGCGCTTCCACGCCGCACAGGCCACAACCGCTGGTGCCGGCCAGTTGCCTGCGCTGCTGTTTCATCGCCCAGAAGGCGCGGCTGCTGATCTCGACCTCGGCGCTGATGGCCGGGCCAAGGTGCTGCAGGCGAATGTCATAAATATCGTCGATGGAATCGACGACCGCGCTACTGAGGCTGAACCCGGTGATGAAGTCTTCCACGGCAGTGGGCGACACCATCATCACGGCATGGCTGATGCCGTTGTAGGCGATGGCCAGTGCGCTCTCCTGGGCCAGCACGGCTGAACCCTCGGCTACAGCGTTGCCCAGCTCGGCATAGGCATAGCCTTCCGCCTGCCCGGCGGCACGTTCGGTACGACTGGAAACGGCGGAAATCTCGGCTGACCGGGGCACGGCAAGCTCCCCTGCGACGGATTGACACAGAGAAGCCTAGGCGTTTGCCTGGCGGGCGTCTAATCGCTGTTGCCGATGCATTGATCGATGCTGTCTATCGGTGGGGGCTGAAATGCTCTATGGCAAGGCCTGAGTTCCCATTTCAGGCCTGGTCATGGCCTGCAAATGCTCGAGAATCGCCTGCAATTTCCGGGTATTGAGCGCGTCTATGTCAATGATGTGATAGCCCGCCCAGGACTGCTGGCCAATGGCGCCCTCGCGGCTCCATAAACAGTCGGCGGTGAACCGCACATCGTCCACGCCGTCTCCTGCCAGTCGGCACTCCACCAGCGTATCGGCAGCGCGGGGCGTGGTGCTGCACAGCATGAAGCCTTCGCTGGACAGGTCGACGATCCGGCCCAGATAGGTTTCGCTGTGCTGCTCGTAGAGTTCGAGCAGCGAGTCGGCCTGATAACGCGGATGCTGGCGACGATCATCCATGGGCGATCCTCAGGTGGTTCGTCCGGTCAGTTGCTGAAGCACACGATAGACGGCGTGCAGTGCACGATCGACCATCGGCGCCGAGCGGTCGGGCCTGCTGCGGCGTGCGGTGCCCTGCTGCATCTCCTCGGCCAGTTGGTCCGCCGATTTGACTGCGGCGCGCTGGCCGTTACGGTCGACGAACAGGTAGTTGTGGGTCGTGGGGCTGTACCAGGACAGCTTCAGGGTTCGCCGCTTGCCGCCCAGGATGAAGTCGAACCAGGTGCCGAATTCGAGTTTCTCCAGTTCGCGAACCAGGCTTCTGTCGCCTGGCTGGCGCTGCCCTTTGCGTGATGTGGCGAGAAGTGCCGCCTCATCATCCAGCATGGCGCCCAGCGGGCTGGGGCTCGGTGGCAGGCTCAGCTTCGAGGCGAGTTGCGGCTGGCCGGCCTGTACGGCGTGCTGGCAGGCAACCAGGTCCTGCAGCAGGCGACGAATATCGTCCTGGTGATAACCGCCCAGCAGCATCAGGCCATTGCGCAGCTCATCGAGCATATCGACGCGCAGGCCCTGCAGGCGGTCGCGCTGCGCGGCGTCGAGCGCGGTACCACTCCAGGCCAGGTGCTCGGCCGTTTCGCAGGCGCGCTGCCATTGCTGGCTGGCGGCGCCATGGCGCAGCTGGATGAACACCAGCACGTCGATCCAGGTGCGTTCGAGGAACTGCCGGATGAGCGGCGGCGGCGAGCGCTTGGCCAGCGATTGGGCGATCGCCTGTGCAGCGTCTTGACGGGCGGCGAGCAGCTTGTCACGGCCCTTGGCCGTTTCCACGGCGCGGCGCTCCTGAAGTTCCACCCGCTGCCTTATCCCGCGCGTGAACTCCTCGAACTCGCCGAGCAGCAGCTCGAACAGGCGCAGGTCGCCACTGAAATGCTGCACCACCTGGCGGACCACCCACTGCACCTTGGCCAACAGGCCGTAGGTGTCCTCCTGGGCGCCGTACATCACACCAGCCTGGGACATGGTGTTGATCAGCCGGCGCGCCGGGTGATGAGGCTGGCTGAACAGCGCCCGATCCAGTAGCGCCACTTTCAGGCAGGGCGTATGCAGGTGGGAGAGGGCGACCTTGTAAGGTTGCGGCAGGTTCTCGTCATCGAGAATGAAGTCGAAGATCATCCCCACCAGATCGATGACATCGGTTTCATGGGGACCCACCCGGTGCTGCTGGGGCGCGTCGCTATGGCCGGCCAGCTGGCGGTGCAGGTCGCTCTTCAGATCGTTCACGCGCAGCGGACGATCCGGGTGCTGCGTCAGTTCGGCGGCGCAGGCTCGCTGCAGCCGCTCGAGGGCTTCGAGCAGTTCGCCTGCTTCATAGGTGCGCCTGGCGCCTGGCGGCGCGAAGCTGGCCATGCTCGGCGAGCCGTTGAGCAGGCCGATGGCGTGCTGCTGCTTACGGTATTCGGCCAGCAACCTGTCGAGCCCGGCGGCCAGGTGCTCGGCGTCGGCGGGCGGGCTTGCGTCCAGGTCGACAGCTGCAGGCGTGGGGCGGGTTTCCGCGCTGTTGGCCGAGGGGCTGCTGGCGCCAGGTGATGATGGCTCCTGGGCACGTGCGGGTGCGAATTTGAGATTGGGCAGCACGCCCGCTTCGATCAGGCGGGCGTTGAGGGCCTCATAGAGTGCATCCAGCCCCTGCATCAATTGCTTGTCGAACAGGCCGTAGAGCACCAGCTTGATTCGCAGCGGCAGCTCGCTCGGTTGCATCGCCGTCAGCAGGGCGTGGGCAATGGTTTTCGGGGAGAACGGGTTGACCTCGGCCGGCACGGGCTGGCCGTTGTTGAGCAAGGCCAGGCGCTTGTCCAGCGCGAACAGGGCCTGCGCACAGCGCGTCTGTACCTGCTGGGCCATGTTGGTGACCTGCAGCGCTTCCTCGTACGCTTCGTTATCGACCAACGCCAGGTCTTCGGCCGGAGCATCCATCGCCTGGCTGGCAAGCAGCTTGCCGTCGAGGAAATCGGCGATACCTCGGGAAATGCTCAGGTGATAGCGACGTTCGATCTGCGGCCGCAATCGGCGCACTTCGCGCATGCTGTCGAAGAACATGGCCTGGACCTGGTTGTTCTCCGCCTGCTCGGCGCATTGAAAGAGGGTGTCGTCGACCTGGGCAAAGGTGCGCGTCAAGTGATCGGCCAGGTGATTGAGCACCAGCTTGCGGCAGCTCTGCCCCAGCGCGCTGAAGCGCGGCTGGATGCCTCTGCTGGCCAGCGTGCTGGAGCTGCTGGCGGATGACGGCGGCGTGCCCTGAGTGCTCATCGGTGATCCTGATTAAGGCCTGGAGCGGTGCGCCAGGCTGTGCAGGTATGCCTCGAAGTTAAATCAAATGACTACCCGTTCGCAAAGCATTGTCATAAAAGCAATTTAGGGGGTTGACAGCAGTTTGCGAAACCGTAAAATGGCGCGCCTCTGCAGCGGCAACGCAAACAGAGAAAAGAAAGAGCATAGTTCCGCGATAGCTCAGTCGGTAGAGCAAATGACTGTTAATCATTGGGTCCCTGGTTCGAGTCCAGGTCGCGGAGCCAATCTTTCCTCGGGGTGTAGCGCAGTCCGGTAGCGCGCCTGCTTTGGGAGCAGGATGTCAGGAGTTCGAATCCCCTCACCCCGACCATATTTGGGTCGTTAGCTCAGTTGGTAGAGCAGTTGGCTTTTAACCAATTGGTCGTAGGTTCGAATCCTACACGACCCACCATTTCAAGCACTGCTTGAGTAGAGAACCCGCCAAAAGGCGGGTTTTTTGCTTTCTGGGTTCTGGTTTGTATTTTACTTGCAGCACTGCGGAGCTTGGCTGGCGGTGGTTTTCACCCGCGCGGCCTGACAAACCTTGCGTGGTCGGGGGATCGACGCGCCCTCTGTGAGAGCGCGCCATGCGCGCGAAATCGCGGGCGTGGCCCGCTCCCACATGTTTGCAGTTGTAGGATGGAGTGGGCGGCGCAGGTGAAATCCATCGATCACCGACGCCTTCGCCGCGTGGCTCGATCAGCAGCGTGCCATTCTCCCGTCAAGGCGCCGAGCATGCTCCTCGGCAGCCTCCAGAGTTAATGCAGCTTCAGGCGCGGGTCGGTACTGCGCCCAATGCGGTCGCTGAGCATCAGCAGCAGCGTGCGGAAGGGGCCGTACAGCGCCATCTGGTGCATGCGATACAGCGAGACGTAGAACATCCGCGCCAACCAGCCCTCCAGCTTCACACTGCCCATCAGGTTGCCCATCAGATTGCCGACGGCGCTGAAGCTCGACAGCGAGATCAGCGAGCCGTAATCCTTGTAGGTGTAGCTCGGCAGCGGCTGGTTCTGCAGGCGCAGGGCGAGCGATTTGACCAGCAGCGAAGCCTGTTGGTGGGCGGCCTGGGCGCGCGGTGGCACGTTACGCTCGCTGCCGTCACCCATCGGGCAGGCCGCGCAGTCGCCAAAGGCGAAGATGTTTTCGTCGCGCGTGGTCTGTAGGGTACTGGTGACGACCAACTGGTTGATGCGGTTGCTTTCCAGGCCGTCCAGCTCCTTGAGAAAGGCCGGCGCGCGAATGCCGGCCGCCCAGACCTTGAGGCTGGCGGGAATGGTTTCGCCGTTGGCCAGCACCAGCCCCTCGGCGGTGACCTCTTTCACCGCCGCGCCGGTCATGACGTTCACGCCGAGTTTTTCCAAAGTCCTGTGCACGGGCGCGCTGATGCGCTCCGGCAGGGCAGGCAGCACCCGGGGCCCGGCTTCGACCAGGCTGATGCGCATGTTCTCCGGGCGAATGCGATCCAGGCCGTAGGCCGCCAGTTCCCGCGCGGCGTGGTGCAGCTCGGCAGCCAGCTCGACCCCAGTGGCGCCGGCGCCGACGATGGCGACGCTGATCTGGTCATTGTCACCGTTGCCTGCGTGGGCGCGCAGGTAGTGGCTGAGCAGCTTGCGATGGAAGCGCTCGGCCTGCTCCCGGGTATCGAGGAAGATGCAGTGGTTGGCCGCGCCTTCGGTGCCGAAATCGTTGGTGGTGCTGCCCACCGCGATCACCAGCGTGTCGTAGGGCAGTTCGCGGGCGGGCACCAGTTCGCGGTTTTCTTCGTCCAGGGTGGCGGCCAACTGAATGGTCTTGCGTTCGCGATCCAGCCCGCTCATGCGCCCGAGCTGGAATTCGAAGTGGTTCCATTTCGCCTGGGCCACGTAATTCAGCTCGTTCTCCGTGGAGTTCAGCGAGCCGGCGGCTACTTCGTGGAGCAGCGGCTTCCAGATATGGGTGAGGTTGGCGTCGGCGAGGGTGATGTGCGCCTTGCCGCGCTTGCCGAGTTTCTGGCCCAGGCGGGTAGCCAGCTCCAGGCCGCCGGCGCCGCCGCCGACAATAACGATTCGATGGGTCATGGTGAGTCTCACAAGGCTAGGAAATCGGTGGCGAGTCCGGGCGAGCCAAGCTCCAGCGCCGGGCGACTCATGTGCCAATACGCGCAGGCTGGTGCCTGCGCGTCAGAAATCGTGTGGTGCTGCATCGAGGCTGCGTGCGTTGCGTCAACTCATCGACAGAAAGCCTGCCGCCTGGGTTCAATTCCTCCGCGACGCGTTCGCCCATTCTAACAGTGTGGCGCGTACCGGGAGCGAGGGCGTGGCTATTGCAGCTGCTCCAGCGGTTCGACCTCGAGCGTGTCGCCCAGGCGAATGATGCCGCTATTGATCACCCGTGCGGTGATCCCGCCATGGCCGCGAACGGCCTGGAACGTGCCCAGGCCCAGGCGCTGTTCCAGCTTGGCACAGGGCTGGCACCAGCCGGTGGTTTCCAGGATCGCCTGGCCGATGCGGAAGCGCCGGCCCTTGAGGCTGAACAGATTGATGCCGCTGATGGCGATATTGCGCCGGAGATCCTCGGGCGTTATCCCATGCGCGGGGTCGCGGCCGAGCAGGGCGCTGATCACGGCCAGGTGCTCCCACTGGATCAGCGTGACCTGGCGTGCATTGCGCGGGCCGGGGCGAGCATGGTCGCCGGTCAGGCCTGCTTCGCGGCGGGCCTCGACCGCATCGAGAATCAGCATGTCGCCAAGCCTTTCAGGTCGCACGCCGATCCAGCGCACTTGGCCCTGCTGCGGCACAGCGGCGATAAGTGCCTGGAAAGGGCTGGCCGGGTAGGTGTCAGGCCTCAAGGCGTGGTTCCGCCGTCACCGGGGACAAGGAACTGTGGCTCAGTGCCGGCTGGGCGGCAGGTCGTCGGAGAACAGATCGTCCTCGAGCGGATTGCCCGGGATCGCATGTTCTTCCGAGGCCCAGGCGCCCAGGTCGATCAGCTTGCAGCGCTCGGAGCAGAAAGGCCGGCTCGGGCTCTGCGGGCCCCATTCCACGGGCGCTGCACAGGTTGGGCAGGCGACGAGAGTAGGTGTGGTCATGGTTGGCCTCCGTTCAAGGTCAGGTAAAAGGCATGCAGGCGTTCGACCTCCTGTTTGACCCAGGCCAGGTCACGGTCGTTTACCAGTACGTCGTCGGCATGGCTCAGGCGGGCCGCGCGGGTGGCCTGGGCGGCCATGATCGCGTGCACCTGTTCGGCAGACAACCGATCACGCTGCATGGTGCGCTCGATCTGCAGCTGCTCGGGCACATCGACCACCAGGATGCGCTGCGCCAGCTTGTACTGGCCGGACTCGATCAGCAACGGCGAGACCGTGATGGCGTAGGGCGACTTGGCATTGGCCAGAAACTGCGCGGTTTCCGCGGCGATCAGCGGATGCAGCAGTCCCTCCAGCCAGCTGCGTTCTGCAGGCGATTGGAAGATCAGTTCGCGCAGTGCTGGGCGGTTCAAATGCCCGTCTGCTTGCAGCACCTGATCGCCGAAGTGCTCGGCTATCGCTGCCAGTGCTGGGCGACCTGGCTCGACGACCCAGCGAGCGGCCTGGTCCGAGTCGATCACGTCGACGCCCAGCGCGGCGAATTGCGTGGCCACGGCACTTTTGCCACTGCCGATACCGCCGGTAAGCCCGAGCGTCCAGGGTTTCATGGTGAGCTGCCCCTCAGAAAATCAGGGGGCGGATTGTAAGGGAGTCGGGCGTATGTGGCGAATCAGGGCGACCGTAGACAGGATTAAGCGCCAGGGCCATTGGGCGTGTCAGTTGAAACCCGCGAAGCGCAGATAACCTTCGGTAATCTGCTTGCCCCAGAGCAGCGCGATGAATCCGGCAATGGCCAGGTACGGGCCAAAAGGAATCGGTGTGCTGGTGCTGGCGTCACGCAGGCGCAGCATGATCACCCCGAGCACGGCACCGACCACCGAAGACAGCAGAATGGTCAGCGGCAGAATCTGCCAGCCACCCCAGGCGCCGAGCATGGCGAGCAGCTTGAAGTCGCCATAACCCATGCCTTCCTTGCCGGTCACCAGCTTGAACAGCCAGAAAACCGACCACAGGCTCAGGTAGCCCGCCACAGCGCCCCACAGAGCATCTTCCAGGCTGGTAAACAGCCCGAAGTTGTTGGCAATCAACCCCAGCCACAGCAGCGGCAGCACCAGCGCGTCCGGCAGCAGCTGGTGATCGGCATCGATCAGGCTCATCGCCAACAGGCCCCAGGCCAGCACCAGCATGCCCGCCGCTTGCCAGCCGAAGCCGAAATGCCAGGCGATATAGGCCGAGATAAGGCCGCAGCTCAGCTCAACCAGTGGATAGCGTAGGCTGATCTTCGCCTTACAGCCGGCGCATTTGCCGCGCAGAAACAGATAGCTGATGACCGGGATGTTTTCCCAAGGACGGATTTCATGCTGGCAATGGGGGCAGCTGGAGTGGGGGAGTACCAGGTTGTAGGTTTCCCCGGCAGGCTCGGCAGGCAGTTCCAGCACTTCACGCGCTTGAGTGCGCCAGTCGCGCAGCATCATCTTTGGTAGGCGGTGGATCACCACGTTGAGGAAGCTGCCGACCAGCAGGCCGATGATCAGGGCGCAGAAAACAAAGGCCGGCGTATTGCCGGCCAGGAAGTCGTATATGGTCATGAGCTAGACAACGGAGCCGAGCTGGAAGATCGGAAGGTACATGGCGATGATCAGGCCGCCGACGAGGACGCCAAGTACTGACATGATCAGGGGCTCCATCAGCGCTGTAAGGCCATCCACAGCGTTGTCCACCTCTGCTTCGTAGTAGCTGGCAACCTTGTCGAGCATTGAGTCCAGCGCGCCAGATTCCTCGCCGATAGCTGTCATCTGCACGGCCATGGCGGGAAATACGTTGGTTGAGCGCATGGAGAAATTCAGCTGCATACCGCTGGTGACGTCTTGCTTGACCTTATTGACGGCATTGCGGAAGACCACGTTGCCGGTAGCGCCTGCCACAGAATCCAAAGCTTCAACCAGCGGAACCCCGGCAGCAAAGGTGGTAGAAAGCGTGCGTGCGTAACGAGCCACGGACGACTTGTAGACGATGTTGCCTACGATCGGCGTTTTAAGGACTGTTCTATCAAGACCATCTCGGAATTTCTCAGAGCGTTGTTTGGCCTGCATAAATGCGTACCCTGCCCCGATCAAGGCGATCAGGAATATAAACCACCATTCCTGAAGTCCCTCGGAGATACCAATCACGAAAAGGGTAAAGGCAGGAAGCTCTGCGCCGAAGCTTGAGAACACCTCTTTGAATTGAGGTACCACCTTGATCAGCAAAATACACGTCACAATTACGGCAACGGCCACCACCGCAATTGGGTAGTTCATTGCTTTTTTGATTTTTGCTTTGAGAGCCTCAGTTTTTTCTTTATAGGTTGCGACCCGATCCAGCAGCGTTTCCAGTGCGCCAGACTGCTCGCCTGCTTCAACTAAGTTGCAGAATAGGTCGTCAAAATACTGAGGCTTGGTGCGCAGAGCCGCGGCGAAGCTGTTACCTGCGGCCACGTGCTGTTTGATTTCTTCGACCAGCTTGCGCATGTTGGGGTTTTCGAGGCCGTCGGCAATGATGTCGAATGACTGAAGCAGCGGCACCCCGGCTTTCATCATGGTCGCCATCTGTCTTGCAAACAGGGCGATATCCATGGGTTTGATTTTCTTACCGGCCCCGAACAGCGAGATGCCTTTCTTGCGCACCTTGGTCGGATTGATGCCCTGTTTGCGCAATTGAGCCTTGACCAGAGCCGGATTCTGCCCGTTGAGCTCTCCCTTGACCACTGCGCCCTTGCGATCTTTGCCTTCCCAGACGAAGGTGCTGGTCTTGGGGGCTTTTGCTGCTGCTGCCATGGTTAATCCTTGGTCACGCGGTTGACTTCCTCAAGGCTGGTCACGCCTTGCATGGCCTTCACAAGGGCCGAGGTGCGCAGGTCGTTAAAGCCGTCTTTGCGCATCTGCGCGGCAATGTCGATGGAGTTGCCTTCCTCCATGATAATCCGCTGCAGGCTCGGCGTGTTTTTAACCACTTCATAAATACCGACACGACCTTTATAGCCGCCTTTGCAGTTTTCGCAGCCAACCGGGCCATAGATCTTGAAGCTGCCGATCTTGCTCTCCGGAAAACCTTCCTCCAGCAACACCTCGCGTGGCACATCCACTTCCTTCTTGCAGGAGGCGCACAGCTTGCGAGCCAGGCGCTGGGCAATGATCAGGTTCACCGAGGTGGCGATGTTGAAAGAGGGCACACCCATATTGCGCAGGCGGGTGAGGGTCTCTGCGGCGCTGTTGGTGTGCAAGGTGGACATCACCATATGGCCCGTTTGGGCGGCCTTGATGGCAATGGAAGCGGTATCCAGGTCGCGAATCTCTCCTACCATGATGATATCCGGGTCCTGACGCAGGAAGGCGCGCAAGGCCTGGGTAAAGTCCATCCCCTGCTTGGGGTTGACGTTGACCTGATTGATGCCTTCCAGGTTGATCTCCACCGGATCTTCTGCAGTCGAGATATTTACGTCGGGCGTATTGAGGATATTGAGGCCGGTATAAAGAGATACGGTTTTGCCCGAACCTGTCGGGCCGGTGACCAGAATCATTCCTTGGGGCTGTTTGAGGGCGTTGAGATACAGCTCCTTCTGGTCTTCCTCGTAGCCTAGGGCGTCGATGCCCATCTGCGCGCTGGAAGAATCGAGAATCCGCATCACGATCTTCTCGCCCCACAGGGTGGGTAGGGTATTGACGCGGAAGTCGATGGATTTGCTCTTGGAAATCTTCATCTTGATGCGGCCGTCCTGCGGCTTGCGCCGCTCGGAGATGTCTAGGCCGGCCATGACCTTCAAGCGTGCAGAAATACGCGGTGCCAGCTGGATGGGCGGTCGTGCGGTCTCGTGCAGGATGCCGTCGGTACGGAAGCGTACCCGGTAGGTGCGCTCGTAGGGCTCGAAGTGAAGGTCGGAAGAGCCACCTTTGATGGCGTCGAGCAGCATTTTATTCACGAAGCGAACCACGGGGGCGTCATCGGCGTCCTGACCGCCGCTATCGTTCTTTTTATCGTCATCGACCGACTCGGTTTCCAGGCCGTCGAGATCAACGTCGCCCATGTCTTCTAGCCCGGTATGGCCGGTATCGAAAAACTTATCAATGGCGTCGCCCAGCTTGTCATCCTCTACCAGCAGTGCTTCAGTGGAGAGTCCTGTGCTGAACTGAATATCAGTGACAACCTGATGATTGGAGGGATCGGATATGCCAACAAACAGTTTGTTACCACGGCGCCATAGCGGAAGGGCGCGATGTTGACGTACCAGCTTTTCACTGACCAGATCCCTCGGCTGACTTTCCTTGTCCAAGGCAGTGAGGTCGAAATAAGCGATGCCGAATTGATCTGCTGTAAGCTCTGCAAGCGCACGGCTTTTAACTAGCTTGTTCTGAGCTAAATAGTGAACAAGCGATAATTTGTTTCGCTTAGCTTGGAGTTGCGCCTGTTGAGCGGCCTTCTCATCCAGCAATTCAGCTAGCACTACCTGCTTGGCCAGGCCGGAAAGGGGAATATTTTCGCTCATGGGCACCTCGCGTCTTCGAATGGGTGCGTTATAGCGCAGATGAATAGAGCTGCCAAACGCCAGCCTTCCGAGTGACGAAAAATGTCATAAGGTGCGCATTACCGCGTGAGTTAGGCTCTGAGATAAAGTCGTGTGGGAGGCTTGCCTGTGACGCAGTTCACCGAAGTACCTAGGGCGAATGACTGTACATCTGTTGGCACGGATTCTGCTGGTGTTCGGTCAGGCTTGTCTGCCTACCTAATCAATTGGAGATTTACATGAAAGCTCAAGCGCAGAAGGGTTTTACCCTGATTGAATTGATGATCGTCGTGGCGATTATCGGTATCCTGGCTGCCATTGCTCTGCCTGCCTACCAAGACTATACCAAGCGCTCGCATGTTTCTGAGGGCCTGAGCCTTGCCGGCGGCGCCAAAGCCTCGGTTACTGAGTTCTACTCGTCCAACAATCGTATGCCTTCTAACAATACGTCGGCTGGGCTGGCCGCGGATACTGCGATTAAGGGCAACGCTGTTACTAGCGTCGGTGTTGGCACTGGTGGTGTAATCACCATTACCTATAACTCCAAGGTTGATAGCGGTAAGACGCTGGTTCTGAGTCCGACCACTGGTGCTGGCGCAGTCAACTGGAAGTGCAAGTTGGGCACTGTTGACGCCAAATTTGTACCGTCGAACTGCCGTTAAGCATTGCTCATGTAACTGTAAGCGCCCGCCAATCGGCGGGCGTTTTTTTAGGTGACGCAGTGTCAAAGCCTTTCTCTTGTCTTTTTTTTATCTCCAGCCTGCTGCTTGTGGTGGTTTGTTATTGGCCCGGGCTTCACGGCGGTTTTCTTTTTGATGACTACCCCAATTTGAGCGACTTGGGAGCGCAGGGCGGCGTGGTTGATTTGGCCACGCTTAAATATTTTGTTCTCAATGGTTGGTCTGGTCCTACTGGGCGGCCTCTGGCTCTGCTGAGTTTTTTACTGGATGACAACACTTGGCCCAGTATTGCTTGGGGATTCAAGGTTACCAACCTCAAGATCCACCTGCTCTGTGGCATAAGCCTGTGCTGGCTTGGGCTGCTAGTGATGAGAGCGTATGGTTGGTCTGAGCAGCGTGCCGTATGGGCTGGGTTGCTCACCGGCACCGTCTGGCTGCTGCATCCGTTGCTCGTCTCCACAACGCTGTACGTTGTGCAACGCATGGCGCTGCTCAGTACTTTCTTCATTCTGATTGGCAGTATTGGCTATCTAAAGGGGCGTTTGTTACTTGGGGATCCGGGTAAAAGCAGGCTTGCTTACTGCTTGATGAGTCTTTCAATCGTTTCGGGCACAGCGCTTTCCCTGTTATGCAAAGAAAATGGCGCATTACTGCCCATGCTGCTACTCATTACCGAACTACTAGTTTTGAGGCGGGCTCCCGTCGCTCGTGTAAGCAATTATTGGCTCACGCTATTCTTAGTAGCCCCTGCCTGTGCAGTGCTGGGCTATCTGGCTTGGTCTATTGATCTGTCGGCCAATCCATGGCCAACCCGTGGCTTCAATCAGATTGAGCGGGTTTTGACTGAGGGCAGAATCCTCTGGGATTACATTTTTTCGCTGCTGTTGCCTCGGGTAGAGGGAAATGGTCTTTTCCAAGATGGAATAGTTGTTTCCAAAAGCTTGTTCGATCCGTGGACGACGGCATCCAGCCTGCTGGGAATTTTACTGTTGCTCGTAGGGGTCGTTTATTGGCGAAAAAAGTGGCCTTTGCTCGCGCTGGCGATCATTTATTTCTTTGCAGCCCATTTAATCGAATCCACGGTTATAGGTCTAGAGCTCTATTTCGAGCACCGTAATTATTTGGCATCTTTGTTCGTGTTCTTACCATTCTCTGCCTTTGTAGTATGGCTATTTTGTGAAAGAAGCAAATTTTATGCTGGTTTTTTGGCTTTTATTGTCATGGCAACGCTGGCGTGGATGACATGGGAGCGTGCCAATTTGTGGAACGACCCAGATCGGTTAGAACTCTTCTGGGCAGCAGGCAGTCCGGATTCACCGCGAGCTCAAAACGCCATTGCTACATATTTGCTAAATCAGGGTAGAGCCGAAGAAGCTCTTGCACATATACAGTCAGCATCTGCTTTATTGCCCAATAGTTCGTTGTTGACAATTCGTCTCTTGCTTATGAAGGTAGATACGAATGCCGCGACTCAGGAAGACTTCCTGTATGCCGCGAAGCAATTATCTAGACAGCCATTTGATGCGCAAACGGTATCGGGTCTTAGACTGCTGGTTGAGCGATTGGCTGTCAGCCGAGCCACTACTGGCTATCACGCTGATATGCTAAAATTGTTGCAACAGTTGGAGCAGGATGGGCCCTACTCGCAGATGCCCTTGTTTCTTCGTTTGTCTGCATACCTTCAGGCTCAGATATACCTAAGCTCGGGGTCTGCCGAGAAGGCACTAGAATTTTATCGCTTGGCTATGCAGCGTTATAATGAGATTGATGCCTCGATGGCCATGGTGGCGGAAATGGCCACTTCTAGGAACTATGACTACGCGCTGATCATGCTGCAGCAGGCAGAGTATATTCTGGAGAAGACTCCAGATCATCGGCTAAAGAGAGACCGGGTGTTTTATCTTTCGGAGATCAGTCGCATCCGGAATGCCATAGAGCATGATCAGTCACGCTAAGGAGATTAGCTTGTTAAGTATCGTCATGCCCGCTAAGAACGAGGCCGCTACTGTCGGCTCGACCATTGCTGCGATTCGTCGGCAGTATCCAGAAGCCGAGGTCATTGTAGTGAATGACGGCTCGTGTGATGAGACCGCCGTCTTGGCCGAGGCTGCGGGTGCTCGTGTTGTGCATCATCCTTATAGTAAGGGCAATGGGGCGGCAATCAAGACAGGTGCGCGTGCTGCGAAAGGTGATGTCATCGTTTTTATGGACGCTGATGGGCAGCACCACGTTGCAGATATTGCGCGTCTATTGGAGGAGTTGGAGTGTGGGCACGACATGGTGGTAGGGGCCCGTCAGAAAGGCTCGCAAGCCAGCATGGGGCGTGGACTAGCCAATGGCATATATAACCGGCTTGCAAGCTGGATGACAGGGCATCGGGTAGAAGATCTAACATCAGGATTCCGTGCGGTTCGGGCGGATAAATTTCGAGAGTTTATTTATTTATTGCCAAATGGTTTTTCATATCCTACTACCAGTACAATGGCATTTTTTAGAGCTGGCTACTCTGTAGCCTATGTACCGATTCACGCAGCAAGGCGTATCGGAAAAAGTCACATTCGTCTCTTACGTGATGGCTCTCGCTTTTTGTTGATTATTTTCAAGATCGGCACGTTATTTTCACCGTTAAAGATATTTGCACCGGTGGCGGTGATCATGTTCATGCTGGCCTCCGGCTGGTACGGCTATACGCTCAGCACGGAAGGTCGCTTTACCAATATGAGTGCCTTGCTTTATAGCGGGGCTGTGATGGTGTTCTTGATGGGGCTGATCTCCGAGCAGATCACCGCCTTGATGTACAAGGATAAGGGCTGAGCTCGGCATACGAGCCGAAAGCCAGGCCATAGCCTGGATTAGCCTCAGGTGTAATCCGCGGGTGCAAACTGTCGGATTACGCTTCGCTAGGCTGCGCGCCCCGATCCCATCCTACGAGCGCGGAGGACTTACGCCATGCAAGAATCCCAGCATATGGAGTTCAAGCGCCAACGGAAAGACGATCTGCTCAAATGGATAAGTGCCTTTGCAAACGTAGAAGCCGGTGCGGTGCCAGTGGGTTGCGATGATCAAGGCCAAGCTGTAGGTATCCAGCGCGCGCAAAAATTGCTGGAAGACATTCCGAACAAAGTGCGTGATGTACTGTGTATCGTGATCGACGTGAATCTGCAGTTGCACGGTGCGTTGGAAACTTTGGAGGTCATTACTGCCAGTCAACCCGTTAACTCAAGCGCAATAGCTGCTCGTTATCCGCAGGTTACTCAAAGAACCATCGAACGCTGGCAAAAAAAACTGCGCGAGCAAGGCGAAATAGAATTTCAGGGCGCACCTAAAGCGGGTGGCTACTTCGTAAAAGAACACCATGTTTAGAGGTCCGATCGCTTTAGCCGCTCTACGCACCAGTGTGGTCCTGGGGCTGCGCCTGATCGTGCAGGCCGGCACCTTGTTGTTGGTGGCGCGGATGCTTGGCCCTGAGCAGTTTGGCGGCTTTGTTGGTGTCGCTGCGTTAGCTGTGATGCTGGGCACGCTGTCTACCTTCGGTACGCACCTGGTGCTGTTGGGCGCGATGTCTAAAGACCCGGTCAGCCGGGCACAAATACTACCGTATGCTTTGCCGACCACCTTGCTGTGCGGCGGCGCGTTGCTGATCACCTTTGTATTGATTTGTACCCAGCTACTGCAGGCCAGTGGCGTGGGTTGGGGCGTGTTATTGGCGCTTGGGGTGGCAGAGATGCTGCTGATGCCGCTGTCGGCCCTGGCAGTGGTGGAAGTGCTGGCGGCTGAACATACGGCGCGCTCCCAATTGTTGCAGACACTACCATTGGCACTGCGCCTGGTGGCGGCCGCAGCTGTGGGCTGGCTGGCACCGGCAGATCCACTGATGGTCTATGGCTATGGCTACTGTATAGCGACGGCGATTGGCTTGCTGGTGATGTTGGCTTGCCTCCCGCGCCGTTGGCCGCACCCACTTATGTGGCGCCGGCCGAGTGGGCAGGAGCTGCGTGAGGCGGCCAGTTATGCCGCGCTCAATATCTCGGCGATTGGGCCGGCAGAGTTGGACAAGACGCTGGCTGTCAGATTGCTGCCCTTGCCTGCCGCGGGCTTATATGCGGCGGCTGCACGTGTGGTGGGGGCCGTCACACTACCTGTAATTGCCTTGATGCTATCGGCATTGCCTCGCTTGTTCCGCGAAGGGCATGAGCAACCGCAACGCACTGCGCGCCTGTTACGTTGGATTTTTGGCGCTACAGCTCTTTACGGTATGGGGCTGGCGGTGGCGCTTTGGTGCTGTGCGCCGTTCTTCGCCTGGCTGCTGGGGGGGAAGTACGAAGGGGTGGATGAGGTGATCCGCTGGTTTTGCTTTGCCGTGCCCGGTATGGCTCTGCGCATCGCGGCTGGCAATGTGCTGATGGCGCTGGGCAAGCCCTGGATGCGAGCAGGGTTCGAGATGGCCGGTTTGGTGGTGTTGAGCGTGTCGGCCATGCTGCTGACGGCATATATAGGCATATATGGTATGGCCTTGGCGCTGGTGTGTTCCGAATGGGCAATGGCGTTATTGGGGAGTGGGTTGGTGGTGCGGGTTTGTTGTGGTCGGTGGCGTAAGACTTCGGCATCTTCCACGCAATACATCGAAAGTTGCCATAAATAAGCCCTTCCAAGCGACCAGTGACCGAAAGCGCAAACTCCGTATCAGGGCGCGTAAAGGTAGCGTCATGCACCGGGCTGTGATGAACGCGCACAGCTCCAGCCGGTTGCGAGCCAGCTTGCAGGCCAACAACCAGTGTGACCGGTTGATGTGGTATTCGTAGAACAGCGAGCCGTTCTTGGCGCTTGACGAAGTGGCGTGTGAGGCACTGGCTTGCGGGCATTCCTGTTCGGCGATCTGGTTTTGCTGTGTAGTAAAGCCAAGCATGACGTCTTCACCATAGAAGAAGAAATCCTGATCAAACAACGGTGCATGCGCTTGATCGACATGAACCAAGAGGCAGCAGCCGCTGGCATAGCGCAATGGCATGGCGTAGGGCTTACGCGTGATCAGACCTAGTAAGCGGTCGTAGTAGGCGAAGGGTGATGTATGCGCTTCATTGCCTTGCGCAATGCGCGGCGCAACGATGGCGACGGTTTGCAGCGCACTGCGCATCTGGCTGAGTGCGCTGGGGGTCAGTTGTGCATCTGAGTTGATTAGCAGTACGTGGCTGGCTTGGCTGGCGGCAATATGTGCAAGCCCCATATTTACGCCTGCTGCAAAGCCGAGGTTGCGCCCAGGGTTCAATACCTCGGTATCAAACCCGGTGTTGTGCAGCGCATCCAGATCGCCCTGCATGGCTGCGATGGATTGACCATCATCTTCTGAGTTGTCTACGACGATAACCTTGCGGATACCTTCCTGCTGAAGGGATCGCAGACAGGCCAGTGTTTTTTCTGGTGTACGAAAGTGAAGAGCTAGTCCGGTGATAGCTATTGCATCAGTGTGCATTGGACTACTCCGGTTTGCGTGCTAGCAGCACGATTTCTTCAGCATGTGGACCGATGGTTGAGAGCGTATCGGCAATCAAGCGCGAGATGAACAAGCGGCTCGGCGATGGCATGGCAATGGATTCGCGCTTGGCGATGCTTTGACAGATTCTCCAGATGCGGCGGGCATGTGCGCCTCTGCGCAAAAGTTGTATGTCGGTAAACCCCTTTTCCTGGAGCCGCCGGATCAAAATGGCTTGGCTTGGAATGTACAAATGATAAGGTGGATGCAGCTCGGACCAGGCTGAGCCAAAGGTCTGCTGACCAATGCTCTGCGGATTAGGTGATGCAGACCAAAGCCAGCCGCCTGCACGAAGCAGATCATGGGCTCGTTGCAGCAGGGCAGGCTGGTCATGTACATGCTCAATCACATGGCTCATGGTGATGACGTCGAACGATTGTTCGACCAGTTGCGGTGCAAAGGCATCGCCTTCGATCACGTCAATGCCAATGCTGCGGCAGGCGGCAACGGCTTTGGGATCGATCTCGCAGCCGTGAACCTGCCAGCCCATTCTCTTGGCGCGATCTAGAAAAGCACCATTGCCGCAGCCAATGTCTAGTAAACGTCCGGGCCTGCCGACGCGGTTGTATGTCAGGTGCCTACCGTAGTAGTCGAGCTTGAGCCGCCAAGGTTCAATGAGCGAGAAAATGGCATACCCCCATCCCAATTCAGGTTGGCGGTGCATGCCAAAGCGCCGGTTGAGGTAGCCGTTGATCAGCCTCCAGGCTAGACCGCTCCCGCCGTTTTGCGGAACATCGTCGGCCTCGGTGTTGTGTGTGTAGTAATCGTCATAGGCACGCGGCAACGATTGCGCATCCGGACGCGGGTCAAGCCAGATGGACTGGCAATCGATGCACTGCACCATGCGCCATAGGTCGGGCATAGCACCTTCGTTGTCGCGACGTGTGAAGTTGGTTACCGCACAATTCTCGCTACTGCAGGCAGGGCAGTTCGCAACGGATTCCAGGTGGCCGCGTGACCATTGATTTTGCTGGGCAATGTTCATTTTTTGCCAAATCCTTGTCGTAATCCGTGCCACATGTTTTTGATTTGCTGCCAGCGTGACGGCCCTGTTATCGCCATGACGAGGGTGGTGAATAGTAGCTTTATCGCGGCCCAGGTTTTCCACACCATGGGCACGTAGGGGCGTTTCATCAGCATGGCCGCGTTGCGGTACAGGTAGTAATGCCGGTGTGGCGGGCGTACTGGCCACACGCGCCATCCCAGCAGCCAGAAGCGCACGCTGGCCTGGCCCATACTATGCGCGAACACCGCGCTCGGGATGCCCCATAGGCTGTAGCCATGTGCCATGACGCGGAATGCCCATTCAGTGTCCACATGGTCGATGAATAAGGCCTCATCGAGTCCGCCTAGCTGCTGGAATACTGCCAGTGGTACCAGCGTGCCGCTGCCGTTGAGGTTTGCGCACGGTACTGGCGTGGCAGTACCGGCAAGTGGGTAGGCCCGTGTCCAGCGCCAGCGAGTGCTTTGGTGAAAACCGTGCGTCAGGCCGGTGTCTGGATCGGCCAGCAGCGGTCCCACGCAACCCACCTTGTGCCCTTTGGCCCGCAACTGACCGAATCCAGCAAGCAGCGTTGCAATGCTGCCTGGCTGCGGCTCGCTGTCCTGATCGAGCAAAAGCACGAATTGGGGAGTGGGTGTCAATGTGGCCAACCAATCTACACCATAGTTGAGGGCGGCTGCCAGGCCAAGATTGGTTTCACTTCGTATCAGATGGATGTTTTGAAACTTGGCCGCGAGAGCTACAACTTCTTCCCAGATATCCGGCTTGGATGCGTTGTCCACAATGATCTTGAGGCAGTGTGCGGGTAATACGTGCAATTGCGCTTGAAGCTCTGCCAGGGAAGGGTTGAAGGTAACGGTAACTGTCGCCAGGTCTTCGGGAGCTGTAGCTGTGGTACAGATCGGCTCAGATGTGGAAGGTTGGGGCTTGGTCATTCTGAGTCAGCCATTAAAGCGATACCTATACGTTGGCCAAAACATGACCATGCAAACTCTTGAGCAAAAAGGGTTGTCGTGTTGATGTGCTCTGCTGTCTTGCCACTGGTAAGAATCTGCAGTACTGCCTGAGCCAGCTTCACATAGTCTCCCGAATCAACAAGATGCCCGGACTGCCCCTCGGCAACCGCATCGACCACGCCACCCGTGGCAAACGCCACGGTCGGCAACCCGTGCGCGGCAGCTTCGATGGCCACCATGCCAAAACCTTCCGGGTCATTGGGGATATGGCGTACAGGGAACACGTGTACATCGGCAGCCTCGTAGGCGGTGGTCAGTAAGGCCTTGTCGGTGATTACACCCAGGAACCTGATCTGCTCACGTACGCCGGAGTGTTCTGCCTGGACTTGGATGCTTTCGACAGTCTGGATGCTGGCCCCCAGAGAATTCTTCGGCGCTTCTCCAATTACAACCAGCATGGCATCAGGCTCAGCTTTTACGATGGTGGGCAGGGCCTGCTCGACAAACTCCCTTAATCCCTTACGGGTGGTCAGACGCCCCACGGACAGCAGGATTTTTTTGCCGGTTAGCCCGTACTTTTCTTTAAACGCAGCGATGCTTTCTGCCGGCTGTGATGCTTTTGGCAAGCTCACACCGGGATAGACAACGCTGATATTGTTTTGGCTGACACCCGCAGCAATAGCCAATGCTTGCGTGGGTGTGCTGTTGACGATGACCCGATCCAGCTTCTTGAAGGTCGGTCGCCAGAGCCTACGATACGCGCTGTGATTGACGGTGATGTCTAATCCATGCAAGTAGGCTGCCGAGTGAGCGCCACACAATTTGCTCAATAGCCAGGCGATAGGGGCGGTCAGGCCGCTGCCAGCAAGGATAACATCGGGTTTCCAGCGTAGGGCAATCCATAATCCTTTGAGAAAACTCAGCAGCAGGAACAGCGGCAGGGGTTTGAGTGGTACCACATCCAAGGTTACTGTCTCGGGTTTCAGTGCTGCAGCCTCGGATGGGCCAACCACGCGAACACTAGCCTGCTTGCTGAGCTCATCAGCCATATGCCAATTTAGTCGCTCCATACCGCCCACTAAGGGCGGTAGATTGCGGGTAACGATCAGAATGTTTGGCTTGCGAGTGTGTGTCTCAGGCTGGGATGACATTTGCAGCCCCCGTCAGTCTACCCCGGGTGTCGATCAGAAGTCTGGCGTGACTCTGCGGTAGGGGGTAATCAAAGGCATCATGATCCGTTGCTAGAACGATACAGTCGTAACTGGCAATGCGTTCGGCATCAAGCGTTACTGAGTTAAGATCAAAATGGTGGTCGCGCTTTTTCGGGAAATTCGGCACATGTGGATCACAATATTCGATTGGTGCTCCTTTTTCCTGTAGCAGTTCCATGATTTCAACGGCCGGAGACTCACGACTGTCGTCGATATTTTTCTTGTATGCGAGTCCTAAGATCAGGATACGGCTGCCTTTAACCGATTTGCCATGATCATTGAGGGCATCTGCTACCTTTTGTATTACCCATCGTGGCATGTAGTGGTTGATTTCACCTGCAAGCTCGATAAATCTTGTGTTAATTCCATATCCCTTTGCCTTCCAAGTAAGGTAGAAGGGATCAATGGGAATGCAGTGCCCGCCAAGGCCTGGGCCTGGATAATAAGGTGTGAAACCAAAGGGCTTAGTGGCCGCTGCACGGATGACTTCGTGTATATCGATGTTCATCTTGTCGGCCACGATTTTCATCTCATTGACCAGTCCGATATTCACTGCTCTATGGATGTTTTCCAGCAGTTTAGTCATCTCAGCGGTGCGGGTATTGCTCACGGGAATTAGCGTCCGAATGGCATGCTGATAGAGTGCTTGACCGATCTCAAGGCAGCTTGCACTCATGCCTCCTATTATCTTGGGGATGTCCTGAGTACCATAGTTCGGATTTCCTGGATCTTCTCGCTCTGGTGAAAACACCAGCGCGCAATTTTCGCCAGCAACGAAACCGCTTGCTAAAAGCCTGGGCGCCAGTTCTTCGTCGGTGGTTCCGGGCCAGGTAGTACTTTCTAAAGAAAGTAATTGACCTTTTCGGAAGTGAGGAAGAATTGCCTCTACCGTTTTTATGGCATAGCTTAGATCGGGCTCCCGGTGATTATTAAGTGGTGTGGGTACGCAAATTATAAGTGCGTCAGCCTCGGCAGTTCTGGAAAAATCGATGGTTGCTTCAAATCCTTGTCTAAGGGCTTCTTTTATTCGGTCAGGCGTCAGTCTTTCTATATAGCTTTCCCCAGCCATAAGTGTGCCGGCCTTGGTTTGATCGATGTCAAAGCCTATAACTTTGATACCTACTTCAGAAAAGCGTAAAGCTAGTGGCAACCCTACATAGCCCAGGCCATAGATACCTACGATGGCTGTGCCCGAGGTTACCCGCTCGCGCAAGGTGCTGAGGAATTCGCTCACTTGGATTGCTCGGCTCTATAGTTGTATTGGTTCCGCATAATGCCAGAAGATCATTGGTAACCGCAGTGTGCTCAGTCACGCTTCCTAAGGATATAAAATCCAGTAAGTCGTCATGGATCTCGCGCTAGCACGCTAAACTCAACGTTTGGCTTTCAGGCCAGTTTGAAGATTTCGCATGTTGGATGGTGACCCGCTAGGGATGCCAGCTTCATTGCCTGCCTACTTTTCCCCCGAAAACCTGAACCAACCGCGCCGCCCTTGCTCCACTGCTCTCTGACCTAGCCTTTGTTGCCCAAGATTTCGCTACGTCAGGTGTGACGAATCGTAGGGGAGTGCGCCATGAATATCGAATACCGTCGCCCGTTGTGGGCCAGTATTACCGCTTTTGCGGTTTTGCTGCTGGGTGCAGTCATGACCTCTGGCGGCGGTTACCTGGTGAGTTTGGGTGGCTCCTGGTATTACCTTATAGCCGGTTTAGGGTTGTTAATTGTGGCCGGCTTGTTGTTCGCCCGACGCCGGTCCGCTATCGCGATATACGGCTTCCTGCTTCTTGGCACACTCGCCTGGACCCTCTACGAAGTCCGCTTCGACTGGTGGCAAATGGCACCGCGAATCGATCTCTGGTGCATCCTCGGGCTCTGGCTGTTCCTGCCGTTCGTCAATCGGCATGTTGGCTGTTACGGTGTCTGGCGTGACGGCGCCACCGGCGTTCTGGGCCTAGGCCTCTTGGCCGGTGCGGTGATGGCCGGTTATTCGCTGACCCAGGATTACCATTCCATCGATGGCGAATTCAGCGATGCGCAGATGCAGGGTGAGGCGGCTGGCGATTTTGCTCAGCGATCCCCGAGTGAGTGGCCGGCCTATGGTGGTTCGAAGCAGAGTGATCGTTACTCGAGCGCTGATCTGATCACCCCGGAGAATGCTGGCAAGCTTGAGAAAGCCTGGGAGTTTCATACCGGGGATTTGCCGGGCGCGGGGGACCCCCATGAGCTGACCAATCAGGTCACGCCGCTGAAGGTTGGCAACACCCTTTTTATCTGCACGCCCCACAGCGTGGCCATCGCGCTGGATGCGGACACGGGCGAGGAGCGCTGGCGGTTCGACCCGAGCATCAATCGCGATGCCGAGTACTACCAGCATATGACCTGCCGTGGGCTGGCCTATCACGATGGCACCGCTGCTGCGGCCACCGCCAATGTAGCCGAACAGCCCAACCAGCCCGCTGCGCGTTGTGAAAAGCGCCTGTTCCTGCCGACCAATGATGGCACGCTAATGGCGCTGGATGTCGAGGACGGTCAGCCGTGCGAAGACTTCGGCGATGCCGGCACGGTCGACCTGAAGGCGGGGCTGGGGGAGGGCGCGCTGGGCGTCTACCTGCCGACCTCGCCGCCCGTGGTGACCAGCAAGCTGGTGATCCAGGGCGGCTCGATCACCGATAACGGTTCGGTGGACTCACCCGGTGGCGTGATTCGCGCCTATGACGTGAAGACCGGCGAGCTGGTGTGGAATTTCGATCCGGGCAATCCCGACGCCACCGAGCCTCAGGCACCGGGCGAAACCTATGTGCGCAGCACGCCCAACGTCTGGACGATTCCCACCGCCGACGAGGCGCTGGGACTGGTGTATCTGCCGATGGGCAACCAGACCCCCGATCAGTGGTCGATTCCCCGTGACGAGCTGGCCGAACGCTTCACCGCCACCCTGGTGGCGCTGGATCTGGCGACCGGCAAGGTGCGCTGGGAGTTTCAGACCGTGCACCACGATCTCTGGGATCGCGATCTGCCATCGCAGCCGACCCTGGTGGATATCGACGGTGCGCAAGGCAAGGTACCGGCGATCATCCAGGCGACCAAGCGTGGTGATCTCTACGTGCTCGACCGGCGTACCGGCGAGCCCGTCGTGCCGGTCAACGAGATGCCGGTGCCCCAGGGCACCGACTACGGCGACAGCACCGCCGCCACCCAGCCAGCCTCGGCCCTGAGCTATGCGCCGCAGGAGCCGTTGCGCGAGCGCGACATGTGGGGCGGTACGCCGATCGACCAGATGCTCTGCCGCATCCAGTTCCGCAAGCTGCGCTACGAGGGCGATTTCACCCCGCCGTCGCAGCAGGGCTCGCTGATCTATCCAGGCAACGTCGGCGTGTTCAATTGGCCGTCGGTGGCGGTGGATCCGAACCGCCAATTGCTGTTCGGCGCGCCGAACTACCTGGCGTTCATCTCGCAGATGGTCAAGCGCAGCGAGGTCGACCCCGACGAGCAAATGGGCGGTGGGGAAACCGGTCTGCAGCCCAACCTGGGCGCGCCCTACATGGTGCGCTTGCAGCCGTTCCTGTCGGTGCTCGGTTTGCCATGCCAGTCGCCGCCCTGGGGCTATGTGACGGCCGTCGATCTGCGCACCATGAAGAAGGTGTGGATGCACAAGAACGGCACCAGCCGCGACAGCGCGCCCCTGGGCCTGCCGTTCCCGGTGGGTACGCCGGCGCTCGGCGGGCCGATCGTCACCGCCGGCGGCGTGGCCTTTATGAGCGGTACGCTGGACTACTACCTGCGCGCCTATGACCTGAAGACCGGCAAGGAACTGTGGAAAGGGCGCCTGCCGGCGGGCGGCCAGGCCACGCCGATGACCTATGTGTCCGAGAAGACCGGCAAGCAATACGTGGTGCAGATGGCCGGCGGGCACGGCTCATTCGGTACCAAGGTCGGCGATTCGGTGACCGCCTGGGCGTTGCCCGAGGGTAAATAAGCAGGAAGCGCCGCTCGACCCAGCTATGAAACGCCCATAAAAACGGCCCATCCAGGGCCGTTTTCATTGAGCATGAAAAAGCGCGATCAGTGGTGCTCGCGCGTGGCGCGGAATTTCACGTCCGGCCAGCGCTCTTCCATCAGGCTCAGGTTGACGCGGGTCGGCGCCAGGTAGGTGAGGTGACCACCGCCATCGACGGCGAGGTTTTCCACGGCCTTGTTGGAGAATTCCTCGAGCTTCTTCTTGTCGTCGCACTCGATCCAGCGCGCCGACCACACGGTGATCGGCTCGTAGCCGCACTCGACCTTGTATTCCTCTTTCAGGCGACTGGCGACCACGTCGAACTGCAGCACACCGACGGCGCCGAGGATGATGTCGTTGCTGCGCTCGGGGAAGAACACCTGGGTGGCGCCTTCCTCGGCGAGCTGCTGCAGGCCCTGGCGCAGTTGCTTGGATTTCAGCGGGTCCTTCAGGCGCACGCGGCGGAACAGCTCCGGGGCGAAGTGCGGGATACCGGTGAAGCCCAGCGCTTCGCCCTCGGTGAAGGTGTCGCCGATCTGGATGGTGCCGTGGTTGTGCAGGCCGATGATGTCGCCGGCCCAGGCTTCCTCGAGCATTTCCCGCTCGCTGGAGAAGAAGGTCAGGGCGTCGCCGATGCGTACGTCCTTGCCGGTGCGCACGTGGCGCATCTTCATGCCTTTCTCGTACTTGCCCGAACAGATGCGCATGAAGGCCACGCGGTCGCGGTGCTTGGGGTCCATGTTCGCCTGGATCTTGAACACGAAGCCGGTGAACCTCTCCTCGGTCGGCTCCACCGGGCGCTCGTGGGCCACGCGGGCCAGCGGGCGCGGCGCCCAGTCGACCACGGCGTCGAGCACATGGTCGACGCCGAAGTTGCCCAATGCAGTGCCGAAGAACACCGGGGTCAGCTGGCCATTGTCGAATTCGTCCTGGTCGAACGGGTGGCAGGCGACCTGCACCAGCTCCAGCTGCTCGACGAAGCGCTCGTACTCGTCGCCCAGGTGAGCGCGGGCCTCGTCGGAGTCCAGCTTGTGGATGATCTTGGCTTCAGTGCGCTCGTGGCCGTGGCCGGCGGTGTAGACGATGATGTAATCGCCTTCGAGGTGATACACGCCCTTGAAGTCGCGGTAGCAGCCGATCGGCCAGGTGATCGGTGCGGCCTTGATCTTCAGCACCGCCTCGATTTCGTCGAGCAGTTCGATGGGGTCGCGGATGTCGCGGTCGAGCTTGTTGACGAAGCTGACAATGGGCGTGTCGCGCAGGCGGCACACGTCCATCAGGGCGATGGTACGTGGCTCGACGCCCTTACCGCCATCGAGCACCATCAGCGCGCTGTCCACCGCGGTCAGGGTGCGGTAGGTGTCTTCCGAGAAGTCTTCGTGGCCAGGGGTGTCGAGCAGGTTGATCATGTGCTCGCGGTAGGGGAACTGCATCACCGAGGTGGTGATGGAGATACCACGTTGCTTCTCCATTTCCATCCAGTCGGAAGTCGCATGGCGGTCGGATTTACGCGACTTCACCGTGCCGGCCACCTCAATCGCCTTGCCCATCAGCAGCAGCTTTTCGGTGATGGTGGTTTTACCGGCGTCGGGGTGGGAGATGATCGCGAAGGTACGGCGCTTGGCGACTTCGGCGGCCTGAGTGGTCATGGATGCGTGCCTGCTTGAAAGCGTGAACGGGCCAGGGCGGCCCGGAAAAATGCGCGATTATAGCGGTAAATGCGGGTGCGCTGGGGCATCCGCTGCGCTCGTCCGTCGCGTTGCGGGCGTGGCAAATGTGCACATGGCGTAGGATCGGCACTCCGTTCATGCCTGGGATTGTTCATGAAGCCTTCAGCTCTTTTGTGCCTCGCCCTGGGGCTTGCCTCGAATGCGGCGTTTGCACAGCTGCCTGAATGCCGGGTTGGCTTCCCGGCGGGGCAGGCTCGCGACCTGCCGCTTGCCGCCACCCCCGAGTCGCGCACCCTGGGGCTTTCCGGGCGTGACGAGGTGGGCGGCGGCATGCTCTTCGCCTGGCCAAATGAGGGGCTGCGCGAGCTGTGGATGAAGGACACTCGCGTCGCGCTGTCGGCGGCCTTCATCGACAGCGCCGGCAGGGTGCGCGAGGTGGTCGACATGCGCCCCTTCAGCCTGCAGCGTCATGGCGCCGATGAGCCGGTGCGCTATATCATCGAGGTCGCTCAGGGCGAGTTCGCGGCCCTTGGTGTGGTGGTCGGCAGCCGCGTGAGCATCGACTGTAAGCCCGCCGACGGCTGAGTCGGCCTCGATCCTTTTGATCGGTAATTCGGCTGACGCGGCTCCTGACGCTGCTGTTACACTATCACCCCTCGCAAATTCGCATCCCTTTCCGCTACCAGGAGCATCCGGTGCCTGTCGTGTTCGTCGCCGCCTCCCAACTGCCGACGCCGTTCGGTGTGTTCACCATGCATGGCTTTCTTGAAGAGGCCACGGGCAAGGAGCATGTCGCGCTGACCTTCGGCAACGTCGCCGACGGTGAGCCGGTGCTGGGGCGCCTGCATTCCGAGTGCCTGACCGGTGACGCGCTGTTCAGCCTGCGCTGCGATTGTGGCTTCCAGCTCGAGGGTGCCCTGCGTGCCATCGCCGAGGAAGGCCGCGGCGTGCTGCTGTACCTGCGTCAGGAAGGCCGTGGTATCGGCCTGCTCAACAAGATCCGCGCCTACGAGCTGCAGGACGGTGGCGCCGATACCGTCGAAGCCAACGAGCGCCTGGGCTTCGGTGCCGACATGCGCGACTACGCGATCTGCCTGCCGATGCTGGTGCATCTGGGCATCACCTCGCTCAAGCTGATGACCAACAACCCGCGCAAGGTCAAGGCGCTCGGCGACATGGGCATTCCGGTGGCCAACCGCGTGCCGCTGCAACTGGGTCACAACCCGCACAACAGCAAGTACCTGGCCACCAAGGCCGGCAAGCTCGGGCACATGCTCGGCAAGCTGCACCAGGGTGAGGTCGAGCGGCCTTGACCCGCGCCGCGGTCAAGCGCCGGTTGGCCCTGCTCTGGTGGCGGCAACTGGCACTGACCCTGGCTCCACTGCTGCTGATCAATCTGCTGTTCGGTGCCGGGCGCCAACCGGGCGTGCTGGCCATGCCGCTGTTCATCGCCGGGCTGGCTTCGCTGTTCGTCAGCCTGCCGCTGTTCAGTGGCTACAAGCGTGCCCTGTTCGCCACCGTGAAAGCCCTGAATACCGCTGACGAGCCCGCCGCCTGGCTGAGCCTCGCCGAGCGCCGGCGTCTTGCCTTGCTCGGCGCCGGATTGCCCGCCTGGATCGCCGCCCTGGCGGTGTTCGCCGGGCTGGAAGCGGTGCCGCAGATATTGCTGGCGCTGGCCAGCGTCGTGGTGCTCTACCTTTACCGTATTCCCCGGCAGCTCTGATGCGCGGCGTGTTGCTCGCGCTGTTGTTGCTGCAGGCCAGTTCGCTGCCGGCCGCCGAGCGGGTGGTGAGCCTGGCGCCGTCGCTGAGCGAAATCGTCCTCGAACTGGGCGCCGCCGACAAGCTGGTTGGCTTGCTCGACGGTGGCGAGCGTCCCCAGGCGCTGGCCCATGTGCCCTCCGTCGGGCGTTATGGGCAACTGGAGATGGAAACCCTGCTGGCCCTTCAGCCGGATCTGCTGCTGGTGTGGCCAGGCAGCGTAAGCGCAGCTCAACGCGAGCAACTGCAAGGTTTCGGTATTCCCATGCTGGTGCTCGAACCGCGCACGCTGGATGAGCTGACCCGGCAATTCCTGCTGATCGGCGAGCGGCTTGGCCGGCCAGAAGCGGGGCAGCACCTGCATGATGAGTTCAGCGCCGGACTGCAAACGCTGCGGACGCGTTACCGGCGTGACGATCCCCTGCCGGTGTTCTATCAGGTATGGGATGCACCGCTCTATACCATAGGCGGGCGGCAGATCATCAGTGATGCGCTGCAGGCATGCGGAGCGCGCAACCTGTTTGCCGACCTCGACCTGCCTGCGCCCCAGGTCAGTGTGGAGGCTGTGCTGCAGCGTGACCCGGCGCTGATCATCGCCGCTGATGTGCGCCAGTTGCAGTCTTGGAAGCGCTGGCCGCAGCTGCGCGCCGTACGCCGCGAGCAATTGCGCGTGCTGCCGGACAAGGGCCTGGAGCGGCCAAGCTTCCAGATGCTCGCCGCCACGGCCCGGCTTTGCGAGGTGCTGGCGACGGCCTGGTGATCGCCGTCAAGGCTTGCCTCGGGGTGTGCGATGACACTGGTAAAGCGCGCCGCCAACTGGCAGATTGAACGCCTTCCGGTTCATTGCAGACGTTATGAAAGCCCCCGTATCCCCTTGGTTTTCCCCTGCCAGCGCCTTGATCGTTGGTGCCGCGCTCCTGCTGGTCTTTCCCCTGAAACTGCTGCCCAGCCTGCTGGCCGGTCTGCTGGTGTTCGAACTGGTCAACCGCCTGGCGCGGCCGATGCAGCGTCTGCTGGCGGGTCATATGGGCCGTGTGCTGGCGGTTGGCGTGCTCAGCGTGCTGGTGATCGCCGTGCTCGGGCTGCTCTTCGCCGGCGCCTTCTCATTGCTGATGCACGAGCTCAACAACCCGGGGCGGATGATGGGCAAGCTGCTCGGCGTGGTCGACCGCGCCCGCGAGCAGCTGCCCGAAGCGCTGGTGGCCTATTTACCGGCCAACGTCGACGATATCCGTGTCGCGCTGCACGACTGGCTGCGCGGGCACATCAGCGAACTGCAACTGCTCGGCAAGGGCGCCGTGCACATGTTCGTCACCGTGCTGATCGGCATGATCCTCGGCGCGGTGATCGCCCTGCAGAGCGTGCCCGAGCCCGATCAGCTCAAGCCCCTGGCCGGCGCGCTGCTGACCCGCGTGCAGCGCTTCGTCGAGGCGTTTCGCAATATCGTCTTCGCGCAGATCAAGATTTCCCTGCTCAATACCACCTTCACCGGCATCTTCCTGATGGGCGTGCTGCCGCTGTTCGACGTGCACCTGCCGCTGACCAAGACGCTGATCGCGATCACCTTCGTGGCCGGCCTGTTGCCGGTGGTCGGCAACCTGATCTCCAACACCGCGATCTTCGTGGTCGGCCTGTCGCTGTCCATCTGGGTGGCGCTGGGCGCATTGGCCTACCTGATCGTCATCCACAAGGTCGAATACTTCCTCAACGCACGTATCGTCGGCGGGCAGATCAAGGCGCGGGCCTGGGAGCTGTTGCTGGTGATGCTGGTGTTCGAGGCCGCCTTCGGCATCGCCGGGCTGGTGGCGGCGCCGGTCTACTACGCCTACGTGAAGAGCGAGCTCAAGGCCCAGGGCTGGGTGTGATCATGTCGGCTGGATCGCCCCCGCAGCTTCTACAGATTGCGCCGATCAGGTAGGGACCACTTGCAGGCGATTTCCTGACTCAGGCCTCTTCATGCTCTTTCGACGAGGCGCCACGAGCAGTGACGGCAGAAAGGCAGAGGCGGACATCCAATTGTAGGGTGGATGACGCTTTATCCATCCACCGCTCTGCAATCTCAATGGTGGACAAAAAGAGCGTTGTCCACCCTACGAGCGCGACCGGCTGCCTGTGAACAAGGTCGTGAGCGGGTCCTCAGAACGCTGGCGTCCAGGTCAGTGACAGCAGGGCCGTGCGGCCTTCCTCGCGGTATTCGCTGTAGTTCGTCACGGGCCAGCTTCCATGACTGTACTGGGCGCGGCCGTAACCTTTGTCCAGCACGTTGTCCACCTTCAGGCCCAGCGCCAGCTCCGGTGTCGCCTGCCAGTTGCCGCGCAGGCCAAGCAGCCCATGGCCGGCGATCCCGCGCTGATTGTCGACGTCGTCGTAGGTACGGCTGACCGCCTGCCAGGTGGCGCCGAATGACCAGTCGCCGAACTGGCGATCCATGTCCAGGCTCAGGGTGCGCTTGGCGCGGCGATTCAATTGCTTACCGGTGCTGCGGTCGCGCGGATCGATCAGGCTCAGGCCGAGGGCGGCCTGCCAGCCCAGCAGTTCATGCTGCAGGCTGCCTTCGAAGCCGTTGATGCGCGCCTTGTCGAGGTTCTCGGCGGGCCAGCCGCTGATCGCATCACGCAGGTCGGTACGGTACACCGAGGCTTGCAGCGCCGTGCGCTCGGCTACCTGGCTGCGCCACTGCAACTCGTAGGATTTGGAGGTCTCCGGCTGCAGGTCCGGGTTGCCGCCACCTGGCCAGTAGAGGTCGTTGAAGGTCGGCGCGCGGAAGCCCTCGGCGTAGGAGAAGATCAGCTCGTTGCGCGCATCGAGCTGGTAACCCAGGGCCGCGCTGACCGTGTTGGCGCTGCCGAACTGCTGGTTCTTCTCGTGGCGCAGGCCCAGTTCGGTACTGAAACGCTCGCCGCGGTAACGGTGCTGCGCCAGCAGGGCGTGGTTCCAGCGGCTGTCCTCGGCGTAGGCGGTATTGCTGTTGAGCCGTTCCTGGTAGCCATCGGCGCCGAGCAGCAGGCTGTGGCCGTCGCCCAGGTCGAGGGTGTTGAGCCAGGCCAGGCTGTCGCGGTAGGTGTTGAAGGGGCTGCTGGCGGGCACGTCATCGAAGCGCTCGACGGAGCGGTTCTCGCTGTGGCCGACTTCCAGGCGGCTTTTCCAGGCAGGCAGCAACTGGGCGTCGAGGAACCCGGAGTAGCTGGTCAGCTGATAGTCGGCGTACGGGTAGGCGCCTTCCCAGCCACAGTCGTACTCGCTCTCGCCGCGCTGGTCGAGCACGCTGAAGCCGGCTTCCAGCGTTTCGCTGAAACGGTGGCTGAGGTTGGCGCTCAAGGCGTTGTTGCGGTAGGCGTCGCGGTCGCTGTCCGGCGCCACGCGGGCATGGGTGCGATTGATGCCGCGGGTGTCGTCGGCGCTCAGGCCGAGGTTGAAACGAGTGTCGGCATTGCCACCGGACAGGCCCAGGCTGCGTTCCCAGCTGTGGTTCGACCCATAGCCGACGCGCAAGCGCGGGTTGAGCCCTTCGCCCGTAGCCCGACGGGTGAAAATCTGCACCACACCGCCAATCGCATCGGCACCGTGAATGGCCGAGCGTGAGCCGCGCAACACCTCGACACGTTCGATCTGCTCGACATTCAGGTATTCCAGCGGCGCGCCACCAGCAGAGGCCGAGCCGATGCGCTGGCCGTCGACCAGCACCAGGCTCTGTGCGGTCTTGGTGCCGCGAATGTACAGGCCACTGGTGCTGCCGCGGCCACCGGCGCGGGTCACCTGCACCCCCGGCACCCGGCTCAGCAGGTCGAGCACGCTGCCGGGCTGCAGGCGCTCGATGTCGGCGCGGGTGAATACCATGGTGGGCGTGCTGCTCTGTTCGCGCGGCTGCACGTCTCGGTTGCCGGTCACCACGGTCTCCGAGAGCTTGAGCGCCTCGTCGTAGCTCGTGGTGGCCGCGAGTGCCAGGCCTGGCGACAGGGCGCAGGCGAGCATCAGGTAAAGCTGTTTCATGGTGGGTGTCCTCGCAGGTCGGCGGACTTTCGAGGAGGGCGAGCACAAGCGCAGCGCACGCTGACGCCTGACGGTGGTGCCCTCCGCAACACGCGTCTCGTCCTGCAAGGCCGGTATCCGGGCTTTCGACCTGCAACCGCTCGCCTTCCCGGTAGGTCCAGTGGCGGTTGAGCGGTTGTGCAATCGGCTGATTGCGGTCGATTACCGTTGCGGGGGCAGCGTCGGCTTGGCGCGCGTAGCGAGCGCACCGACTTCCCGTTTAACGCGCGGCGTGGCAGCGCCGCGGGCACCTGGCAGGAGGTGAACGAGGCGTACCTTAGAAGGTGACTGCATGAAATACAAGCAAGTCGGTCAGGCTTTGCTTGAGCCTTTCTCAAGACGCTGACGCACGGCCGCCTCGATGCCGGCTTCGTCCAGGCCGCACTCGGCGAGCATCTGGTCGGGGCGGGCATGCTCGACATAGCTGTCGGGCAGGCCCAGGTGCAGCATCGGCTTGAGCGTGCCCTGGCCGGCGAGGAATTCGCTGACGGCGCTGCCGGCGCCGCCCATCACGCTGTTTTCCTCGATGGTCACCAGCAGGTCGTGGCTGGCGGCCAGTTCGCTGACCAGCGCTTCGTCGAGGGGTTTGACGAAGCGCATGTCGACCACCGTGGCATCCAGGGTTGCGCCAACGCGCAGCGCTTCGGCCAGTTGCACGCCGAACACCAGCAGGGCCACGCCCTTGCCTTGACGGCGCACCACGCCCTTGCCGATCGGCAGCGGCGTGAGTTCGCGGTCGATGGTGGCGTTCGGGCCGCTGCCGCGTGGGTAGCGCACCGCCGCCGGGCCAGCGAACTGGTAACCGGTGGTGAGCATATGGTGCAGCTCGTTCTCATCGCTCGGCGTCATGATCAGCATGCCGGGGATGCAGCGCAGGTAGGAGAGGTCGAAGCTGCCCGCATGGGTCGGGCCGTCTTCGCCGACCAGGCCGGCACGGTCGATGGCGAACAGCACGTCGAGGTTCTGCACCGCGACATCGTGGATCAGCTGGTCGTAGGCGCGCTGCAGGAAGGTCGAGTAGATCGCCACCACCGGCTTGGCGCCTTCACAGGCCATGCCGGCGGCCAGCGTCACCGCGTGCTGCTCGGCGATGGCCACGTCGAAGTAGCGATCCGGGTGGCGTTCGCTGAAGGCCACCAGGTCCGAGCCTTCCTTCATGGCCGGGGTGACCGCCATCAGGCGTTCGTCATGGGCGGCCATCTCGCACAGCCACTGGCCGAACACGCTGGAGTATTTCGGGCCGGACGGCGCCTTCACCTTGGCCGGCGCGTTGATCGGCTCCAGCTTGGTAATGGCGTGGTAGACAATCGGGTCGACCTCGGCCGGCGCGAAGCCCTTGCCCTTCTTGGTGACCACGTGGAGGAACTGCAGGCCCTCCAGGTCGCGCATGTTGCGCAGGGTGGCCAGCAGGGTCGGCAGGTCGTGGCCGTCGATGGGGCCGATGTAGTTCCAGCCCAGCTCTTCGAACAGGGTGCCGGAGACCAGCATGCCCTTGGCGTGCTCTTCGGTCTTGCGGGCGATTTCCCAGGCGCCGGGCAGCTTGGACAGCACCTTCTTGCTGCCTTCGCGCACGTTGGCGTAGGTGCGGCTGGAAAGAATCTTGGCCAGGTAGTTGGACAGACCGCCGACGTTCTTGGAGATCGACATGTCGTTGTCGTTGAGCACCACCAGCATGTTGGCCTTCACGTCGGCAGCGTGGTTGAGCGCTTCGAAGGCCATGCCGGCGGTCAGCGCGCCGTCGCCGATCACCGCCACCGACTTGCGCTTGCTGCCCTGGCGCTGGGCGGCGATGGCCATACCCAGTGCGGCGCTGATCGAGGTGCTGGAATGCCCGACGCCAAAGGTGTCGTACTCGCTTTCCGAACGACGCGGGAAGGCAGCGATGCCGTCCTTCTGGCGCAGGGTGCCCATGCGCTCGCGGCGGCCGGTGAGGATCTTGTGCGGGTAGGCCTGATGGCCGACGTCCCACACCAGGCGGTCGTCGGGCGTATCGAAGACGTAATGCAGGGCGACGGTCAGCTCGATCACCCCGAGGCCGGCACCGAAATGCCCGCCGGTCTGGCCGACCGTGTAGAGCAGGTACTGGCGCAGTTCATCCGCCAGGGTTTCCAGCTCGGCTTCGCCAAGGCGGCGCAACTCATCCGGCGTGTTGGCGCGGTCGAGCAGCGGCGTCAGCGGGCGTTCGCGGGGAATCTCGTGGAAAGTCGTCGGCATCAGGCGAGTCGTTATAGGAATTCAAAATAGTGGGGCAGTCTACCTGATGCGATGACCCTAGCCCAAGGGAGGACTTGGGCGTGGTTGCCGCAGCAGCGATGTCAGATAGACAGCGGTTCAGTTGCGCCGTTCGACGATATAACGCGCCAGCTCGCGCAACGGTTCGGCGGCATCACTGAACGGCTGCAGCGCTTGCAGCGCCTGGTCGCGCAGTTCCAAGGCGTAGGCCTTGGCCGCGGCCATGCCGAGCAGCGCGGGGTAGGTGGGCTTGTCGTTCGCCTGGTCCTTGCCCTGGGTCTTGCCCAGGGTCGCGGTATCGCTTTCCACGTCGAGGATGTCGTCCTGCACCTGGAAGGCCAGGCCAACGGCACGGGCGTAGGTGCTCAGCGCGGCCAGGGCTTGTTCATGGGCACGGCCGCTGGCCAGGGCGCCGAGGCGCACGCTGGCTTCGATCAGCGCACCGGTCTTGTGGCGATGCATGGTTTCCAGTGCCGGTTGCTGCAATTGCTGGCCCACCGAGCCGAGGTCGATGGCCTGGCCACCGACCATGCCGGCCGGGCCTGCCGCATCGGCCAGGGCCTGGAACATGCTCAGGCGAATCTCGGCACTCTGCGGGTTGTGCGCTGTGCTGGCGAGCACCGCGAAGGCCAGGCTCTGCAAGCCATCGCCGGCAAGAATCGCGGTGGCTTCGTCGAAGGCGATATGGGTGGTCGGTTGGCCGCGACGCAGGTCGTCGTCGTCCATGGCCGGCAGGTCGTCGTGCACCAGGGAATAGGCGTGGATCAGCTCCACCGCGCAGGCGGCGCCATCGGCCTGCTGCGCGCTGCCGCCGAGGGCTTCGCAGGCGGCATAGGCGAGCAGCGGGCGCACCCGCTTGCCCCCGTTGAACACGCTGTAGCGCATGGCCGCATACAGGCGCTCGAGCTCGGCGCGTGGTGCCGCGAACAGCGGCTCCAGGGCCGCGTCGACCTGTTTCTGGCAGCGCGCCTGGTAAGCGGCGATCATAGCGGCTCGTCCGTTTCGAAGGGCGCCGCTTCCAGGGCGCCGTCGCGCTCCAGGAGGATCTGTACCTTCTGCTCGGCCTGGGTCAGGGCGGCCTGGCATTCGCGGGTCAGGCCGATGCCCTGCTCGAAGGCGCTCAGTGACTCCTCCAGCGACAGCTCGCCGTTTTCCAGGCGCTCGACAATGGTTTGCAGTTCGGTGAGGGATTGCTCGAAGTCGAGCGCGGCTTTCTTGCGGGCCATGTCAGCAGGTCTCAGGCGGGGTTCGCGGTCGCCGCGACACTAGCAGAGGGCTGTGTCGCGAGCAAATCGACCCGGGTGGGCGATTTGTATGGATATACAGTATTCTTGCCCCTGTTCCTCTTATGGTGGCCGTACCTGATGCGCCTGTTTCTTTGCGAAAAGCCGTCCCAAGCCAAAGACATCGCCAGCGTGCTCGGGGCCACGCGGCGCGGCGACGGCTGCTGGCTGGGCAACGGCGTGACGGTGACCTGGTGCATCGGCCATCTGCTCGAGACGGCGCCGCCGGATGCCTACGATGCGCGCTACAAACGCTGGGTGCTGGACGACCTGCCGATCGTCCCGCAGCAGTGGAAGATGCGCATCAAGCCCAAGACCGCCGCGCAGTTCAAGGCGGTCGAGCGCCTGCTCGGCGAAGCCAGTGAACTGGTGATCGCCACGGACGCCGACCGCGAGGGCGAAATGATCGCCCGCGAGTTGCTCGACCACTGCCGCTACCGCGGGCCGATCCAGCGGTTGTGGCTATCGGCGCTGGATGACGCCTCGATCCGCAAGGCCCTGGCGGCGCTCAAGCCGGGCGCCAGCACCTACAACCTCTATCAGTCGGCGCTCGGCCGCTCGCGGGCCGACTGGCTGATTGGCATGAACATGAGCCGCCTGTTCACCTTGCTGGGGCGCAAGTCCGGTTATCAGGGCGTGCTGCCGGTCGGCCGCGTGCAGACGCCGACCCTGCGCTTGGTGGTGGACCGGGATCGCAGCATCGCCGACTTCGTGCCGGTGCCGTTCTGGGCCATCGAGATGACGCTCGATGGCAATGGCACGCCGTTCACCGCCGGGTGGCGCGCGCCCCAGGACGATTGCGACGAGCAGGGCCGCTGCCTGAAACAGCAAGTGGCGCAGCGCGCCGCCGAGGCCATGCAGGGCGCCGAGCATGCCGTGCTCGAACGGTTGAAGACCGAGCGCATGCGCGAGGCGCCGCCGTTGCTGTTCGATCTCGGCACGCTGCAGCAGGTGTGCTCGAAGAAGCTTGGCCTGGGCGCCCAGGAAACCCTGGATATCGCGCAGAAACTCTACGAGACCGACAAGCTGATCACCTACCCGCGCAGCGATTGCGGCTACCTGCCGCTGAGCCAGCACGCCGAAGCGCCGGCCATTCTGGCCGCGCTGGGGCAGGCCGATCCTGCATTGCGTGAAGTGCTGGCCCATACCCAGGCGCAGCGCCGCTCGCGGGCCTGGAACGATGCCAAGGTCAGCGCGCACCACGGCATCATCCCGACCCTGGCAGCGGGTGCTCTGGCCCGACTGAGCGGCCGTCCACGCGCCGTCTATGAACTGATCCGCGCCCGCTACCTGGCGCAGTTTCTGCCCAACCACGAATACGACCGCACCCAGGCCGACTTCGACTGCGCCGGCCACAGCCTGCGCGCGGTCGGCAAGCAGATCGTCGAGCCCGGCTGGAAGCGCGCATTGCCCGAAGCCCTGGCGCCCGGCAAGGCCCGTGAGGCGCCTGCGCCCCAGGCCTTGCCCATGTTGCATGAAGGGCAGCAGTGCGCGGTACGCGAGGTGACCCTCAAGGATCAATTCACCCAGCCGCCCAAGCCGTTCACCGAAGGCGACCTGATCCAGGCCATGAAGAACGTGGCGCGGCTGGTCGAGGACCCGCGCCTGAAGCAGAAGCTCAAGGACACCACCGGCATCGGCACCGAAGCCACCCGCGCCGGGATCATCCAGGGGCTGATCGACCGCGGTTACCTGAGCAAGCAGGGCAAGACCCTGGCGGCCACCTCGGCAGCCTTCGGCCTGATCGATGCGGTACCGCGGGCGATTGCCGACCCCGGCACCACGGCGATCTGGGAGCAGGCACTGGACATGGTGCAGAGCGGCGAGATGCCGCTGGAGGAGTTCGTCGCCAAGCAGTCGGCCTGGATGGGCCGGCAGATCGAGCGCTGCCGCGAGCTGCAACTGACCATCAGCGGCCCGCCGCCGGGTGGCAAGCCGGCCTGGAAGGGCAAGCGCAAGGGGGCCTCGCGTAAGAAGGCTGCACCGGCCAGGCGTGCAGGTGCTGGCGCCGCAAAGGCCAGGTCGAAGTAGGCCAATTACTTCTGATTAGAGGATCTCCCTCGCCGCCAGGCGGTGGACGGATGAAGCGTCGTCCACCCTACGGATGGCGCTGAATATGGGGGCGGGCGGGGACGCATAGCCTCGTAGGATGGGTTTCACCCATCCTACTGCTCTGTCCGTATCTCCAGCTGCCATCGCCAGGCAGTGGTAGATGAAATGCCATTCGCCCTTACAACTAAGCCGTTCTTTGGCATCGGCAGGCCAATGTTCGCCATGCCACCCATCTGCTCGTCGCACGCGCAGAGTATTCCCAAATGTAAATTTTCCGTTACCATCCGGCCCCGTTGAATTTAACGAACGGGTTTCATTCGCCTGTGTGGCGGTGGATCTAATGCCCTTAGTGGCTGTCTCGACTGGGATTGCCACCTGTTGGTGGCGCTGGTTTCAGCGGCGAAAGCCGAGCTGAAGAGGGCCTGGTTTCCAGCGAGTTGTGGAGTAAAACGAACATTCAAATCGGTGTACCGGCGATTTCAGGTAGCACCGCTGTGGTAATCGGCTTGGCGGTCACGGTGGTGACGGGGCCTTTCTCAGCTTCAACCGGATGGATTTCGGCAAGGAACTGTTGCCCGAGACCGGTTCGCCGGATCCGGAAACGCTCACATGGAAAGCGATCACACAGCGAAGCCTGCTGGCGCGCCGCCTGGCGTCGTGCGCAGCGGCCCGGCTTCAACTGTTTCCAGCAAAATCAATAAGAGGTAGTCCTTCTATGGATGCGGTATCAGCCGAACAGGCAAAGCAGGAGCCTGAGAGCAAGCTCAGTGCGTCATTGAAGCCCCGGCACCTCACCATGATGTCCATTGCCGGGGTGATCGGCGGGGCATTGTTCGTCGGCTCCGGCAGCGTGATCCACAGCGCCGGGCCGGCAGCGGTACTGGCCTACCTGGCGGGCGGCATCCTGGTGGTGCTGATCATGCGCATGCTCGGTGAGATGGCCACCTCGTCGCCGGACACCGGCTCGTTTTCCACCTACGCCGAGCGCGCCATCGGCCGCTGGGCCGGTTTCACCATCGGCTGGTTGTACTGGTGGTTCTGGGTCATCCTCATGGCCTGGGAAGCCTACGTCGCGGGCACCATCCTCAATGGCTGGTTCCCGGAGATCAGCGTCAACGTCTTCGTGCTGGCCGCCACCCTGGTGCTGATCAGCATCAACTTCTTCAACGTCAAGCACTACGGCGAGTTCGAGTTCTGGTTCGCGCTGATCAAGGTGGTGGCGATCATCTGCTTCCTGGCGGTCTGTACCCTGGCCGTGCTCAGCCTGTGGCCGACCGGCGAGACGCGCGGCTTCAGCAACCTGACCGCCCAGGGCTTCATGCCCAACGGTATCGAGTCGGTGGTGGTGGCCATCCTCGGCGTGATGTTCGCTTTCCTGGGCGCCGAGATCGTCACCATCGCCGCCTCGGAAGCCAAGGATCCGGCCAGCCAGATCGTCAAGGCGACCAACTCGGTGGTCTGGCGGGTGTGCCTGTTCTATATCGGCTCGATCTTCCTGATCGTCTGCCTGGTGCCCTGGAACGACCCGCTGATGGCGCAGTCCGGCTACGGCTCCTACCGCCGCACCCTGGAACTGCTGGGCATTCCCTACGCCGAGCTGGTGATGAACTTCGTGGTGCTGACCTCGGTGAGCAGCTGCATGATCTCGGCGCACTACACCGCCTCGCGCATGCTGTTCTCGCTGTCCACCCGTGGCGACGCGCCGCGCTTCCTGAAGATCACCCGTACCGGGACCGGCGTGCCGGTATTCGCGATCATCGCTTCCTGCTCGGTGGCCATCTTCGTGGCGCTGATCAACTTCAGCGAAACCCTGCGCCCGAAAGACGTGCTCGATACCCTGATGAACACCACCGGCATGATCGCCCTCTTGGTGTACCTGGTGATCGCCTTCTCGCAACTGAAGATGCGCCGCAAGCTGGAAGCCGAGGGCAAGGACATCCGCCTGAAAATGTGGCTGTTCCCCTGGCTGACCTACCTGGTGATCCTGTTCATCATCGGCTCCCTGGTGACCATGGCGTTCGTCGAGGAGTATCAGGTGCTGGTCATCTCCACTGGCGCGGCGGCTGCCGTGGTGGTGGCGCTGGGTATGCTGGTGCACATGCGCGCTAAGAAGCTCGCCCGCTGACCGCAAAGCGGTGATCGAAAAAAGGGGCGCACCTTCGCAGGTGCGCCCCTTTTTAATGGTTCATCGCATTTTCCCGGGGAGGATATGCTTGACACTGAACTGGCAATAAAGTGTTAGCTGCCGATGACTTGGCACTCTCCATTGGCCCGCCGCCTGGCCGTGTGGGTTTCGCCCCTTACGGGCGAGTCACTTGATTCGCTGCGCTCACCCTTCGGGCCAGCCTGCGGCTGTTACTTCGCTGCGCTGCGTAGCTCTTGCTTGCCCAAGAGAAAGTAACCAAAGAGAAGGGCACCCCACCATCCGGGCTAGGCGCCCCCGCCCTGCTGCGCCGGGGTTCCCTCGTTCCATCACCACTCCAGGGGCACGCTGCGAAGGGCCATCCCTGGCCCATCGCAGCTCTCGCGACATCCATGTCGCTCATGGCTGCCCGCCCGGCCCCTTACGTGGTGATTCCACTCGGCCTCCTGAAGGGGACTTGGGCGTCGCCTATGCGATCGCAGCTCAAGAGCAAAAGCAAAAACAGACGCCGCCGAGCTTGAGCCCGTGGACATCTCGCAAGCTCGCGCTCCGGTCCCGTCAGGAGGCCGAGTGGAGGTGTCGTGTAGGGGAGCGAGCCGCATGGATGCGGCGAGAGGCTTAATGGGCCAGGGATGGCCCATGTAAGCCGGCCCCCGGAGCGGTGCCGGAGCGAGGAAACGCAGCGAAGCGGAGTAACAGCCGCAGGCTGGCCCGAAGGGTGAGCGCAGCGAATTAAGGTGTGGCGCCCGTAAGGGGCGCAACACAAAGGTTCAGCAGACGCGGTAACGGATAGTGCCAAGTCAGTAAGTGATACGCACACGAACTTGCCAGTCCGGTGTAAACCAAGCATTCCCCCTCAAATGCGAAACCCCTTTTTAATGCCTGCTGACAGGCTCCCTCAGTGGGAGTGCCGAGGCATGCCGCCGCTGCGCGCGATGATGCGCATGTGCAGGGTGGCCGGTTCCAGGCAGCCGCCGGTGGAGAGCTGGCCGACCAGTTGGCGGTACAGCTCCTGCCAGGGCGTTTGCGAGGCTGGGTAGCTGGGCTTCCAGGCGGCGCGGCGACGCTGCATCTCCTCGTCGTCGATCAGCAGGTTCACCGAGCGGGCGTTGAGGTCGACGCGCAGCACGTCGTTGGTCTGCAGCAGCGCCAGGCCGCCGCCCACTGCCGCTTCCGGCGACATGTTGAGAATCGACGGGCTGGCCGAGGTGCCGCTCTGCCGGCCATCGCCCAGGCACGGCAGGGAGGTCACGCCCTGTTTGATCAGCGCCGCCGGCGGGTCCATGTTGACCACTTCCGCGCTGCCCGGATAACCCACCGGGCCGGCGCCGCGCACCACCAGGATGCAGCGCTCGTCGATATCCAGGGCCGGGTCGTTGATGCGCGCGTGGTAGTCCTCGGGGCCCTCGAAGACGATGGCCCGCGCCTCGAAGCAATTCTCCTTGCCGGGCTCGGCGAGATAGGTCTTGCGGAAGGCTTCGCCGACCACCGACATCTTCATGATCGCGCTATCGAAGAAGTTACCGCTGAGCACGATGAAACCGGCGCTGTGCTTGAGCGGCTCGTCGTAGGGCAGGATCACCTCACGGTTACCGGTCACCTTGTCGGCGACGATTTCGCCGATGCTGCGGCCGCTGACCGTCATGCAGCCCTCGTGCAGGCGCCCGGCCTTCTGCAGCTCGTGCATCACCGCCGGCACGCCGCCGGCGTGGTGGAAGCCTTCGCCGAGGTATTTGCCGGCCGGCATGCAGTTGACCAGCAGCGGCACGCTCTCGCCGATGCGTTGCCAGTCCTCGAGGCTCAGCTCGATGCCCATATGCCGGGCGATGGCGATCAGGTGCGGCGGGCAGTTGCTCGACGCGCCGAGGGCCGAAGCCACCGCGATGGCGTTCTCGAAGGCAGGGCGGGTCATGATCCGCGAGGGGCGCACGTCCTGCATCACCAGCTCGCAGATGCGCTTGCCGGTGGCGTAGGCCATCTGCCCGCGCTCGCGGTAGGGCGCGGGGATGCTCGCGCAGCCGGTCAGCGACATGCCCAGCGCTTCGGCCAGGGCGTTCATCGAAAGGGCTGTGCCCATGGTGTTGCAGTGGCCCACCGACGGCGAGGCGGCGGTGGTCATCTCCATGAAGCCTTCGTAGTCGATCTCGCCGGCGGCCATCAGTTTGCGCGCATGCCAGAGCACGGTGCCCGAGCCGATCAGCTCGCCCTTGTGGTGGCCGTCGAGCATCGGCCCGCCGGACAGCACGATGGCCGGCAGGTCGGTGGTGGCCGCGGCCATCAGGCAGGCCGGCGTGGTCTTGTCGCAGCCGGTGGTCAGCACCACGCCGTCCAGCGGGTAGCCGTGGAGGATTTCCACCAGGCCCAGGTAGGCCAGGTTGCGATCCAGGGCGGCGGTGGGGCGGCGGCTCTGCTCGGCGATGGGGTGCACCGGAAATTCCATGGGAATGCCGCCGGCATCGCGGATGCCGGCCTTGACCCGCTGGGCCAGCTCCAGGTGATGGCGGTTGCACGGCGTCAGGTCGCTGCCGGTCTGGGCGATGCCGATGATCGGCCGGCCCGACTGCAGCTCGGCGCGGGTCAGCCCGTAGTTCATGTAGCGCTCGACGTAGATGGCGGTCATGTCGGCGTGGTCGGGATCATCGAACCACTGCTGGCTGCGCAGCGGGCGTTTGGGGTCGGTCATGATTCGTTTCTCTTGTTCTTGAATGAATCGCGTGGCGCTGGATACAGCGATGATCAGTCCAGGCCGCGGGCGCTGAGGTTCTTGATCAGCGCGGTGATGCCAAAGGTCCAGGGGGCGGCCTTGTCGCTGGTGGTCACCTGGTTGTGCAGGGCGCCCAGGCGCGGGCTGCTGATGCTCACGCGGTCGCCGATTTTATGGGTGAAGCCGCTGCCGGGGTGGTCGCGATCCTCGGTGGGCGCGAACAGGGTGCCGAGAAACAACAGGAAGCCGTCCGGATACTGGTGCGAGGCGTTGAGCGTCTGGCTCGCCAGGTTCTGCGGGTCGCGGCTGATCTGGTCCATGGAGCTGGAGCCGGTGAGCCGGTAGCCGTCGGTGCCTTCCACCTGCAGCTCGACCACGCAGTTGCGCACCGCATCCAGGTCGAAATGTTCGTCGAACAGGCGGATGAACGGGCCGATGGCGCAGGAGGCGTTGTTGTCCTTGGCCTTGCTGAGCAAGAGGGCGCTGCGGCCCTCCACATCGCGCAGGTTGACGTCGTTGCCCAGGGTCGCGCCATGGATCTGCCCGCGGCTGTTGACCGCCAGTACCACTTCCGGCTCCGGGTTGTTCCACTGCGAGATCGGGTGGATGCCGATCTCGCTGGCGCTGCCCACCGCGGCCAGAATCGGCGCCTTGGTGAAGATCTCCGCGTCCGGGCCGATGCCGACTTCCAGGTATTGCGACCACATGTTCTGCTCGATCAGCAGCTCCTTGAGGCGCATCGCCTGGGGCGAGCCAGGCTGCACCGCGCGTAGGTTGTCGCCGATGGCTTCGCGCACGATGGCCCTCACGCTCTGCGCCTTGGCCGCATCGCCGGCGGCTTTCTCCTCGATCACCCGCTCGATCATGCTGGCGGCGAAGGTCACCCCGGCGGCCTTGATCACCTGCAGGTCGGCGGGCGCCAGCAGATACGCCTGGCTCGGGTCGGCGTGGGCGCCGGTGTTGGCCAGCAGCGCCTCGATGCTGCCGACGAAGGTGCCGGGCGTTTCGCGCACCGCCTGCAGCGGATCATCGAGTTCCAGCAACTGGCTGAGGGTGGCGAAGCGGGCGGACAGATCGAACACGCCGTCGGCGCGCAGCACGATGGGCGAGGGGCCGGCGATGGCGCCGGGAATCCAGGCGCGGCCGATCAGCGTGGCCGTGGCCGCGTCGGCGGGCAGGGTGTTTTCAGGGGTCAGGCGGATCGACATGGCGATGGATTCCGGGGTGCATGAAAGCTGCACGCTAGGCGCCGATGTGGATAAACTCCAATGGCATATTTTCAATTATCAATAACCTGGCGTTATTGAATGCTTGGAGCTGCCCATGTCGGATCTGTCGTTCTCGAGCTTCTGCAACTGGCTGAAATTCCGTCACCTGACGCTCCTCGACACCCTGGGCCGCACCCGCAACATGCACCTGGCGGCGCAGCAGATGAACCTCAGCCAGCCAGCCTTGAGCAAGATGCTCAAGGAGATCGAGAGCCTGCTCGGCTTCGCCGTGTTCGAGCGCCTGCCGCGCAGCATGCAGCCCACGCCGCTGGGCGCCCAGGTGCTGCGCTATGCGCACCTGGCGCTCAACGACGCGCGCACCTTCGTCGAGCAGATCAACAACCTCAGCGCCGGCGGCCATGGTCACCTCAAGGTTGGCGGCATCTTCGCCGCCACGGCGGTGGCGCTGCCCGAGGCCATCGTGCAGATCAAGCAGCGCTGGCCGCTGCTGGCCATCGAAGTGGTCGAGCAGACCAGCGACCACCTGATGGAAATGCTCGAAGAACGCAATCTGGATCTGGCCATCGGCCGCTTCACCGAGCAGAGCCAGCAGCAGCGCTATGACTTCCAGCCTCTGGCGCCGGAGCCGTTCTGCATCGTGGTCAACAGCCGTCACCCGCTGTGCGAGGCCGGGCCCATGACCCTGGAGCAACTGGTGACCTGGCCGTGGATTCTCTATCCCAAGGGCACGCCGATCCGCGGGCGCATGGAAGAAGTGTTCGCCAAGGCCAGGGTGGAGGTGCCGCGCAACACCATCGACACCATCTCCATGCAGACCTTTCTCAAGGTGCTGCAGGGCGGCCCGATGATCGGCATGCTGCCCGAAGCCATGGTGCTCGAGCACCTGGGCAGTGGCCTGTTGAAGAAGCTCGACACACCGTTCTACCTGCTGCCCCAGGACTACGGGATTCTCACCCGCAAGGGCGATCAGCTGCTGGGGCCAGCCCGGGAGTTCGCCGACATCCTGCTCGCCAATGCGCAGCGCGAGCGTGACTGATTCGATAACGCAACGTTATCGATTAATCAGCAAATGCCATTGGGATTGAATCGATCCGCGGCATAGATTACCGGCCATCGTCACCACGGTCGGGTAAGCGCCATGGCCGTTGATTCCCCCGCACAGCGCTGCGCCATAGGGCGCACGACTGCCTGCCGGAGCGGCCCACTTACCAGCCAGGGAGCCTTATCTGCCGTAACCGCAGTGTCGCCGGGCGCCGCCCGGCGAAGCCCAACTCAATAAAAACAATCAGGCATGCACGCATGCCCAAGGGTCATCACCATGCAACCACGTACCGAGCCATCGGCCGCGCCGGCGCGCGACCACGACAGCACCTTCGAGGATCGCACCTACCGCAAGGTGATCCTGCGTATCCTGCCCATCCTGCTGCTGTGCTACATGGCGGCCTACCTGGATCGGGTCAATATCGGCTTCGCCAAGCTGGATATGCTCGAAGACCTGCAGTTCAGCAACACCGTCTATGCCCTCGGCGCGAGCATGTTCTTCTGGGGCTACTTCCTGTTCGAGGTGCCGAGCAACCTGCTGCTGCACCGCCTCGGCGCGCGCTTCTGGATCGCCCGCATCATGTTCACCTGGGCGCTGGTGTCGATGGCCGTGGCCTTCACCGTACCGCTGGCGCAGTTCTTCGGCATCCAGTCGAGCACCATGTTCTACACCCTGCGTTTCCTGCTCGGCATCTGTGAAGCCGGTTTCTTCCCGGGCGTGATCCTGTACCTCAACTACTGGTTTCCGACCCACCGGCAGAGCCGCGTGATGTCCGGCTTCCTGCTGGCGCTGCCGATCAGTCTGGTCATCGGCGGCATGCTTTCCGGTTGGCTGATGACTGCCATGCAGGGGGTGCACGGGCTGTCCGGCTGGCAGTGGATGCTGCTGATCGAAGGCCTGCCGTCGATCGTCATGGCGGTCGTGGTGATCGTTTGCCTGTGCGACAACATCGACAAGGCCAAGTGGCTGTCCGCCGCCGAGAAGACCCTGCTCAAGGCCAACCTGCAGCAGGACAACAGCGGCAAGGCGTCGCGCCTGAGCGAAGCCTTCCTCAACCCGCGCGTATGGCTGCTGGTGCTGATCCTGCTGACCTTCAACACCGGCTTCTACGGCCTGGCGTTCTGGATGCCGTCGATCATCAAGAGCGCCGGCATCACCAGCAGCCTGCACATCGGCCTGCTGACCGCCATTCCCTACGGCGTGGCCGCCGTGGCGATGCTGCTTAATGCCCGCCACTCCAACCGCACCGGCGAGCGCCGCCTGCATGCCGCGATTCCGGCCTTCATCGGCGGTGTCGGGCTGATGCTCAGTGCCTACTTCGCCCACAACATCGTGCTCTCGGTACTGTTCCTGAGCGTCGCCGCCTCCGGCATTCTCAGCCTGATGCCGATCTACTGGACGCTGCCCGGCACCGTGCTGTCCGGCATCGCCGCAGCGGCCGGCATCGGCATCATCAACTCGTTCGGCAACCTGTCCGGCTTCACCGGCTCGATGATCACCGCCATGGCGGAAACCATGACCGGCGACATCAACAACGGCACCTACGTGCTGGCCGCCTGCCTGTTCGTCAGCGGCGCGCTGATCATGGCCATCCCGCGCAGCATGCTCGGCACGCCCAGCCGCACGCCGGTCGCCACGCCTACCGGCAGCCTGACCCTGGAGAAAGCATGAGCGAGCTGCACGGCAAACGTGTGCTGATCACCGCCGCCGGCCAGGGCATCGGCCTGGCCAGCGCCCGGGCCTTCGCGGCCGCGGGTGCCGAGGTGATCGCCACCGATATCGCGATTGGCGCATTGCAGGATGAGCCGGGCCTCACCGCCCTGCAGCTGGACGTCACCTCGGCCCAGGCCATCGCCGCCCTCAGCGAGCAGGTCGGTGCGGTGGACGTGTTGTTCAACTGCGCGGGCTACGTGCACGCCGGCAGCATTCTGGACTGCGACGAGGCCGCTTGGGAGCGCTCCCTGCAGCTCAACGTCACCGCCATGTACCGGATGATTCGCGCCACGCTGCCGGGCATGCTCGCTCGCGGCGGCGGCTCGATCATCAACATGGCCTCGGTGGCGTCGAGCATCAAGGGTGTGCCCAACCGCTGCGCCTACACCGCCAGCAAGGCCGCGGTGGTCGGCCTGACCAAGGCGGTGGCCGCCGATTACATCGCCCAGGGCATTCGCTGCAACGCGATCTGCCCGGGCACCGTCGACTCGCCCTCGCTGCGATCGCGCATCGCCGAGCAGGCGGCACAGCAGGGCGTGGCCGAAGAGCAGGTGTACGGCCAGTTCATCGCCCGCCAGCCCATGGGCCGCCTCGGCAGCGCCGAGGAAATCGCCCGGCTGGTGCTTTACCTCGGCTCCGATGCGTCTTCCTATACCACCGGTGCGCTGCACGTGATCGATGGCGGCATGAGCATCTGATCGTCTTGAACCTGAACAAGGACCCAACATGAAACTGCTACGTTACGGCGCCAAGGGCGCGGAAAAGCCAGGCCTGCTGGACGCCGACAACAGGATTCGTGACCTCTCCGGGCATGTGGCCGATATCGCCGGCGACGTGCTGACGCCCGCGGGCCTCGCCGCGCTGGCGCAGCTCGACCCGGCCAGCCTGCCGGTCGTGACGGGTAACCCGCGCATTGGCGCCTGCGTCGGCCAGGTCGGCAAGTTCGTGTGCATCGGCCTCAACTACGCCGACCACGCCGCCGAGTCCGGGATGGACGTGCCAGAGGAGCCGATCATCTTCAACAAATGGACCAGCGCCATCTGCGGCCCCAACGACGCCGTCGAGATTCCCCGCGGCTCGACCAAGACCGACTGGGAGGTCGAGTTGGGCGTGGTGATCGGCAAGGGCGGGCGCTACATCGACGAAGCCACCGCCATGGACCATGTCGCCGGTTACTGCGTGATCAACGACGTGTCCGAGCGCGAATGGCAGCTCGAACGCGGCGGCAGCTGGGACAAGGGCAAGGGCTTCGACACCTTCGGCCCGCTCGGCCCCTGGCTGGTAACCCGCGACGAAATCGCCGACCCGCACAATCTGGACATGTGGCTGGAGGTCGACGGCCACCGCTACCAGCAGGGCAACACGCGCACGCTTATCTTCAACGTGCCGCAACTGATCGCCTACCTGAGCCGCTGCATGAGCCTGCAGCCGGGCGACGTGATCTCCACCGGCACGCCGCCGGGCGTGGGCCTGGGCATCAAGCCCAACCCGGTATTCCTGCGCGCCGGGCAGACCATCAGGCTGGGCATTGCCGGGCTCGGTGAACAGCAGCAGGTCACGGTGCAGGCTGACTGAGTCAGAGACCAAAAAAGGGGCCGCGAGGCCCCTTTCTTTTTGGCTCCTCAGGCTGAGGCTTAGCGCGCCGCCCAGGCGTTGAAACGTTCCTCCAACTCCTCGCCATGGTCGATCCAGAACTCGGCGTTGACCAGTTGCGCGCCGGCCATGTTGGCCTCGGCGGTCGGCAGTTGCGCCTGCACATCGGCGGGCAGTTGCGGCAGCGTCTCCTTGTGCACCGGGCCGTAGGGGATCTGGCTGGAGAACACCTTCTGGGTGTCCGCCTGGCTGGCGAACTTGATAAAGCGCTCGGCCAGCGCCTTGTTCGGGCTGCCCTTGACGATGGCCCAGTGCTCGGGGTCGTACAGGCTGCCGTTCCAGGAGATCTTCAGGTTGGCGCCTTCCTTCTGGGCCACGCCGATGCGCCCGTTGTAGGCGGCGGACAGGGTCACGTCGCCGGCCAGCAGCCATTGCGGCGGCTGGGCGCCGGCTTCCCACCACTGGATGGAGGACTTGATGGCGTCCAGTTTCTTGAAGGCGCGGTCTACGCCTTCCGGTGTGCCGAGCACCTTGTACAGCTCCTCGCGGCTTACGCCGTCGGCCAGCAGGGCGGCTTCCAGGCTGTACTTGGCGCTCTTGCGCAGGCCACGCTTGCCGGGGAATTTCTCCAGGTTCCAGAAATCGGCCCAGGAGGTGGGGGCGGTTTTCAGCTTGTCGCCGTTGTAGGCCATCACCATCGACCACACGTAGGTGGCCACGCCGCATTCACTGATGGTGCCGGGAATGTACTGGTTGGCATCGCCGAGAATGGCCGGGTCGATACGCTCGAACAGCCCCTCTTCACAGCCGCGCTGCAGCTCCGGGCTTTCCACCTCGACCACGTCCCAGGTCACCTGGCCGACATCGACCATGGCTTTGACCTTGGACAGCTCGCCGTTGTATTCGCCGGCGACCACGCGGGCGGCGCCACTCTGCTCGAAGGGTTTGAAGTAGGCGGCGGTCTGCGCGACCTTGGTGGCACCGCCGAAGGAAATCACCGTGAGGCTGTCGTCGGCCAGTGCAGCGCTGCTGGCGCCGGCCAGTAGGGACAGGCCGATGGCGGCGTGGATGGATGGACGCAAGTGCTTGAACATGAAAACTCCCTCGCTGTTTTTTCGTTGTATTCGGAACAGGGGCAGTAGGGCCGAAGCGGCGAAGCGGCGCGTTGTGTCACGCGTCAGCAGGATCGTTGTTGTTGTGCCGCGCGGTGTGCTTGCCGGGCGGGAACTGTCGTTCAGCTGAGGGCCATGGTGCGTCAGTCGGGCCAGAACGAAAATTAGTAAAAATATGCTCGGGACTTACGAAAAACCTTTGCAAGGCAATGCCACGCCAAGGCGCGTTGTTGAAGTAAGGTACAGGCAGTAATTGCGGCGAGATCGACACGTGGCTTCCTATACCCTGCGGCAACTCAAGTACTTCGTCACCACGGTGGAAGCGGGCAGCGTGGCCGAGGCCTCGCGCCAGCTGTACATCGCCCAGCCGTCCATCTCCACGGCGATCAAGGGGCTGGAGGAGAGCTTTGGCGTGCAGCTGTTCATCCGTCATCACGCCCAAGGCGTGTCGCTGACGCCCAGCGGCGCGCGCTTCTACGAGAAGGCCCAGCAACTGCTGCGCATGGCCCGCGAGTTCGAGCAGAACGCCCTGGCCGACAACGACATCGTTGCCGGGCAGATCGATATCGGCTGCTTCGAAACCGTGGCGCCGCTCTACCTGCCGCAACTGATCGCCGGCTTTCGCGAACGTTATCCGGGGGTGGATATCCGCATCCGCGATGGTGAGCAGCAGGAACTGGTGCAGGGTCTCACCGCCGGGGCGTTCGACCTGGCGTTTCTCTACGAGCACGATCTCGATGGCACCATCGCCACCGAACCCTTGATGCCGCCGCAGAAGCCTTACGTGCTGTTGCCCGAGAAGCATCGCTTCGCCGGCCAGGCCCAGGTGTCGCTGCGCGACCTGTGCCTGGAACCGATGATCCTGCTCGACGTGCCGCCCAGCCGCACCTACTTCGTCAGCCTGTTCCACGAACTGGGGCTGACGCCCAATATCGTCTTCAGCTCGCCGTCGATCGAGATGGTGCGTGGCATGGTCGGCCAGGGCTTCGGCTTCTCGCTGCTGGTCACCAAGCCGCACTCCGAATGCACCTACGATGGCAAGCGCGTGGTCACCCTGGATATCGCCGAGCCCGTCGCCACCTCCGGGCTGGTGGCGGCGCGGCTCAAGCGTGGGCAGTTGACCAAACCGGCGCAGCTGTTCGTGGATTTCTGCAAGGCGCACCTGGCGCATCTGTAAACGCGGTTGCGGCGTTGTGCGCCTGGCAGAGCCGGGCAGTCCGCTAACGCTGATGGCCAAATTCATTGACTGGCGAGTACCAACTCCTGCAAACGCCTGCCATCGATGGCTCGGCAGATGCCCTCGGGCTTCTGCATCGGCGCGTCCTCGGCGGCGAGCATGGCGTTGAGCACCGCCTCGTCGGTAGCCTGCACGGCGGCCAGATACAGGGCGTCGAAACATTCGTCGTTGAGGTAGTCGAGGTTAAGGCGGGTTTGCGACACCTGCGGCAAGGGCCGTGGATTGGCCACGCTGAAGGCCAGGAAGATATCGCCGGAGTTATTGCCCCCCGGCGTGCCCGCCAGGGCGATGCCGAGGCCGGCGCGCTGCGCCAGGCGTTTGAGCTGGTGCGGCAGCAGCGGCGCGTCGGTGGCGAGGATGACGATGATCGAGCCGCGCTCGCGCTCCAGCCCGGTTGGTAGCTCGTCTTCCAGACGCTCGCCGACGGGCACGCCGCATACCTTGAGCCAGGCGCGCTGGCCATGGTTGGCCTGCACCAGGGCACCAAGGGTGTAGGTCTGGCCGTCGACTTCGACAAGGCGTGAAGCACTGCCGGTGCCGCCCTTGTAGCCGTAGCAGATCATGCCGTTGCCGCCGCCGACGTTGCCCTCGGCAATGGCGCCGCCCTTTGCCGCATCGAGCGCGGCCAGTGCATCGGCCTCGCAGACGTGTTGGCCATTGATGTCGTTGATCACCCCGTCATAGGTCTCGGCCACCACCGGCATGGCCCACAGGTGCTCGCGTTGCCAGGCATCGGCGTACTGCTGGATGGTCCAGCGCGCGGCGGCATGGTGGACGATGCCGACGCTGTGCGAGTTGGTGATGCACAGCGGGCCGACGAAGTAGCCGCCGTGTTCGATCCAGTGGGTGCCGGTCATCTCGCCATTGCCATTGAGCGCATGGAAGCCCGCCCACACCGGCTGCGGCTCGCTATCGCGGCCGCGTGGCAGGATGGCGGTGACCCCGGTCTGGATGCGCCGGCCGTTGGCGGCCACGCCGTTGAGGGTGCGGTAGCCGACCAGCACGCCGGGCACGTCGGTGATGGCGTTGTAAGGGCCGGGGGTGCCGGGCAGCGGCAGGCAGAGTTCGCGGGCGCGCGGTTTAGCCATGGGCGTCATCCTTGGAAGTGGCGGGCTTGCGGTTGCGCAGGTACAGGCCGAGGGCGGCGATCAGCAGCGAGGCGATCAGCAGCAGGGTGGCGATGGCGTTGATCTCCGGCTTGATGCCGCGGCGGATCATGCCGTAGATGAACACCGGCAGCGTGGTGGAATCGACCCCGGCGATGAAGTAGGTGATCACCAGGTCGTCCATCGAGATGATGAACGCCAGCAGCGCGCCGCCGATAACGCCGGGCAGGATCTGCGGCAGGGTCACGCGGCGGAAGGTGGTCCAGGGCGAGGCGCCGAGATCGGCCGAGGCTTCCTCCAGGCGCGTGTCCATGCCGGCCAGGCGTGCGCTGACGATCAGGAACACGTAGCTGATCAGGAAGGTGCAGTGGCCGATGATGATCGAGCCCTTGCCCAGCGGCATGCCGGCGCCGACGAAGAAGATCAGCAGGGCGATGCCGAGCACGATATCGGGCATCAGCATCGGCATGAACAACAGCACCCGGTAGAACTTCTGCAGGCGGAAGCGATAGCGCGCCAGGGCCAGCGCGGTGAGCGTGCCGATCACCGTGGATATCGCCGTGGTGGTCAGCGCCACCACCAGGCTGGTACGCAGCGCGGCCAGCAACTGGTCGGTGGACTCGACGTACAGCGCGTTCTCGCTGAGGTTGGTGGACAGGCCGAACAGCGAGCGATACCAGTCCAGGCTGAAGCCGTCCCAGATCATCATGTTGATCGGGTTGCTGTTGAACGAGTAGGCGACGATCAGGCCGATCGGCAGGTACAGGAAGACGAAGAAAGCCAGGCTGTAGCCGCCCAGCAGGCGGCGGCCGAGACGTGCGAGCAAGGCGTTCATCGGCTGGCCTCCTGTGCGCTGTTGCGTCCCTGCGCCAGCACGTAGAGCACCAGGCACACCAGCACGGCGGCCATCAGAAGCATCGCCAGGGCGGCGCCGAACGGCCAGTTGCGCGCGGCGAGGAACTGCTGCTCGACCAGGCTGCCGATCATCAGCACGCGAGCGCCACCGAGCAGCGACGGGACGATGAAGTTACCCAGGCTGGGAATGAACACGATGATCGAGCCGGCGGCGATGCCCGGCAGGGTGAGCGGGAAGATCACCTTCCAGAAGCTCTGCCAGCGGCTCGCGCCGAGGTCGGCCGAGGCTTCCAGCAGGCGTTTGTCGAGCTTCTCGACGCTGGCGTAGACGGGCATGAACATGAACGGGATGAAGATGTAGGTCATGCCGATCAGCACCGCCGTCTCGGTGTAGATCAGCTCCACCGGGCTGTGGATGCCCAGCGCCAGCAGCGTGGTGTTGATGAAGCCGCTGGGGCGCAGGATCAGCAGCCAGGCGTAGAGGCGCACGATCAGGCTGGTGAAGAACGGCAGGGTGATCAGGAACAGGCAGAAGTTGCGCATCCGCTCGGGCTGGCGGGCCACCCAGAAGGCCGCCGGGTAGCACAGCGCCAGGGTCGCCAGCACGGTCAGCGCGGCCAGCTTGAACGAGCGCAGGATGATTTCCAGGTAGACCGGATCGAAGTCCTCATTGGTGCCATCGGCCCAGCCCAGCACGCGGCCGAAGTTGTCCGGGTAGAAGCTCCACTCGACGCCGCCGTAGAGCCCCGGTTCCAGCAGGCTGTAGACCGCCATGATGGCCAGCGGGGCAAGGAAGAACAGGCCGATGATCAGCGTTACCGGGGTCAGCAGGCCGACCAGGCGCAGGCGCTCGCGTATTAGCATCAGGCACCTCCGGGGATCAGGTGCGCGGCCTGAAGGCCGTACCAGAGCTGCACGTTGTCGCCGGTGCGCAGGCGTTGCGGCGCGGCGTCACGCAACACCGCCTTGACCAGGCGCCCGTGGCTGGTGCGCAGCAGCAGCTCGAAATCCTTGCCGATAAACAGCAGTTGCTCCAGGCACCCTTCCAGCGCGGCGAAGCCCTCGCCGGGGCAGTGCAGGTGGAACTGCTCGGGGCGCAGCATAAGCTGGGCGTGCTGGCCGACATGCAGGTCGGGATGGCACGCCTGCAGCAGGTCGCCCCCGCTGTCGAGCAGGTAGGCGATGCCGTCGTCGACCGAGCCGACGTGCACGTCGAACAGGTTGCTCTCGCCGATGAAACCGGCGACGAAGGCGTTGGCCGGACGATGGTAGATCTCGGCCGGAGCGCCGATCTGCTGGATATGGCCGCCATTGAGCACGACGATGCGGTCGCTCATGGTCAGCGCTTCTTCCTGGTCGTGGGTGACGAACACGAAGGCGATGCCCAGCTCGTGCTGCAGGTTCTTCAACTCGCGCTGCATGGCCTGGCGCAACTGGCGGTCGAGGGCCGACAGCGGCTCGTCGAGCAACAGCAGCGCCGGGCGGTCGACGATGGCGCGGGCCAGCGCCACGCGCTGCTGCTGGCCGCCGGAGAGCTGGCCGGGCTTGCGCCGCTCCATGCCGGCCAGGCCGACCATCTCCAATGCCTGCCCCACGCGCTGGCGTTTCTCGGCCTTGGCCACGCCGCGCACGTCCAGGGCATAGCCGACGTTGTCGCCGATGCTCATGTGCGGGAACAACGCATAGCTCTGGAACACCGTGTGCACCGGGCGACGGTGCGGTGGTACATGGTTCATCGACTGGCCCTGGATCAGCAAGTCGCCGCCATCCAGTCTCTCGAAGCCGCTGATGGTGCGCAGCAAGGTGGTCTTGCCGCAGCCGGACGGCCCCAGCAGGGTGACGAACTCGTTGGCGCCAACGGCCAGGTCTAGCCCGTCGAGGGCGCGTACCAGATGCCCCTCGGGGGCACGGTAGTGCTTTACCGCGCCACGGATCTCGACCACCGGCGCGGTGTGGGTGAAAGCGGTCATGGAGGACTCCACTGATATCGGAGTAATCGCGGCTGAAGCCGCTCCTACAGGGGCTTCAGCCGCGACCTAACTACATAGGCGGACTCAGTTGGCGGTACGCACGCGCGTCCATACCCGGTCGTATTGCCGCAGGCCCTTGCCGAGATCCTCGAAGATCTGCAGCTTGGCCATCACCTCGGCCGGCGGGTTGACCTGCGGGTTGTCACGCAACTCGGCCGGCAGCAGTTTCAGCGCCTCCTTGTTCGGCGTGCCGTTCATCTGCTGCGCGGTGTTCAGCGCGGCGATCTCCGGCTGCAGGAAGAAGCTCATGAAGCGCTTGGCGTTGGCCTTGTTCGGCGCGCTCTTGAGCACGCACATGTCCTCCTGGTACAGGGTCGCGCCCTCCTTGGGAATGACGTAGGCGAGGTTCTGCGGGTCCTGCTTCACGTACATCATGGCGCCGACGAAGTAGTGCGCGGCGGCGGCATCACCGGATTGCACCATCGGCACGCTGTCGTAGGTGAAGGCGGCGATCAGCGGCTTGCGCTCGATCAGCCAGTCGGCGGCCTCCTTGAGCTCGCCTGGCTCGGTGCTGTTGACCGACTTGCCGCCCCTGATCAGGCCGACGCCGAGGGTTTCGCGCATGTCGTCGAGCATGATCACCTTGTTGCCGGCCTTGGCCTCGGCGAAGAAATCGTCCCAGCTCTCGATCGGCTTGGAGACCTTGTTCTTGTTGTAGAGGATGCCCACGCTGCCCCAGGCGTAGGGCATGCAGTACTCGCCCTTGGGGTCGGACCTGGCACGCAGGAAGGCGGGGTCGATGTTGGCGAAAGCGGCATCCTGGTTGATGTCGGTCTTCTCCAGCAGACCGAGGGCGGCCATGGTGTCGTGCATGTGCACCGAGGGAAAGACGATGTCGTAGCCGCGGGCGCCGGCCTGCAGCTTGGCCAGCATCTCCTCGTTGCTGCCGTAGGTGTCGAGCGACACCTGGATGCCGGTCTCGGCGGTGAAGCGGGTCAGTACCTCGGGGTTGATGTAGTCGCCCCAGTTGTACAGACGCAGTGTTTCGGCGGCCTGGACGGCACCAGTGACAAGGCTGCTGCCGAGAGCGACACACAGGGCGATATGACGCGATGTGAGCATATTCCTGTTCTCCACTGTTAGGGCCGCGTCGGGCGCGGCACTTGCTTATTGCGGCAGGAAGCGCGAGCGTCGACTGCGGGGCGGAAGGCTTCTGGCGGCTCTTTTCACCCAGGCAACGGCCAATCGGCGGCTCTTTGCGTTACGGCTGGAGAGTAGAATATATTTATTCCAAAGATCAATATCCTGACATTTAAATGTCAGAACGATTTGGCATGAAAGGGAAACGAACATGCTCGATGGCAAGATGCACCACCTGGAAGGCAAGCTGACGCCGGCCGAGCGCACCCTGTGGGCCTACATCCAGGCCAACCTGGAAACCCTGGCGTTCGAGAACGGTGCCAGCCTGGCGGCCAAGAGCGGGGTCAGCCCTAATACTGTCAGCCGCTTCCTGCGCCGCCTCGGCTACAAGGGCCTGAAAAGCCTGAAGGACGAACTGCGCGACGAAGTGCGCGTGCAGTCGTTGCTCAACCCGGCGCTGATCGAACGGGTCGAGCAGCCGGAAGACCTGGTGGCCCACCTCAACGAGGAAATCGAAGCCCTGCGTGCGTTCGCCGAGCTGCTCGGCAGCCAGCACTGGCGTGATATCGTGGCGCGCGTGGGAGAGGCCGAGCGGGTATTCGTCTGCGGCTTCCAGACCATTCGCGGGCTGGCCGAGGACTTCGCCAATCGCCTGGCCCTGGTGCGCTCGGGGGTGGAGTTTCTCGACCTCTACAGTGGCGTGCTGGGCCAGTGGCTGGACAGCCACAACCAGCGCTGCTGCGTGATCCTCATCGACATCGCGCCCTACGCCGACGCCGGTATCGCCTTCGCCAACAACTGCCTGCAGCAGAACACCGACCTGGTGGTGTTCACCGACGAATACGGCATCGCCAAGCATATCGACACGCCGCATATCGTCACCATGAAGACCAAGACCGGGCTGATCCTCGAATCCACCGGCGGCCTGACCAGCGCCCTGAACGTGCTGCTGCACTGCGTGGCCAGTGCCCGCAAGGATCAGCTCAAGGAGCGCCTCGGCGCCTATCGGGCGCGGGTGGAAAGCCTCAAGCTGTACCGCAGCTGAGGCGCACGGCTGTTCAGCGATTGGAGGTAGTCCGGGGCGAGCGTAGCGACACCCGGGAGAACTCCCTGGGTATTGCGTTGCTCGACCCAGGCTACGGGTGGCGTTCAGCCCGGCTCGCAGAGGTAATCCGCCAACCGCTGCAGCAGCGCATCACAGCCCTGTAACTGCTCGATGGCGACGAACTCGTCGGGCTTGTGGCCCTGGTTCATGCTGCCGGGGCCACAGACCACGGTGGGGATGCCGGCGCCGTCGAACAGGCCGCCTTCGGTGCCGAAGGCCACGGTGCCGAAATCGTTCGAGCCACAGAGCCTGGCCAGCAACCGCGCCGCTTCGCTGTCCGGTGGCGTGGCCAGCCCGGGATAGGCGCTTAGGGGGTGCAGGTGGATATCGCTGGTGGCGCTCACCGCCTGCATCTTCGGCAGCAGCTGCTCGGCGGCGTAGCGCTGCAACTCGTCCGCCACGCTTTGCGCGTCGAAGCCCGGCAAGGCGCGCACCTCGAAATCGAATTCGCATTCCGCCGGCACGATATTCAGGGCGCGGCCGCCCTTGATCAGCCCGGTCTGCACGGTGGAAAAGGGCGGGTCGAAGCGCGGGTCGTGGTGCTCGGGCCGGGCCAGGCGCGCGCCGATATCGCCCAGGTGGCCGATCAGCCGCGCCGCGTATTCGATGGCGTTCACGCCATAAGGCGCGTACGCCGAGTGGCAGGCGGCGCCGTGCACTTCGCAGCGCATCGCCAGCTTGCCCTTGTGGCCGAGTACGGGCTTGAGTTCGGTCGGCTCGCCGATCAGGCACAGGGTCGGTTTGTGCGGGCGTTTTTCCAGCTCGGCGAGCATCGAGCGCACGCCCAGGCAGCCGACTTCCTCGTCGTAGGAAAATGCCAGGTGCACCGGCACCTGCAGCGGGCGTTGCACCAGGCTCGGTACCGCGGCCAGCACGCAGGCGATAAAGCCCTTCATGTCTGCGGTGCCGCGGCCGTACAGGCGCCCGTCGCGCTCGCTGAGCTGGAACGGCTCGACCGTCCAGGCCTGGCCGTCCACCGGCACCACGTCGGTATGCCCGGACAGCACCACGCCGCCGCGATCCTGCGGGCCGATGGTGGCGAACAGGTTGGCCTTGGTGCCTTCGGCGTTATGGAACAGCTCGCTGTCCACGCCAAAACCCGCCAGGTACTCGCGGATGAAGTCGATCAGCTCGAGGTTGGAATCCCGGCTGACCGTGGCAAAGCCGATCAGCCGCTCGAGCAGGGCGCGGCTGGTGGGCTCATTCATCACCCGGCACTCCGTAGCTTGGCGCGGCAGTCGGGTCGAGGGCGCGGGTCAGGTAATCCTGCAGCTGCGGCCGATAGGCTTGCCACAGGCCGTCGAGCTGGGCGATGGGATCTTCGTCCGCCCAGTCGACGCGCAGGTCGATGATCGGCCAGACCAGATCGCCCACCACCTTGAGCGCCGCCGAATGCACCGGGCCGGCCTCGCCGCCGGCGGCCATCGCCCCGTGCATGGCGGCGAGCAGGCGATCGGCCAGTTGCCCGCTGGCGCTTTCGAAGGCATCCACCATGGCCTGGATCACCGCCTCGCCCGCCAGCAGGTTGCCCGCCGCCACGCACTGCTCGCCGGCCACCGCGTTATACAGCCCCAACGCCTCCTTGCCGCTGAACAGGGCGGTGCGGCCCTGGCTGTCGATCACCGTCACCTGGCGATACTGGCTCCAGCCATTGGCACTCAGGGCGCGCTGCAGGGCATCGCCCGGTTCCAGCGCCTGCTGCTCGAGCAGGTCGAGAATCTGCGGGCCGAGGGCGGGCAGGGTGACGTTCTGGGTGGCCACCGCGCCGACGCCGGCCCGCAGCCAGGGGCAGCGCGCGCCGACGGCAATGCTCGACGAGCTGATGGCGATGCCCAGCTGGCCGGTGTCCGGGCAGCGCCCGACGATGGAAAAGGTCATGCACGCCTCCTTACTGGGCCGGCCAGTCGTCCGGGATCACCGCGATCACGTCGATCTCCATCAGCCACTGCGGCTGGCCGAGGGCCGAGACCACCAGCCCGGTGGAGATCGGGAACACGCCCTTGAGCCATTTGCCGACCTCCTTGTACACCGGCTCGCGGTAGCGCGGGTCGATGATGTAGGTGGTGGTCTTGACGATATGGGACAGGTCGCTGCCGGCTTCTTCGAGCAGCTGCTTGAGGTTCTTCATCGCCTGTTCGGTCTGCGCCTGCGGGTCGCCGAGGCCGACCAGGTTGCCGTCGAAATCGGTGCCGACCTGGCCACGCACGTACACCGTGTTCCCGGCACGCACGGCCTGGCAGAGGTCGTTGTCCAGGGCCTGGTTGGGGTAGGTGTCCTTGGTGTTGAACATGCGGATACGGGTATGGGTGGGCATCAGTTGACTCCCTGCAGGCGGGTGATGGTCGCGTCCGCGTGACGCTGTTCGGCATCGCGATAGGCGCTGTACTTGCGCTGTGTGGCGATATGGTCGGCAACGTGCTTGGCGTCGTGCCACACGCCCCAGATGAACGACGAGCCGCGGCGCGACAGCCACGGCAGGCCGAGGAAATAGATGCCCGGCTCGCGGGACACGCCGCGCTGGTGCTGGGGCTTGCCGTTGGCGTCGAAGGTGTCGGCTTCCAGCCAGCTGAAATCGGTGGCGAAACCGGTCGCCCAGATGATCGAGGTAACCCCGGCCGCGATCAGGTCCAGTTCGCGCAGCGGCTCGCTCATGCACGCCGGATCGGCCGGGATCACGCGCGCCTCGGGTTCTTCCGGCAGGTCCAGGCCGTTACGTTTCACATAGGCGTCCGCCGCATCGAGCAGCGCCAGGTAGTTCTCGTCGCCGCGGCGGATGTTGTCGGCCAGGTCGTCGGCGAACTGCACCACCCCGTCGTCGAACGAGCGGGTCAGGCCGACCAGGGTCATGCCCTGGTGGGCCAGGCGGCGGAAGTCGATGGTCTTGCCGCCATGGGCGCCGCTGACCGCGATGGTCACGTGCTCGCGGCCGGCCTTCGGTGTCTCCTGGTCCCACTCGCCGAGCACGCCGAGCCACCAGCAGAAATCCCGGTTGCGGTAGCTGCGCGGCGGCCGGTCATGGGCACCGACCGACAGGTACACCTGGCGGCCGGACTGCATCAGCTCATCGGCGATCTGCGTGCCCGAGGAGCCGGCGCCCACCACCAGCACGGCGCCGGCGGGCAATTGCTGCGGGTTGCGGTAGTCGGCGGAGTGGATCTGCGTGAGGCGCGCATCCTGCGGGGCGATGGCCGGAATCACCGGGCGCTGGAAGGGGCCGGTGGCGGCTACCACGCGATTGGCCTCGATCACGCCCTCGGAGGTTTCCACGGTAAAGCCGGGGCGATTGGCGTTGCGGCGAACCTTGTGCACTTCCACGCCGGTGCGGATCGGCGCGTCGAAGCTGCGCGCATAGGCTTCGAAGTAGGCGGCCACCTGCTCCTTGCCCGGAAAGGCGTCGTCGTCGATGTCGAATTCCAGGCCGGGGAAGCGGTCATGCCAGGCCGGGCCGTTGGCCACCAGCGAATCCCAGCGCATGCTGCGCCAGCGCTCGGCGATGCGTTCGCGTTCCAGCACCAGGTGTGGCACGCCGAGCTTGGTCAGGTGCTCGCTCATCGCCACGCCGGCCTGTCCGGCGCCCACCACCAGGGTATCTGTTCGGGTTGTTTCGACAGCCATCGTTGCGTCCCTCTGAAGGAGGCCGGGCGCCCTCGCCCAGGGATGGCCCTGGCCGGGCGCACGAACCGTTCGTGCGTTGAAGCCATTGTGTTCAGAGGTGGGGGATAGCGAAATTAGCGTTTTTGTAGTCGTTGCCCAGCAAAAAGCTGGGCATCGTCACCGGGCGGATCAGGCGGGCTGTTCGCTCAGCTTCACGCGGTTGCGGCCTTCGCTCTTGGCGGCGTACAGGGCGACATCCGCGGCGGCGACCAGGTCGGCGGGCGTCTGCATCGTCTGCCCGGGCATGCACGAGGCGACGCCGACGCTCAGGGTCAGGTTGGCGTAGGGCGAGCCCTGGTTGGCGATCGCCAACGCTTCGACATCGGCGCGAATGCGTTCGGCAACCGCCATGGCCGAGGCGCTTTCGGCACCCGGCAGAATCAGCGCCAGCTCCTCGCCGCCGTAACGTGCGGTGGTGTCCGCGCTGCGCCGGGCATGCTGCTTGAGCACTGCGGCCACCTGTTTGAGCGCCTCGTCGCCGGCCGGGTGGCCGTACTGGTCGTTGAAACGCTTGAAATGGTCGACGTCCAGCAGCACGAACGACAGCGGTTGGCGCTGAGCGGCGGCGAACTGGAAGGCCGCGCGCAGCGCTTCGTCCAGGCGCCGGCGGTTGGCCAGGCCGGTCAGGGCATCCTCGCCAGCGATGATCTGCAGCGCGTGGTTGGCCAGCGCCAGGTCGCGGTGCATGCTCTGCAGACGCGCTTCCATCCGCCCCTGGCGACCCAGTGCGCGCCAGATCAGCCAGCCCATGGAGAGCAGGATCACCAGCACGCCGCCGCTCAGCGACCAGGTCTGCAGCGCACGGGTGCGCCAGGCGGCCATCGCCTGCTCCTCGCCCAGCGAGGCGCCTACCAGGATCGGGTATTCGGCGCTGGTGTCGAAGCCGTAGATGCGCTTCACGCCGTCGATCATCGCCGTGAGCACCATGCTGCCGCGCTTCACCCCGTCTTCATTGACCGCGCGCAGCACCGGGCTGCGGGACATGTCCAGGCCGGCGTTCTGGGCGGATTCTCGCGACCTGACCAGCAGGGTGCCGTCACGCTTGACCATGCCGATCACGCCCTGGCTGCCGACATCGATGCTGCGGTAGAAGTCCACGAAGTGCTGGACCAGCAGGGTGGCCAGCACCACGCCACGAAACTCGCCGCTGGCGTCGCTCAGGCGCAGCGTCAGGGCAATCACCCAGTCGCCACTCAGGCGGCTCTGGATGGGTGCGCCGATGTACAGGCCGGTCACCTGATCGGTGCTGTGTACCCTGAAGTAGTCGCGGTCCTGCGCCATAAAACGGAGGGTGGCGTTGGGCACCGTGGTGAGCAGCGGGCGACCGCCGGCATCGAGTACGGTAAAGCCCTCCACATCGGCCAGGATCGCCGACTGGGCGCGCGCCACCTCGAGCACTTCGTGCAGGTTCTCGGCGCCATAGCCGGAAATCTGCAGCTTGCGCTGGATGCCGATCAGCACCGTATGGGCATCACGGATGGTCGACTCCGCCTGCCGGGTCAGCGCCGCCGACAGGTTCTCCATATCAGCCACGTTCTGGCGCAGCGCCTCGCGCCTGTCCCACTCCACCTGCAGGTAGGTGAGCAGCAACACGGCCACACCCACCACACTGGTCATGATCGCGACCAGGCGTCTTAGGTGAGCGATCTTGGAGGTCTGACTCGTCAAGGTACGGGCCTGGCTAGGCTGATTGGGCCCGTATCGTCAGCGTGAGCGGGCACGGCGGATAGGAACGTCGTGCAAATTATGAACAAAGCGACGGGGGGATTGCACGTGGTTTTGCTGCGCGCGGGCACGCAATCGTTTGCCACCGGCAGTCTCCGTTCCGCCCCCCGAACAAGCCGCGGCGCATCGGATTGGCACTCGGCAGAGTGCATCGGTATACTCCGCCAGCCTTCTGGGGGCCTATAGCTCAGTTGGTTAGAGCAGAGGACTCATAATCCTTTGGTCCACGGTTCGAGTCCGTGTGGGCCCACCACCTTAAAAGCCGCGCGATGCGCGGCTTTTGCTTATTAAGAATGCCCGAGCGACATCGGTTTCAGCCCTATTGGCGGAGGGCGGGAAGCGAGGCCGGTGCTACATTCAGCTCCTTTTCAGGCGCACTTACGCGCTCCGGCAAGGTCGGTACGGCCCTGCTGAGATCCTGCTCGGCGTAGCGCAGTTGGCGCTCGCGTATGAAATTGTATTTGCCTTCGGTCAACTGGTTGGCATGGTCGAAGTCGTTGATGATCGTTGGTTTGATGAAAACCATCAGGTTCTTCTTGGAGACTTCCTTACGATCACTACGAAACAGGCGACCGATCACCGGGACCTTGGAGAAAAAAGGCACCCTGTCGCCGGCGTCGCGAACCTCGTCAGAAATCAAACCGCCCAGTACCAGGGTCATGTTGTCCTTGATCAACACGCGAGTCTCGACGGAGCGCTTGTTGGTCACGATGTCGGCTGCACTCGTGTCGCTGCTGACGCTAGAAATCTCTTGGTAGACATTGAGCGTTACCGAATCACCCTCGTTGATTTGCGGCTTGATCTTGAGGGTGATACCGACGTCCTGGCGCTCGATGGTCTGAAATGGGTTGGTGGACGGGTTTGATGCGCTGGTTGAGCTGCCGGTGACAAAAGGAACGTTCTGACCGACCACGATCTTGCCTTCTTCGTTGTCGAGGGTGACCAAGTTGGGGGTGGACAAAATGTTCATCGAGTCATCGGTGGAAAGCGCGCGTACCAGTGCCTGTAGCGACCCGTTGTTATAAAAGCCCAGGCTCAGTCCGGCATCGAGTTTGAGTGGGTTGGTCGGAAGGTTGTCGATGGAATTGCCTTTCAAGGAAGACTTGAAGCCCGCGAATCCACCATCGCCGCCTTCAGAGGTTTTCCACTGCACGCCCATTTCGTTGACCTTGTTATCCGAGACTTCCACGATCACGGCCTCGACCAGCACCTGCGCACGGCGAATGTCCAGTCGTTTAACCACGCCGTTGACGGTATCCATGATGGCAGGTGGTGCGCTGATGATCAGGGCATTGGTGGTGTCGTTGGCCTGGATGGAAATGTCGGCGCTACTGATGCCAACATCCTTGTCTTGTTTCTGCAGACTGGTGGCGACGTTTTGTAGAATTTGCGCCAGCTCTGAAGCCTTCAAGTAGTGCAGGTAGATAACCTGGGTGTCGCGGATGATGTTGCCTGGTCGGTCGAGATTGGCAAGAACGTCACGTAGCTGCTGGCGTTTGCTCGGGTCTCCAGAGATGAGGATGCTATTCGTACGCTCATCCACCGAAACACTCATCTTGCTCCCACCCTCGGGCCCTGCAGCTTGCGGTACCAGTGTGCCCAGCATGGCCGACAATTCTTTGGCGTTGGCGAACTTCAGCGGAATGACGTCGATCTCGAATTGGCCTGCACGATCGATTTCCGCCACCAGCTTGAGCAGTTGGTTGATGTTGGAGGCGCGGTCGGAAATGATCAGCGCGTTGCTGTCCGGGTAGGCTGCCAGGTGACCGACCTGAGGCACCATCGGCCGCAGAATGTTCACCAGTTGAGTGGCCGGTACGTGATCGGTGCGGATGACCCGTACCACCAGTTGGTCATCATTGAGCGCGTTGTCCTCCACCAACGGCACGCCGGTCTGCTTGGCATTGGCGTCGGGGATGACCTTGACCGCATCTGCCGACTCGATCGCTGAAAAGCCATGTACCTGCAACACGGAAAGAAATACGCGGTACGCCTCTTCCGGGGCCATGGATTCATTGGAAATGACCGTCACCTTGCCGGTCACACGCGGATCGATGATGAAGTTCTTTCCGGTGGCTTTGGCAATCCACTCAATAAAGGAACGAATATTGGTGTCTTGCATGTTGATGCGCACTTCGTCGCCGGATTGTGGCTCGGCTTCTTGCGCCCAGCTAACCGGGGTGACGCAGATAACGGTCAGCAACAACAGTTTCAAAACGGCTTGGATCGACACGGTGGGCACCCGACTACTTGTTTTGCGCGAGTTTGCGCTGGATGTACTGTTGGTAAGCAGTGGGCAAGTTCTGGTCGACGGCCGTTGATGCCGCAGGCGGATTGCCTGCCGGGGCTTGTGCGATAACTTCGTTGTCATTGTTTTTGTTCATTATCGGAGCGGCGTCCGCTTGTTGCACTGTTGGAAGTGGGCTGCCAAGCGAATTCCCGCCAGGCATTTCTCCAAATCCTTTAAAGCTGATCTGTTCAAGTTTTCCGTTACGTTTCAGCGTGATGCGATGACTCTCGATGCTCTGTACGACAATGCCGGGACGCGCTTCCTCACCGGCTTTGAGCATCATGGTGCGGTCCCCGTCTTCCAGAATTACGGAGCTTTGCGCAGCGTGGGCCACGAAAAAGATCGCGGAGACTTGCAGATTGAGATTACTTTCCGGAAGTTTTTCAACCGGTTGCGCGTCCACATCGGCGTCATTACTTCTCGCGCCAAATAAACCTAATAACGAACTACTAGGTTTGCTGCTTTCTGCCGAGGGAATTGTTGGCGCGCCTGAGGCAACGCTGGAAAGGGGGAGCTGGTTTTCAAACCCACGGAAGAACTCCATGGCCTGCCAGGTTAGCGACGCCAGCATGGCAACTAACAGCAGCGCGAGTACGCACAGTCGAACGCCACGTATCGTAAGGATTTGGGTCGCGCGCGTTATTAATACGGCCATTGTCATTCGTCCCTGTGATGGCGCGGCAATACTATCTGTAGCCGATATCAAGCGCAAAGAGCGCGTTGCGGTTGGCGGGCGGTTCGCTGATTTACACGCACTGGATCACGTTTTTTTCGAATAATGTCATTTTGGCATTTGTAATGGCTTGAAATGGTTTGAGGGCCTGTATAGCATCTCGCCATCGTAAAGGCTGAGTCTATCAGCAGCCTTGTGAGCGATGCACAAATTAAATGGAACTTAACGCGAACATGCTGCACGGATGCTGCTCTCTCGGGTTTCGCCGCACGCTTGCTGCACTCTTTGTGCTGGCTTCGCCGAGCGCGTTCGCCGAGGCGGAATTCGATATTCGCAGTGCCGCCGCGTTGGGTTCCGCCGGTAGCGCCAGCGATTATGTCCTGGCTGTTACCGATTGCCGGCAGCTCGCCGAAGTTACCATCGTCGCCACTTCCCAGCGCCTGCTGCCGATCGACGCTGCCCGTGACAGCAACGCACCGAACAGCTGCTCCTTCACCTTCCGCATCGACGGCGCCTCTGCACTGCAACCTACGGTAAAGCTGAAGTTTGCCGATGGCACGCAGCAGGATTACAGCGAAACCTTCCAGCAGGAGCGCCAGGCGCCGGAGCTGGAACTGACCCAGCTGGCCATCGAATCCAGCGATAGCGGGCAGTTCTTGGTGGCCAGTTTCGATGCTGCCGACGACGTCGACCTCAGCTACGTCAGTTTCACCCTCACCGGCCTGCGCGCCTCCGATCTGCGCGCCGCTGGTGGTGTGGTCAGTCGTGCCGAACAGACCGCGTTCCTGCGTATGCCGCAGGGCGCCCGGGTGTTTCCGCGTACCGATGGTCAGCGTTCCTACACCCTGCGTCAGCGCCTGGATCAGCCGCTGTCTGCCGACGAAGTGGCGCGCAACGCCCTGGTGATGGTGCAGGCTGTAGCGGTGGACGCTTCGGGTAACCAGAACAGCTACTCCGATATCCGCTTTATCGGCGACAACGTCGACGAAGCCGCCCGCTCCATCAGTGTGCATCCCGACCGCTTGTTGTTCAGCGATGCCTTGCAGTCAGCGCGGCTGGTGCCTGAAGTGGACTTCGAGTTCCGTGGTGTCACGCCCCTGGCAGGCCTGGGAACGGGTGTAAGTTATCGTTCCGGGGATACCAGCAAGGTCTGGGTCAGCGCCGAAGGCGTGGTTTACCCTCTCGCAGAGACCGCTGGTCAGGCGGTTCCCGTATATGTGAGCTACCCGGGGCTGGCGGAAATCAGCCTGCCGGTAAACGTGGACTTCACCCGCAAACTGGTCAGCCTGCGTTATGAAGGCCAAGCGGCCGGTCAGCCACTGGTGCTGCCACGCCTGAACGGCTTCCAGAGCCTGCCGAATCTGATCGCGGTGTTCGATGACGGCAGCGAAGCGCCGCTGGCCGACAGCCTGGCCGTCGAGCTGACCCTGCCCGCTGGCAGCGATGGCGTGCTGGAGCGCAATGCCCAGGGCCAGTTGTTGGCCCGCGCGCAGATCCCCGCCAGCAGCCCGCTGACCCTGCACGCCCGCCTGCAGCGTTACCCGGAAATCGGCGTCGACCTGCCGGTGGCCGCCGAAGACGCCGCGCCCACCGTTGAACTGCAACCCGAAGCCACGATTGCCGTGGGGGCCGTGCTTGAGCTGAACGCCACTGCCAGCGATGACGTGGCGGTGAAAAGCGTCGAATTCTGGCTGGACGACAACCTGGTCGGCCGCCGCCTGAGCCCGCCCTATGCCCTTAGTCTGCCCATCGAACAGGAGCTGGAAGGTCGCACCTTGCGCTTGCGAGCAGTGGCGTTCGACGGTACCGGCAAAAGTCAGAGCACCGCCGAGCGCCCGGTAAAGGTGGTGGCCAAAGCCAGTCCGCAAGTACCAGCTTTTGTCTTCGAAACTCCGGTCGATGCCCAGCGCGTGATCGAGAACAGCCCATTGCGGGCGGTGATTGCGGTCAACCTCGGCACCCTGCCGGACATCGAGTACCAGAGCGGCATCAGCCTGGTGGAATACTTCTTCGATGGCCGCAAAGTGGGCGAAACCTCGTTCCCGGCCTTTGAGCAGCGGCCGCAGCAGGCCGACCCGAAAAAGATCGATATGGTCGAGATCTGGCAGGCGACCTTGCAGGTGCCGGAAATTTCCGTGCGGGAAACCAGCATCGGCCTGTCCGCCCGTGTGCATGCTTCCAATGGCGGCGTTACCGATGCCCCGGCCCGCCTGGTGCGCATTCTGGAAAACCAGAAGCCGATTGCCCGCATCACTCAGCCCGCCGCCGGCAGCATCGCCACGGTTGGCCAGACCATGGCGATCACCGTCGAGGCCTCCGACGACACTCTGGACGCCGGCACCGATATCTTCCTGCAAGTGAACGGCACGGAAGTCGGCTCCTACCGCCACGTTGTGGATAACTTCGACGGCAACGCCTTTGGCCTGCGCAGCACCAGCCATACCTTCCAGCTGCCGATCAAGGCCGAGTGGCTGGGCCGTACTCTGGAGCTGCGTGCCCAGGCGGTGGACCTGCACCAGCAGAGCAACCTGTCCGAACCGTTGCTGCTGCCGGTCAAGGGTGACCAGGCGCCAACCGTGTCGATGAGCTACCCGGTGGAGGGCGCCCACCTGGTGTCCGGCCAGCCAGTGGAATTCCGCGCCAACGCCACCGACGACCTGGGCCTGCGCCAGGTCGATTTCTATGTGAACGACAAGCTGATCGGCAGCGACCTGCGCGCGCCGTTCAGCGTGGTGTATCAGGCCCCGCCCGGCGTGGAGAGCGAAACCCCGCTGGTGCTGCACGCCATTGCCACCGACAGCGCCGCCCAGACCGCGCGCAGCCCGTCGGTGAATGTGACCCTGGGCAAAGACGAGGACGATCCGGTGCTCAACCTGGCCTCGCCGGCCATCAGCGTCAGTGACGCCGGGCAGGACCTGGCGCCCGTGGTGGAAAACAGCACCTTTGTGCTCAAGTTCACCGGCTACGACAACGTGGGCGTCGAGCGCCTTGAGCTCTACGGTGTGGTCAAGGAGGCCGGCGTTGGCTATCGCCTGACCGGCAACCTCAATGACCGCCTGAGCAGCGTTGATGGCGACCTCACCGTGCAGCAGATTCCTGGCGCGCTGAAAGCCTATTCAACGATCAAGGTGGTTTCCGCGCCGACGTTCAAACGCCTGGATGGCGTGCGCTACGACCGCTACCCGATCCGCGCCGTGGCAACCGATGGCACGGGCAACGACAGCGAACTGCAAGTGCTGATCGGCGTGGGTGCCGACAGCAAGCCGGAAGTGCGCGCCCTCAGCCCGACCCAGGGCAGCCTGTACAGTCAGGACACCCTGAATGTCGATGTGGTGGCCCGCGATGACCGCGCCGTGCATGCCCTGGAAGCCAGCCTGTGGGCCGAAGGCGGCAGCACGCCGCTGTGGCAAAAGCGTGTCGATCAGGCCGCCGGCCTGACCCCCGGCCCGGAAACCGTCAACCGCCTGAGCATCGACCTCAAGCCGCTGAAACTGGTCAACCAGGAACGCCAGCTGCGCCTGAAAGTCGTGGCCATGGATGACGTCGGCCAGCCCAGCGACAGCAAAGAGCTGGCGGTCAAGGTATTGGCCGACACCCTGGGGCCGCGCCTGGCGGTGACCTCGCCGATCCAGGGCGCGCCGTTGTACGCCGGCAACAAGGTGACGGTGAAACTGCGTGGCGTCGACGACACCAAGCTGGTCAGCCTGGCCGCCCTTAGCGCCGGCAAGACCCTGCACAGCCGCACCCTGACAAGCGAGCAGCAAGCCGCCAGTTTTGACGACCAATTCGAATTCACCGTGCCGAGCGAAGGCGAGGAAGTGGTGATCGAGCTGCGCGGCGAAGACCAGTACGGCAACGCCGCCGCGCCAACCCTGTGGCGCTTCCCGCTGAGCAAAGACCTGCCGCCAGTGGTCAGCGTGCGTGCCCCGGCGCCGGGTGCGCGGCTGTACGAAGGCGAAGCCTTTACCGCCCAGGTGCTGGCCACCGACGACCGCAAAGTCACCAAGCTGGAGTTCTACCAGCGCACTGGCGGCCAGACCCAGGTGCTCAAGACCATCTCCGGGGCGGACCTGGACAAAGCCGCTGGCGGCTATATCGGCGCCGCCCTGCGTGTACCGAACAAAGCCGCCGCCGACACCGCCATGGGCGTGCGCGCCACCGACAGTGCCGGGCAGACCACCGAAGCACCGTTCGACCTGGAAATCATCGACGACACCGAAGCACCCACCCTGCAACTGAACAAGCCAGCCGGTGACTTCAGCCTGGAGCCAGGGGCGAGTTTCGAACTGCAAGGCAGCGCGGGCGACACCCAGTGGGTGGACGCCATCGACGCGGTGTTTATCGACCCGCAGACCAAAGAAGAACACGCGGTGGCCTGGACTCTGTTCAGCCGCATGGATCGGGTAGAAACCGTCAAGGTGCCGAACCCCGGCACCCTGGGTGCGGTGCTGGTCGGCCAGCGTTTCTATGCCGACTTCGAAGCCCGTCTGCGCCTGACCCCGCAGCTCACCCATCGCTATTCCGGCAAGGTGCTGCAACTGGTGCTGCGCGCCCGTGACCGTGGCGTCAACGAAACCCGCTCGCCGCCGGTCAATGTCACCGTACTGGCAGACGACAAAGGCCCGCAGATCAATATTCAGCAACCGCTCGAGCATCTGTTCGACCGGCAGAAAACCCAGCTGCAAGTCAACCTCAAGGACGACACCGCCGTCGCCTCCTATGAAGTACGCCTGCTCGATGACAATGGCCGCAACGAAGTGCTGGCCCAGGCCACCGGCCTTAGCGAGGCCGAAGTCAATGTGCCGGCCAGCGGCGTGAAAGAAATCGATATCGAGCGCTACCGTCCGCAAGCCGAGCCGATTGCCCTGACCCTCACCGTCAAGGCCACCGACCTACTGGGCAACGAGAGCCTGCAAACCCGGCGCATCCTGATCCAGAGCGACCAGCCACCGAAGCTGGCCTGGCGCGACGCTTCGCCAGCGGCCCAGCAGGAGCGCGGCCAGCCGCTGCGCGGCAGCCTGCAAGTGACCGACGACTACGACAACAGCACCGTCGAACACCTGCTGGCGTTCAGCTCCCTGCGCGACCTGACCACCGCGCGCCAGGCCAAAGGCCTGACCCTGACAAAAGACAACCGCAACGTCCCGCAGTTGGCCTTCGACTACCCCGAAGCGGGCAGCTGGCAAGGTGCGCTGCTGTATAATGAAAAACCCTTCCTAAGCGTCAGCAATGGCCGCCTGACCCTGCAAGGTGGCGAAGAATCCAACGCACCGCGCAGCCTGAAGGTCGGTGAGCAGACCAGCAGCTGGGAAGTGGAAAGCTATTCGCGCAACCTCTGCCAGGTGCGTCCGGCTACCCGTGAAGTGCAGGCCGTCAATGGCCTTCTCGACCTGCAAGCGCTGACCACCACCGACACCACCCGCCTGGTGCTGCGCCCACGCAGCGGCGCGCCGGCCTTTATTCGCGAACTGCAATTCACCTTGCAGGAATCGGCTGCCGCCGACGTCACCGCCGCCAGCGGTGCGCGCATGCCGGGCCGCTACGCCCTTAGCCTGTTGCTGCAAGACGGCACCGGCAGCGCGGCGCAAACCGCCTTCCTGCAACTGGCGCGCAGCGGCAGCCAGACGCAGACCGAACAGAGCTTCGCCACCCTGATGCCGCTGCCAGTGGAAGCCCAGGGCACCAGCGTGACCCTGATTGGTTTTGCCACCGACCGTTTCTCCCACGAGCGCGGCGAACAGACCCTGAGCGTATTGCTGCAACAGCCGTTGAGCCTCGACGAACAGGCGCCCAGCGCGCGCCTGGTCAGCCCGGTGGCCGGCACCGTGGCCATTCCGATGCAGCAGCTGGACCTGAAACTCGGCTTCAGCGACGACAGCCTGGCGCTCAAGAGCTTGCGTCTGCTGGAAAACCGCAGCCGCACCGTACACGACCTGGGCGTGAGCTACGGCCAGACCAACTGGCAGGTGCCTTACAGCGTGCCGAAGGGTTTCACCAGCGGTGAGCTGGAGCTGACCCTGATCGCCGAAGACTTCAGTGGCCGCAGCAGCGAACACAGCCTGATCTACCCGCTGCAAGCCAACGAAAAACCGCAGCTGACCTTTGCCGGCTTCAACACCTATTGGGTCAACGGCCACTACGAAAAAGCCCTGACCGACCCGGCGCGCATCAACTACGGCGAGTTCTGGGTGCGCATCAACGAGCGCTTCCGCCTCGACACCACCCTGCGGGACGACGCCGGCCTGGCCGCCTACCGCATCGTGCGGCTGAAACGCGATGGCAGCGTGGCGGCGGTGGTCTACGAGCGCAGCTTCCAGGTCAATTGCCCGACGGCGCCGCCTCTGCTGGCCGACGACAAGACCGAAGTCCTGTTCGACCAGACCGAACCGACCGAATACCGTCTGGAACTCACCGACACCTACGGCAACCTGGCCGAGCGCACCTTCCTGATCCACCCGCTGACCAACGTGGTGCCCGAAGTACGCATTACCGCTCCGGCTGAAGACCAGGAAATCGTTGCCGGCACCTTCCGCATCCGTGTTGGCCTGGTGGCCGCGGATGACCGTCTGCTCACTGACTCGCGCCTGAAAGTATTCGCCAACGGCGTACCGCTGCCGGTGATGGGCTCGGCGGCAGGCGCAGCCGGTGGCGAGCAGGTGGTAGACGCCGCCTTTGCCAGCATTCACGACAGCCTGCACGCCAACTACGACGCCAGCATTGCCGATGACTTTGGCCGCCGTAACAGCCCGTACGCGCTGCAACGCACCTTTGTGCTGGAAGTGCCCCAGGGCCTGATCCGTCACAACGAAACCCTGAAACTCACCGCGCAGATCGAAGACTCCGACGGTGCCGTCGGCCTGTTCGACCGGCAGATCAAGGTGATGGCTGACCAGATCAAGCCCGAGCCGCTGATCAAGCGTCCGGTGGCTGGTTTTGGCGCGCCTGAGGACAGCGATTTCACCGTGGCCTTCCAGGCTTACGACAACGTCAAGGTCAACCGCCTGACCCTGTCGCGCGCCTATGGCGTGCTGAAAAACGATGGTACCTACGTCAAGCAGAACTTCACCCTGGTGCGCAGCATCGACGGCATTCCGGCTGACGACTACGAGCCGGTCACCACGCTGAATATCGACACCCCCGAATACAACCAGCTGATGCACGTCGATCGCCTGTTCACCATCTTGCAGGGCTTTGGCCTGGCCAGCAGCGATGTGAAACGGGTGGATGTGTTGCTCAAGGTCGAAGCCTTTGACGCCGCCAACAGCCAGGCCTACGAGGTGGGCTACCCGGTGCATCCGGATCAGCGGCCAACCCTGGACGTGGCCGAGCCGGCGCCGGGCGCCAAGGTCGTGGAAGGCAACCCGCTGTACGTCAACGTCAAGGCGTTCGACGATGTGGGTATCGAGTACGTCAATATCATCGCCACCTACGGCAATGGCCAGACCCCATATATCCAGCGCCTGCGCACCTCGCCGTACAACTTCATGGTGCCGGTGCCGGCCTTCGATACCGCCAATCCGGACGCCAACCGCATCCACCTGGCCATCGAGGCGGTGGACACCTATGGCGTGGCCCACAACGATCTCGATGCCCACCGCGCCGAAGAAAGCCTGGACGTGGAAATCATCCGCGACCAACTGCCGAGCGTGGTGATCGCCACGCCAAAAGATGGCGCGGAAAGCACCGAAGGCCAGTTGCTGCTGGTGGAAGTCAACGCTGTCGATGACGTTGGCGTGGACCGCGTGGTGCTGAATATCGCCGGCTATAAAGGTGGCGACCGCAGCCTTACCGATATGGTCTTCCCCTACGAATTCCTGGTGGAAGTGCCCTATGGCCAGGCCGGCACCGACCTCAGCCTGACCGCCAGCACCCTGGAGCGTCGCGCCGACGGCAAGGGCCGCAGCGTCAGCACTGCGCAGCCGGTGAACGTGCGCGTGATCAAAGACACCAAGGCGCCGCAGCTGACGGTGAAACTGCCGTTGGTCACCGGCGCCAGCGTGGCGGAAAAACGCAACCTGCCGTACCAGCTGGAAGTGACCGACAACGTTCGCGTCGGCTCGGTCAGCCTCGGCCTGTACGCCGACCGCAACGGCGACGGCACCTTTGCCGACAACGAGCGCGTGGCCGACCGCCTGCTGCTCAGCGGCCCCTACATCGGCAACCTGCCGGTGGCCAGCATTGCCGACTACCTGGGCCGCACCACCGACCTGCCCGAGTCGCTGCCCTTGCAGCTGCGCGTTACAGCCCGCGACCCGAGCGGCAACGAAGCCAAGGAAAGCATCGGCGTCAATCTGCTGCGCAACCAGCCGCCGGAAGTGAACGCCATCAAGCTCCTGGATGCGCGCGGTTTTGCCCTGGGCGATGTCACCGAGCTCACCGAAGGCCGCGGCATCGTGGTGCAAGTGCAAGCCAGCGACGCCGAAGTGGGCGTGGACGCTGCTGCGCTCTATTACTCCGTTGGCGCCGCCGGTGCCGAGCCGAAATTCCAGGCCCTGGGCGAAGACTCCGCCGCGCCCTACCAATTCCACTTCAAGGTTCCGACCGGCCGCGTTGACCAGGTGCTGCGCCTGCGTGCCAAGGCCCGTGACCTGGACGGCTACGAGTCGGGCTTCGTCGACTTGCCGGGCAGCATCAAGATCAAGGCCGACAAGGCGCCGAACGCGCGCATCGTCAAGCCAGACAACGACAACGCGGTGGTGATCGACGGCGAAGACGTCGAAGTGTTTGTCGAAGCCTTCGACGACCTCGGTCCGGAAGGCATCGACCACGTGACCTTCTATGTCAACGGCGTGCCGGTCACCAGCACCGAACAGAGCTACGGCCAGCAGATCGGCAGCCATGCCCAGGACCACGTGTACCGCGCGCTGATCGCGGCACCCGCCGGGGTCAACGGCTTTACCGTACAGGCCATTGCCTATGACGTGCTCGGCCAGGCTGGCGAGTCGCAGATCGTGCGCGTCGGCAAGCTGGAAGACACCGTGGTACCGCGCCTGGGCGTGCTCTACCCGATTGATAAAGACGTGCTGACCATGGGCGAAAGTCTGCGCGCGGTGGTGTCCATCGAAGACATGGGCGGCGCCATCTCGGATGTCAGCATGCTGTGGAGCCGCGAGTACCAGACCGAGGCCGGCGAATGGAAAGTCGCCGACCAGTACCCGCTGAAACTGTTCCGTGATGACAGCCGCGCCAACGGCGACACCACGCCGGTCAGCGATCCGGACAAGCATTACTTCATCTACTGGGCCGACTTCAGCCAGGGCGACGTGCTGCGCCGCACCGGCCTGCGCAACGAGCGCCTGCATGTGCTGACCAAAGTGGTCACGCCCAACCACACCGTCACCCGCGACACCTACCACGAAATGGGCTGGCCGATCAGCGAGCGGCGCTTTATCGCCCCGCAAAATGGCGACCAGGTGTCGGCGAAGAAAGTGCATTACACCGCCGTCGACCAATACCGCGCCCTGAACCGTGCCGGCGCGATGGTCGCGGCCTGGTCGACCATCGATCCGCTGCGCATCGAGCAAGGCCTGGGCCTGCTGAGCAAAACCGAAGCCCTGGCCGGTAACGCCCCGGCGCGCACCGGTATTTTCATCCTCGATGCCGTGGACGAAGCGCAAAGCAACGGCAGCGGTGATTTCTTCGCCTATTCGCCACTGCTCAACGGCGCGGCGGAAATCTTCAACGGCAGCATCGGTGAGCTGGTCACCGACGAGAACATCGTGCTGGCCGGCAAATCCGGCATGACCGGCGGCAACTGCCAGTCGGACCTGGGCAACTGCAGTTTCGTCGACCAGCTGACCACCGAAATCAAGAAAGACTGGCAGGGCGGCGACACCCCGAGCGAAGGCACCGGCGCCCTGTACCTGGACAACAACGCCGGCGAGCTGCTGCTGTTCGGCCAGAAGAACGGTGACGGCCAGTTCGGCCTGCCGTACCTGCTGCTGGGCCGCGTCGATATGCCGTACCCGAACGTGTATGGCCTGACCCGCAGCGGCAACCTGGCCCTGGTGGCCAACGGCAACGGCGGCGTGCAGGTGATCGACGTCACCAACATGACCGCGCCATACCACGTCGGCTATATCAAGCCCAACGGTTTCGCCCGCGACGTCAAGGTGCGCGGCCATTACGCCTATATCGCCGCCTCGGAAGAGGGCGTGGTGGTGGCCGACCTCAGCACCCCGGCCATGCCGATCGTGGCCAAGCTCGACACCCTGGGCATGGCCAACCGCCTGAACCTGGTGGGCAACCAACTGTATGTCACCGACATGGCCGGCAGCGGCGAGAGCGCCCGCCTGAGCCGTATCGATATCAGCGAGCCGGACCAGCCGCGCCTGGTGCAGGTGGTGGAAATCGCCCCGCATCGCCCGGACCAGACCCCGGACGGCCTGTATGACGTGCATGTGTCGGGCAACCTGGCGTATGTCACCGAACTGCTCTCCGACCAGGAAGACAAACCCTCGCAAAGCCTGGTGCAGATCATCGACCTGGCCCGCGTTGGCCAGAGCGGTGTGGACGCCACCGTACCGGTGATGGTACAGCGCAATGCCACCCTGGATAACTTCAGCGTGCGCGGCGTTACCCTGGCCCGTGGCGCCATTCAGGTGGCGGCGGGCAGGGGTGGTATCGGCCGCATCGACCTGCCGGCCCTGACCGTGCTGCAACACAGCCCGCAAGTGGGCGAGACCGATATCAGCACCCAGCTGCCGCAGGTGCTGATCGAGCTGTCCGCCGTGCTGCCAGGCGACACCAACCTCAGCGACTACGTGCAGGTGCTGGAAGGCGATGCGCAGATCGGCCGGGATGTCACCGCGCAGTTCGACCTGTCCTACGCCCCGCGTGGCACCGACACCACCAAACGCCGTATCCAACTGGTGCGCAAGGACGGCCAGAACCTGCTGCCGCGCCAGCGCTACTACGTGCGCATCAAGCAGGGCCTGAAACCGGTCACTGGCCAACCGCTGGCCTCCGATTACGTGTTCACCTTCAGCACGGCCTCGGCTGATGCGCAGTACCCGGACATCATCAGCATCTGTACCCGTGAAAGCGCCGACCGCCATGGCTGCGTCAACGTCGGTGATGTGCGCGGCGGTACGCAGGTGGTGGTGCGCGGCAGCAATTTCGGCGAACAGCCACGCCTGTCCGTGGGTGGCGAGCCGCTGGTGGTGGAAAACTGTGTGGTGGATGCCGACACCGGCATCGTGACGATCTACGCCAAGACCGTGCCCAACTATCCAGGTCCGGCCTCGGTCACCGTCACCACCGCCGCGGGCCTCAGCGACACCGTGCTCGGCGGCTTTGTATTCGTCGATGAGCTGAGCATTTCCCACCTGACCCCAGCCGTGGTGCGCGTGGCGCAGAGCGGCAAGAACGATCGCGTCGACCTGGTGGGCAAGGGCTTCCACGCCGGCATGACACTCACCGCCTACAAGAGCGGCGAGCCGGGCACGGCCAAGACCTTCAAGGTCGGCTCCGATGACCTGCGCCTGTACAGCGCCGAGCGCATGAGCCTGCTGGTGCCGGACCTGCGTGACGACGAAGGCGGCGGTTATCGCGGCTTTATCGATATCGAGCTGGCTGACGACCTCGGTCGCCACTACGTACAACGCAACGCCCTGTTCTATGGTCGCCTGCAACTGGATCGCAGCCTGGAAAGCGAGCCGCCGATGACCATGGACGAAATCGAAGCGCGCCTGAGCAAGCTTGCCAACGGCCAGTTGAGCAACTACCTGCCCGACCCGCTGAAACTGCCGCCGGGCAATATCGTCGACCTGGCCGCCGACAGCGACCTGCACATGCTCTATGTGCTGGGCCGTGGCGAGCTGAAAGGCCCGGCGCCGGGCAGCCTGCTCAACCTCGAGCAGTTGCAGCACTACTACGCGCCGGGCTGGATCAGCCTGGTCAAGTACGACCCGGCGAAGATCGCCGAGGCCGCGCCGCGTCATGGCCTGGGGTACTACAACCTGCCGCAGGACCTGCAACCCAGCGCCATGGCCCTGGCCGACAAGCAGCTGTACGTCACCGCCCGTGGCTACGACTTCCCGTACCTGGACACCGAATACGAAGGCCGCAGCGTGCTGCTGGTGTACGACCGCGAAACCCGTGACCCGGACGTGCTCACCGAGCAGCCGCCCGGCAAGGACCGCGATATCCGTTACAGCCTGCCGCTGCCCAATGGCACCGTGGCCGAGAAAGTGATCGCCCACCAGGGCCTGCTGTTGATCAACGCCGGCAAGGAAGGCGTGGTGGTGGTCAGCATCGCCGACCCGCTGCGCCCGAGCGTGGTGCGTCGTCTCACCTCCGCCACCGTCGATGGTCGTACCCTGGCGCTGACCAACGTTACCGATATCAGCGTGATCGGCGATGCCCTGCACGTGGTCAACAGCGGCAACCGGGTGATCTTCGACCTGAGCAAACCGTCGCTGCCGCAACTGGGCGATTCGCGCGTTACCGGCCTTACCGGCATCACCGCCGATGGCAGCCAGTTTGTCACCGGCAACGGCCTGAACCTGTACGACGCCAGCCGACCGGCGTTTATCCGCGAGCAGGGTCGTTACCTCTCCGGGGGCTTCAGCGTGCCGGGCGATAGCGTGGGCATCAGTGCCCAGGTCAGCACGGCCTTCAACCTGACCCAGACCGGTAGCGACAAGCCCGATTGCGAGAAGGGTTCTATCGGCTACCTGGGCTTCTACGACTTCAGCCGCGCCGACAACATCAGCCTGCTCGACGCCCTCGGCCTGCCGTTCTGCATCAAGCTGCCCAACGCCGGCTTGTTGATGAAGCCGTACCGGGTCAACCCGAGCACGCTGACCGACCAGGGCATCGCCGCGTTCGCCACCTATACCGCGTCGGGCGACGATGTCATTTCCAACCTCGGCCTGGTCGATCTGCTGACCCAGGAACTGGTGCGTTCCATTCCGGCCGATGGCGCCGACGGTGTGCCGCTGGACAGCCCGCTGACCCTGCAGTTCACCCGATCACTAAACACCATGGATGACGAGCAACTGCGTCAGTTCCTGGTGCTGCAACACGACGCGCAGAACAACCAGCCGGCCAGCGAACTGCCCTACACCTTGCAGCGCAGCACCGACGGGCGCGTGCTCAGCGTGCAGCCGGTGCAGAGCCTGCAAGCTAACCACAGCTATCGCCTGATCCTCAAAGGCGACCTGGCCAGCCGCCGCAGCCGTGGCCTGCTGGAGCACGCCATCCGCTTCCGTGCCGGCAGCGCCGGCGGTGAGCAGGTACAGATCGTCAGCATCGCGCCGGGCATGCTCGATGTCGGCGGCGGTGAGCTGGATGTGGTGCTGCGTGGCGCCAGTGGCCAGGTGCAGTTCAGTGTTTCCGGTCAGGCCGCCAACGGTTCCCTGGCCGAAACCCTGGCAGACGGCACCGCTCGCTACCGCGTACAGGCGCCGTCCAGCCTGCCGGGCGCCGCCAGCCTGCAAGTGGTCAGCGGCAACGGCAGCAAGGCCTCGAAAGTCGGCGCGGTGCAATTTGTTGAACCGCTGCTGCTGCGCTCGCTGACTCCCGCCCTGGGCTCGCTCAACGGCGGCACCAAGGTGCAGATCAAAGGCCAGGGCTTCCGCAGCGAAACCGGCGCCATGAGCGTGCACTTCGGCGATATGCCGGTCACCCAGTACAAGGTGCTGGACGCCGAAACCCTGGAAGTGGTGACACCGGCCGGTCCGATTGGCACCGTCGACGTACGCGTGCAGCTGACCAACGGTCAGCAGGGCACCCTGACCCAGGCCTTTACCTATCAACAGCCGCCGCAATCGCAGATCCGCGATGACGGCGGGCGCATCTACGACATGGCGCTGGACCCGTCCGGCAGCCTGCTGTTCTCGGCGCAAGGCACCAGCGGTGTGCTGGTGTACGACATCAACGCCGGCAACTACACCGCCGACCCGCAGAAGCCGCTGAACCCGGACGACCTGCTGCGCCTGATCGACCGCAATGGCGACAAGTCCGACGACCGCATCATTTCCCGTATCGCCCTGCCGTCGAACTTCATCGCCGTGGGCGTGGAACCGTTCTTCGAACGTGGCAGCGACCGTATGTACATCACCGCCGTGCACCTGGATAGCGCCGGCAACCCCGATGCTGCCCGCCTGTACACCGTGGCCTTCGATGAGCTGGACCCGGCCAAGACCACCATTATCGGTAGCCTGGAATTGCCGGGCTCCTCGGTGCGCGGCCTGCGTGTGCGCAACGCCCGTGTCTTGCTGGCCATGGGTGAAGAAGGGCTGGGCATCGTCGACTCCTTCCTGCCGAACAAGACCTACCTGGTACAGAGCCTGGCCGCCGCACCGAAGCTGCCAATGCTGGATATCGCCACCCAGACCGGTATCGGCACCCAAGTCGGGGACGGCACCGCTGCCGGCCTGATCGTCGCCGTGGGTGGCGCCTTCGATTACCGCAGCAACCGCCTGCTGACCAAGGAAGCCATCGGCAGCGGCGGCTTGCAGGTGTACAGCCAGACCGCCAACGCCGGCCTCAAACGCCTTGGCCAGCTCGACCTGCCAGGTACCCGCGTGTCGCTGCAAGGCCGCTACGCCTACGTGGCGGCTGGCGCCAGTGGTGTGGCGGTGGTTGATCTGCTCGACCCGAGCGCGCCAACCGTGGTCGCGCGGATCAACGACATCGGCTACGTCTACGACCTCGACTTCAACGGCAACACCCTTTATGTCGCCCGTGGCGACAAGGGTGTGCTGATGGTCGACGTAACCAACCCGCTGAAACCGGTGGCTGGGCGCAGCATGACTTCCAGCGGCAGCGTGGAAAGCGTGGTGGCCGGTGATTACTCGGCGCATTCGGGCGGTGTGGATGCCAAAGGCAGCCTGGTGCAGGTGGTACCTGACGTAATGCTGAAACTGCACGCGGTCGATCCGGCCAACGGCATTCTTGATCGACAGCTGGACGGCAGCGTGCAAGTGATGGCGCGCTTTAACAAAGCCATCGACCTGTACCCGGCCAACAGCGCCCTGTTCCAGTTGCTCAACAGCCAGGGCCAGGCCTTGCCGGCCACCGTGCAGATCGTCAACAACGACGCCAAGCTGGTGCTGCCAACGGGCAGCGTCGACCGCCTCACTGTCGGCGAGCGCCTGACGCTGGTGGCCAAGGCCGGTCTCGCCTCGGTGAAACCGGTTAGCGCCAGCGACACCGTGGTATTGCAGCGCCTGGCCCAGGATCAGCGCGTGCCGCTGACCTACCGTGGCGCGCGCAACGATGCGCTGTCCATTGAAGCCGTGACGCCGCGTCGCGTGGCGCAGAACACCGTCAGTCTGGTGACCGTCAGCGCCCTGGGTATTCCGGCCAACCTGGCGCAGGTGCGCCTGTATGCCGGTGACCGCGCGCTGTCCATCGAAGGCGTCACCCGCGATAACGACGCTGCCCCGGCGGTGTTGAAAGTCAGCGTGCCGGCCTTGCCGGCTGCGGGCCAATACAACCTCACCCTGCAAGTGCAGCGCGACGGCATCTGGCAGCAGACCGTGCTCGAAGGCGCCCTGCTGGTGGATGCACCGATCCGCTTCGACGCCCTGGTACCGCTGTGGGGCCCGGTGGCCGGCGATACCGTGGTGACCATTACCGGTGACGGCTTCGAGCCCGGCAACACCGTGATGGATGGCCTCAAGGTGCGCTTCGGCGGCCTGCCGGTCGGCCGTATCGACGTGCTGGCCAGCAACCGCATGCGCGTGACCTCGCCCCGTGGCGCGCCGGGCAAGGTCGATGTGTTGGGCGAAGACCGTTACGGTAACCAGGCCAGCCTCGCAGGTATTCGTGGCTTCGGTTACGGCTTGCGAAAACAGTCCGAACTGCATCCGTCACTGATCTTCCCGAGCGATGTGTGGATCGATCAGCAGAACGGCGTGGCTATCACCAACGGTGGCCATATGGTCAACGGTTACGGCAAGCAGACCCTGGCCAGCGGTGGCTGGCTGCCAGAACTGTACCGCGCCGCTTCGTTCTCGGTGCAGGACGCCAGCAAACCGGTACTGGTCGGCGGCGCCTCGTCGCTGCCAAGCGACCACCTGCGCCTGAGCCTGAAACAACAGGCGGCCGCCATCCAGAAACGCATGGAAGGACTTAACCCAGTAGAGCCCACCGAGGAAGAACAGGAACTGCTCGACCGTCAGGCCGCGCAGGATTTCAACGTGGGCTTCGACTCGCTGCGCATCAGTCCCACCGTGGAGTGGGAAGAAAATACCTGGCGCAAACGTCTTTACGTGGCCAGCGGCCTCGGCGGCGTGGCGCGCCTGAACTTGGACGAACAGAATGGCCTGCAAACCATCCAGGAAGAAGACCTGTCCGCGCCGATCAGCCGTGTGGTCAAGCAGGGCCCTGGCCTGATCGCGGCCTCGGTGGAAGTCACGGTCAAGCCGCCAGATGGCGACACCTGTACCTTCCTGATCGATGACGCCGCCCCGGCGGAGCTGTTCGCCCTCAACTACCAGAACGGCGAAGACCCGGTACGTGTCACCCCGCCAAGCGGCCTGCAAGGCGGCGCGCTGCTGCAACTGAACGACGGCTGGCTGTTCAGCGGCGGCAAGGTGCGTGGCGCCAAGTGGGCCAACTGCCCGGGCTGGGACGAGTCCCTGGGCGTGCCGGTGGATGGCAAGGCCGGTGAAATCCGCGCCCTCAACCTGTTCGACCCGGCGCAAACGCGCAGCTACAGCTTTGTTGCCAACCCGCAGGACATGGTCGCCTATGGCCGTTACCTGGTGGCAGCAGTCGGTAGCCGTGGTGTGGAAATCATCAACCGCGACGAACCCGAAGAGCGCACGCTGCTTAGCCTCGACCAGAGGCTGCAAGCCACGCCGGGCCGTGGTGTGCGCCTGCGCATGGCCGGCAACCTGCTGTTTGTGGCGGCCGACAACGGCGTGGTGGTGGCCGACCTGCGCGAGCCGCTGCAACCCCGGGTGATCTCGGCGGGCAACCAGGAGCGCATCGAAGCGCTGGACCTGTTCAATAACCGTCTGGTGGCCGGCTCCGGTACCAACGGCATGACCCTGCTGGAACTGCCCGGCGCGCTGGTGCTGGACGCCAGCGTCAAACAGGGCGGCGTACTGCCAGCCGGCGAGCAGGCACTGCAACTGACTTTCAACGAGCCGGTGACGCTGGAGTCCCTGCGGGCTGCCGGTGCCCTGAGCCTGGTGGATATCAGCAATGGCGAGCAGGCCCTGGCCGTGCCGACCATCGAACACCTCAACGGCGACGGCCAGTCTGCCAGCCGCGTGGTGCTGCGTTTCACCCCGACACCGGGCGCGCAACTGCGTCTGCGTGTGCAGCAGGCGCGCAACCTGCGCGGTGCCGGGCTGTGGGCGCCGTACCAGGTGGACTTCAAGGTGGCGCCAAGCGGTGCCAGCCAGCCGGCGATCCAGTACCTGGAAAACGCCAGCTTCCACCGTGGTGCACAAGACCGCGTAGTGATTCACGGCAGCGGCTTCAGCAGCAGCGTGAAGGGCTACGTCAACCAATACCCGGTGGAGCTGCAATGGGTCAGCGCCACACGCCTGGAAATCGCCCCGCACGCCCTCGACCTGCTGCCGCTTAGCCCTGGCCAATGGCACCTGCGCCTGGATGATGGCGGCCTGCGCAGCGATTACCTGGGTGCCTTTATGGTCGGCGCCGAGCAAGCGCTGAATCAGGTCAAGTTCACCGTCAGCCCGGATTCGGCCAGCAAGAAAGGCGGTGCCAAGGTCACCATCGATGCCAGCCACGAGGTGCTGATGCCGGGCACCAGAGTGCTGTTGCGCGCCCGCCATGGCGACACCGAGATCTACACCGGTCGCAGCCCGATTGTCGAAGATGCCGGCAATATCAGCATCGACCTGCACGACAACGTGGAAAACCAGCGCCAGTTCAGTTTTGTGCTGCCGGGCGTGATCGATCCGGATATCTACGACGTCTACCTGCGCGTGCCTAGCGGTGCCGCCACCCGTGAAATCAAAGTGGGCGCGCTGTCCTACACCCTGCCGCAGGGCCTGGGCATCATCCTGCCAAACTACCCGCCGATGCAGATCGGTGCCGCGCAGGTTGTTGGTGACCGCCTGTTTGTCGGGGTGAAAGCCGGTATGCAGCCGACGTCCAGCAACCGCTATCTGATGACGGCCGGCCTGGAGATCTACGACATCGGCCTGTGGGAACGGCCCATCCGCCTGTCGCAACTGCGCCTCACCGAGCCGGTGCTGGGCCTGGAAGTGCAGGGCAGCCTGGTGTACCTGGCCAACGACCGCGATGGCGTGCGCGTGGTGGATGTTAATGACCTCGGCAAGCCGCTGCTGGTCTCCAGCCTCAGCCTGCCGAACCACCGCGCCGTCGACCTGGCCGTGGAAACCGAGCGTGGCGCCCTGGCGGTAGCTGCGGCCAACGATCTGGGGACCGGCTATATCCGCTTCCTGCCGATTGGCCGCAACGAGCTGGGCGCCCAGGCGCCGCTGCCAAGCATCGCCTTCGACGGCAGCATGAAGCCGGACCTGCTGGGTGCGCCTGTGGATGTGCAGTGGCTCAATGGCGAGCTGTATGTACTGTTCCTGCGCGACAAGCAGTTGTACCTGGCCAGCTTCAAAGATTTCGGCACGCAACTGGATTACCGCGTGCAGGCCATCGAGCGCGGCACTGTAACGACGTCGTCGGTCTCTGAAGCTATCGGCAAGATCACCCTGCAAGTGCAGCAAGGCCTGATCAGCGTCGGTACCGGTGACACTTACCTGCTGCTGGAAGCCGACGCCCAGGGCCAGTTCCAGACCATCTACTGGCAACAGAAAAATGCCAGCGGTGAACTGCTCAGCGTGGGCGGGCAGATCATGCAGGGCAACGGCAAAGGCGTGCAGATCAACACCTCGCCGTACCTCGCCGTGGCCTCCAGCACCCCGGGCAATGGCGCCGTGCTGGGCAGCAACGAGGGCGTGACCATTGCCTTCAACAACCTGATCAACACCGACCCGGCGCACCTGGCGCAGGTGATCCGCGTAGTGGGCGAGGGCGGTCAGGCGTTGCCGGCGGCTGCGTTCGAAATGACCGGCATCAACACCCTGCGCGGCGGCCAGTTGGACCTGCGCTTCAAGGGCGACTACCAGGGCCCGCTGCGCATCGAAGTGAGCACCGCACTCACCGACCTGGCCGGCCATGCCCTGCGTCAGGCCTTTGTGCTGCAACTGGAACGCCGCACCGGCATTCGCCCGCTGGTCAGCCAGGTACAACGCGTCGTGGGCGATGTCGCCGGCCTGCATTACTTCCATGCCACCGGTGGTGAAACAGCGCTGATCAAAGGCAGCGGGTTCGGTGTGGCGCCTGAGCAACTGGCAGTCTGGCTGGGTGAAACCCGTCTGCAGGCCCAGCAGATCCAGAGCGTTACCGACAGCGAGCTACGTGTGGCGGTGCCTGATATGCAACTCGGCAATGTCAGCGCCAGCCTGGCGGTAAAAGTGCAGCGCCTGGATCAGAACCTCGCCTATCTGCGCCAGGGCGCTATGACCGTGCTGCCGCAGATCGAGATCGACGACCTGCAGCCGCAAACCGGCCCGCCACAGGGTGGCAACCTGGTAACCCTGTATGGCCGTGGCTTCAACCACTATATGCAGGTGCGTTTCGCCGGTGTCCTGGCCGGCGACCTGAAGATTCTCAGCAGCAACCGCGCCGAAGTGCGCGCCCCCTCCGGCACCTTTGGCAAAGCCCAGGTGGCGGTGACCAGCCAACTGTTCGACGGCGAGCAAAGCCTCTCGCCAGTGGACTACTTCTACACCGGCATCCCCACCGGCTCGGTCAACCTGCCGGGCGATATGGCCAGCCCGGTATCGGCGATTGCCCGCCTTGATGACGGCAGCAGCCAGCTGCTCTACGCGGTAACCGGCGGCAGCTTCGACAAGGTCGACAGCCAAGGCCGCGTGGCCCGCGTTTCCAGCAACGCCGCGCGCCTGCTGGTGGCCGATATCAGCGACCCGGTACACCCGGTCATCGTCAACCGCGACTTCGCAGGCCAGACCAAGCCGTACCACTACGAAGCGCCAAACGGCCTGGGCAGCACCGGCTTTGTCGACCTGGCGATCAACGATCACCAACTGTTCGCCATTGGCGGCAAGAAACTGCTGCACTTCGACCTGACCCTGCCGGCCGAACCGAACAAGCTCAACGAACTGGACCTGGCGGACGACGTTACCGCCCTGGCCACCCGCGATGACCTCCTGTACCTGGCCAGCAAAGAAGGCGTGCGCCAGTACCGCATCAGCAGCGAACTGAAACTGGTCGACCTCGGCCTGATCAGCGCCAGCCAACTGGGCGGCACGCCAGGACGCCTGCGCCTGTCCGGCTCCAGCCTGTGGCTGACCCTGCCCGCGCAGCGTCAACTGGTGGAAGTGGAACTAGCCAGTGGCGAATTCCGCGTGCTGCGCCGCGTGGCCGCCCGCGACCAGGCCGGCAACCCGTTCACCCCTGAAGACCTCTTGGTATCGAGCGGCGGCCTGCTGGTGTCCAGCGGCGAAAACGCCACCGTGCAGCGCTTTGTGTTCGACACCGATAGCAACGCCACGCCGGTCGCCGACCTGAAACTGACCTACCTGGTCAGCCGCGGTAGCCTGTTTGCCGGTCAACTGCAACTGGCCGGCCAGACCCTGTACGTGGCAGGTGGCCAGGGCGATTTGCAGCTGTTCGACATTTCCCCATGGCTCAACGGCCGCACCCAGGACAGCATCGGCCTGCGCGACTATTTCAGCGTGGTCGGCAATGTCAACAGCCTGTCCCTGGGCAGCCAGGCCCTGTATGCCGGCAGCGCCTTCGTCTACATCGACGGCACCCCGGCGGAGAACCCACTGCCAAGCCTGGAGGCCGGCAGTTACCTGGGCGGCAGCCTCAACACCCTGGCCTACCAGAACCTGACCATCCTCAGCCAGCAGCCGCTACCGTCGGGCCGCCTGCCGAAGGATGCCGGTATCGAAGTGCAATTCAACCGCCTGCTGGACAACGCCCAGCTGCGCGATTCCGGCAGCCAACTGGTGCAGCTGTTGCTCGACGGCACGCCAGTGGCCAGCCAGGTGGCGCAGGTCGGCGTGGGTCGTCTGGTGCTGCGTCCGGTTGCTTCCTTGCAGAGCGGCAAGCTCTACCAGGTCAGCCTCAGCGGCGCCCTGCGTGACCAGCAAGGCAAGACCCTGGGTAACGACTACCGCTTCGGCTTTATCAGCGACGATGCCCTGCAACCGCAGTTGGACAGCATTTCCCCGCGTCAGGCCAGCTGGCGTGGCGGCACCGAGATCACCCTGCGTGGCCATGATTTCGGCACCAATGCTGTGATCGAAGTGGGCGGCCAGCGTGTGGCGGCCGGCGATGTGCTGTACCGCGACGACAACCAGATCCGCTTCCGCCTGCCGGGCCTGCTGGCCAACCCGAGCAGCAACCGTCCGGTGGGAGTGCGGGTGCAACAGGGCAACCTGGAGCTGTTCCGTGCCGCCGCCATCACCTATGTGGCCGACCCGCGCATCGACCAGGCCGGCCTGTACGACCGCCTGAGCGGCACCCTGGCGGCGCAGAGCAAACGCTTTATCTTCAACGCTGGCGAAATCATTGGCCTGCAAGGCCGTGGTTTCGGCGAAGCCACCGTGGTGCGCGTCAATGGCCGGCAGATTGCCGATGTGCGCCTGGAACGCAGCGATCTGCTCAGCTTCAGCGTGCCGCAGGACCACCTCGGTCCGCTGCTGGTGGAAGTCAGCAACCTCGGGTTTGTTGGCGACCTGGCCAGCGATGCCAGCCTGCGCATCGAACTGCCGGTGCACAAACAACTGGATGGCGTCAGCCTCTACCGCCGTGCCGGCGACCTGCTGCTCACCGCCACGGGCCGTGATGTCCAGCTGTCCAGCCTGCGCGATGGCAGCACGCCGCAACTGTTGGCCAAGTGGCAAGCCAGCGGCAGCCTGCGCGACATCGCCCTGAGCGACAGCTATGCCGCGCTGCTCACCGAAACCGCCCAGGTGCAGGTGTTCGATCTCGCCAACCTGTACGCCCCGCAAGCGCTGCCGGCGTTGACCAATACCCGTCAGGTCGCCTTCGACAAGGTGCGTCTGGCCGGCGATGTGCTGCTGCTCAAGGCCGGTACCCGCGTGTTCCAGGGCCAGGTGCAAGGGCCGGAACTGCGCGAACTGACCCTGGATAACCCGGCCGGCCTGGTGGATATCGCCCTGGATAGCCGTGGCGCCTACCTGCTGTTTGGCGACCGCCTGGAAGTGCGCAATGCCCGCGACGGCAGCCAGGTACTCGGTACGCACAACCATGGCCTGAACGGCGCCAAGCGCCTGTGGCTGGACGGCACCCGCGTGTACCTGCAAGGCAGCGACACCCTGCAACTGGTACAACGCGCTGCCCTGCTGCGTGGGCGTGGCGAGCCGGTGCTGGGCGAGTTCGACCTGCCGAGCCGGGTCAGCCAGTTGACCGCACAGGGCGAACTGCTCGCCTGGCTGGATGCCGGTCGCCTGCAGGTGTTCGATCTCGACCTGGATGCCCAGCGTCAACTCAGCGCCCGTGAAGTGGCCAGCCTGGCCGTTGGCAACAGCGAAGTGGGCAGCCTGGCGCAGCTGGAACTGCACGGCGACCTGCTGGAATGGCGCAATGGCGGCAGCTACCTAAATGCCTCGATTCCGCTGAACAACACCTGGGCGCTGAACCCCGACACCCTGGCGGCAGCAGATGAACCGATAGGCCTGCGCTTTACCGGTGCCGACTACGCCTGGCGCGAAGCGCAGCTGGCGGTCAGCGGCCTGGCGGGTGACACCGTGGCCACCAGCACCCAGGTACTGGGCCGCGAACTGCGCGCCATCAGCCAGCAACAAGCGGCCTACCAGCCGGCTGGCCTGTATCGCCTGCAAGTCAGCCAGGCGCCGCTGGATTGGCTCAAAGGCGCCGAAGTGCACCTGGACCTGCCATGGCTGGTGGATGCGGTGGACTTCTTCGGCGCCGACCTGGTACGCCTGGACGCCCTGCAACCGAACCGCAGCGTGACTGGCGTGGCACGCACCTATGTATTGCGTGGCCGTCAGCTGAACCTGATCGACGAGCTGCAAGTGGGCGAGCGCGTACTGGGCCGCGAAAAACTGCACGTGAACGCTGCTGGCGATCAGTTGAGCTTCAGCCTGCAAATGGACCAGGCCGGCCTGTACAGCGTGCAAGTGCGCTACGGCCAGCAACGCGCCGTGTTGCCGACCGCGCTGTCGGTGGTCACGCCGCTGGCCATCGAGTCGGTGATCTCCGCTCATGCCCAGGGCCAGGTGGTCAGCGACGCCGGTGGTACGCCGGTCACCATCCAGGCCCAGGGCCTGTCCGAAGGCCTGAGCCTGCACTGGTTCCCGTCTGGCCAGGGCATCTTGCCGAGCGCCAGCAACAAGGTGGCGTTCACCCTCAACGACAGCAGCATCGGTTTTGTCACCCCGCGCAGCCAGCCGGGCTGGCAGTACCAGGTGGCCCTGCTGCGCGAAGCCAGTGCCGAGCGCGTGGACAGCGTGGCCAGCCAGTGGCTGACCGCCATCGACGACACGGCACCGAGCGTACGCTTGGTCTCGGCCCTGGGCGCCTCGCAGTCGCTGGTGTTGGAAGCCGACGAGCCGCTGAGCGCGCAAGGTTTCAGCGTGGTCAAGGTGTTCAAGGACTACGACGCCCACGCCCAGCCAAGCGAAGACATCAGCAGCCGCTTCAACCCGATCATTAGCCAGGGCAACCGCCTGGAGCTGCGCCTGCGCAGCGACGCGGTGCTGGAAGCCAACGCCCTGTATCAAGTGACCCTCGCCGGGGTGCGCGATGCCGCCAACAACCCGGCCCGCGACAACGGCGTGACCCTGGCCGGCACCTACAGCGGCAGCTACCAGGCCGAAGACCGCCTGGCGCCGCGTCAGGATTCGCTGCAAGTGCTGCTGCAAGGCCAGCCGCTGACCGCCGCCACCCAGCTGAAACTGGGCAGCCGTTATGCCCTGAGCGTCAGCGCCGTGGATAACGTGCAGGCCAGCGACAAACTGGGCTTCGCCTACCGCGTCTCCGCCGACGGCGGCCAGACCTGGAAAACCGATTGGGTCGCCATCCAGAAAGGCCAGTTCAACCTGGATATCCAGGGCGATTACCAAGGCTTTGCCCTGCTGCTGCGCGCCAGCGATGGCCGCAACACCAGCGAGCGCCGCTTCGACGCCCAGGTCAGCGCGCCTGACCTGACCCTCGGCCAGTTCAGCACCCTGCCGACCCCGGTGGAGGAGAGCACGCCGGCGGACCTGCGCTTCAATATCCTTGGCGACCTGGACCTGGTACGCAGCGCCGAAATCCGTGTACTGGATGGCCGCTACGCCGCCGCCAGCTTCGACCGCAGCAGCGGCCTGGCCAGCCTCAACTTCCTGCACCCACGGCTCAAAGACCTGCCGGGCGCACCGCAAGACCGGGCACCGCTGACAGCCGAACTGCGCGTGGGCTTCGGCCTGACCGGCCAGGAAAGCTACCGCTACTTCCAGGTCAACTACGACCTGCTGTCCGACCATACGCCGCCGCAGCTGTCGATCATCGCGCCGCTGGATGGCGAGTTCGTGCCGCGTGGCGAAGTCACCGAGGTGATCCTGCGCAGCTACGACCGTTACGGCATCGACCATGTCGAGGCGTGCATCAACAGCCAGGCTGGCGATGTGTTCAGCGACGCCGCCAACTGCCAGCGCCTGCTCGACCCGAACCGCCTGCGCGTGCCGGTGGCTGCCGACGCCACCGGGCCGCTGCATATCGTCGCCCGCGCCATCGACCTCAATGGCCTGGCCAGCGCCCCGGCGGCGGTCACCCTGCGACCCTATGACAGCCAGGCCGGCGCGCCGGAGCTGAGCTTCCTGGCGCCAACTGATGGACAGAACGTGCAGGCCGGCGAAACCGTGCCGGTGCGGGTACGCCTGCGCAAACTGGAACAGGCCAACCTGTACCTGGATATCGCCGGGGATCCGCAGCACGCCGGCAACCCGGCACCGCGCAGCATCAGCCGTACCGCCGATGGCGAAGAAATCATCGAACTCAGCGTGCCGATGCCGCAGGTGGCCGCCGATGGCGTGCTGGTGCTGCGTCTGCAAACCACCTGGCAGGGCCAGACCCTGCGCAGCCAGCGCACCCTCAACCTGCATGCCGACACCGGCATCAGCGAAGCCATCGGCCTCGACCTGCAACCGCCGACCACCTTGCTGGCCGGTTCGCAGCTGTGGCTGCAAGTGCCGCCGCCGGCAACCATGGGCGACTTCAACAACGCGTCGAACCTCAACCTGTTCGACCCGAGCGATGCCAGCAGCCCGGCCGTGCTGCCATTCAGCAATGCCCGCCAGGTATGGAACAGCCGCGAACAAGGCACCGGCCTGCGCCTGGATGCCGTGCTGCGTGACCGTTCCGGCCACGAGAAAAACGCCAGCCGCAGCCTGGAAAAACTCGCTTACCTGCAAGCCGCCAGCCGCCGCGACGCCATTGAAACCGGCTACCGCGCCAGCTTCCTTACCGCCTTGCCGGGCCAAGCCGAAGGCACCGTGTGGGCCGAGAACCAGCAGCGCGATGGCTACCGTATTCGCACCCTGGACAGCGTGCTGGAAAGCCGTGACAGCGGCCAGGTGCGTCAGCTCAGCTACAGCGGTTCGTTGCTGGCCGCGCAGATCCGTCGCGATGGTCAGGACTACCTGCGGGTCTGGCGCTGGAGCGACAACGCCTGGCAAACCGCCGTGGAACAAGCGATTGCCGGCGACCTGCTGGGCGCGAGTGGCGAGCTGCTGTTTGTCCGTCACGGCCAGCAGATCGGCGGCTACGCGCTGACTGCTGCCGGTTTCGCCGACCTGATCGGGGTCAGCCTGGCTGATCAGATCCGTCAGGTGCAGGTCGATGGCCAGCGTCTGCTGGTGCTCACCGACAAAGGCCTGAACTGGCTGCAACTGGATGACAGCACCCTGCCGCAACTGGTGCGCAGCGGCAGCGTCGAGCTGGCCGACCGTACTGGCTTTGCCCTGCAGGGCAACCGTCTGCTGAGCTGGACCGCCACGGCGGTCAGCAGCCAGCCGGTCAGCGTGACCGAGCAAGGCCTGAGCCTGGGCGCAGCCACCGTGCTGCCAGTGGGCGGCAAGGTCAGTAAGGTGGTATTCGATGGCGAACTGGCCTGGCTGAAGGTCAGCGAAGAACTGTACGGCGATAGCTGGCAGGCCTGGCGTGGCGGCGAGCGCGTCGGTGCCCTGGGCAGCGAGCGCGAGGCCCTGGCCTTTGTGGCGGGCAAGTTGGTCAGCCTGCAAAGCACCGATGGCGCGCAGCAACTGGTGGTCGAGCCGCTGGCTGTCGCCGCGCCAACCCGTATTGCCCTGACTGCACAAAGCGTGCGCCTGCCGTTCGGCGTACTGGTGGGTGGCCTGCCGGCCAGCGCCGAAACTGCCCTCGGCAGTGCCGATATCAGTCTGCGCGATGAGCAAGGCAACCTGCTGGCTGCGCAACCGTTGTTCTACCAGGGCGAGCTGGACAGCTACCTCAGCGCCCCGTTTGCCGCAGGCCGTGCCTGGCTGGTGGCCACCGATGCCACGCGCCTGAACCTGACCGTGAGCGACCACGCTGGCAGCCAGCAACTGGCTATCGACGTGGCCAGCAACGGCGCACAAGCCGCCAGCCTGAGCCCGGACGACGGTGCGCTGCTGGCCGCTGGTGCGCGTCTGCCGCTGGCCGCGCGTTTCGCTGCCGGTGCCGATGGCAGCGGTGTACGCCTGAGCGCTGCCGGGGAAACCCAGCGCGCCGTGCTTGGCCTGCGCAACAGCTTCCACTGGCTGAGCCTGCCAGCGGGCGACAGCGCCGCCCTGCAATGGCAGGACGCCGCCGGTAGCCGCGAGCTCGGCCTGCTGACCCAGGCCAACCAGCCGGGCGCTGCGCTGACCCTGAGTGGCGCCGGCAACAACCAGATCTTTGCCGAAGGCAGCAACCTGACCCTCAGCTACCAGGTGGGCGCGGTGCCGGCCTGGGTCGAGCTGCAACTCTTGAGCTTCAACGGCCAGCCGCTGCAACGCCTGCTGGTGGCCGGCCAGCAAGGCCAGTTCAGCCTGCGCCTGCCGCAGGTCAGCGTGCAGGAAAGCTACAGCCTGCGTGCCCGTGCCTATTTCCCTGGCGACTTCCACTACAGCGAGCAGCAGCTGAACCTGCGCGTGGCCCCGTCTCAACAACTGCCACAACCGGTCCTGAGCGGCCTGCCGAGCGTGCTGTTTGCCGGCAGCCAGGTAGAACTGCGCCTGACCGGCGTCGACGCTGGCCGTTATCACTTGGCCCTGGAAGCCCTCAATGGCACCGACCAATTGCTGGCCAGCGGCAGCGACAGCTTGTCCCTGCGTCTGCCAGCGGGCCTGAAAGAACTGCGCGTGCGTGCCCTGATCGACGACGAGCTGGGCAACCGCCAGGAACAGCGCTGGAGCGCCCCGGTGGTGGACAGCTGGCACTTGCAGAGCGACACCGTGCGGGTGCCGTTCGATGTGCTGCTGCCGCAAGTGGGCGGCCAGTGGCTGGCCCGTGGTGCCGAGCTGCATGACGCCAGTGGTCTGCGTGCCCGCCTGGGTGGCGATATCGCCGCGATGGATTATTTGCAGCAGTACCTGTTGCTGAGCGTGAAAGGCTTCGGCCTGACCCTGCTTGACCCGAACAACAACCTGCAAAGCGCCGGCACCCTGGCGGTGGCGGCACCGCTGCAACACCTGGCAGTGCAGGGCGAGCGCATCCTCGGCGCCAGCGCCCGGGACCTGTACTGGTTCGATGCCCTCGGCAACCAACTGAAAGCCACCGGCACCCAGACCCTGGGCGCCGAAGTGCGCGGCCTGCTGGCCGACGGCGATGGCTTCCTGGCGCTGACCAGCGGGCAACTGCTGCGCCTGTCTGCCAGCGGCCAGACCCTGGCCACCTTCACCGGTGAAGGCTTGCTCAGCGTGGTGCGTGCCGGCGACTACGTGCAGGTGCTGGATAACGCCGGTCGCCTGTGGCGCCTGGATGCCAGCCTGCAAGGCACCGCGACCCAGCTGGGCGTGGGCGGCAAGCGGCTGTTCAGCTTGCCCGGCCAGGTACTGGTGGTGGCACCGCAACGCATTCAACTGATCGACACGGCTACCCAGCAGCGCGTGGGCAACTGGTCGCTGGTGGCAGCGTCGGTAGACGCCGCGCAGTGGGCCGGCGGCAAACTGTGGCTGGGCGGCAGCGAAGGCCAGGTGCTTGCGCCGGTACGCGGTGCCGACGGCTACGTCAGCCTGTACGACAGCCGCAGCGCCACCAGCCCCACCCGCGGCACCGTGGAAAGCGTGGCCCTGCGTGACGGCCAACTGATGCTGGCCGCCGACAACTTCGGTGCCCAGGTATTGCGTCAGGACAGCGCCGGTAGCTGGCAATCGAGCCTCTACCCGCAAACCGCCTTTACCCAGGCCGCCAGCCGTGTGGCCGCCAGCGGCGCCACCTGGTTCCTGCTGCAAGACCAGCAACAGCAAGTGCTGGCGCTGAACCGCAGCACCCTGAGCGCCCGTAGCGTATTCAGCAACGTGGCGGGCAGCGACCTGGCCGTGAGCAGCGATTACCTGATCGTGTCCGCCGGTGGCAGCCTGCAACTGGCGGCCCTGAACGACCTGAACAGCAAACGCAGCCTGGTCATCACCGCCCAGGAAAACCTCCGCCAACTGTCGGCCCGTGGCCAGCAGGCGGCCGTACTCAGCGAAAGCGGCCGGGTGTTCCTGGTCGACCTGCGCAGCGACGTGCAGAACCCAGTACGCGAACTCAGCGCCCAACTGGGCGGTGAAGTCCGCCAGCTGGCCTTCAGCGGCGACTACCTGTTCTACCTGCTTGGCGACAGCGCCTGGCGCTATGACCTGCGCAGCGGGCAACGCAAACAACTGCTCAGCGGCGCCAGCATCAGCCAGCTGTACCTGGCCGGTAACCTGTTGTGGCTGGAACAACCGCAGGCCCAGGGCGTGCGCCTGGATGCCCTAGAGCCGGGCACCGGCCTGGTGGTCCCCGACAGCCAACTGCTGCTGGCCCAGCGCAGCACCGCCCTGAGCGTGGAAAACAACCGCCTGGCCGTCGGCCAGGGCACCCAGGGCGTGCAGGTGTTCCAGCTGCCCTACGGCCTGGGCGCCGCCGATGCCGCCGTGGTCACCCCGCTGGCCGACAGCCGCCTGCTGCCCGCCCAGGCCTTGAACCTGGGCCTGAATACCGATGGCCTGCGCGGCGCCGCCTTCAGCCTCAATGGCCAGCCCGTCGGCAGCCTGAAACAGGCCCTGAGCCAGACCAGCCTGCGCTTGCCGGCCAACCTGCCGGGCGGGCAGAACGTGGCCCTCAGCCTGCGCAGCGAAGACGTCTTTGGCGTGGTGCGCGAATCGGTGGCGCGGGACCTGTTCCTGATGCCGGGCGATGGCGTGGCCAACCCGTTCACCGTCAGCCTGACCGCCGACGAACACTCCTGGCTGCCGCTACCGCTGATTGCCAGCGCGCAGATCAGCGGCAGCCAGCAGCCGTTGGCGCAAGTGGAGTTCCTGCTCTCGGCCAGCACCAACGGCCCATGGCAACGCGTGGCCGTACGCAAGGCCGAGCCGTTCCAGGCCAGCCTGGCGCTGGACACCAGCCTGACCGGCCAATACCTCAAAGCGCGCGCCGTGGATGTGTTTGGCAACAGCGCCGAGTCGGCTGCCAAGCGCTTCTACCGCCATCAGGACACCAAGGCCCCGACCGTCAGCCTCAGCTACGAAGGCGCCGCCGTATTCCTCGACAGCAAGAAAGCAGTACGCGGCTATCCGATCACCATCAAAGCGCAGATGGCCGACACCGACGGCGCCCTCGACAAAGCCACCCTGACCCGCAATGGCCAGGTGGTTGCCGTGGCCTTTGGCAAGAACCTGCTGACCTACCAGGATGCCGCCACCACCCTTGGCGAGCAGGTGTACAACATCGAAGTCACCGACCAGGCCGGTAACCCAGCTACGGCGGAGCTGCGCGTGACCGTGATTGACGATGCGTTCCCTGAAGTCACCAACCTGGTGCTTCCAAGCCAGATCATCGAACGCAGCACTTTCAACGTACAACTGTCTGCCCAGGATGACGTGGCCCTCAAAGCCGTGGATCTAGTGTGGAACGGCTTCACCGATCATTACGATGTGGCTGGCCAGAGCCTCAAAGGTCGCAGTTTCACCGTGCAGGACAAACGCACCGAGCGCGTGGCCAGCAGCGTCAGCCAGCCGTTCAAGGTGCTGCTCACCGACAGCCGTGGCCAGGTCAGCGAGTCGGCGCCGCAGAACCTGCGCGTGGTCCGTGACCAGCAACCGAATGCCTCCGCCCTGCAAGTCACCCTGCCGGCCCGTGGTGTGTATGGCGGCCTTGCGCGCCTGACCCTCGGCAACCTGAATGCCCTCGACGACACCGGCGGCCTCAGCCTGCGCGTGCTGCAACGCATCGGCGATGTGCGCCAGGAACTGTTCAGTTGCCTGCGCGGCAGCAATGACTATTTCCGATGCGCCAACGGCGACTACTGGAACAGCTATGCCCGCGATCTGCGCATGCCGGACAGCGCGCTGCCGAACGATCTGTTCCGCGTCCAAGTAGAGCTGACCGACCGCATGGGCCAACAGGTGCTGAGCCAGGACTACAGCGTGGCCCTGACCCAGTCGCCGAACCTTGTGCGCTTCCAGAACCTGCAAGGCAGCGACAATCCCGCGTCCGTGGCAGTACAAGGCCGGCCGCTATACCGTGTGCAGGTGCTGGATGCCGCCGGCCGTGCGGTGCCGGATCAGCCGGTACAATGGCGCCTGCGTCGCCTGAGCGACGGTTATGTGGAAAATCTGGGAACCAGTACCAGTGATGCCAGCGGCTATGCAGGCTGGACACTGAATGCTGACCGTACTCTCGGCGACTACCAACTGTGGGCCGACCTGCCGCAGTTCAGCCAGATTGCCCGCGCCGAGAAGAGTCTCGCCGTAGCCGCCGGCCCGACTCGCCACCTGTTACTGGGCTACCTGCCGGCCATGGCCGCCGGCAGCAACGCCACCTTGACCATCCAGGCTCAGGATCTGGTGCTGAACAATGTGCTCAACGACCAGGCCAGCGTGTTGCAACTGACCCTGCCAAGCAGCGAATTCCATGTGGCCCCGGGCAGCGGCATCCAGATCGGCAGCACCACCGCCAATGGCCAGACCGTCGAGCAAGTACGCGTCACCCTCAAGGACGGTCGTGCCCAACTGAACCTGCAAGCCGGCAACACGGTTGGCCAGTTCAGCCTGCCGGTGAGCAGCAGCAACAACCAGATTCGCTACACCTACAACAGTGCCGGCGCCATCACCAACGGCGTGACCGCCCTGACCCTGGACGTGCTGCCGGCCGCTGCCAGCCACCTGCGCCTGCTCAACGACCAGGGCCGTGCCCAGGCCGAAGGCGACGTACTGGCCCGTGGCGTGAAACAGGATGTGCGCCTGCAAGTAATGCTGCAGGACCGTTTCGGCAACCGTATCAGCCAGCTCGACGGCCAGCCAGCCAACTTCAGTGTTGAAGCCCGCGTCAGTGGTACAGCGGCGATCAACGGCCAGGCTGGTAGCAGCACCGTGCAACTGGTGCAGGGCCAAGCCTGGCTGGCGATCAGCGACGAGGCCTTCGAAGAAGTCACCGTCAGCCTGGCCGGCCCGGTAGCGGCCTTGCCGCAGCTGAACCTGGCCAGCCAGTTCCGTATCAACTTCACCCTGCAACCGCCGGAAATCATCCGCAGCGTGATCGAAGCCCGCGACGGCACCACCTTGCGCGCCTACTTCGACTACGACGAGCCGGTGCGCCTGGACAACGGCAATGCCATCAAATTCCTGGAAGGCACCGCCGTGCGTAACGGCACCGCGACCCTGAGTAGCGATGGCCGCACCCTCAGCTTTGTCGCCCAGCCGGTGCTGCAACTGGGCCGCTGCTACAGCTTCGACACCACCGGCTCCGGCCTGCGTGGCGTGGCCCGCAATGACGACGTGCGCGAGCAGGGCGGCCAGCTATGCGCGCCGCACGCGCTGTTCAATACCCTTGGCCCGGTGAAGCTGCTGGCTGGCCAGGCTTATCAGGTGCCGATGCTGCTGGCCGACAACCTGAACTGGTGGAATATCAGCAATGGTCGCGCCGAGCTGAATGGTCAGAGCCAGGGCTTCAACTGGTACTACGGCCCGACCCGCACCCTGACCGTGCCGGCCTTCTTCACCCAAGCCAACAACACGGTGGCCGACGGCGCACTGCTGCCGCTAACCCTGAGCGGCACTCTGCCGGGTACACCAACCACGCCAGTCATCGTGGGCAATGCCCTGAGCCTGCAAGTATTCGATCCGCTGGGAGACTTCGACGGCGACGGGCTGACCAACAAGCTGGAACTGGAAACCGTCGGCCTCGACCCGATCCTGCGCGACACCGATGGCAACGGCATCGAAGACGGTGCGGAAGACTTTGACGGCGACGGCTTGACCAACCTGGAAGAGCAGGCCGCTGGCACCAAGTTGCGTGTGCACGACACCGATGGCGATGGCCTCTCCGACGGCGCCGAAGTGCGCACCCACCACACCGACCCGCTGAACCCGGATACCGACGGTGATGGCCTGACCGACGGCCAGGAAGTCAGCAATATCCCGGCCTCTTCGCCGCTGAAGAAAGACACCGACGGCGACGGCATTCCAGACAAGCTGGAACTGGAAATGGGCCTGAACCCAAGCGATGCCGGCGACGGGAATGGCGACAAGGACAACGACGGCCTGAGCAACGCCCGTGAAGTGCTGCTGGGTACCCTGATCAACAACCCGGACACCGATGGCGATACCCTCAAGGACGGCGTGGAAGTCGACCAGTTGCACACCGACCCGCTGAAAGCCGACACCGACGGCGACGGCCTGCGCGACGACGAAGACAAAGAGCCGCTGGTCAAGGACACCCAGGCGCCGACCGTAACGCTGGTCAACCCGGCACCGGGTAAACAGCTGATCAAAGGCCTGAACCTGGTCATTACCCCGAACGCGCAGGACAACGGCCGCGTCACCAAGGTCTCGGTACGCCTCAACGGCGCCCAGGTCGCCCTGGTCACCAGCGCACCGTTCACCTATGCCATGACCCTGCCGAGTGATGCCAACAGCCTGCGTCTGGAACTGATCGCCACCGACACCAACAACAACCAGGGCAGCAGCGGCGAGCACACCTTTGCCCTGGTCACCGACCCGCTGACCACCGTGATCGGTCGTGTTGTCGACAGCGGCAACCAGCCAATCGCCAACGCCCAGGTGGAAACCCTCGGCATCACTGGCGTCACCGCCCAGGACGGCAGCTTCGTGCTCACCGGCGTACCGGTTGCGCCGGGCCATGTGCAGGTGATCGCCAACGGCATCCTCGGCAGCCAGGGCGTGACCGCCACCTCGGCGGACGTCGAGCCGGTGTGGGGCGGCACCACCGACGTGGGCAGCATTACCCTGGTGTCGCCGAAGGTGCGGGTGGGGTACTTCAATGCACGTTTCAACGCCGGCCAGCCGTCGCAGCGACTCATCATCGAACGAGCCGGCTACGAGCCGGTACTGGTGAGCAACCTGGCCAGCTTCGACCTCTCGCAGATCGACATGCTTATGGTGGACAGCTCGCGGGATTACTACGGCAACAGCAACTACTCCAGCAACCGCACCAAGGTCTTCGCCTTCGTCGAGAGCGGCGGCACGCTGCTGTTCAGCGAGAATTACAACACCAGCTCCAATACCGTCCTGGCGGACGTGCCAGGTCAGCCTGCGGAATCGGTGTGGACGGGCAACTGGGTCCGCCTGACGCCGGTGCTGCGCTGGTCCGAGGCTGGCGAGAGCCGTGTCGGTTCTTGGTGGCCCTATCGCAACAGCAATTACGCCGGTCACGCCTACATGCCGATGGACAAGCTGGCGTCCGGCACCGTGCCGCTGATGTTTACCGATGCTCGTGCAGAAAAGCGTGTGGTGGCCATCCGTTACGCCTATGGTGCCGGCCAGGTGTACTTCGGCTTCACCCCGACCGAGGCGAGCCGCCCGGCCGATAATGATCCTCTGTTCACTATCTACCATCCGGGCATCCTGGTGATGATGCACGAGCTGACCCTCAAGGACAGCGACAACGACGGCTTGAAAGACGTCTACGAATACGCCAATGGCACCAGCGCCTTTGTCGCCGACCGCGATGGCGACGGCCTGCTCGATGGCTTCGAAGTGAAGTACGGCTTCAACCCTCTGGTGGCTGGTGAGCAAAACCTGGACAGCGACGGCGATGGGCTGAGCAACCTGCAGGAGCAGGCGCTGGGTACCAACCCCCTGCATGCCGACAGTGATGAGGACGGCCTCAGCGACGGTGACGAGGTCAATCACCACAACAGTGATCCGTTGAGCGAAGACGCCGACCTGGATCGCGTGCTCGATGCCCAGGAAGTGCTGTACAAGTCCAGCCCGCGCAAGGCCGACAGCGACGACGACGGCATCCCGGACTACGATGAAATCAATAGCTACAGTACCCGCCCGGACTTGGCGGATACCGATGGCGACGGCCTGTCCGACTTCATCGAGCTCAAAGGTTCGTATGCCGACATCCTCAACCCGCGCAACGCTGCCGACGCCAATCAGGACTACGACCAGGACGGCCTGACCAACAAGCAGGAAATCCTCGAAACCCTGACCAACCCGAAGGTCAAGGACACCGATGGCGACGGTCTGTCCGATGGCGCCGAAGTCCAGGCTGGCCTGAACCCGCTCGATCCGGATATGGACAAGGACGGCCTGCTAGACGGTGAGGACGCTGAGCCGACCGCCAAGGACCTGCTGCCACCAGTAGTGACCCTGACTGCACCGAGCACCGGCTCCAGTCTGGTACATGGCCAGCAGCTGCGCCTGAGCGCCAGTGCCACCGATAATGGCCGCGTCAGCAACGTGACCTTCTATGTCAACGGTGAAGTGGCTGGCACGCTGAACAAAGGGCCTTACGAATACGTGGTGCTGGTGCCGGAACAGGGCAGCGAACTGGCCGTGGAAGTCAGCGCCCGCGACACCAATGGCAATGAAAGTCGTACCGCCGTACAACGCTTCTCCATCAGTGCTGATGCCGGCACACAGGTAGCTGGCCGGGTGATCGATGGCAATGGCAACCCGGTGACCGGTGCCAAGGTGCAACTGGTCAACGAATATGCCCGCGGGCCGGTGGTACCGGTGAGCTATGGCATGGATGTGATGCCGCATTCGAGCTATTCGGACAATACCGGTCGCCAGCTGAACGATGATCAGGTCGGTGTGTCGGGCTACAACGTCAACCTTGGGCAGGGCAATGCCTACGAATGGCTGGGCTGGAACAGCAACCAGGTCAATGTCGACTTCGACTTCGGCCGCACGACGCTGATCGACACCGTCAAGGTGGGTGCGACCCAGGACGAATACACCACCAACGTCACCCTGCCGTCGATCGAAGTGTTCCAGCGCGTGGGCGACAGCTGGGTCAGCGCTGGCACCTTGCTGGTGCCGCAGAACTCGGCCAACAACAAAGGCACTTACTCCACCGAGCCACGGCGTTCCCTGGACCTCTCCGGGCTGAATATTCAGAGCCGTTATGTGCGCGTCAGCCTGAAGGGCAACGGCAGCTGGATCTTCGTCGATGAAATCGATTTCGCCAACGGCAACGGCAACGGCAGCGCCGCGTCGGCTGAACAGGCCGCCAGTACCGACAGCCAGGGCCGCTACACTCTGAGCGCATCCACCACTCTGCTGGATCCGCAGGTCAAGGCCACCGCGCTGTTCGGTACCCAGCCAGTCAGCGCTACCAGTGCCGTATTTGAGCCGGTGCGTGGCGGTACCACCGACGTGGCCGACCTGGTGCTCAGCGCCCAGGGCCGTCGTGCGCTGGAGCCGATCCAGGGGCGTCACCTGGCCTATGAGCGTCGTGAGAACAATGCCTACGCCTACCTGAACAACGTGTACAACTGGGACTTCTACACCTATTACGGCAGTGTGCAGTCCGGCTCTAACATGGCCTTCAACGGTGCCCAGTACCTGCTGGTCAACGAGAACTACTACACTAACGACTCGCCGCATCCGTACCTGACGCGTCTGAACGGCAGTGAGGTGACGCTGCCGGCTAAGGCCATGAATTCGCTGCAGGTCAGCCGCAAGCTGTATGTGCCGCAGAACCAGGCCTATGCCCGTTATCTGGACATGTTCGAGAACTCCACCGACAACGCCATCACCGTACCGGTGCGCATCTACGGCAACCTCTATAACGACGGCCGCATCATCACGGCGACCTCCTCGGGCGACCTGCAGGTCGATGCCCAAGACCGCTATTTCGTCTCCGACGATGCCACCGACAATGGCGGTCGCACGGCGTCCGGCGTGCTGTTCGGTGGCCAGTTGGCACCGCTGCAACCGAGCGCGGTAAGCGGCAACAGCAACAACTATTCGTTCAGCTATGTGCTGACCGTGCCGGCCCACAGCCGCAAGGCGATCCTGCATTACGCGGTGCAGAACAACAGCCGTGCCGAGGTGGAGCGCATCCTCAAAGCGCTGTCGGCCCTTGACTATGTCGAGCCGAACCTGGCCAACGAAGAGCAGGCTGCCATTGTCAACTGGACTACCCTAGTGGACACCGACCAAGACGGTATTGCCGACCTTGACGAAGTGCTGCTGGGTACCGATCCGCTGAAAGCCGACAGTGACAACGACGGCCTCAACGACGGCTTCGAGCAGCGTTATGGCTTTGATCCGAAGGCCAACAACAACGAAGCGCAAGCCGACAGTGATGGCGACGGCCTAAACAACCTGCAAGAGCAGGAAGCCGGCAGTCATCCGCACATGGCCGATACCGACGGCGATGGCCTCTCCGATGGTGAGGAAGTGCTGACCTGGCACTCCAGCCCGCTGACCAGGGACACCGACCTAGACCGCGTACTCGACCCGGATGAGATCAACCGTGGCACCAACCCCGCCCTGGCTGACAGCGATGGCGACGGCGTGGACGACTATGCCGAGATCTACACCTATGGCACCGACCCGCTGAAAACCGATAGCGACGACGACGGCATGTCCGACAAGTTCGAAATCGACAACAACCTGCTGAACGTCCCGGCCACCGACGACACCGATAACGACGGGCTGAACAACCTGGGCGAGTTCCTGGCCGGCACCAATCCGCGCAATCCAGACACCGATGGCGACGAGCTGCTTGATGGTTGGGAAGTGCTGGGCACTCCGCCAAGCGATCCGAAGCTGGCTGACGGTGATGCCGGTGGCCGTCGCGATATCAACGAACGCTTTGTCGATGGCACAAATCCGAAACTGGCCAGCGATGACCGTCAGAACATCAACGGCTACCGTTATGTCACCGACGAGAACAACCGCTACTGGAACTTCTATTACAGCGGCTATGTGAACGAAACTACCGGTACGGCCGTTAACGGCAACGCTGCGTTCATGCTGTATGTCGATGGCAACGCCTACGGGCATTGGTACAACGAGGCCACCAGCACCGCCAACGGTCGTGAGTACCACTACGAAGCGCGGCGCATGAACAACCTGGTGGTCAGCCGCCGCGTGCTGGTGCCAAGTGCCGGCGGTGCCTATGTGCGCTATCTAGAAATCATCGACAACCCGACCGCCCAGGAACAGGTCACCAATGTGCGCCTGCAATCCTACTACGGTGCCGACAACGACAGCCAAGTGGCGGTCGTGACCAGCAGTGGCGACGGTCAACTAACTACCGCCGATGACTTCCTCGCCCTGCGCGACACCAGCAATGCCTCGCGTCCGGTACTGCTGCACGTGCTGGGCGGCAACGGCAACCGTCGTCAGGGCACCAGCTACGTCAACCAGGCTGGCCGTCTGTGGCAAACCGATTACCAGCTGCGCATCCCGGCTGGCGAGCGCCGCGTGATCATGCACTTCGCCACCCTGGAAGGTTCCAACGACGCGGCCATTGCCACCGCTGCCAAGTTGCGCAGCCTTAAAGGCCTGGGCCTGGACAACCTCGATGCCACGCTGGCCGGCAAGGTGGTGAACTTCTTCGCCTTCTACGACCAGGACGAAGACGGTCTTAGCGATGCCGACGAAATCCGCCTGGGCACCGACGTGACCAACCCTGACACCGACGGCGATGGCATTCCGGACGGCAAGGACAGTGAACCGCTGGTGGCTGACGCCACCGCGCCGAATGTCAGCTTCGAAGTGCTGCCGGTGGTACGTCGTTATGCGGGCGAGCCACTGGACGTGACCGCGCTGGTTAATGACAACGGCATCGTCAGCAAGGTCGAGCTGCTGCAAGACGGCGAGCTGCGCGAAACCCGCACCGAGGGCGGTCGTCAGACCTTCAGCGTGTTGTTGCCCAATACCGCCAAAACGCTGCTCCAAGTGCGCGCCACTGATAGCAACAACAATGTGCGCACAGCCGATCTGATCGTCGATGTAAATGAAGTACCGGAACTGACCTTCAGTGGCCAAGTGTTGAACAAACTCGGCAACCCGGTGGCCGGCGCTACCGTGCAGGTGAAAGCCCAGCAGGCCACTACTGATGCCAACGGTCGCTACAGCCTGGTCGTGCTGAGCCGCGACGTGCAAATGAGAGTCAGCGCATCGGCGATGTTCGGTGCCCAGCGCATGCTCACCAGCACCCAGGTGGATATCCCGGCCGATAGCGAGCAGGTGAATGTGCCGGCTCTGGTGCTGGAGGCCGAAGGCCGCCGCACAGTGGACCTTATTCCTGAGAGCCAACTGAGCTATGAGGGCAATACTGGCTTTACCTACAACCTGTACGGCAACAACTACCTTTGGGATATCAGCAGCAATGGCGTCATCAGCGACGGCACCTCTGATGCTTATGACGGTGGACAGAACCTGACCGTCAACGGCCAGAACATGCCGGGCGTCACCCAGGGCAAGCTACGCCTCAATGGTCGCGAGGTGACCTTGCCGCCACAGACCGTTAATGGCGGCCTGCGTGTCAGCCGCAAGATTTATGTGCCTGCCAACAAAAACTACGCACGCTTCCTGGAACTGATCGAAAACCCGACTGACCAGGTGATGACCATCCCAGTCAGCGTCACAGGCAACCTGGGCTCCGATAGCGGAACCCAGATCATCAATACCTCGTCGGGTGACCGGGTATTCGATGCCAATGACTACTACGTGCTCAGCGATGATGGCACCAACAATGGTGGCGACCCGGCACTGGGTCACCTGTTCGGCGATGCCAAGTCCACTGTTAAACCGACTACGGCTTACCTCAGCGGTGATACCTACCTCTTTACCTGGAACCTCACCCTGCAGCCGCATAGCCGTCAGGTGCTGATGCATTACGCCGTGCAGCACTACAGCCGTGCCGAGACCCAGCGCATCCTCAACGAGCTGAGCTCGCCAGACTTCGTGGAAGTTGGCTTGACCGTCGAAGAGCAGGCGCAGCTGGTCAACTGGCAGTCCCTGTTGGACAGCGACAACGACGGTATGCCGGACGCCGAAGAGGTTCCATTGGGTCTCGATCCGCTGAACCCGGACTCTGACAACGACGGTATGCCGGATGGCCAGGATAATGAGCCAAGCGTAGCGGATACGTTACCGCCAATGATCGTCCCCAATCTGCCTGAAGGTCCCTTCTACCTGAGTGACCAACTGCAGCTACAGCCGCGTATTACCGATAACGGCGTAATCCGGGTGATCGAGCTGTGGCAGCGCGATAACTTGCTTGAGAGCACATCTGTCGGCGGCGATCTGAACTTCACTATAACGATGAGAGAGCTGGGTGACCTTGGGCTGCGCCTGGTAGCAACCGACATGAGCGGCAATCGCAGCGAATTGCGTCTTGACGTAGTCGTCGAGGAACCACCACCGACGGTGCTGACTGGTCGCGTTGTAAACGTCTTGGGGCACCCTGTAGCCGGTGTGTCTGTGGCGCTGCTGAGTAAGCGAGTGGACTGCTGGACCAACGACTGTTGGCAGGATTCTTCGTTCAGCCAGACCACTGATGCCGATGGCCGTTTCCGCTTTGATGCCCTTGCGCGCCGCGAGCGTGCGGAGTGGTTGGTCAGCCTGCAGCATCGAGTCCTGGACGTGGAGTTGAATCTGCGGCATGTCATAGAACTCGATCGTGATGGTGAGAACGATATTGGAGAGCTGGAGCTGGTCATGGACGACAGCGAAGTGCCTCAGCCGCTGGAAAGTGAGCTCGGGCGCCAAGTTGATACCAATTACATGCAGTTCATGCTTCCGTCCGGCTTTGCTTTCCCATCAGCCAAAATTGAGATCTGGCCTTATGAGCAGCGCCTACTTATCGGCTCTCTGGAGGTAATGCCCCTTGGCAGCCGTTTCGAGAGTGGTGGTATGTACCTCATGGAGGGCACCGATAGTGTCATCTTGACTTGGGCCGAATGGCGGAGCCCTTATGCGGCTCAAGATGCCGGCACCATGACAATGCAAGTAGTCCTGCATCGTGACGGACGTATCGAAGAGCGGTTCTACGACGTTCTTGAGGGCGATTGGTACTCGCGTTACAGCCGCTTCAATACTTCAACAGATAGTGCCTCTTTCCGCATGGATATCAGGCGCCTACATGGTTATCTCGTACGCAGTGGTACGGGTGTTGAACATTACGTGGGAACGTCCGACAACCATCTGCAGGGTAGGGTAATCAGTTACGTGCCTGCTGAGCAGAACGGCTACAAGATTGAACTCGGGTATCTGCCACGCCGCTCCGACCGCGATCAGGACGGGCTTTCCGATGCTAACGAAATGCTGTTGGGTACGAACCCGGATGCTCGAGATACTGACGGTGACGGCTTGTGGGACGGCTTTGAGTTGTACAGTGGCTTCGATCCACTTGTTGCCGAACCAGGTATAGCAACGGCCGATCCGGATGGTGATGGCCTGAGCAATCTGGAAGAACAGCAGGCAGGCTCGGATCCGCATGTGGCTGACAGTGATGGGGATGGCCTGAGTGACTATGACGAACTCCATCGCTATGGCACTGACCCCATGGCTGCTGACAGTGATGGCGACGGTCTGAATGACGCCAATGAGATAGCGCGGGGTACTGATCCCAAGAAAGCGGACAGCGATGATGATGGTCTGCCTGATGGTGTTGAGGTGGAGTCCGGTAGTGATCCGCTGCAAAAGGACAGTGATGGCGATCAACTGCCTGACTTGTTCGAGTATCGCTATGGGGACCTCGCTCCAGACGATGACAGCGACAACGATGGCTTGAGTAATCTGGAGGAGTTTTACGCGGGTACCGATCCTAATAACCGCGACAGCGATCGTGATGGTCTACCCGATATATATGAGTTGCGGGTGAGCAAGACTTCGCCTAACAAAGCTGATACCGATGGGGCTGGGCGGGATGATGGCGACGAGATATTTGTAGATGGCAGCGACCCATTGAAGGCAGAAGATGACTTGCGTGACATTCGTGAGGGCGATCAATATCTGCTGACTGAATCTGGAGTCAGCTACCGAATTAGCCCTGGTGGCCAGGTTGAAACTGTTGATCGCGACGGCTGGCAAATGATCAATCAGCGGCTGTTCCAGCTGGGCAGCCACTCTCTTGCTTCTGGAGGACTCGCTCGCGCTCCTGAAGGAGCATTGCGCACCTCTTTATATGATTCGGGAGACGGCTTGGCCGTCAGCCGCGAAGTCTATGTGCCCGAAGATGGGCGGGGCTTCCTGCGGGTTCTGGACCGTTTCGTCAATCTCAGTGATAAGCCTATCGTCGTACGTCCAAGTTACGTCATTAGCCAATCCTATAATCACCAGCAGTCGACCCAACTGAGTACATCGTCGGGTGATGCGCATCTAAGTACTGAGGACAACTCTCTAGTCTGGACTCTGAAGAGTGGTGAGTTGGATGCACGCATGATTATGGTATTTGCCGATTCAGCAGGACGTTCGATCCTCGATGCAGAAAGCATGCGTATTTATGATGGGATTCGTGAGGCCGCAATTGGTTACCGGCTGGTGATTCCGGCGGGTGAGGCGCGCAGTGTGATGCAGTTCGCCGCGCTCGAGCATGGACAAAGCCGCTTCGAGGATACCGAAGCGCTGTTGACCAGCCTGGGAGAAGAGGCCTTGCGCGGCATCAGCAAGGCTGAGCGCTCGCGTCTGGCCAACTTCAGTGCCTGCGAGGATACCGATCTCGACCTGCTATGCGACAGCCGTGAAGTGGCGCTGGGTACCAGCACGAGTAACCCCGACAGTGATAGTGATGGGGTCTCTGACGAGCTTGAAGTTCGCCTAGGCACCAATCCGCTGTCCAGCGGCGATTTGCCAGACTTCGAACTGTATGCACTGCGTAATCTCGATGGACGCAGCACGTTGTATCGCCAGCAGGGGCTGACGGGCACGCCAGAGCGACTTTCCACATTGGCTAATCCGGTGACAGCATTCGACTTCGACGCCCAAGGCCAGGTATGGACCAGTCATCAGCGTCTTAATCCTTCTAATGGACTGCCGCAGGCTCTGATTGAGCGAGTCGATCTCCTAACCGGAGAAGCGCTTGAGGTTGCCGAAAATCAGTGGCAAATGGAGAAAGTGCTGGATATGGACATTCAGGGCAACAAGATTTGGGTGAGTGAGCAATATACCGATGGTGGTAATAACGAGGCCGAGACGATAGTCGGCTCCATTCGCCAGAGTGATCAACTATCAAGCGCTAGTATGCCGGTGCGTGAGGCATGTGGCTCTGGCATCGCCACCTTGGGTAGTCAGCCATTGTTCGTTCATGACTGCCAATTGCAGCGTATGGACTCCAGGGGCAAGGTTTATGCAGTAGCACAACTGCACTTCAGTGATGACTTTGGCACCGCTCCAAAAATCATCTCGATGGAACGTCAGCCTTGGGGCCTAGGTCTGCTCGCGGTTGTTGAAGATGAATTTCAGGGCACGGCTCGGGTTAGCTTGGCCTATGTAGATAGCGCCACTGGCGCCGTTAACCGACTGGTCGATTTGCCGGCAGGTACGCGTGCTATCGCGACCAAATGGCCAGGTCAGCATGAGCATCCGATGATTGTCGACCCATCTGGCGGCCCGCAAACTTGAAGAATTGTGAGCCATTACCAAATCGCAATGGCTAAATGCTATATATAGCGCGCCATAGCCCCATTACTCACCCAAGGACAGGAACACTCAGGATGAATATGCTGCATAAATTGGGTGTGCTCGCCGTGATGATCGCCATCGCTGGCTGCGACTCGAATTCCGATTCCATCGCCGAAGTGAACGGCCAGCCCGTTACACAAGCTCAGTTCGACGCCTACCTCAAGTTCAAGCGTGTGCCCACCCAGAATACGCAGCTGGTGAATCGCGAACTGGATGACTATCTGGAGCGCGAAGGGCTAGCCGGGCAGATTGAAGAGCAGAAGCTGCTTCCCGCTGAACAGGTGGAGGCCGAGGTCGCCGAATTCCGTAAGCAGATGCTGATCGGTCGCTATTTCGAGGAATTCCTCAAGGAGCGGGTAACCGACGAGGCAGTGCGTAACTACTACGCGACTAATCCTGACCAGTTCCAGGCCAAGAAGATCCATGTCGCTCACATCCTCGTACGCACCAACCCTGGCCTGAGTGAAACCGAGCGTCAGGCGTTGCTGACCAAGGCCAGCGCTATCTATACCAAAGCCAATTCCCAGGAAGACTTCACGGCCCTTGCCAAGGAGTACTCGGAAGATCAGCTCTCGGCCCAGCATGGCGGCGATCTCGGTTGGTTGCAGGAAGGTGCGATCGATCCGGCATTCAGCACCCGCATCTTCGGCATGAAAGCAGGGGAGTTGTCCGAGCCTATCGTCACGCCATTTGGCTTCCATATCGTCAAGGTGCTCGAAGGCCCTCAGGTGATCAAGCAGCCGTTCGAAAGCGTGGCTGGTGATATTCGCTATCGCCTGCGCCAGGAAGCCAAAGCGGCCGAACTGGAACGCCTTAAGGCGGCAGCGAAGATCGAGAAGAAAGATCAGCCTGAGGCTGCAGCTAAAGTCGACGCCGACAACGCTGAGAAGCCAGGTGATAACCGTGCCGCCAGTTAAATATGCCGGGACTGCCCTGGCGCTTGCGTTGCTATTGGTGGGCTGCAAGGACGACAGCAAGCAGGCTTTGAGCGACGTGCCGGTGGAGCCTTCGGCAACGCTGGTGACCGTCGACAAGACGCCGATTACTCGAGCACAGCTGGAGTTAACCATCGAGCGGACCCTCGGGGAGTCGGCACCGCTGTTCGCCAACGAAGAAGTGGAGCGCAAGATTCTCGAAAGCCTGGTGAGCAGCCGGGCCATGGCGCTGCTTGCTGAGCGTGAACTCGACGCCAGTGAGCGTGAGCAACTGGATCTCAAGGCTCAGGCATACCGCGAAGAGCTGCTAGTGCGCCATTACCTGGAGGCGCACGCCAACCCCGAGCCGGTAACCGCTGAGCAGGTGACTGATTACTACAACCGCCATCAGGATGAGTTTGGCGGTGGTGTGGAAAAAAGCTTCGAGATCATTGCCAGCGATCAGGAGCTCGAGCCGGCGCAACGCACTGAGCTGATCACCTTGCTTAGCAGCTCGCAGGTCCAAGGTAAGGACTGGCAAAAGCTGGTGGCCGACTGGCGCCAAGCAGGCAAGCCTTTGCAGTACCGGCAGAGTCGTCTGAAGCTGGAGCTGTTGGAGCAGCCGCTGCGCAGCCTGGTGGAGCCCACCGCCGCGGGCAGCATCGCGCCGCTTTATGTGGACGGCCAGCTGATGCTGGTACGTGTCACCGCCGAGCAACAGCTACCAGCCAAACCGCTGGCGGAAGTGAGCGGGACCATTCGTGAAAAGCTGGCTCCCCAGGCGCTCAAACAGGTGGTTAAAAACCTGAGCGGCGAAGCGTTGAAGGCAGTGGATGTGCAATACAGCTCGCGCTAGACGAGTGCAAGACCAGGGCCGCGCATAAGCCGGCAACAATCAGGGACGACGGCAGGGCTGGGGCGAACATTATGGGGATGCGGGTGGGCAAGCGCGCGGGTGACCGGCTGCTTATAGGGCTGCTGTGCCTGATTGCGGGTGTTGCACAGGCGGCCGAGTCCTGCCAGGCAGTGTTCAGCTCCGGCTTGCAAACCCATGGTAATGGCGGCATCACCTTCCAGTGGGGCGGCCAACTGACCGACAGCCCCGGTCCGGCACTTGCTACCTTGCGCGTACAGAATGCGTTCGGCTCGCCAAGTTGTGGCGGCCAGAATTGTACCGCCAGCGGCGTGGCCGCGGCGGATCTTGGCAGCTTGAAATTCCCCACTATCAATGGCCAGCACGATCTGCGTCTGGGCTATCTGGGTAATGGCGAAGTCGGTGGCAATGAGGTCAACCGATACCGTGCCATCGCACTGGA